>Ga0126378_10003097_pt1 | contig 12521 bp, 8 predicted proteins | sample PanSoiMetPlot_23_FD_92587 | JGI IMG/M metagenome (GOLD analysis project Ga0126378, IMG submission 92587) | Tropical forest soil microbial communities from Panama - MetaG Plot_23 | ecosystem: Environmental > Terrestrial > Soil > Tropical forest > Bulk soil | place: Panama | collected 2016-02-17
AGCTTCGAGCAATGCGAAGTTCTCCATGCTGCGTGTGCCCACCTGCATGATGTCGGCATATTCCGCGATAAGATCGACGTCTTCCTCACTCATCACTTCAGTGATGATGGCGAGACCGGTTTGCTCGCGAGCCTTGCGCAGGAGTTTGAGGCCTTCTACTCCTAATCCTTGAAACGCGTAGGGAGAAGATCGCGGTTTGTATGCGCCTCCCCGAAGCACTCGGGCTCCAGCTCGGGCTACCGCTTCGGCGGTTCGCAACAACTGGCTCTCAGATTCAACGGCGCATGGACCAGCCATCACAACAAACTCGCCGCCGCCGATCTCGAGGTTACCAACCTCAACGACGCTGCGCGGACAGGCCGCCGTCTTCGCGACGAGGTCGAAGCACGAGAACTGCCCGTTCCACTTGGGATTCATGCGCGAGGTCATTTTAGTAACTAGTAATTTTGCGAATCTCTAGTAAGAATCTGCTAGAAACTGCGAAATCGACGCATAAACAGCGCTCATACGTGACTGTGCAGAGCGCTAACTCTTTTCTAGTGAATGCATAAGAACACGGGTGTGATCTAAATCACTCATCAACGAGACGGCGCGCACAATGAGTGAGTTTCGACATCTCGATGCCGGTCTCGAACTCGAATTTCCGTGCTGCTTCACGGAAAACATTCATCGGCATCAGTAGTCACGTGCATGCGCACGCGGATTTCACGGTATTTGGACGCGTATTAGTCTGCAGGAATAGGCAGTCGGATTAGCTGGGACCATCCAACTCTTTAGATCGCATGGCAGGGTATTTTCGGTGCGAAGGAGAAAGGTATGAAGAACGTCGATTTCACGCAGCAGCATAGCCAGCAGGAAACGACCCTGATTTGCCCGCATTGCTTGGGCACACAAGAACACGAGCAGTGGTGCATCACTCGTGATCCGAAGGTGCACTATGCCTATGAGATTGTGGATGAGCCTCGCAAGCTCACGCTCGGAGACGCTCTCATTCTTCATTCCCTGGGCGTCACATGGAGCGAACTGTCGGTCCAATACTGAGGTTACTAGGTTGTTGGCCGCGCATCGATCAGCACTAATCCTTCACGCGGAATTTTCAGCTCCAATGAATCGCCCGTGATCTTCTGAACTTCCGACGGCGAAAGATGAGACGCGGTGCGCAGCTTCTCAATCTGCTCGCGAGTCGGATATCGCGGGGACCCCATGGCTTCGTACGCTTTGTGGACATCGCCGTGGTCACTATCGACTCTTACGATGCGAACACTGCCAATCTGAACATGGGCGAACTGCAACTGAATGGTCTTGTCGGATGCACCCGAGCCCGGGCCAGTCAAGTTCCAAGCGGCGATTACGAGCGATCCATCCGGCCGCCGGGTAGCAAGAACATTGTCCGAGGAAACCGCGAGGCGTTCGTCGCCCAGACCGTGCAGCAGTTCGAACACATTAAATGCTGGCTTCGGGATGCTATCTTCGGCGATCAAGCCATAACCACCATAGAAGGGCTGTTTGACCACTCCTTGCTCCTCGAAAACGTCTGAGAACGTCCAGTAAGACATTTCATCGACCAGCCCATCACATTGGCGGATTGTGTCGGCCAGCCACGGACCCATATAAGGAGCGTCCGTTACGTCAGGCTCATTGGCGTAACTGGCATTGAACTCTGACCAGATGAGCGGCAAATTCGGCATTGCAGACGACTTGATCTGCTGATGGACTTTGCTAATCGCGCGGCAAACCATGCGGTCGCGTGGAATCTGTTCATGGGTGCCGAAAACATCTTCCGCTTTGTCATTGCCGTAGACGTGCGATGAAACGAAATCGACCGGTACTTTATTGTCGGCGCAATGGCGAATGAAGTCATCCGCCCAGGCGGCTTGTGCTGTCGCCGGCCCGCCCACCCGAAGCCTCGGGCTTACCGCTTTGATCGCCCGTGCGGTGTGGTCGTAGAGTTCGAAGTACGTCGACTGCTTCGGATTACCGACCCAGAAGTCGATATTGGGTTCGTTCCACACTTCGAAATACCATTGTGAGACTTCGTCAATTCCGTAGCGGTCGACCAGATGCTTTGTGAACTGAGTGATCATCTCGTCCCACTTGGCGTAGTCTTTCGGCGGAGAGACGTTTTGCTTGTACCAGAAGGCGTGCAAGGCGTCTTCGCGCGACGCCAATTTCTTCGGCATGAAACTTAGCTCCACGAACGGGCGGACTCCGTTCTGGAGCAGGCCGTCATAGATCTGGTCCACATAAGAGAAGTTGAAGATGGGTTTGCCGCTCGGATCTTCGTCATAGAGACCGACTTCATCCTGAAAAATGGCATGGAAGCGAATGTACTGCATGCCCGTGGCATCCTTGACCTCGCGGAGATCGTTACGATAGCTCTCGCGTAACGACAAAATGGCGCGCCCGGAGCCGAACATGTGCTCCCAGAAATGAGGAAAGGGGTGAGCCTGGGCTTTATTGTCGATCACGACTTTTTCTATCTGGGCCTGTGCCGTGAGCAGAGCGGCGAAAACAAGAAATATCACGCAGAGGTTTGAGCGCAATCGTGTATTCATCGCAACCAACTTTAGCAAAATTTAGATTGCTATGCGCTCCTCGAAATGTTGCCTCTTCGAAAGTTCTCTTCTACACAGACAAGTCTTTTGACTGGTCAAGAGAGAATGAAGATATGAAAGCTTTCGACCCATGTTTAATGTGTCATGTTTTGAGGTAAGGCGAAAGCTACGTACACTCCGCCAGAGCTCGACCTCGGATCTTTTCCGCCACCCGCGGCGATCGCAACGTATTGGCGTCCGTCAATCATATAAGTGATGGGGGAGGCGTTTCCGGCGAAGGGCAGAGTCGTTTCCCAGAGAAGTTCTCCGGTCGCCTTGTCGAACGCGCGAATTTTTTTGTCGTAGTTGGTAGCACCGATAAAGAGCACGCCGCCAGCCGTCACGACAGCGCCGCCATAGTTTTCTGAACCTGTACTCTTCAAACCTTTCGCCGCAAGTTCCGGGTATTCACCGAGGCTGATTTTCCATTTGTACTCGCCGCTGTTCAGATCGATCGCATTCAGGGTTCCCCAAGGAGGCGTAATCGCAGGGTAGCCGTCAGGGTCAAGAAAACGACGATACCCGGTGAGTCGATATTTCATCGCGGGAAGAGGCGGCCCCGCGTTAGCGAGTTCCTTGTTCTCTCCGGTAAGGAGGTATTCCACCAGACCATTCACTTGGTCTTCTTGAAGGTTCGGAAATCCGGGCATGCGCCCTTTGCCGCTGCGGATAGTCGTTGCGATGTCAGCAGCGCTGCGATGGTCGCCAATGCCGGCAAGTGCGGGAATGTCCGGGGGCGCGCCATGCATGTTCTCGCCATGACATACTGCGCACTGGCTGAGATAGATTGCCTTGGCGCCGCGCTCGCCCTTGTCCTCGAAAAGTGAGGCTGTCCACGCCATTTCGTTGGAATTGATGTAAATGATGTCTGTCTCTGGATCTACGGCCGGGCCGCCCCATTCTGCTGCGCCATCGAAGCCCGGGAAAACGATCGTTTCCAGACCGACTCGAAAGGGCACAAACTGTCCTTCATGGATCGAAGTGCGGAAGCGATCCAAGGCCCACTGATGCGCCTCTGGAGTTCGCGTGGTCAGCATGTCCTCGGTTAAAGCTTGACGAGCATAGGGAGCGGGCCAGGTCGGAAGTCCTTGTTCAGCAGCAGCAAGTTCGCCGGGCAACGTGCTGGCCGGATATTTACGGTACTCGATTGGAACCAGAGGTTTTCCGGTGACGCGATCGAATATGTAAAGGAAGCCCTGCTTGCTTGTCTGAACGACTGCATCCAGAGGCTTTCCGTCGCGCTTGAGCGTGACTAAGACTGGTGCTGATGGAAAATCGCGATCCCACAGATCGTGGTGTACTCCCTGGAAATGCCAGATCCGCTCGCCGGTCTCGGCGTTCAGCGCGATTTCGCAATTCGCAAAAAGGTCATCTCCGACGCGATCGGCCCCATAGAAATCAGAAGCCGCCGAGCCTGTAGGAACAAACACGATGCCGCGGCGCGCGTCGAGAGCCATGCCCGCCCAGTTGTTCGCGGCACCGCTGGTCTTCCACGAGTCTCTCGGCCAAGTGTCGTATCCGAATTCTCCGGGATGAGGAATCGTGTGGAAAGACCAGCGCAGCTTCCCGGTCCGCACATCGTAGGCACGAATATCTCCGGGCGGCGCGGGCAGTGTTTCAGGATTGCGCCCTCCGACGATAATCAGATCCTTGTATACGATCCCGGGACTGGTCAGAGCAATGGATTGAAAGCGTGGCTCGCGGCCAAGATTCTCCTGCAGATCAACGCGTCCGTTAGTTCCATACGTCGGAATCGGCTTCCCTGTCGTGGCATCGAGCGCATAAAGAAAGTTCATCACGCCCACGAAGATTCTTTTGTCGTCGCCACTCGACCAGTACGCCAGCCCGCGATTGGGCTGCATGCCCTTGATGCCGGAATCGAAGTTCCAGAGCAATTTACCAGTCGTGGCATCGACGGCAAAAATCTTTTGGGTTGGGCTGATTCCGTACAGAGTTCGACCGACAACCAGCGGGCTGGTCTGCACTCCGCCCTTCTCACCGGTGTCGTAAGTCCATGCCACTTGAAGTTGTTTGACGTTCGAGCGATTGATCTGCACCAGAGAAGAGTAGTGTTGATTCTCGGGCGATCCGCCCCAGACAGGCCAATCCTGTAAAGCGGGCGAGCCAGACTGCGAACCTGCTTTCGCAGTTTGAACGCGAACCAGTATTGCGGAAGCGAGTGCGAACAAAAGAAACAGAGCCCAAGGCCGAAGACGCATGCGGACCAATTTATAGCGTTTCGGCCTTGAGGTCCAAATTCTACGACCACCAGGCCGCGGCTGGCTGTTCGCGAATCACGACGCTGTTGAGGAAACCCGCTGCCTTGGTCAGGCCTTCGGCCGGTGAAAGCAACGTGTCTTCATGCTCAATCGAAATCACGGAATCGTAGCCCACCAGACGCAAAGTTGAAATGAACTCGCTCCACCATTCTGCTCCGTGGCCATACCCGCAAGTGCGGAAGATCCAACTGCGATCGCGCTCCTGTGTGTACGGTTTAGTGTCGAGTACTCCCGTTCGCACCAGATTCACTGGATAGAGTTGTGTGTCTTTCGCATGAACGTGAAAAATCGAGTTCCCGAGCACGCGAATCGCTTCGATCGGGTTGATGCTCTGCCAGAAGAGATGGCTGGGGTCATAGTTGCAGCCCACTTGATCTCCTGCAATCGACCGGAGCCGCAGCAGAGTTTCCGGATTGTAGACCACAAACCCCGGATGCATTTCGACCGCGATCTTCACCCCATGGTCGGCGGCAAATTTCGCGTGTTCCTTCCAGTATGGAGCAACTACTTCGTTCCATTGCCAGTCCAAAACGGTCCGAAAATCTGGCGGCCAGGGACAGGTGATCCAGTTCGGTGCCTTGGCATTTGGGGTGTCACCTGGGCATCCCGAAAAATCGACCATTGTCGATACCCCAAGCTTTTCCGCAAGCAGAATGGTCTTGCGGCTTACGTCGCGATGCAACTGCCCGATGGCTTTATCAGGATGCAGCGCGTTGCCGTGACAACTTAGGGCACTGATACTGAAGCCGTGATCGGCGATGATCTTCTTGAAATCAGAGAGCGCAGACGCGTTGTCGAGCATCGAAAGCTTGCAGTGGGCGTCGCCGACATAGTTGCCCGTGGGCAACTCCACCGTATTGATATGGAGCGCGGAAAGCCGCTTGAGCACCGTCTCCAGGGGAAATTGCGACATCAGGGGTGTAAAAACACCAACACGCATATGAGATCTTCTCCTGAACAGAACCGGGACATTCTATCGCAGCCCAGTTATGGTACCTTTACGTCCTGACCTGGTTGTGGGGGACAAGTGCCTTGGATCGGCGGCCCTCTGGCGGGTCGCTCTGACGAAGAAATTCTTCTGGGGGAATTTACTTGCGCCTACCTCGACTGTGTTTGGTCATCGCACTTTTCCTGATCCAGCTAGCCACCATCCTTGCGGCACAAAATCAAGTTGCCGTGGATCCCTCCCTGCCTCCACCACCGCACGAGAAAAAGATCCATCTCAAGCACATCCTGGTGATCGGCCAAACCAAGGGTTTTGAGCACGATTCAGTGAGCGATGGCATGGCCGCCATCTACAACATGGGTCACGATACCGGGTTGTGGGAAGCCATGCTGCGCACCGATACCGAGCTGATCACAAAAAAGCCCTTCGAGCGCAATGCGAAAAATCTCGACTACTTCGACGCAGTTGTTTTCGTCAGCACTACCGGCGAGCTTGATCTCGACGATTCGCAGAAGAAGGACATGATGTCGTTCATCAAGGACGATGGCAAAGGCTTCGTCGGAGTGCATGCCGCACTCGACACCAACTACAAGTGGCCAGAATACGGAGAGATGATTGGCGGCTGGTTCGACCAGCATCCCTGGATGACATTTAACGCTCCGATTATCAATGAAGATCCGAACTTCCCAGCCGTTCGCCACTTCCCTGCTGCGTTCCTCAAGTACGACGAAATCTATCAGCCCAAGGAGTGGTCGCGCGACAAGGTTCATGTCTTGTTGAGCCTTGATCCCACGAAGCTGAATTACGAAAACAACCCGCGCATTCATCGCGCTGACCATGACTTCGCCGTTGCCTGGGACAAGATGTACGGCAAGGGCCGCGTCTTCTACTCAACGCTGGGACACACGCAGGAATCGTGGAGCGATCCTGATATCCGAAAGATGTATTTCGAAGCGATCAAGTGGGTTTTGGGGATGACGGAAGGCAGCACGGCGTCTCATCCGCGTCCAGCGGGAATGGGACACTGAGGCTGCCGATGACGCTGACATTCTCACCGCTGCGATTTAGTCTGCATCTGGCGATCTCCACTCTGCTAGTGATCGGACAGAGCTCAGCTCAAACTACTGCACACAAGCCACAAACTTCGAAACCTACTTCTACTTCAGCGGGAAAAACGTATTCTCCAGAACTTGTTCAAAAGGGAAGAACTCTCTTTCAACAAGATTGCTCGTTTTGCCACGGGCGCGACACTACTGGTGGCGAGAGCGGCCCCGATCTGACGCGGTCCAAGTTGGTGGCGGCGGATGTGAGCGGCGACAAGATCGGCCCGGTTGTGCGCAATGGCCGCATCGAGAAGGGCATGCCACCCTTCGATCGCTCGGATGATCAGATCGCCGCACTGGTCGCGTTCATTCATACAGAGCGGAAGAAGGCAATGAGCGCTGCTGGCCCGCGAGGCGAGGGAGGACGCAAAGGCGTCGATCCTTCAGATCTGCAGACCGGTAATGCCGAAGCAGGTAAGCAATATTTCAACGGCCCTGGGGGATGTTCGAATTGTCACTCGCCCACTGGCGATCTTGCGGGAATCGCCTCTCGACATCAAGGCCTGGAACTTGAGGAGTTGATGCTCTATCCCAAGCACGCGAAACAAAAGGTCGAGGTCACGCTCGCTTCTGGTCAGACGATGAGTGGAACACTCGCCTATTTAGACGAGTTCACGGTTGGGCTGATCGATGCGGACGGCGTCTATCACTCGTGGCGTACGGCCGATGTGCACTATAAGGTCGACGAAGCGGTGAATGCGCACGTCGATCTGTTTAGCAAGTACACAGACGACGACATTCATAACTTGATGGCCTATCTGCAAACTCTGCGTTAGCTGACTTTTGGGTGCTGGGGAGTATTTCATGAATCTTCTGCGGTCTATTTTCCTAATCGCTGCAGGCTTTGTAGTAGCGGTTGGGTTCTCGCCAACTTCGTCGGCGCAGGGCGTCGACGACCAGAGGCTCGCGCATCCCCCGGCCGACAGCTGGCCCGGATATCACGGCGACTACTCCGGGCGCCGCCATAGCTCGCTCACACAGATCACTCCAGAGAATGTAAGGAACCTCTCGCTGGCCTGGGCCTTTCAAACAAATCAGACCTCGCTGATTAAATCCTCGCCGTTGCTGGTAGACGGCATCCTGTACTTTACGGTTCCTGAAAACGTGTGGGCGGTTGACGCGCGGTCGGGACATCAGATATGGCAATACAGGCACCCAAGGAGTCAGGGAGAGCATATCGGCCATCGTGGTGTCGCGATGTACAGAGGCTTTCTCTACTTCGTCACTCCTGACGCGCATCTTGTCTCCCTGAACGCAAAGGATGGCACCGTTCGCTGGAACGTCCAGGTTGCCGACGTAAGCAAGGGTTATTGGACCAGCATGGCGCCGCTGGTCGTACATGACCACGTGCTGGTTGGCGTCTCCGGCGATTTCGATAACCTCAATGGATATATTCGCTCGGTCGATCCGGAGAGCGGCGCGACGCAGTGGCAGTGGGATTCCACTCCTCCAGCAGGAACGCCGAATCAGACGACCGGCGGAATGACTTGGATGACGGGCACCTACGATCCAGAACTCAATCTCGTTTACTGGGGAACGGGAAATCCGACGCCGGTTCTGAATGGATCGACGCGTCCAGGCGATAATCTCTATACGTGCTCCATCGTTGCGCTCAATCCCGAGACAGGGAAGCTTGCCTGGGCTTTCCAGGTTTCTCCACACGACACGCATGATTGGGATGCAGTCGAAACGCCCATTCTTGTAGATGGCGATTTCCACGGCGAGCAGAAGAAGATGCTGATGCAGACTTCGCGCAACGGCTACTTCTTCGTTCTCGATCGCACCAACGGCAAGAATCTTCTGACCGTTCCCTACGGTCCGGTGAACTGGACGCTCGGCATCGACAAGCAAGGCCGTCCAATTCCAAATCCGGCGAAAGAACCGGCACCAGATGGACGCATCATCGCGCCTGATGAAGGCGGACTGACAAACTATCGCTCTCCAAGTTTCGATACGAAGAATGGACTGTTCATCGTCGATGCCCATCCGAGCTGGAGCATCTACTTCGCGAAGCCAGCCGACGGAGTATACGGCTGGGCAGGCGCGGACTACGACGTGTGGGGCAAAGGAGTGCTCGAGGCAATCGACTACCAGACGGGTACCATCCGCTGGAGCCATGAATTGGGACCTCAAGGATCTGGAGCCGGCGTGCTCACGACAGACTCCGGCTTGACGTTCACTGGCGACGCCATGGGCAACTTCCTGGCAATCGATTCGAGTAACGGCAAAACGCTTTGGCACGCAGGATCGGGATCGGCGATCGTGAGCTCACCGACGTCTTATGAACTCGATGGCCGTCAATATGTCCTTACCAGCAGTGGGAGTGTGCTGTTCGCCTGGGCTCTGCCGGAAAAGTAATCTGCGCTGCTGCATTGCTTCCGAGGCATTCTGGAGGGCGTCTTGCCTAAAGCCGTACGCGGCGTCTCGAAAATCCTTCCTTTACTGCTGACGTCTCTGGCTCTCGGCCAAGCAGGTTCAAACCTCGCTCAGTTAAGAGAATCCTTTGCGCATCCGCCGGATAACGCGCGGATTATGATGCGCTGGTGGTGGTTTGGCCCCGCGGCGACAAAGGATGAGATCAAACGCGAACTCGAACAGATGAAGGCAGCGGGAATCGGCGGCGTCGAGATCGCCACTTTGTATCCGCTTGCGCTAGATAATCCGCAGACTGGATTTCACAACTTCTCATTTCTTTCCGACGAACACATTGATGCCTTACGTTCCGCGGCCACGGAGGCTCGCCGATTAGGGCTTCGCATTGATGTCACCCTCGGCAGTGGATGGCCGTTCGGTGGGCCCCACATTCCGATCACGCAAGCAGCAGGAGGGATGCGTATTGAAACCGTTGGTATTCCGGCGGGCGCAACCTCCATTGCGATGCCTGACATCGCGGCCGGGGAACGTTTGGAGGCAGTCTTTCTCGTTCCTGGTACGGGCGATGCCTTTTCTGTTGGCGATGGAAAGCAAATCCAAAACCCTGCGATCAAGAATGGCCGCCTGCAGGTCCTGCCAGAAATAAACGGTCCTTCTAATGCAGTTTTCTTCATTTCGAGCCGAACCGGAATGACGGTCAAACGCCCCGCAGTAGGTGCAGAAGGATTTGTTCTCGATCACTACGATCACAATGCAATCGAAACGCATCTGCACGCAGTCGCCGACCGCATTATGAGTGCCTTCGGCGACCAGCCTCCGTATGCGGTGTTCAGTGACAGCCTGGAGGATTACGGATCTGACTGGACACCCGAATTGCTGCAGGAGTTTCAGAAGCGACGAGGCTATGACCTCACTCCGCGCTTGCTGGCATTGATTGGCAATGCCGGGCCGGATACCGCCGCGATCCGGCATGACTGGGGACAAACTCTCACTGAACTTGCCAATGACAACTACCTGAAACCGCTGCACGCGTGGGCGACGCAACATCACACACTGCTGCGGTCGCAGACGTACGGATTCCCACCGGTCACGCTTTCCAGCAATCAGTACGAAGACTTGCCCGAGGGTGAAGGCAAAGCGACCTTCCTGATGTGGAGACAGTTCTCGGATACGCGATGGGCGGCGTCTGCTGGACACCTATTTGGCAAACCAGTCATTTCGTCAGAAACCTGGACGTGGCTGCATTCTCCCGCGTTTCGGGCGACGCCCCTCGACATGAAAGCAGAAGCCGATCTGCATTTCCTCCAGGGCATTAATCAACTCGTAGGCCATGGGTGGCCTTACTCGCCGAAAATGGCGGGTGAACCCGGATGGCGCATGTATGCGGCCGGCGCATTCGATGCTCACAACCCGTGGTGGTTTGCGATGCCGGATTTGACCGCATATCTGCAGCGAGTGAGTTTCGCGCTCAGACAAGGCAAGCCGGCTAACGACGTAGCAGTGCTGTTACCGAACGACGATGCCTGGGCGAGTTTCACGGTGAATGGTCAGTCGTCTTCATCGGTCACAAACAAAACTGGCTTCAACACACGCGGCAAGGATGTCAGCATTGATGAATCCATGGGAGATCTTCTGGGTGACAAGGTCATCCCGCAGATTCTCGATGCCGGATTTAATTTCGACTTCATTGATGCGGATGCGATCGACGCCGTCGGAATTCCCTACCCCGTGCTGGTATTGCCCGGCATCGATCGGATACCGCTGGCCACTTATAGGAAGATTGCGCAATATGTGCTCCATGGCGGCATCGTAATCGCAACGCGCCGGTTGCCTTCTGGTGCTCCGGGCTTGATGAATGCGGTCGCGGAGAGCCTGCAGATTCAGGAACTTTCGCTACGCTTGTTCCGCGACGCAGGTGAATCAGGCCTCTTGGTAAAGAACGAGGACGAACTAGGAAAGACTCTTGTTAGTCATGCGAAGCCGGACATGGTTCTGTCTCCCAGCGCTCCGGAGATTGGATTTATTCATCGCAAGCTTGACGCCGCGGATTTGTACTTCATCGCGAACACGGCGAATCGCGCGATCCATGCGACTGCGAAGTTCCGCGATGCCAAGCGCAGCGCTGAGTTTTGGGATCCGTTCACGGGGCGTATATGGTCGATTACAAACCCAGGACAGCTTGAACTCTCGCTGGAGCCGTATGAATCGCGGCTGATCGTCTTCTCGGATTCCCCTTACAAAGGCGAAACGGCACGAAGACCTGGCGCCCCGGCAAGTAGTATGGATCTCTCCTCTGACTGGAAGGTCACCTTCACTGGTGTGAAGCAGGCGATGACAATGCAGACCTTGCATTCATGGAGCGACGACGAGCCGTTCAAGTACTATTCAGGACAAGTCACTTACCAGAAGACCATTGATATCCCTGCGGATCTACTCTCGCACCGCTGGGTAACACTGGACTTTGGCGAGGGCACTCCTGTGTCGAAACCGGATCCATTGCCGACCTTCAACATGCGAGCCTACTTGGAAGGCCCTGTGCGAGAAGCGGCGGAGGTTTACGTCAACGGTCGGCGCGTGGGAGTGGTGTGGCATCCGCCGTATTCGATCGATCTGACTTCTTCGATGAAACCGGGAAAAAATGAACTGATGATTGTCGTCGGGAATACGGCCATCAACTCACTGGCCGGACAAACTCTTCCTGACTACCGACTGCTGAACGACCGCTATGGAGAACGATTTGTGCCTCAGGGTATGGAGAATCTGCAGCCGTTGCCCTCCGGCATCATCGGTGAGTTACAACTGCAGATCTCTCCACGCCGATAGGTGTCGTCTCTTCCTTATCGCAGCGTTACGTCCTTGCGCAGTGGCAAATCTTGCGAAGATCCACCGGCCATCACCGTGTAATTCCCCGGCACCAGCTTCCAGCTGTCCGACGCCTCATCGTAGACATCCAGTCGCTCTCGGCTGATAGGAATCGAGACTTGCTTTGATTCACCTGGACCCAGTTCGGTTCGGCTCCAGCCAATGAGACGCTTTGGCGGCTCTCCGGCCGCTTCCGGAAATGATGTATAGACTTCGGAGATTTCCGTACCCGCGCGAGAGCCGGTGTTTTTCACAGTGAAGGAAACGGTCAAAGTATCTCCAGATGTCATCGACATACCGGAATACGCGAAAGTCGTAAACGAGAGCCCGTAGCCAAATGGGAAGAGCACAGGCTTCTTCTCGG
>Ga0126378_10003098_pt1 | contig 12521 bp, 16 predicted proteins | sample PanSoiMetPlot_23_FD_92587 | JGI IMG/M metagenome (GOLD analysis project Ga0126378, IMG submission 92587) | Tropical forest soil microbial communities from Panama - MetaG Plot_23 | ecosystem: Environmental > Terrestrial > Soil > Tropical forest > Bulk soil | place: Panama | collected 2016-02-17
CAGGGCCAGAGCGTGCTGTACTGGGATCAGTTCTGCGACCTCAAAGGCCCGATCATGAACGGGCAGCGAGGCATCAGCCAGAACTTCCCGATCATCGAATCCCTCCAGCCCAACCCGGTGGTGCTGGACGAACTCATCGACGTGGCGCCGCAGCAGATGCGCGGCTCCGAGGTTGTCGTCACCCTGTCCGAGTACGGCAACTGCATCGAGGTCACCAAGTTCCTGGTCGCCACGGCGTACGCGGACGTGTACAAACAGGCCGCGTACATCAACGGCTACAACCTGGCCGAGAGCTACGACTACATCGCGCGTGCGGTGTTCGGGCAGGGCTCCAGGGTGTGGTTCCAGAACAAGCACACTGCGCGCAACCAGTTCGCGGGCACCACGGTAACCGCCGACCTGATGAGCATCCGGTTCATCGAACTGCTGTCGCTGGTCGCCGCGCGCTCGGCCAAGATGCCGCTGTACGAGGACGGCGCGGTCGCCACGGCGCTGCACCCGTTCGTGTTCTACGACCTGATGCAGGACACCACCAACGGTGGGCTGCGCACCATGGCCCAGTACAGCCACCCCGAGTTGCTGTTCAATGGCGAGCTTGCCTACTGGGGCGGGCTGCGCATGATCGTGACCGCCAACGCCAAGGGCTTCTGGGGCGCGGGCGCGGCGCAGGCCACGCCAGTGGCTACCACGCTGGCGTCCGCCGCCAACCCTGGCGACACGCAGATCACCGTCGCCTCGGGCACGGGCATCACCACGGGCATGTGGCTGGCGATCCAGGACGCGTCGGAGCCAGGCAATACCTGGAGCGACAGCAATGAACTGTTCATGGTCACGGGCGTGGCTGGCGCTGTCATCACCGGATTCGCGCTGGACCCTGGGCCTGGCGATGCAGCAGGCCTGCGCTTCGCGCACGCTTCAGGCGCCGCCGTCACCAACGCCAACAGCGTCTACCCCGTTCCAGTTTTCGGTCCCAACAGCGTCACCAAGGCTGCCAGCGATTGGACCGGACCATACGGCGAGACTGTCGTTACGGGTCCTTTCGACCGCCTGGGACGCTTTCTGACGTTCGGCTGGTACGGCATTGAGGGCTACTCCCGCACGCGCAACGCCTGGTTGTTCCGAGGGGAGGTAGGCGCCAGCCAGTCATGAAAGACGGCGACTACTACGACCGGTGCCCGCACGATGGTTGCCTCGAAGTCGACGCCAGCCACCGCAGCGAGGGTCTTCAGAGCGGTCCGCGCGAGAGCGTCCATGACTGGTCGATCTTCAGCGCCGACCGACGGCAGGGCGGATGCGGGGCCACCTGGACCCGCACCACGACCACGGGCGCGGCCAAAGACCGCGCCCGAGGCGTCGAGCCCGCCAACCTGACCGCCAGCGCGGGCAAGGAGCGCTATGTATCGGTTCCTTCGGACCGCTATCGAGATAACTACGAGCGGGCATTTGGACACGCATAACGCCCACGTCGGGCACATCGGGCTGCAGACGGTGGACACCAACGTCGACCACACGCGCTGGCCGTGCGTGTCCCACCCCCCCACTGTGCGCTGCGAGGATGCGGTCAGGACGGCCTCCCGCAAGGGCTTCCGGACGCTCACGCCCGCGCCCAACCAGGTGCCCCATCGCGAGTGGGTGGGCCGATGATCCAGTTCCCCCAGGCGATAGCCGACGCCTACGTCATGCCCTCGCGCAACGTGGCGTTGCCCTCGATGCCAGGCCGCCAGGTAAAGTTCCTGCAGGGCCACGCGGTCATCAAGGACGGGCGCGACCTGGTGGCGATGATGCGCCGCCCCGAGGTCAAGATCATCATGACCCCGTACGCGCGCTCGTGGATGGAGACCTTCTTCAAGGAAGCAGGCGACAACATCCGCGCCGAGGTGCAGTGGCCCGAGACCGAGCCTCAGTGGGACCCGAGCTACCGTGGCACAGACAGCCCTGAATCTGGTTCGTGAGCTAGGCGAGCGTATAGGCGACATCATCGTCAGCACGCCCCAGTCAGGGGGCAACCTGACGCTGGTCGACGTGCATCTCGGGCAATACTTCCCCCAGCCGCTGAACCAGTTCAACGGCTGGGTGTACTGCACCCAGGCCAGCCCCGACCTGGCCAATCGAGGTCAGGAGCGGCGCGGCCAGAACTGGCAGCCGACCAACTCGCTGCTGCAGCTTTATCCGCCGGGCTTCCCCGCCTCGATCTCGGCGGGCGAGTACGAGATCCACATGCGCTTCCAGCGCAGGCGCAAGATCGCCGCGCTGAACAGCGCCATCAGCCAGCTTGGGCTGACGTGGTTCAGGCAGATCGTGGACGAGACGATCACCACCCAGCAGAGTACCTGGATCTATTACCCGGACCCGATGCAGAACTGGGCCAACATCTATCGCATCGAGATCCAGATCAACCTGGCCGAGACCCAGGTGGGCTACCCGTTTGCCGACGCGGAGTACCTGAACTGGCGCCCGCGCCGCTGGGTCGACGAACTGGGCAAGGAGACGTGGGCCATCGAATTCGGCATCCTGCCGCCCATCAACCGCCAGCTACGCATCTTTGGCGAGGGCTTCTACCCGACGCTGGTGAATGACACCGACATCCTGGCCATCGCGGGCAAGTGGGAGGGCGGTGCGCTGGAGTGGATCTACGACTGGGCCGAGTTCAGGTTGAACGACTCGCTGGCCAACCGCCAGCCGACGGGCGAGGCCGAGCGCATCCGCCAGCAGGCGATGGACCGCCTGGAGCGCCAGAAGAACGACATCCTGACCAGCGCGCCGTCGCACCTGCCGGGACGGATCGTGACGCCTGGCCACGGCGATGCGATGGCCTTCCCGAGCCCCGAGGACTGGCGCTACCTGGGCGCTTTCAGATCGAGCAGCTTCATCAGGGGCGGGTAAGTGGTCGTCGTCCCCTGGCCGAATCCCATACCGGGTCAGCCAGATCAGGTCCGCATCGACGGCATGCCGCTGCAGCTTGTACCTGGCAAGTACAGCGTCGAGGAGGCCGACCGCTTCGGGGAGAAGGTCAGCCAGGGCACGCTCCGGTACGCCGATTTCAACCCGTACGAGTCGGCCCACGCGGTCGCCGCCCTGACAGGCGGCGCGGGGCTCCGACGCTACTCTGACGCGGGCGACGACCCGACCCAGGTTGCCACGCTGTACAAGGAATCGTCCAACGTCAACTGCTGCTTCACGCCCGTCGTGCTCAGCCCCGAGATCTTCCTGGAGGCACTGCCCAGCGCCACGGGGCCTGCGGTATTCATCGGGGACGACCTGCGCCTGAGCAGCCCTGGGGTGATGGTCCAGCGCCAGGTGGCGGTCGGCCCGACCAGCACGGGCACAGGCGTGTGGACCAGGACCAGCAACGGCCCCTGGTCGCTGCAGGTCAACATCGCCAAGGCTACCGCGCGCACCGCTGCGGTGGGCATCTTCGGCACCCACCTGCTGATCGGCTTCGGCTCGACGGCGACGGCAGTGTGCGTCGATCCCGCAGGGCTGGTCACCGACGCGGAGCAGTCAGCCAGCGAGCCAGGCGGGGCGGTGCCCATCTACGTGTGGGCCTATACCTCGGACCACGCCGCCAACTACATCGCGGGTGGGCCGACGATCAACAGCTACACCAACGTGATGTCCAGCCTGACGGTCGACGTGGGCTACGCCCAGCCCGTGTCGACGGGCGACTCGCTGATCACCTCCCTGGCGCCTGGCGGCGGGCTGGTGCTGGTGTACGTGGGCAAGATCGACGAACTGGGCGAGATCTCCAACGACGCGGTGTACCACTCGCTGATCCCGTTCGACGCGCACATGGTCACCAACTGTGCTCCACTGCGCTGGCTGCTGGGCTCGGGCGCCCAGCCCGCGCGGGGCACGATGAACCTCGTATTCCCGAGAGAACGATCTCTCTGGGAGTACGCCCCGGCAGACCAGTTCTCGGGCCAGGCCAACGTCATCGCGCCGTGGTCCAACCAGTACCGCCGCCCGCCCAACGCACGCGGCATCATCACCGCCATCCAGGGCACCTCGCGCTGGCTGTACTACGCCGTGCAGAACAACGCGGGGCACACCTGGATCTACCGTAACGACCAGTCCACGGGTGCGCCGCACACCTACCTGGACCTGGGCACAGGTGGGGTAGGCGACATCTCGGTCACCCACCTGTTCTCGGGCAACCCGCTGCTGTGCTTCAGCTACGGCACCAACATCGCCCAGGTCATCCTGCCGCTCGACGGCGACATGGAACTGGACGATCCCAACTGCCGCTACCAGCAGACCGGCTACGTGGATATCCCCGACATCGACCTGGGCTTCCCCGACGAGGACAAAATCGGCTTCACGGTGCGCGTGATTGCCGACAACCTGGTCGGGCTGAACCGCTACATCGACGTGCAGTACGGCGTCGACGGCGGGTCGCTGTCCGACATGGGCAACGTCATCACCAGCCCGTCGGGCGAGGTGCAGTTCCCGCTGCACACCAAGGCCAAGCGCATCAGCCTGCGCTTCAACCTGCTCAGCGACGACGACACCCAGACGCCTGAGCTATGGGGCTTCAGCGTGCGCGTCAGCTTGAACACCAAGGTGTACCGCCTGTTCGTGCTGCAGACGCGGCTGCCCGCTGGCTCGTTCAGCACCCTGGCCGACGACCTGCAGAACCCGTATCTGCAGATCAAGCAGGCGTGGAGTGACCGCGCGGCGGGCTTTCCGGTCGACTTTGCCGACCCGTGGAACGACGACTACCAGGTCAGGATCATCAAGCTGCAGGTCCAGCAGGCGCTGCGCGAGCCCGACAAGACGCCCGAGTGGGTCATAGACTGGACGCTGCTGGAGTTCCTTCCGGGTACCACGTCGCTGGTGCCCACCACGACGTTCGTGTACGACATGGACTGGACCACGGATATCCCCGACAACGCTGAACTGCAGGCGCTGTACGGCTACGACATGCCGCTGGCCATCTACGATGCCAACGAGGTGCCCACCTGATGCCGCTGACCGCCGTCAACTTCGTGACCAAAGGCCCCGTACTGCACAACGACCTGCTGCAGTTCTTCAACCTGTTCACCGGAGTGATGGTCGACCAGCCGGTGACGTTCAAGAACATCCTGACGCTGGGCGGCAACCAGGGCACGACCACCGTGCCGCTCAAGCTGTACGGCGCGGTGGGCCAGACCAGCCACCTGCTCGACCTGTACACCGACAACACCAACGCCAACCCGGGGTGGGGCATCGCCGCCTCGGGACTGATGGCGTGGGGGCCTGGCGGCGCGGCGCCGACCGACACCACGCTCAGCCGCGTGGCGGTCCAGAACGGGCATAGCACCGACACGGCGGGCCTGCTGATCACCCCCTACCTGGACGTGGCGGGCTCGATGCAGGTCAACGGCGCGCTGACGTTCAAGACCAGCGGCGCGGTCATCAACCAGGGCAGCGCGGGCTCGCTGCTGGCGACGATCAACCAGGACCTGCAGGTCAACCGGATGCTCGTGACGGGCACGCCGGGTACGTACCCTGGCTACAACCAGGGCATCGCCGTCCAGAACAACGGCGTGGGCTATGGGATCGTCGTCCAGCCCAACATCAACGCCTCATCGGGACAGCCTGCTGGGGTGTACTCCAACCCCATCCAGACGGTCTCCAACCCGAACAACATCGAGGGCTACATCGCCGCGCCGCAGACAGCGGCGGCGGCGATCACCGTCGGCGCGGCAATCGGGTTCCATGCCTACGGCGTGACCAAAGGCTCCGGCTCTACGCTCAATTACTCCTACGGCATGTACATCGAGGCACAGAACCAGGGCTCCACGCAGAACATCGGCATCAACATCGTGGCGCCCACGGGCGGGTCCGGCCAGGCCATCGGCATCCAGAACTACGGCTTCCTGGCGCAGAACAATGGAATGCGGGTGTCCGGGGTACAGTTTGCCCCTGCGGGCGTGGGCATCGAGATCAACCACGACGGCACGGTCAACGGCGGCGGACTGCAGTCGTACAACCGCAGCACGAGCAGTTGGACCGATCTGGTCCTGGCAGGCAGGAACGTCAACCTCAGCCCGCAGGGCGGCAGCCTCATCATCCCGAACGGGTCGATCACCACCGCGTACCTGGCAGGCAACGCGGCCACCCAGCCGTACGGCAACCAGGGTTTCGGCGCCTTCGGTGGCGTGGCCTTCTCGACCTCGTCCACCAGCCCGGTGCCCGTGGGCATCGCGGTATCGCTGACGACCACTGGCCAACCGGTACTGCTCATACTGAGCTTCGCTGGCGGCAACAACACTGTCAACGCGATCATCAACCTGTACATCTACCAGGACGGCGTGGCTGGGCCGATCAAACGCTACACCCAGTATGTCGCCAACACCAACATCGGCATGGACCTGGTGGCCATGTTCCAGCCAGCAGCGGGGGCGCACACCTGGGCGGCGTACCTTGCGGTCAACACGGGCACTTTTTCAGCGGACTCGGGTACCAGCGCCCTGATCTACGCCATTGAGTTCAAACGCTAAAGGAGACTCCTTATGCCAGTCGGTCTGAGCCCGCAGAATGCGGATCAAATCAACAACAACGTGGGCATTCTGATGCGCAACTTCACCGACGTGCGCGCCAAGGTCCATGCCCAGCAGGGCTGGCTGGCGGCGGAAGACCTGAAGGTCGAGCCGTACAACATGAGCGCCGAAGACGAGACGCTGATCAAGAGCGCCCTGTCTGACCTGGACACGGCGTTGCAGGCGGTAAACATGACCTTCATCAACCAACTCATCGGGCTGCCGTTCTGATGAAGCGCATCGCCCTGTTGTCCGTCCCCCACCCGAAGTTCCTCAGCCCCAGCGACCCCGGCTACGAGATGAACCGACTGGACTATCGGGACACCATCGAGAACGCGGTACGTGCGCCGCTCGACCGCCAGACGGGGGCGACCATCGACGAGATGCGCAAGGGCATCCGGATCCTGGACGCGCTGGACGCCTCGAAGAACGACGTGCTGGAGCTAGAGGACGCCGACTGGGACTTCCTGCGGGCCAAGGTAGAGCGGCTGCCCTGGGCCTTCACCGACCGCCGCTTCATCCAGTTCTACGACGACATCATGCAGGCGACGGAGGCCCCGCGTGACCCGACCAGGGCAGACGGGGTCGCCTCTACCTAAGCGCCCTCCGCCGCGCCTGGTGGCAGTGTTGTTCCTGTCACTGCAGGCGCAGGCGTTCTGGTTTACCGTCAGCGGTGGGGTCTCGGGCGCCTGGGCGGGCGTGCAGCTTGGCCAACTGGTCCAGAGAGCCGACGCCTACACCGCGCAGCAGGAACAGGCTGTAGCGCAGGGTATTCCAACCTACGCGCTGCCGACGCCGCCCGCCGTGGCGCTGCCCATCGCCGTGGCGCAGGCCTCTGACCTGTACACCCCGACCCCCAGGCCCACCCCAACTGTGCGCCCGACGCAGACGCCGCGTCCCATCCCGCCAGGTCCTCAGCCAGATCGACTCCCGGCGGTATCGCCGTTCGTGTTTGCCAGGCGCTGATGGACTTCACCTACGCGGTCATCGGCGGCATCATCGGCGGCATGGGCGGTCTGATCTCGTTTCTGATCAAGACGCTGATCGGCACCAAGGACGAGCGCATCAAGGACCTGATCGACGAGCGCGATTACTACCGGGACGCGGCTATCGACGGTGGATCCAATCTGCCAAACTTCGAGGAGTGGTTCATGCGCCGCCACCCGCCCCAGCACCAGTGAGCCAGGAGACGATCAGGACCGTCGCCACGGTGGTCATCGCCGTGGTGCTGATCATCGCCATGACCTGGATCGTGATCAGCCCGGTGACCACCGACGAGACCGCCAAGGCGGCGCTCGTGGTGGTCTCGGGTGGGCTGGGATTCGTGTTCGGACGTGAGACGCGGGTCTAGTCGAATGCGTCCGCGTTGTCGATGTCGGCTCGCGCCTCGCCCGAGAGCACAGTGGGGGTGGCTTCGGCCTTCTTGCGGCGCGTGCGCTTGGCTGGAGTGGGCGCCACGGGCTGCTGCTCCAGAACCTGCTCGGTGATCTCGACGCCGACGACCTCGCCGTTTGTGGGGTCGTCGTCCACCATCTGCAGCAGGCGGTTCAGCTTCTGGTCAACGGCCACTAGCACGGCCAGGAAGTGGTCGACGCGCTCGTAGACGAGCGTGACCCTGTCTCCCACTGTGCGCAGGTCAGCGATGTGGTTCTCCATCATCGTCACCAGGCCTTCGAGCATGGCTAGCTCCATACCAGGGGCGGGGTCCCCCGAGTGGGCCAGGGCGGGCTCGCGGGGCGCCTCGACCTGGTAGAGGCCCTCGGGCACGCGGGGCCGGTCGACCTCGGCGCGCTGAGCGGCGCTCTCGAAGCCCAGGACGTGCGCGGCGGCTTCGGCGTGCTCCTCGGTGTACGGACTGGTGAGCGGGCCGAAGTTGAAGTCTCCCTCGGCGCGCTCGTGCTCGGGGCTGGGCGGAGAGCCCAGCGCAGGGGGCTCCACGGCGGCGGGCTCGAAGGGCGGGGCCTCCTCTTTGGGGGGGCTGCCCATCAGCCAGGCATTCAGATCGAGAGGTTCGTTAGACAAGGGTCGGGTCCATCCTTTCGCAACCCAGTACACGGCGTCACAGGCCTCTGCGGGAGACCTGACTATCCAGGCGTAGCAGCCCGCGTCGCGCAGGTCCTTCAGGCGAAGGATCTGCAGCGGCGTGGGCTTGCCCCTGGCCTTCTTGATCTCAAGCGCTATCGGGCGCGACCGAACCACCCCGTCAATGTCGGGATGGCCCGGCCCCGTCGCCGCCGAGGCGGGGTTGCCACGCAGGAGCACACCCGTGTGGCGGGGCCACTGGCGGCGAACCGCCGCCAGGACACGAGCCCGTAGCCCAGCCTCGGCAGTCACCTAGATGTCGTCGAACAGGCTGCCGCCCTGCTGGGCAGGCGCAGACTGCTGACCGCCAGCCACGTTGGCCGTGGGCTGGTTGGGCGAGTAGGCCACGGGGCCGTTGCCCGTGGGGTAGACGCCCGACTTCTTGAGTTCGACCCAGCGCTCCTCGGGGAAGGTGTTCTCGATGACCGAGACGGGGTTGGCGGCGCCGCGCAGATCAGCCACCTGTGCCACGCAGCGACGGCCCTTGACCTGTGCCGAGACGTTGGCCAGCACGTTGTTGGTGCCCGCCTCGGTGTTCATCATCTGCTGGGCCTCGCTGGCGTTCTCGAACATGGTCACGATGTCGGCGCGGCCCAGGTTGGTCAGCGCCAGGGTGAACGGCCAGTGGCTGCGGTCGCGGCCAGGGACGTACAGGTTGGTGCTCTTGCGGAGTCGACCGCCCAGCCCGGCGTTGGGGTAGGCGTCGGGACCCTGCACGATGCGGTAGTTGAAGCGTGTAGCGACGGTGCCCGTGTCCTTGTTGCGGGTGGCGTTGTCGCAGCCCTGGCACTCGACCAGGTAGAAGCCTTCGGGAACACGGGGTGCGGCCTCGCGGGCGTCGGAGACGGCGAGGTCGAGACGAAACGGGGTCCACTCAGTGGACATTTACTGGCCCTCCTCAAGGGGGTTGTTGAAGATTGGCGCCGCGTCGGTGGCGCGTTTGATGAGCCGCAGAGCCTCGTCCAGGTTGCGGGCGTAGAACATCACCACGGTGTCCATCTCGGAGCTACCGCTGGACCAGTGGGCTCGCAGGCTCACCTGTACCAGGTCGGACGAGTCCGTCGGGTGCATGGGTACCTCCGAATAGCGGCGGGACGATCTTGTCCCAGGTCGGATTGTCGATGACCCGGCCCAGCTTGGCCGTGGGGCCTTTGGCGATGTAGCGGTCTTGCTGACCGATGAACAGGCGCCTGACTTCCTGGACATTGGGGTCGATGCGGTCGGTCTGGGGTCCAGCCAGAACAGAGGGGATGGGGACGACGGAGGCCTCCTGTGTGGATTGGTCGGGAGCTACCAGGTCGACGTACAGCCGCCCCAGGATCTCCAGCGAGTCGCGGATGCCCAGCAGCGCCGACGGCGTCAGGCGTGGACCTGTCTTGACATCGCCCGTGGGCTCGCCCGCCACCTCGGCGCGGCGGTCCTGCTCCTGCAGCAGGTAGACGATGTGGATGGGCAGCAGGTTGAAATTGCGCTGCCACTCGGAGCACAGCGCGCCGATCTGGCCCCACTGCGGCCAGCCGCCTGGCGTCCTGGGGATGCGGTCGATGTACTGGCTCAGCTTGGCGGGGTCGGCGGGCTCGTAGTTACAGATCTTGCCCAGCGCCAGATCCTGAACCCGCGACCAGGTGTCCCACACCAGCGTGGTGACCTGGTTCTTGGGGTCGCTCAGCGCCTGGTAGATGACCAGGATGTCGTTCCAGCGTCGCAGCTTGACGACCCGGAAGTGCTTGAGGCGCGAGATGGGGCGAATGTTCTCGTCGTCAACGCTGACGAACAGCACCCGCTCGCTCTCGGGGATGGTGCTGGCGAAGGTGGTCTTGCCCGACCCGTTCGGGCCGTAGATGCCCATCCTGACGTGGGTCAGCGCCTGGATCTGGTCCGACGGGATGTACAGGTCCCTGAGACTCATTACCCTGTGCGCCCCATCTGCCAGTTGTCGTCGGTCGACAGGGTCAGGTACTCCTCGCGGCGTGCCACCGACGGGTGGCCCAACTGATACTCGGCCATGCACAGCTTGCCGTAGGGGCAGAACAGCCTGCAGTCCAGCAGGTTGATGGCCCTGGGGTAGTAGTTCCGCTCGGCGGCGGCGTTGATGTGGCGGATGGTGACGGCTACGTCCTTGAGCGTCAGCATCCCGTTTTCGTCGGGGCGCATGGTTACAAAGCGCTGGAACCATTGCCCGTCGGCCACCACCCTGGAGCGCATCTCGTTGATGTACTGCTCGGGCTGGCGGTTCTTGCGCATCTGCGCCTCGGCTTTGGCGAAGTACCTGCCCCGCGTGGCCATGTTCTCGTCCGACTGGTAGAAGCGGCCCTGGTTGGTGATCCTCGGCACACGGCCAGGGCGAGTGCAGATGTAGTCGAACACGATGCCCCGGATGGGCAGTTCCATGGCTCGCGCGATCATGAACTGCAGCATGGTCTGCGGATCGACCGTGCGCCAGTCCGAGTCAGGGATGTCCTGGGTGCTCTTGCGCTCCCAGATCCACAGGTTGCCCTCCCGATCTCGGGCGAGCCTGTCGATGGTCGCGGTCAGCAGGATGCCAGGGCGAACTTCCCACTCGACGGGGACCTCGGTGTTCTCCGTGGTCCACGGCCCAGGACTCTCCTCGTGCCCCTGCCAGTACGCCAGGTAGTCCTCGACGAGTTCGATGACCTCGCGCATCATCTCGAACACATCGTCCTGAGAGATGCCCTGGTCGATGGCCCAGGCTGCCATAGACTGCAGTTCGGTCTGCCAGTCCAATCCCTCGTCGTGTAGCTGCAGGCAACGATGGATCCACACGCCCCTCCGCAGCACGGGGCGCACGTCTCTGGGCTTGGGCACCAGCCTTTCTACCCAGCGATACTCGTAGCGCTTCAAACAACGCGCAGCGTCGTTGAAGGCACTGGTACTGAGTGCAATCTCCACTCGTATTCCTTTCCGCTCGTAGCTGTTCAGGCAACACCGCAATCAGCGGCAACGAGCAACGACAATCTTACGGTGGTGTTTTTTCGTTTGTCAAGCGGCGCCGTCTGGCACCTCTCTGCCCAGACCCCAGGGGCCTGCCTTGATCTCAACCTCAATCAAACCCTGGGGCAGGTGCAAACCCATTGCTTTTAGCTCTACCGGAGCCTGTAGCATGGTCTTGCGGATCTGGTCACAGGCCGCTCGGGCGCGGTCCTTCCGCACCTCGACCAGCAGGGCATCGTGGATATCTCCCACGACTCGGGCGCCCATGCGGTCGAGCAGAATCAGCGCCGTCTGCGTGATGTCGGAGGCCAATGATTGCGGCTCGGCGTTGATCCCTGACCGGATCGCGTCCTTCTGACCGTAGCGTGCATCAGGCAGGCGTCTGATTCTGCCGATATCCGTCTGCGTGTATCCCATCCGGACTAAACGCTCGGTACAGTAGGTGTGCCAGGCGGGGAACTCGGGGTAGCGCTGGCGGAACAGGCTCCAGAGTTGCTGGGCCTGCGCGTCGGACCACAGGATCTCGAACGACTTCCAGGCGTACTCCTTCAGCCCCAGCCAGCCCATGCCGTACAACTGTGCCAGCACGGGCACCTTGCCCAGGTCCTGGCGCTCCAGCTTGGTCACCGCTTCGATGGGCTTTTTGAGGTAGCGGCCCGCGAAGTCGCTGTACACGTCCAGCCCGACGTGGAAGGCCCACAGCATGCTGTGCGGGTTGACGTAGCTCCAGTCGTCGGGGCGCCCGCTGGCCATCCAGGCGCACAGGCGGGCTTCGATCTGGCGGTAGTCGGCCTCGATCAGCAGCATGCCCTCGGGGGCGTCGAAGATGGGGCGTACGCTGGTATCCCGTGGAGTGGTATGGAAGAAGCTAGCCAGCCGACCGGTCTCGACGGATGTCGTCCGCATCTCGGGATGGAACCTGCCGTCGAAGCTATCGCGAGTAGCCCTGTTGATTGGACGGAAGTA
>Ga0126378_10003099_pt1 | contig 12520 bp, 12 predicted proteins | sample PanSoiMetPlot_23_FD_92587 | JGI IMG/M metagenome (GOLD analysis project Ga0126378, IMG submission 92587) | Tropical forest soil microbial communities from Panama - MetaG Plot_23 | ecosystem: Environmental > Terrestrial > Soil > Tropical forest > Bulk soil | place: Panama | collected 2016-02-17
GATTGCCGCCCTGTTTGCGTTCCTGGCCTCAGAGGATGCCGCCTACATTACCGGCCAGGTGTTCACAATTGATGGAGCGGAAACGGCGGGTGGATTGGCCAGCAGGTAATCTCGCACCCAGGAAAAATGGAACCCCGGGGGTTTTGATCCACGGGGGTGCGGGCTTCTCGAGATCTTGTCGATGCTGCCGTGGTGATCAACGACTTCATCGCCAAGAATCAGGCAGTTACCCTATAGCCTCGTTTTCCGAGCTCGAGGCGGCTGGAATTCAATTCGAGCTGTGGCAACATGTGGACGGAAGCTGGTCGTGGCTTGCTCGCCCGAAGAGCACACACCGCTCGGTTTCCCGACACGGCTATTTCCTTAATTTCAGTCAGCCAACTGGGTGTCATGTACGATCCCACGCGTAATCTCCTGAGCGGCAAAGTGGCCGTCGTGACCGGCGGTGCTTCGGGCATCGGTCGCGCCACAGCTCTGCTTTTTTCCCGCGAAGGCGCCGCCGTCATCGTCGTTGACCTGAACGAGAGTTCAGGCGTCGAAGTTGTGAACGAAATTTCCACCATCGGCACCCGGGCAAAATTCATGAAAGCCGATGTAAGCCGATCGGACGATTGCAAGCGAGTTGTCGAGAGCTCCTTGGCCGAGTTTGGCGGCATTGACATCCTTTTCAACAACGCCGGCATTGTCTGCCGCGCCACTGTCCTGGACCTCTCGGAAGAAAACTGGGACCGCGTTATGAATGTTAATGTAAAGTCCATCTTCCTGATGTCGCGTTTTGTGATTCCAATCATGGCGAGGAACGGCGGCGGGTCGATCATCAACACGGCTTCCGGATGGGGCCTGACCGGCGGCGCAAAAGCGGCGGTCTACTGCGCGTCCAAGGGCGCTGTCGTCCTGCTGACCAAGGCGATGGCCGTCGATCACGGCCCCGAGAAGGTCCGCGTCAACTGTATCTGCCCCGGCGATATCGACACCAGCATGCTCCGTAATGAAGCACAGCAACTCGGCCAGCCCGCGGATCGCTTTCTCACCGAGGCCGCGCGGCGCCCTATGGGGCGCATTGGCACACCCGAGGAGATCGCTCAGGCAGCTTTGTATTTGGCCAGCGACGCTTCCTCATTCGTGACTGGAACCGCACTGGTCGTCGACGGTGGTGGCCTGGCTGGTTCGGTTTAGCGGCGCGAACCCACCCGAGCGGCGGCGAAGGACCCGCTGTCTCCCTCCAAAGGCAGAGTCTGCGACTCACGAAAACTATGGCGATCGATCACGGTCGGCAAGGCATTCCGAGTAGACTGCATCGGTCCAGATTGGCGTGGATACGATTTGTCACGACCAAGGACTCAACTGGTAAGGAACAAGACGGCTTGGGGGGCTGCGGCTTCGACCCATCGACGACTCGCCACACTTGTAATTGCGGAAGGACAAATTCCGTGGAATCAGGTGGCAGGACTAGCTACCGCGCTTGTGGTGGACGACGGTGGCACTGCCGATTAGCATGATTCGGTGAATTCACCCAGCACAACCCGCCGGCGTCAGCGTTCACAGGAGTGGTTCGAGTGCGCCCAGCAACTCCTGGTTGAGGGAGTCAATTCTCCTTCCCGTGGCGCTGCCGTCTATTCACCCGGACCGGTGGTGCTCGAAAGGGGCCAGGGATCCGAGGTCTGGGACGTTGATGGCAACCACTACGTCGATTTCATGATGTCCTTCGGCGCCCTGATTCAGGGTCATGCCCATCCTAAAATTGTTGAGGTAGTGTCGCGAGCCATGGTGGAGGGCTCCCATTTCGCAGCCGCAACTCCGGCCGAAACCAAGGCGGCCGAGCGCTTCCTTCGTATGGTTGAGAATGCCGAGGTAGTCCGTTTCACCAATACGGGGAGTGAAGCCACCATGCTGGCCTTGCGCCTGGCACGAGCCCACACCGGGCGCACCAAGTTCTTGAAATTCGAAGGCCACTATCATGGTTGGTACGACCCGTTCCTTCTGAACGCGAACAGTCATCCGCCCGGGCAGCTTGGAACAAAGGAAGATCCAGCCAGGATTCCGGACTCGGAAGGCATTCCGATCACAACCTTTGACCAAGTCATTCTGGCGCCTTGGAACGATGGCACTGCTTTGGACAGGGTCATGAAGAAGCACGGCCATGAATTGGCGGCCGTGATAAGCGAGCCCATCATGGCCAATATGGGTTGCATTCTTCCTGAAGACGGATATCTCCAGCGCATCGGTGAACTCACGCGGGAATGCGGGGCGCTGTTTATTCTGGATGAAGTTGTTACCGGTTTCCGTTACGCCCCCGGCGGAGCACAGCAGGTTTACGGCATCCAGCCCGATCTCAGCACCTTTGGCAAAGCGCTCGGCGCAGGTTTTCCCGTCGGTGCCGTTGCCGGACCGCGATCCATCCTCGACCGCATGCGGTGTAGCGAGAGGATGGTTTTGCATTATGGAACCTTCAATGGGCATCGGCTTACTATGGAGGTGACCGCGGCTAACCTTGATCTGCTCTCGGCGCATGGCACTTACGCAAAACTGCACGCGATCGGGAACGCCGCTATCGCCGGGCTACGGGAACTATTTCGCCGTCGCCGTTTGAAAGCCGTCGTCCAGGGATTCGGCCCCATGTTTCAGATCTACTTCAGCGAGCGTGACGCGATTCGAGACTACCGCGATTACTGCGCCTACGCCGACACGCAAGCTTATTCGCGTTTCGTTCATTCTCTTCTCGATCAGGGAATCTACATGACGCCATCCAACGGGCTGCACTGGATCATCAGCACGGCCCACACCGAAAGCGACGTCGAAAGCCTTATACACGCAGCCGATCGGGCCTGCCAAAATCTCACATGAAAGCTACTGTCTTTCTGGGAGCTGGCCGCATCACTGCCGCCTTGATTGCCGGCCTCAGGCTTGCGAACTATGCCAACCCCATCCTTGTTCATGACCGCCATGCAGAAAAGCTGGAGGAATTGGGAAAGCTGTATAGGGTTACGGCCGAACCATGTCTTTCGCGCGCCGTTGCTCGCGCCGGCCTGCTCATTGTGGCAGTACGCCCTAACTCGATCATGGGCCTGTTGCGGCAAGTTGGCGAAGTCAATCGGCCACTGCTGGCCGTGAGCTTGGCTGCCGGAATGCCCTTGTCAAAATTGCGCAAGACCCTTGGACCTCCGGTGAGATGGGCGCGCGCCATGCCGAGTCCGGTCTGCCGAACCGGAAGAGGTCTAACCGGGCTAGCCTTCTCTGGGCTGCTCCCCACCTCGGATCGGCGCGCTGTTACGAGATTGTTTGCCGCCGTGGGTGCGGTACTTGAGGTTCCCGAATCGCAGTTCGACATTTTCACCTCTACCTATTCATCCAGCCACGGCTATCACGATCTGGCCACGTTGGCGCACGTGGCCGAGAAAATCGGGCTGGATCGCCGGATTGCCCTCGCCGCCGCTGCCCATGCTCTTGCCGACGGCATACTTTGCTGGCGCGAAGGCAGGGTCCCGCTCGACGAACTGATTCAGGAGGCAGCCACCCCTGGCGGCATTGCAGCCGCCGTAATAACCACGATGGACAAAAGTGGCTACGCCCGTCTGGTTGAAAAGTCTCTGCGAGCAGGTGTCGCGCGAGCGCGCGCCAATGCCAAAGCGCAATGACAGCCCCCTGCCGCAGGGATCTAGCCGGCGCAGAAGCCTGGGCGAGCTCGAGAAAACAAGCATAGCTACAGGCGGCGCAAGCAAAGGACGATCCCTTTACCCACAGCTTGCACTGATCGCGCGTCCCCAGCCGTACCGCCTTTGTGCCTGTGCTGTGAAGACGACGCTGTCGGTATTCGAGTAGTAGCTGCTTCACAGTTCGAAATTGTTGTGTTGAAGTCGAGCAATGCCCTGCAAAATTTCTGATTCCTGGGATTGGTATTATTCATCGATAGTAAGGTCCGATTCGGTTGACGGCGATTGCCGCTCAACCGTAGAATGCGGGATCGATGCAGGTTAGCCTAAATCGTCGCCAGCTTTGCATGTGTGCTTGTTGTTGTTGTTGCGCATGCGCGAACACTGGCGGGGGCAGACGGCTGACTTAGACATCTCCTAGTACCGGAATCATCCACCCATCGCCAGAAGAAAGCTGGCGGTGGGTTTTTTCTTTTTATGGCAAATACAGTTCAGGAAACGAAGGCGCAGCGAGTCGAGCGGCTGAAACGCGAAATGAATCCTTGGCAAGCGATCGAGGAGATTCGCCGGTTCGCGCGTGAAGGTTTTGAGTCAATTCCCCCGGAATGGATGGGCACGTACTTCCGTTGGTGGGGCGTTTACTCCCAGGGAGACGGAGCCGGGGTCGTCGGCGGCAAGTCCGGGGAAGGACGGGCTCTTGCCTGCTTCATGGTTCGAATCCGCATTCCCAACGGTTTTCTGAGATCGGAACAACTACGCACTATTGCCGACTTAGCCGAGCGGTACGGACACGGGGTGGCCGACATTACCGTAAGACAGAACATTCAACTGCACTGGATCACAATTGAAGCTCTTCCAGAACTAATGGAGACACTCTGGCGAGTGGGACTGAATACGGCTGGTGCGTGCGGAGATGTTACCCGCAACGTCACCGGATGTCCGGTGGCCGGAGTGGATGCCGACGAGGTCTGCGATGCTTCCCCGCTGGCTTTCGAGATCGACCGCATGCTGGCGGGAAACGCCGATTTTTACAATCTGCCGCGCAAATTCAAGATTTCGATTGCTGGCTGCCGCGTCTGGTGCCCTTATCCGGAAATTAATGACATTGGCTTGACCGCGGCGACTCGCACCCTGGCTGGCCAGAGAGAAGTGGGATTTTCGCTTCGCGTGGGCGGCGGGCTGTCCACCGAGCCATTTCTGGGAGCTCGCCTTAACGCATTTGTGCGTTGGCAGCAGGTTTTGCCGGTTGTGAAAGGCATCGCTGAGTTGTTTCGCGATTCCGACCAGCTGCGCGAACATCGCGAGCGCGCCCGCCTGAAATTCCTTTTTTTGCGGCATAGGTGGACGGCAGAGGATTTCCAAAAGCGACTCGAACAACGGATCGGATTCGCGCTGGATCCCGCCGTCCCCGAGCAGCCGCCGGCCGATGTGTACCGCGACCATGTAGGCATTCACCCGCAAAAGCAATCTGCTTATTGCTACGTCGGCGCAGCGGTGGTGCGCGGGCGAATTACCCCTCAGCAGATGCGTGCTGCGGCTGATCTGGCCGACCGCTTCGCCCTCGGCGGGCTGCGTACCACCAACATGCAGAATCTGCTGATCGTCAACGTACCCCGGCTGAACGCAGACTTTCTCGCGAAGGAACTGAACGCGGTGGGATTGCCGGTGGATGGCTCCCCGTTCTGGCGCGGCGCTATCGCCTGCAGCGGCACAGAGTTTTGCAAGCTCGCCATTACCGAAACAAAGAGTTTTTCTCGCTGGTTGGTGGACAAACTGGAGGAGCGCCTTCCCGGCTTTGATCAGCCCCTCAAACTGCATGTCACCGGTTGCCCAAATAGCTGCGGCCAGCACTGGATCGCTGATATCGGGGTCGAAGGAAAAAAGATAAGGGTCGGCGAGCGCATGGTAGATGCCTACTACTTCTGCCTGGGAGGCGCCCTGGGACTGAATTCAGCCACCGCACGTCCGGTCGGATACCGCTGCGCGGCGACCGAAGTGCCCGATGCCATTGAACGCCTCCTGCGTCGATACCTGGAAAAGCGGGACGCAGGAGAGAATTTGCGGCACTTTTTCGCACGCCATAGCGAGACCGAGCTGCGCGAGTTTCTTGCCGGCGAGGTGGTAGCCCCCGTTCTTCGCGATGTGCCCGCGGGGCGTGTACCGCACGGGTTGGAGGGATAAGCAATTGAGCAGCCTCTTCCCCATATTCGTGAAATTCGAGGGATGGCGATGCCTGGTGGTGGGCGCCGGCAAGGTCGCGGTGGGCAAAATTGCCGGTCTCGTCCAGACCGGCGCACGCGTCCGCGTCGTTGCGATTCAGGCGGAGCCCGCGGTCAGGGAATGGGCTGCTTCCGGTCAAATCGAACTGGAGCTCCGCCCCTTCAAAGCCGACGATCTCGACCAAACCCGGCTTGCGGTCATTGCCACTCCCTCGCCTGATCTGAATGAAACAATCTTTCGCGAAGCCCAGCGCCGCGGCGTGTTGTGCAATGTGGTGGATGTTCCGGAGTTGTGCGACTTCTACTATCCCGCAGTAGTTCATCGGGGAGACCTGCAAATTGCCATCTCCACCAATGGCAAGAGTCCCGCACTAGCCCGGCGCCTCCGCGAGCAACTCGAACAGCAATTTGGGCCTGATTACGCGGAATGGATTGAGGATTTGGGGGAAACGCGGAAGCTGGTATTGGCGAGCAAGCTGGATGCTGACCGCAAGCGACAACTGCTGCTCTCGCTGGCCAGCCGTGATGCCCTGGAAGCAGCTCTGGCCGCCGCCGAACCCACCCCGGGGCAGGTGGCATGAAGGGCAAGGTCTATCTCGTAGGTGCCGGACCCGGCGATCCCGAATTACTCACCCTGAAAGCGGCGCGGCTTCTGCGCAGTGCCGATGCCGTGCTTCACGACGACCTCGTACCGGGGCAAATCCTGAAAATGATTTCTCCTGGCGCGATGGTCACCAATGTCGGCAAACGGTGCGGGCGCAGGTCCATCCGGCAGGAAGAAATCAACTTCCTGATGATCACGCTGGCGTCGGCCAACCTTAAGGTGGTTCGCCTTAAAGGCGGCGATCCACTAATCTTCGGACGCGGCGGTGAAGAGATAGAAGCGCTGCGCGCCGCCAAGATCGCATACGAGATTGTGCCTGGCATCACTTCGGCACTCGGAGCGGCGGCATCCGCCGAAATCCCACTTACTGACCGTCGCGCGTCCTCGGCAGTCGTCTTCCTTACCGCCCATCTGGCTGGTTACAAAGATGAGACTGACTGGAGTCTGCTGGCCACCAGCGGGGCAACGCTTGTCCTGTATATGCCGGGGAGTAACTATCGGGCGATCAGACGCAGGCTCACCTTTGCCGGCCTGAGTCCTGACACTCCCTGCGCAATTGTTTCGCGGGCAACCACAGCCGAGCAGCAGATTCACCGGACAACGATTCAGGAGCTCGAGTGCACGCCGCGCCTTCCTGCTCCGACCCTCCTGATCGTAGGAAAGGTAATCCGCCTGGGCACTCGAGCAGCGGAAATATTGGGCAGTCAATTGGAGAGGATGTTCGACCACGTGTCAGAACCAAAGCCGCGGGCAGACGCGACCGTTGCCCCGTGAACCAGGAGCAAGTTGTGAGAGAACAGATCGTCGAATTGCAAGCCGTTGCCGAGGACTGGAGTCCCGAGCAGGTGATGGGCTGGGCTTTCAGAAGCTTCGGAAACCGGGTGGCGATATCCTCGGCTTTCGGCGCAGAAGGCATGGCGGTGATAGACATCGCCTCCCGTATCTCGAAAGAATTCCGCGTGTTCACCGTGGATACCGAATTTCTGTTTCCCGAGACCTACAACTTGATGGAGAAGATTGAGAGCCGATACGGGATCACCATTGAGCGTGCCTATCCGCTGCTCATGCCGGAGGTGCAGGAGCGACTTCACGGCGCCGCTCTATGGACGCGCGATCCCGATCAGTGCTGCAACTTGCGCAAGGTGGAGCCCTTGCGCCGGAAACTGCGCGAATTAGAAGCCTGGATCACCAGCATTCGCCGTGAACAGACTATAACCCGCGCTCGAGCTCAGAAGCTCGAGTGGGATGCCAAATTCGACCTGGTGAAAATTAATCCGATCGCGCACTGGACTTCAAAGCAGGTGTGGCGCTACATTCACGACCACCACGTTCCCTATAATCCGCTGCACGACCGGAGCTTCCCCAGTATCGGATGCACACACTGTACCCGCGCGGTGGGGCCTGGGGAAGACGCGCGGGCCGGCCGCTGGCCTGGCTTCGCCAAAACCGAGTGCGGCCTTCACGCGATCGAGCCGGCACCGGCGTCTCCCGAAGTGGAGCTATGAACGGGTCTTGCTTAGCGAGCTAACGAGTCCCTGCCGGAAGAGGCTGCTCTCATTCGACTTCGTCTCTTGTCCGCAAGACGAATTCGATATTGCGCTCACGATTGAGAAGGACTGTCTGGTTGAGATCGATCCGCTCGAGCGCAAACAGCTTCTCTTCGCCGTCGGCGGAAACACAGTGCATTTGTTCGCCTTGAACCCAGTAATCTCGTGCGACGAAAGCGGTGCCACCTCTAAAAACAATCAGGGTCAGCGGGTCGCGCTCGTCATTCGGGCTGGGGCGGAACGATACGGTGGTGGAATGAGGCGACGGCACCATCCTGGCCTGGTAGTTATCCAGAGCAGGCCGGTATACCCCATCGGACGTACCGCGATTGCTGCCGGTCTGGGCCCACGGTGGAGCAGGTACGGTCACCCTGGCCACCGGCGGCAGTTCGAGTTGAATATCCTCCATCAGCCGCAGGGAGATTCGCGTTTCGCCCTTCAGTGCAGGATAAGGCCCACGCGCCGGCAGCGTCAGAACTTTTATCGGCCACAGGACCGGAATCATCCATTCCACGGCGTCGCGCTTGGGGTGACCGCCGCCATGAATTTTTCCTTCGGGATCGACCTTTAGATGAGGCGCCGAGATTATCTTCGCCGCTATCGGCAAGACCACGCCGTCAGGAAGAACCAGACGATCAAATTCCATGTCCATCCAGCCTTTTCCCACAAAGTGGCCAGGGTTCCTGTAGTCCTGCAGGTGGCCGCCTAGTTCGGCTCCGCGCGGAAAGATGGGATGTCCGAAGGCTGCGAGGGAGCCGAGATGACATAACACCGGATCTCCGACAGCCGCCGTTTTCGAGGAGAAATTGGGCTCACTGAGCGTGCATTGCAGAAGCGTTCCCGCAGGTACGATTTCGTTTCGGGTAGGTTGTGCGAAGCTGGCGGGGACGCAAAGAACGAGGGTCAGCAGCAAAGATATGCGGCGCATGTTGCCTCCTAGATACTTCCGTGCAGCGCGCCCCGTCGTTTGCTTGCGGGAAATGATTGTAGCACGAAAAAAGTGGAAATCAGTTTTTTTCCGAACCCGGCGTCTGGTTACAACCAGAGGAGCAGGACCGAGCATCCTTAGTAGCTGCATTTGACGCCTTTCTGGCAATTGTTCTTGCCGTTCTGGCCACGAGCGGTTCGGCACGTCGACCGCAAATACAACGATTCGGTCTTCCGGGTCCTCGGTAATCGACATCGCGGCATATGAATCTTGCTGGTCGTCGCTCCGAATATTTAGCGATAAACCGTCGCGCATCATCGCGACCTACGCCGGGTATCACCCGCGGGCAATACTTAACGAGATCGGTTAGGAAAAAATAGGGACCGACATTCCACGCCGCAACTAATGAATTGGGGAAGACGCTCGGATTCGAACCAGGCTCAGTCGTCGAACGAGGACAGATAATTCCAGCGCTCGTTCGGCTTCTGTTTTCTCGACTCCGCTGATTGCTGAGTGTCAAGTATGTGCACGAATACCCCTGTCGCTCGCCACAAGAATGTCTCTAGGCGCAACCAGAACAATCTTCCCCATCCGATTGCTGCGTCCTGAGCGAGCGGCTGTTAATCCGAGAAGCAGTACCGCCGCCCTGGTCCCGTCAGAATCCTCGCCGAGCAGACCTGGGCCGTACGCAAAGAGCGCGCCAAGCACGGCCAAGGCGGCGGACAGCAGGTGCTGACTCACGGCACCTCTTTACTTTGTGCGATCGGTATCCACGACCTTTGGGATTGCCGCCGTAGTGGTCATGGGCAGATCATCTCGAAATTGTCCAGCCATAACGCGGTTATCCAAAATCACCTTCCAGCGACCGCAGTCAGCAATCGGAGTCCACTCACCGCCCATCCGCATCTAATTAACTGAAAGGTTAAATGTGAGGATGACATGATGTGGAGGTTGATTCGGAAAAATCCAATGGTAGCGGCGTTGGTAGCCGCGGCGGCTTTAATGATGCCGGCCTGGGGATCGACCACAGAGCCCCGTATAGCAGTACCGGGGACGCTAAATTATGTGGAAGGGCAGGCCTCGATCGGCAGCCAGGCGGTGGACTCGCAATCGATTGGCACTGAGTTGCAATCGGGACAGAGTCTGACAACTCAAAAAGGAAAGGCAGAATTTCTATTGACGCCTGGAGTTTTTGTGCGCCTAGGCGATGATAGCTCGGCCCAAATGATTTCCCCCGACCTGACGAATACACGACTGGCGCTGACCCAAGGAGAGGCGATGATTGAGGTCGACCAGATCCACCCGGAGAATGACATTCGGATCGACGAGGCTGGAACCAGCACACGCTTCTTAAAAACTGGCCTATACGATTTCGATGCTGCACACGACGAGGTCCGCGTATTCGATGGCAAGGCTCTGGTGCTGGCCGCAGATCGGAAGATTGAGGTGAAAGGTGGACACGAACTGGAACTCAACGCGATGGGCAATCTGAAAGTAAGAGGTTTCGACAAAAAGCACTACGTCAACAGGAACGATCTATACCGCTGGAGCAGTCTGCGGTCCTCGTATCTGGCCAATGCCAACGCGAACACGGCTCAGATTTACGTCGCCGATGGCTGGTATGGTCCTGGATGGATTGGCGCAGGCTGGTACTGGTCGCCGTGGTTCGGCGCTTACACCTTCATTCCGGGGGATGGATTCCTCTATAGCCCGTTCGGCTGGGGCTTCTATTCACCTCTGTGGGTCGATCGTGCTCCACTCTACGGATACGGAAACTACTATCACCATTTCGCGGGCTCTCTTCCCAGTCCGGTCGGCCGGGTCGGCCCCAAGACCGGCCCTGTTTACGGTCCTGGATTTCACGGCGGCGCTGTTCGCTCCTTTGACGGCGGTTTGTCGTCAGGCGGAGAACTTCACGCGAATCGAGCGCCGGGGCGGGCTTCCGGTCCGTTTGTTTCCCCAGGTGGGCACATGGGCGGTTTCCATGCCGGTGGAATAGGTGGAGGGTTCCGCCGATAAAATCGCAGGCGCGGCGGGCGGGACTAATCGGGCTTGGTAAGCCTCGCGATGATCTTCGCTTCGCGAGGAAACTGCTCGACTAGGTCCCGTCGCCTTGCCACCTGAAAATCGCGGAAAGAGAATCCCGGAGCGACGGTGCATCCCACGAAGCAGTACTCGGTGCCACGATTTGGGTAGGCGCCAAACCAGGTGCCAGTCTTTACCACATGCTGTACCCGCTGTCCATTGTGGAGATCCGGGCCAAGAATGACGTGTTCGGTTGATCTGTCTGGTCTTAACTCGACAATTGTCAGCGGTCCACCCAAGTAAAAATGCCAAACCTCATCGGATGCCAACCGGTGCAACCGAGACGTTGCGCTTGACGGAAGCAGGTAGTGAATAGCTGTGCTGTAGTGCCGGTCTCCGCCGTAGCGTGAGGGAAGACAGGCGCCTGGAATCGATTCCTCCGATCGGTAGGTCTCGCGGAAGTATCCGCCCTCCGGGTGCGGCCTTAGATCATGAATCCGTATTAACTCCTCGGCGGTTAATTTTGATTTCACGACTCCTCCCGCACTATCTCCATCCCGGCGATGGCCGCCATGATTCACACCTTCAATTGATCACTACACGCGCATGATCGATGTGAAAGGATCAGCTACTCGAGTCCCTGCCGCTATCGCAGGTCAGGCACTCACAATACCAGCGCGAGGCCGGCGGCAGCTATCCTCGTCCATAGCGACCCACCGAGTGATACAAGAAGTTAAGGCATTCCTCCCTGCGATTCTGCGTGCGGAGAGCCACACTCAGCGAGATGCGATGACCAGCGCCATGGTGCCGGACGACCCGCTCGCCGCGCCCAGCAAGCGTTTCCGGCGACCAGCGAATTCCGTCAGGCGATCGGCCGTCGATTCCGCGAGGGGTCCCGGTCGAGACAACGAGCAGGCGTCCCCGTCGCGCATGGTCTTGTAAAGGATGTATCCTGTTTTGAACTACTTGCGATCCGGAGTGACGTCTTATGGCGAATCAGATTTTTACACCCGTGTCATGTTTGATCCTATAAACTGAATGGGTAATTCTTTTACCGGTTTATGGAGGTGTCGGTTGCAAGCAGCCAGTTCATTCGAGAAAGTGGTCGAGGCTCTAGGCCTGACTCCCGAACAGTACATATCGTCCGTGGCGTTGAAAGAATGGGTACGCAGTAATAAAGATGAAAAGTATGTTCCTCCCGACTTGCTCAAAGCGTGGGGTTTTACCGTGGACGAGGCAGCGTGAGCATGTACTCTGAAAACGCTGCCCAGGGTGCCATACTATTGCCGTATTCTCATCCCTGATTTCTCTTCGATGGTTCATCCGTGGCATGACGTCACTGCCGGCGGAAGGTTGCCGGAAGAATTCAACACCATCATCGAAATTCCGTTCGGCTCCAGTATCAAATACGAACTGGATAAGACCAGCGGTCTGATCAAGCTCGACCGTGTTCTTTATTCGGCGGTGTACTACCCGGCGAATTACGGATTCATTCCCCAAACTTACGCCGAGGACGACGATCCACTGGATGTGCTGGTGCTTTGCCA
>Ga0126378_10003100_pt1 | contig 12519 bp, 13 predicted proteins | sample PanSoiMetPlot_23_FD_92587 | JGI IMG/M metagenome (GOLD analysis project Ga0126378, IMG submission 92587) | Tropical forest soil microbial communities from Panama - MetaG Plot_23 | ecosystem: Environmental > Terrestrial > Soil > Tropical forest > Bulk soil | place: Panama | collected 2016-02-17
GAAATAGAAGCGGCGCTGGTGCTGGGGCGTATAGGCCTCGAACTTGTAGTCGAAGCCGAAGAGGGCGCTGAAGCGCTTGCGGCTGAAGAGGAGATTGTCCAGCGGCGGGATGATGCGCGCCGCATCCTCCGGTGCCGGCGCGCGCCCCGCCGTCTCCCAGGCGCCGGCATCCTCCGGCAGGTGCCAGTAGACCGGCTGCCCGGGCAGGTCCGCGACCGCCACGGGTTCGGCGATCCTCTCGGCTTCGGCCTTTACCAGCTCGCGCCAGCGCCGGATCGATTCCCCGCGCCAGGAGCCGTAATGGAGCGCCACCCGGTCCGCCCATTGCTCCGCGGTGGCAATCTTCAGCACCTGCAGGGCCGAGCGCAGCAGGAAGCGCTCGTACTCCTCGCGCGCTGGCGCCGGCAAATCGGCGAGCTCCGGCAGCACGCGCTCCGTCAGGTCGAACAGCCGGTGGAAATGCGCGGTGCGGCCGCTGATCTGCAGGCGCCGGTCCGACCACATCTGCTCCAGCGCCCGGGTTGTCGATTTGATGGTGTTGAATCCGCCGACCACGCGCCGGGAATCGAAATCCGCCGGGCCAACGGGACCATTGGCGCGGATATGGTCCTCCATCTTCTGCATCTGGGGCTTGAGGCGCCGGCGCCGGATCCGTGTCGCCGGCCGCTGGTCGAGCAGCGCCGTGGAGAGGATCGGCAGCCAGTCGCGGCGCACGGCGAAGACCGGATAGTGAGTCTCGATGAACTCCCGGCGCTCATAGAGCATGGCGTAGTAATCGGCGACCGTCGCTTCGCCGCGGGCGAGCCAGGCGAGCTCGTGATTGCGCAGGCCCGCGACCCGGATGGAATCGATCTGGATCATGGCGAGATCCACCGCGAGCGCCGGCAGCTCCGCTGCGCTCTTCAGCGGCCCGGCAAGGCCAAGGCGCTCCAGCAGGAAGCGGCGCAGCTCGGTGGCGCTGACCTCGCGCATCTCAACCGGACTTGTCACTGACCCCGGCCTCCGCGAAGCTCGCCATGCCGTTATGGCAGGCGATCGCCGCGCGCAGCACGGGGATCGCGAGCGCCGCGCCCGAAGCCTCGCCCAGGCGCATGCCGAGATCGAGCAGGGGCTTCTTGCCCAGGCGCTCTGCCAAGCGGCGATGGCCGGGCTCGGCGGAGCAATGGGCGATCAGGCAATGATCGAGGGCGCCGGGCATGGCGGCCTGCAGCAGGGCCGCCGCCGCCGTCGAGGCGAACCCGTCCAGCACCACCGGGACATGAGCGAGGCGGGCGGCGATGACGGCGCCGGCGATGGCCGCGAGCTCGCGCCCGCCGAGACGGCGCATCACCTCGAAGGGATCGGTGAGGGCCGCACGATGGAGCGCGAGCGCCTCGTCCACCACCGCGATCTTGCGCGCCAGCGCTTCGCCGACGACCCCGGTGCCGGGGCCGACCCAGTCTGCCGCACTGCCGCCGAAGAGCCCGCAGCAGAGCGCCGCCGCACTGGTGGTGTTGGCGATCCCCATCTCGCCCAGGCAGATCAGGTCGAGCCCCGTCTCCGCCGCCATCATGCCGTAGGCGAAGCCTTTGGCGCAGTCCTCCTCGCTCATGGCGGGACCAGCGCTGAAATCATCGGTGGGATGGTCGAGATCCATCTCATAGACCCTGAGCTCCGCGCTCGCATTGAGGCAGAGCTGATTCACCGCCGCCCCGCCGGCAATGAAATTGGCCACCATCTGCTTGGTGACTTCTGCGGGATAGGCGGAGACGCCGCGCGCCGCCACGCCATGATTGCCGGCGAAGACCGCGACCCGCGGCCGGTCGAGGCGCGGCGGGTGGCGGCCCTGCCAGAGGCAGAGCCAATGGGTCAGCTCCTCGAGCCGCCCCAGCGCCCCTGGCGGCTTGGTCAGCACCGCCTCGCGGCTGGCCGCCGCATCGCCGGCGACGGTGTTGGGGCCGGGCAGCTCCGCCATCACGGAGCGGATCTCGGCAAGGGTCGCAGCGGTGGTCGATGTCACGGGAAGCTCTCTCTCGGCTGAGCGCGGGCGGCCGGTTGGCTCCGGCGGGTGGCATGAGGGCGGCAACTGTCCTATAAGCTCGCGCCCGATGCCAGAGGAAACGAACAATCCGGAAACTTCATTCGCAAGCCGCTCGCGCCTCGGGGAGCTGCGCCTGGCCATCGGCTTCCTGACCCGCCTTCCCGTGGCTGCGGCGACGGGGGATCTGGCGAGCGCGGGCTGGGCTTTTCCTCTGGTGGGATTGCTGGTGGGGGCGATCGCGTCACTGGTCTATTGGTTCGCAATTCAGCTCGGCTTGACCGCGCTGATCGCCGCGGCGCTCGCGGTGGCAGGTGGCATGCTCGCGACCGGGGCGCTGCATGAGGATGGCCTGGCGGATTTCGCCGATGGGCTCGGCGTCCGCGGCGGCGCGAGCGAGAAGCTCGCCGCCATGCGGGCGAGCGGCATCGGCAGCTTCGGGGTGCTGGCGCTCATCTTCGGCGTGCTGCTCCGTGTCCTGGCGCTCGCCGCCCTGATCGGGCCGGCGGGCGTGGGGCCGGCGCTGATCGGCGCCCATGCCGGCGCCCGCGCTCTGCTGCCCTGGGCGATGAAGCACGAGCCGCGGGCGCGGGTCGATGGGCTCGCCGTCTCGGCCGGAAGGCCCGGGCAGGGGACGGCGCTTGCTGCTCTCCTGATCGGCCTCGCGATCCTGATCCTGACAATGGGGGCCTCCCGCGGGGTCATCGCCGCGCTCGCCGCGCTTCTCGGTCTGGCCCTCCTGCCTCTGGCGCGCCGGCAGCTCGGCGGCATCACCGGCGATGTGTTGGGCGCCGTCGAGCAGCTGGCCGAGATCGCCATCCTGCTCGCGCTCGTGGCGACCCGCAGCCTGGTGGGCAGATGACAACGGGCGGATGAGGATGCGCCGATGATTCCGACCCGCTGGTGGTGGATCCGCCATGCCCCGGTCACGACCCATGGCGGGCGCATCTATGGCCAGAACGACCTGCCAGCGGATTGCGCCGATGGCGCGCTCTTCCGCGCCTTGGCGCCCCAGCTGCCGAAGGAGGCTCTCTGGCTGGTCACCCCTCTCAGGCGCACCCGCCAGACCGCCGAGGCCCTCATCGCTGCCGGCGCGCCCCTGCCCGCCGAGATGCGGGAGGAGCCGGCCTTTCTCGAGCAGCATTTCGGCAGCTGGCAGGGCTTAACCTATGACGAGCTGGCCGCCCTCAGGGATGGGGCGGCCCATCGCTTCTGGCACGCGCCCGCCTTCGAGCGGCCGCCCGGCGGGGAGAGCTTCGCCGATGTGGTGAGGCGGGTGGCGGAAGCGGTGCAGCGGATCTCCCCCGAGGCGGCCGGCCGGGACCTGGTCGTCGTCGCCCATGGCGGCTCGATCCGGGCGGCGCTTGCCTACGCGCTGGGGATCGAGGCGGAGAAGGCCCTGGGCTTTGCCGTCGACAATTGCTCGCTGACCCGCCTCGATCATTTCGCGGCCGACGACGCCTGGCGGGTGGGGATGGTCAATCTGATGGCCCGCGACCCGGTGGCACGTCCGGCCTGAGCCGGCCCCGGAATCGCCCAATTCGTTCGCCAGATTTGGAAAGTGATCTTTTCCGGCCGGGTTCCTTGCCTCCTTCGAACCCGTAGCCGAATCAGTGTTTCTAAGCCGATATATTTAAGTCATCTCATGACCTAGGAGATTGTCGATGACCGTTCTCTCGCGCCGCCTGTTCCTTTCGCTGCCGGCCGCCGCCGCGGCGATGGCGGTCGTGCCCCCGGCCTTTGCCATGTCCGAGGAACAGCAGCTGGTGGAGAAATCGCGCATCGCCTTCCTCGACATCATCACCGACAACGCCTTCAGCGAGATGCGCGACTACGTCAAGCGCGCCCGCGGCCTGCTCATCTTCCCCAACGTGCTGAAGGGCGCCTTCATCATCGGCGCCGAGGGCGGCTCGGGCGTGCTCGTAGCCCGCGGCCAGGGCGGCTGGAGCTATCCCGCCTTCTACACCATCGGCTCCGGAAGCCTGGGGCTCCAGATCGGCGGCCAGTCGGCGGAGCTGGTGATCACCATCACGAGCGCCAAGGCCATGGATGCGATCATCGACAACCAGTTCAAGATCGGCGGCAATATCGACGTGGCCATAGGCCCGGTGGGCAAGGGGCTGACCGCGTCGACCACCACCAATCTCGACGCCGATGCCTATAGCTGGGCCAAGACGCAGGGGCTCTTCGCCGGGCTTTCCTTCGACGGCTCCGGCATCTTCAGCCGCGACGGCTGGAACGCCAATTACTACGGCCCCAAGGCCACGCCGGAGGAGATCGTCCTCAAGGGCAAATGGACCAACAAGAACGCCCAGATCCTCAGGGATGCGCTGGCGCCCTACTGATCCCTTTGTCAGATCGCGATCCTGGTCTCGATCACATCGTAGTCCGCGCGCAAGCCGCCATCGGCGGTGTCGAGCAATCCTGCCGCGGTCAGAGCCTGAACATCGGCATGCACGTTGCTGTAATCGCGCTTGAGCGATTTCGCCAAGGCACGGACGCTCGCGACCTTGTGGCGCCGGACGTAGCGTAGCAGCTCCATCCTCTTGCCGGTGAGGAGCCGAGCCAGGGCTTCCCAGCTCTCGAAAGCGAGATGGCGCTCATGGAAGCTTTCATTTCGTTCGGCCCGGCGCCACGCATCGACGAATCGCCGCGCGGCGTCGTCTTCCATTGTGCCCCCGACATGGATCTTCACATTGCTCATCGATTACCTCGCAGTGCCCGCACATCGGACCAGAAATCGGCCATCAGCTTCTCGACGGTGCTGAAAACATAAGCCGCCTCGACACCGCGATAATGCCGATGGTCGCCCTTACCGCGCTCATTGTCGTACCCCACCTCCCTTATTCCAGCGCGTCCATAGAACAGGGAATATTTGAGGCGGTGGCTCGATGGCGGGACGGGAGATGGAACGCGCCATAGCACCATTTCCACGATCGCACCGTCGTCATAGTCGAGGCGCTGATAATGGAGCAGCTCGGCCTTCGGCACGTCTTCATAATGGCGCCATGAGCCATATGGTGTAAATAACCATATGGAGTGTCGCCAGCAAGATTTCCAGACCTCGCCGAGTTGTGAGGCATGCGGCGCGATGGACCGTTGCCCGGGGCCGATCGCGCGCCTATAGGAGGAGCCCATGCCCCAGAATCTGGTCGTTCGCGCTATCGCGTTTCTAGCCCTCCTGCTTGTGGTCGCGGTGGCGGTGTTTGCCTATACCCCCTGGGGGCGCAGCGTCTGGCAGGGCGATGTGTCACAAAATGCCGGGGCGGCGGCCATCGGCGGACCCTTCACCCTCACCGACCAGAACGGCAAGCGGCGCAGCGATGCCGATTTTCGCGGCCAGTACATGCTGGTCTTCTTCGGCTATACCAATTGCCCAGATGTCTGCCCGACGACGCTCCAGATGCTGACCGATGCCGTGACCACGCTAGGGGCGAAGGCCGCCAAGGTGACCCCGATCTTCATCACCATCGACCCGGAGCGCGATACGGCCAAGGCCCTCAGGGACTATGCCGCCAATTTCACACCTCGCCTTGTGACCCTGACCGGAAGTGCGGCCGATATCGCCGCCGTGGCCAAGGAATACCGGGTCTACTACGCCAAGGCCGGCGAGGGGCCGAACTACGCCATGGACCATACGGCGCTGATCTATCTGATGGGTCCCGACGGCGCCTATGTCACCCACTACACGCCAGACTTGACCGCCGATGACATCGCCAAAGACCTCGGCAAAAGAATCTAGGGCCGCGCGGCCGGCCAAGGCCAAGACGGCGCCGGAGCCCTTCTGGCGGGTGAAGAGCCTGACGGAAATGAGCCGGAGCGAGTGGGAATCCCTCTGCGACGGCTGCGCGCGTTGCTGCCTGGTGAAGCTCGAATATGACGACACCGGGGAGGTCGACCATACGGAGATCGCCTGCCGGCTCCTCGACCTCAAGACCTGCCAGTGCTCGGACTATGCCCACCGCCGGGAGAAGGTACAGGATTGCCTCTCTTTGACGCCGGCCAAGGTCCGGCAGCTCAAATGGCTGCCCTCCACCTGTGCCTATCGGCTGGTGGCCGAGGGCCGCGACCTCTACTGGTGGCATCACCTGGTCTCGGGCGACCGGGAAACCGTGCACCAGGCCGGCATTTCCGTGCGCGGGCGGGTGGTGAGCGAGGACAAGGCCGGACCCCCGGAAGAGCACATCATCGACTGGATCGATTGAGCGGACCGAAGCCCGCGCGGCGCTTGAGCGTAAGAGCCGTATTGCCTAGAGCGATTCCGCGTTCGGCGGAAACGCTCTGGGGAGCCGCAAGCAGCGGATAGAGGCCTGGGCTCCGATCGCCTATCTAGCTTTCCATCGGCTAGAATTGGAAAGGCGAAGGCGATGGACATGGCATCTCTCAAGGATATCCGCCCGGTGCGGAACGGTGCTCCCTCCAGAAAACCCCCCGCCGGCGGCGCCCTGAACGCGGTCGAGCGGGCCTGCCGCTTCATCGAGGCCAAAGTGGCCGAGGGCGAGCGCTTCACTTTGGCCGAGCTCGGCGCCCATTGCGGGCTCAGCCCCTGGCATCTGCAGCGCCAGTTCCGCCGGGTCATGGGGGTGAGCCCGCATGACTATGCCGACCAGCACCGCCTCGCCCGCTTCCGCGACGAGCTGCAGCAGGGGGAGGGGGTGGCGGCGGCCACCTACGGCGCCGGCTACGGTTCCTCCAGCCGGGTCTATGAGCGCGCCGACGGCCTGATCGGAATGACCCCGGCCACTTATGCAAAGGGCGGCAAGGGGGCGGAGATCGCCTATGGCACCGCCGCCTCGCCGCTCGGCCGCCTCCTGGCCGCGGCCACGGCACGGGGCATCTGCTTCGTCGGGTTCGGCGACAGCGATGCCATGCTGGAGCGCGCGCTCAAGGCGAACTTCCCCGCCGCGGACAGCATCCGCCGCGACGACCGTGAGCTCGGGGTGGCGCTGGATAGGCTCCTGGCGCATCTGGCAGGAAAAGAACCCCATGTCGATCTGCCCCTCGACATCCGGGCGACCGCCTTCCAGCGCCGCGTCTGGCAGGAGCTCCAGCGGATTCCCCTCGGCGAAACAAGGAGCTATGGGGAGATTGCCCGGTCCATGGGCAATCCTGGCGCCTCCCGCGCCGTTGGCCGCGCCTGCGCCACCAACCCGGTGCCGCTGATCGTGCCCTGTCACCGGGCCCAGGGCCAGAATGGCGCGCTCACCGGATATCGGTGGGGAATCAAGCGCAAAGCCGCCCTTCTGGAACGGGAGTCGGAAACTATCTCCAGGAAGAAAATCCTATAACCCACGGAGGGCCTTGCCTGCCGGCAGGCCCTCCGCAACACTTGCTCCGCCATGACGGAGCCCGCCGCCCCACCCGATCGCCTCCGCCCGCGTCTCCGGGGGCAGCCGGCCATCATCGGCAGCAACCTGCTCTCGGTGGGGGATCGGGCGGTCCCCCTGATCTTCGAGAAGAACGAACGGGCGCGGCGGATCATCATCCGGGTCGATCATGGCGGCAGCATCGTCGTTGTCCTGCCCGCCCGGGCGACCAAGGAGGACGGGCGGCGCTTCGCCCTTTCCAACAAGGGCTGGATCCAGGAGCGGCTCGCCCATATGCCCGAGCCGCTGCCCTTCCTCCACGGCGTCTCCATCCCCTATCTCGGGGTTGAGCACCGCATCCGCCACCGACCGGCCAATCGCGGCGCGGTCTGGCGCGAGGCTGGGGAAATCCATGTGGCCGGCCGGCCGGAGCATCTGCCGCGCCGGGTCGAGGACTGGCTGAAACATGAGGCGCGCCGGGAATTCGAGCGCCGGGCCCTGCAGAAGGCCGAGGAGCTGGGCAAATCCGTGCGCCGGATCGGCATCCGCGACCCCCGCAGCCGCTGGGGAAGCTGCTCGCCCGACGGGGTCATCAACTTCTCCTGGCGCCTGATTCTGGCGCCCCGCTTCGTGGTCGACTATGTCGTCGCCCATGAGGTCGCCCACCTTCGGGAGCTGAACCATGGCAGCCGCTTCTGGCGCCTGACCGAGACCCTCTGCCCCGACATGGAGCGCGCCCGGACGTGGCTCGCCGCCAACGGCCCCGGTCTCCACCGTTACGGGAAGCTGATTTAGCAGTCCCTCGACCGCGCTTCGGAGCGTGGGAGGGAAGGCTGAGGGGCCTTCAGGCATGGACTTGGATTGCCATCGCCCCCCGGACTTCGCTGCACAATGGCAGGGACCGACCATAGCGCGTGCCCCGTTCACTGCCCGACAAGGCCAGGGCGCGGCACACCGGGCTTCGAGCTGACCTCCTCTTTGTATCTTCCACGCAATGGAGCGAGCCATGAAATTTCAAAAGAGCGACAGCGCGGTCGTGTTTATCGATCCGCAAAACGACGTGCTGAGCGAGAAGGGGGCAAATTGGCAGGCCGTCGGGGCGAGCGTCACCGAGAACGGCACGGTCGAGAACATGGCTCGGATCTTCGAGGCGGCGAAGGCAAACGGCTATGAGGTGTTCATCTCGCCGCATTACTTCTATCCGACGGATTCCGGTTGGAAGATGAACGGGCCGCTCGAGACCGACGAGTTCAAGACCCGCTCCTTTGCGCGAACCGGAGCGCTAAGTCTGGCGGGATTCCCTAACTCGGGCGCAGACTGGCTGGATCGATTCAAGCCCTACATCGATGATGGAAAGACGATCGTCGTCAGTCCGCACAAAGTGTTCGGACCGCAGACCAACGACCTGGTCCTGCAGCTGCGCAAGCGCGGAATCGGCAAGATCATCCTGGGCGGCATGCTCGCGAACATGTGTGTCGAATCCCACATGCGGGAGCTTCTCGAGCAGGGCTTCGAGGTTGCCGTTGTCAAGGACGCTACCGCCGGGCCCCGACATCCGGTCTGGGGCGATGGCTATCAGGCGGCAATGATCAACTACCGGTTTCTGGCCCATGCAGTGCCGTCGACCCAGGAAGTGATCGACGCGATGCGCTGAGGCGGCGGCGCGGGGAAAGGGGGCAGACGGCGCATCGCCCCGCCCTTTCCCCCCGCCCCCGGAACGAGGCAGAGGGTCGAAGGAGCCTCAGGTCTTCATCTGCGAGGCGACCGAGCCCTGGCGCTTGGACATGAAGCTCTTGGCCGTCTCCACCGCGACGGCGGCATCGCGGCAATAGGCATCGGCGCCGACGGAATTGGCGAAGGCTTCGTTCAGCGGCGCGCCGCCCACCAGCACGACATAGTCGTTGCGCATGCCTTTCTCGATCAGCGTGTCGATGACCACCTTCATATAGGGCATGGTGGTGGTGAGCAGCGCCGACATGCCGAGGATGTCGGGCTTGTGCTCATCGATCGCCTTCAGATAGTTCTCGACCGGGTTGTTGATCCCGATATTGACGACCTCGAAGCCGGCCCCCTCCATCATCATGGCGACCAGGTTCTTGCCGATGTCGTGGATGTCGCCCTTGACGGTGCCGATCACCATCTTGCCGATCTTGGGCGCACCGGTCTCCGCCAACAGCGGGCGCAGGATCGCCATGCCGGCCTTCATGGCGTTGGCGGCCAGCAGCACCTCGGGCACGAAAAGAATGCCGTCGCGGAAGTCGATGCCGACGATGCGCATGCCCTCGACCAGCGCCTTGGTCAGGGTGTCGTAGGGCGTCCAGCCGCGACCCAGCAGGATGTGGACGCCCTCCTCGATCTCCTCCTTGAGTCCGTCGTAGAGATCGTCATGCATCTGCTGAACGAGATCGTCGTCCGACAGGCTGTTCAGATCGAGTTCGCCTTCATCGGCCATGATCCGCGTCCTTCATGCAAATCCGGCGGCCGGAGGGAATGGGCGCGGCCGCGATGCGCCGTTGTCCTTTAGCCGGCACAAGCTAGTCAAGGGGCCCTTCGCCGCCACGCGCGGCGGCGACATCAATTGCCTGCCGGGCGACATGACGCTTGACCGCCTGTTCCGCGCGGGACTGACTTTGGCCGCAGGAGACTTGCGCGCTTGGGGCTGCTTTCCCCCGGCGACCGGCTCGTGCTATCAAGCCGAAGTTGTATAGACAAGTTGGCGAGGCTTTGATCATGGCGGACGAGGTCTTCCGGCTCCGGCCCGGCGAGCTCACTCTCGGCGATCTCGAGCGGCTGATGGATGACCGGCGCCGGATCGCGATCGATCCCGCGGCCTGGGGTCCGGTGGAAGCCTCGGCGGCCGTGGTGGCGCGCATCGTCGCGGAGGGCCGCACGGCCTATGGCGTCAACACCGGCTTCGGCAGCCTGGCCAAGACCCGCATCCCCGCCGAGGCGGTGACGGAGCTCCAGCGTCGCCTCGTCCTCTCCCATGCCGCGGGCACCGGCCCGCTGCTGGAGGATCGCCTGGTCCGCGGCATCATGATCGCCAAGATCAACGGACTCGCCCGCGGCGCTTCGGGCGTCCGGCGCAGCACCATCGAGGCGCTGGCCGCCCTCGTCAATGCCGGGGTCCATCCTTGCATCCCCGCCAAGGGCTCGGTCGGCGCCTCGGGCGATCTGGCACCGCTTGCCCATATGACCGCGGCCCTGATGGGCGAGGGCGAGGTCCGCATCGAGGGCCGCATCCTTCCGGCCCGCGAGGGGCTCGCCCGCACGGGCCTGGTACCCCTGGACCTCGCCGCCAAGGAGGGTCTCGCGCTGCTCAACGGGACGCAAGTCTCCGCGGTGCTGGCAGCCTCTGGCCTCATCGCCGCCAGTCGGGTCTTCGCGGCGGCACTGGTCACCGGGGCCATGAGCGTCGATGCGGCGGCGGGCAGCGATGCCCCCTTCGATGCGCGCATCCACAAGCTCCGCGGCCAGCCCGGCCAAATCGAGGTCGCGGCCGCGCTTGGCCGGCTGATGGCGGGCAGCGAGATCCGCCGCTCCCATATCGAGGGGGACGACCGGGTGCAGGATCCCTATTCGCTGCGCTGCCAGCCCCAGGTGATGGGCGCCGTGCTCGACCAGCTCCGCTATGCGGCGAGCGTCATCGGGCGCGAGATCAATGCCGTCTCCGACAATCCTCTGGTCTTCGCCGATACCGGCGAGATCGTCTCCGGCGGCAATTTCCATGCCGAGCCGGTGGCGCTTGCCGCCGATGCCATCGCAGTCGCCGTCGCAGAGATCGGCGCCCTGGCCGAGCGCCGGATCGCGCTGCTGACGGACCAGCATATGGGCGGGCTTCCGCCCTTTCTGGTCGCCGATCCCGGGCTCAATTCCGGCTTCATGATCGCCCATGTCACCGCGGCCGCGCTGGCGAGCGAGAACAAGAGCCTGGCCCATCCGGCGAGCGTCGATTCCCTCCCCACCTCGGCCAATCAGGAAGACCATGTGAGCATGGCCACCTACGCCGCCCGGCGCCTCGGGGAAATGGCGGAAAACACGGAGACCATCATCGCCATCGAGCTTCTTTCCGCCGCCCAGGGCATCGACCTGCGCGCGCCTCTCAAATCCTCAGCCGTGCTCGAAGGCTTCAAGGCGGAGCTGCGCAAGACCGTCGCGCCGTGGGACCGGGACCGCGCCATGGCCCCCGACATCGCCGCCGCGAAGGCCGTGGTGCAGGCAGGGAGGCTGACCTCGATCGCCGTGATCTGAATCCGGCTATGCCCGGGATGACCGCGGTTGGCATTTACGCGCATTACGTATAATATATAAGTTTACGTTTAGGGATAGATCGCTCCTGCAGATTCCCTGCAGAAGCAGGAAAGGAGGCCGGTGGCGCACCCGACTCGGGAGGAGGGCACTGCAGAAAGGGCGACCCCCAGCTTCTCCGCCCCTTGATGGGGCCGGCGTGGTGCCGGATTCGGACTTCCGGCCTGCGGCCTTGCGGCAGTGGCGCCGCCGGTTGGCATCGGTTAGAACAGCCGGCTCCGGATCGCGGGAGTGCCAAGCATGGCAGTGATACCCACCTACTCGACCCGGCCGACCTTTCTCGGCACGGCCAATGAGGATCCTGACGCGGCCTTCGTCTGCGCCGGTGTGCCCTTCGATATCGGCACCACCCATCGCGCCGGGGCGCGCTTCGGCCCCATGGCGATCCGCGCCATCAGCCGCATGCTGGTGGATGGCCTCAACCCGCTGAACTGGCGCGATCCGCAGTTGCTCCCGTTAGCGGATATCGGCGATTTCGAGATCGCGCTGGGCGATACGCTTGCGAGCCTGAAGCTGATCGAGGAGCAGGCTGCGCGCTGCAAGCATCTGATCACGCTTGGCGGCGATCATGCGATCACGCTCCCTTTGCTGCGCGCCGTGGCGAAGAAACGGGGCCCGGTCGGGCTCGTCCATTTCGATGCCCATGTCGATACCTGGCCCGACAGCTTCGGCCAGAAATATGGCCATGGCGCGGTCTTCTACAATGCCATCGAGGAGGGCCTCGTCGATCCCAACCGCATGATCCAGATCGGCATCCGCTCCCCGGTGGCCCGCGACATCTGGGACTGGACCGTCGGCAAGGGTGTCACCATCCTGACGGCGCAGGAGGTGCATCGCCGTGGCCCCGATGCGGTGGCCGAGGCGATCCGTGCCGTGGTGGGGAAGGGC
>Ga0126378_10003101_pt1 | contig 12517 bp, 19 predicted proteins | sample PanSoiMetPlot_23_FD_92587 | JGI IMG/M metagenome (GOLD analysis project Ga0126378, IMG submission 92587) | Tropical forest soil microbial communities from Panama - MetaG Plot_23 | ecosystem: Environmental > Terrestrial > Soil > Tropical forest > Bulk soil | place: Panama | collected 2016-02-17
CCTCGGCGTCGAGCTTGGTCTCCTTCCGCTCCACGAAGGACCCGTCCAGCTTGGCGATGGTCTCCTCGGTGGCGCGGATGGTGTTGAGGTAGGCCGAGCGGTTGAGGCTGGCGGCGCTCGCCGAGTTGAAGGCGAGCCAGGCCTGGCGTTTGACCTCTTCTAGCGCCTCGATGTGCGCCTGGCGGGCCTCCTCCTCGACCTCGATGGCTTCGGCGCGCTCCTCCGCGAGCAGCTCCTTGATGCGGTGGTTGTCCCAGCGCACGGTGTCGTACGTGATCTCCGGCGCGCCGCGGCTCCGCATCAGCTCGTTGACCGGACCCACGATCGCGGCGGTCTTGAAGCCCTGCGCCCGCAGGGTCCGCACCAGGTTGATCCGCTCCAGGATCAGCGGGTCCTCGCGCCAGGGGAGGGTGCCAGGGCGCCCTGACTCTCCTCGCGACGTGCCGGTGCGGCGGTTGGCCATGGGTCAGCCCTCGGCGGGCGCCTCGAACTCCGGCTGCTCCCACGGCCCGTGGTCGGTGAGCATCGGGTTGAGGTACGGCAGGTGCGCGCCGTCCGGGACGGGCTCGAACGTCTCGCTCGACAGCGTCAGGAGGATCGTCCGGTCGAACGGGCCGTAGTGCACGGAGACCACCCGCGCGTCATCGGGCAGGCCCGCTACGGTGATCTTCCGCTGGCCCATCGTCTGGAGCATGCTCAGCACGAGGTCCGGCGAGATCCGCAGTAGTGCATGCGGCTTCTTCGGCAGGGTCGGGTTCGCGGCCAGGCCCGGGTGCCCCCACGATCCGAACGGCTGGTCAGTCGCCATCGGACTGCGCCTCAGCTACGGCCTCGAACTCCATCCCGAACGGGACGACCAGGACCGTGTTCGATATCCCGGCCTGCTCCAGCGCCCTGGCGATGATGCGCGTCACCACCTCGATCATGTCGTAGGTCGGCTCCACGGCCTCGGGCAGCTTGCCGACCAGCAGGTCGCCGGACTCCAGCCGGAGGCGCTCGATGTCGAGCTTGATGGTGGCAATCTCAACGTCAGTCGCCATCGGGCGCTCCTTCAACCTCGACGCCCCCCTTGACCGCGTCGTAGGCCGCCAGGAAATCGCGCGCCTCTCGGCTGCGCGGATGGAGGCCGTCGGGCACACGGCGGGCCTCGCCTGCTACGCCGGCGACGGTGCCGGCGACGGTCCAGTCCGTGGGCGCGTTCGACGGAGGCTCGACGACCTTGGTCTCGACCCTCGGCGGCTGGTGGAGCCGGCCCCGGCAGTCGTTGCAGAGGTAGACGTCGTGGTGGCCATCCTCCGCCTTGCCAGCCGGAGCGAGATCCTCCGGACTGTAGTGGCCGCAGTCAGCACGGCGGAGGCGGGGAAGATGGTCGCTCATACCAGCACTCCCGCCAAGACGATGAACGCTTCCGGATGGACGGGGCCACAGTCGTAGCGGTAGGTCATACGCACCTGGGTCTGGTCCGATGCGAAGCCCTGGGCGAACGGTGTCGCCTCAAAGGTGAAGGCCGTGCACTCGAAAAGCGCGTAGTTGGACCAACTGCCGGCGATGAGGTAGGAGCAGCCACTCGTGCTGGCCACCGTCAGGTTTGACGGCAGGGCGTTCGTCAGCCCCCACTTCACGCCGAACAGACCGCCCTCCTGATCGAGGGCGGTGAGCCAGATCGGGCGTGCCTGGGTGTCCTGGAACCGAGCCGACGACCAGACCGTCTGCTTGAACCTGGAGTGGGCGACGATGCCGTCACACTCCGTCTGACCAGCCGTGACGTTCGCGGTGCTGCCCAGGATTTCGACCAAGCCGATGAGTTGGCCGACGTGCTGGTAGGACGGCGTGAACGCCGCCGGCGTAGTCGAGATGGTTCCCGTGACCGATGTGTTCGGGTAGTAGACCGGGACCTGGGGCAGGTTCACGATCCCGGTCGGATTCGTGCCGCCCTGGCCGGTGAATGCCTGGGTGTCGCGGCTGATTGCGAAGGCCCGCGACGCGGAGAGCCGAAGAGCCTGGTCGACGATCTCGGGTGCGTCGCGGAAGAGCTCATTGGACTCGTTGTAGAGCGCGTCCGCCTTGTGGGCGCTGAAACTCAGCTGGCCGAACGAGAACTGGCTGGACGTGATCTGTGCGTTCTCGCCCGGGTACTGGATCGTGATGTCGCCCGAGACCTTGGGCAGGCGCAGGGTGCGCGACGGCACCCGGATGCGGGTGATCGGGAGCTGGTCCAGCGCCGAGAACGAGCGCAGGAGGTCGAAGAGCCGCGTGCCCCACTGCTCGGGGGCCAGGTACGCGCCGTCCTGGCCGCTGACCTGGTCGCCCATCGCCTTGGTCAGCGCCTGGTTGTAGGCGTGCTCCCAGGGGGCGTACTTCAGCCAGGCGCTGCGGTGTCCCAGCTTCTCCTGGGCCATGGCGTAGGACGCGCGCGCCACGGAGAAGTTCTCGATGTCCCCCAACGGGAACTGGTTCACGTAGACGTTCAGGCCCGGCGTGTTGGCCAGGTTCACGTCCGGCGGCAGGTAGCCACGCTTCAGCACGGCCTCGGCGGGCGCGGTCGGGAGCGCCACGTCGGGGCGGGCGCGCATGTCGAGCATGGCTGTCTCCTCAGATGGGGGCCGGCTGGACGTCGACCGTGAAGGGCTGGTAGGCGCCGTCGTTGCTCAGCCAGGCGCCGACGATCACGCCGTCGGCGGTCGGGGTCACGACCTGGTGGAAGAGCCCGGTGCCGTCGTGGGTCAGGGAGCCGCCGCTGACGCTCACCACGGACTGGCCGGGCAGCCGGTAGCGCAGGGTCGGCGTGGCCGGGTCGTAGAGCGTCCCCGACGCGTTCAGGAAGCCGCCGGTGGGCGTAGCGAGCGGGCCCGTCCAGTTGCTGAGCGTGATCGCCTCGCCGACGAAGAAGGACATCCTCAGACCTCGGACTCGAACGCGCCGACGCGGTACGTAGGCCGGGCGTAGGCGCCGGTCGTGAACGTCGGGGCCGCGTACGCACCGACCCGGTAGGTGACCGAGGCGTAGGCCGTGACGCTGCCGGGGCCTTGAGGCCCGCTCGGGATGCTCCCGAACGGCTTGCGCAGCCTCGGCTTGGCGATGACCTTGAGGCGGTAGGCCAGCCGGTTCCGAGCCTGGCCGACGACCTTGACCGGGTAGGCGACGGCTCGAGCTATCGCCCGGCCGATGGGCGCTCGCAGCCGAGACAGCACGCGGCGGCGACCGGGGAGAGCCGCGCGCTTGACGGCCTGGAGGCGGACGCGAATCGGCTGCGGGAGCCGGAAGAAGCCGAACGGCCGGCGCAGGAACGAGCGGACCCGGCGCCGTGAGGGCGTGGAAGCCCGCTGCCGGGACTGCAGGTAGACCCGGACCGGGAACGCATACGTCCGCGCAGTGGCACGGCCGACGGGCTTCCCCAGCCGCAGGCGCCTAGCTCGCTGGCGCTCCCTCGATGCCCTCCAGACCGCCGAGAGAACTCGGCGGATCGCCTTCGGGTAGATGATGACGACGTTCGACCCGAACGGGCGAACGCGCCGGCTGTGGACGACTCGGCGGTCCTGTCGCATCGCCCGCTTGACCGCCAGGTAGACCCTGACGGCGTAGGCGTAGGTGCGAGCGATGGCCCTGCCGATCGGCTTGCGGACTATGGAGTGCCAGGCGTACCTGCGATACGAGGCACGGCGGTTGGCCTGGATGCTGTAGACGCGGATCGGGTAGGCGTAGGTCCGGGCGACCGCTCTCCCGATGGGCTTCCCGAGGTGCGAATGCGCGTACCTGCGCTGCGGGATGGCGACCCGCTTGACCGCGGCGAGGATGACCCGGATGGGGTAGGCGTACGTCCTCGCGATGGCCCGCCCGACTGGCTTGGTGTACCTGGAGCGGACGGTCCGCTTGCGTCGCTGCTGAGCGCGCTCAGCGGCTCGCAGGTAGACCTGGATGGGCCGGGCGTAGGTCCGGGCAATGGCTCGCCCGACGGGGCGCCCGAGATGGCTTGAGGGCTGGCGACGGCCTCCAGGCATGGACTACTCCTCGTAGACTCCCGAGCGTGAGCAGCTACGAGGAGCTGTGCGACCGCGCCGTCGCCACCGGCGGACCGAAGCCCATGCGCTTCTGGGACGGAGCCGTTCTGGGCTGGTCGCAGCCGTCCGTGGTGGTCGACCAGGAGTTAATCACCCGGGTGATTGAGGGAGAGTGCCCTCGCTGCCACCTGCCTTTGGCACGCAACGAGGAAGGCGGACACTGTGAAGGGTGCGGCTGGACTTGGGCAGCAGAATGGAGTGGCGAGAGAGGCTCGCTGACTGCCTGCTGGGTCGAGTGACCTAGCGCTGAGCCGCTAGCTTGGCCTCTGACAGCAGCCGGCCGTAGAGCTGCGGGTTCAGGACGCGGATGCTGTTGGCGCGGGCCTCGTAGCCGCACGCGCACTCAACCCGCAGGACCAGATGCTCACCCGGGGGGAGCTGGCGATCCGGACCGATGCCCACGCGCACCACGAGGTCGTCGGCGCCCCAGAACGGCTTGAGCGTGGCGCCGCACTCCGGGCACACCGCCGATGACGCGGGGGGCGGTGGAGAGTCGCGGCGGAAGAGGCGGCCGAGTAGGCTCACGAGGACCTCCAAGCGGCACCGCGCACGATACGGCTGACGTGCGGCTGGACGATGCCGAACTGGGCCGCCACCTTGCCTTGCGGCACCCCCTCCTCTCGGACCAACCGGATGATCTCGGCCACATCGCCCTCCGTCAACTTCACGTTTGGGTTTTTCCGTCCCCGCTGATCGTTCTCCCGCCCTCGGCCCCGATGAGTGCGATCCTGGGCATTCTCTGCCGCCGAGCCAAGATAGAGGTGCTCAGGGTTGAAGCAGGCGGGGTTGTCGCAGGAATGGCAGACATACCGGTCGCCACCCAGCTGAAGACTCAACCAGAGGATCGCAGCTACTCGATGAACAGGCAGGGTGAGTAGGCCATAGCCCCGCTGGGTGCGCCTGTCGGTCCACTCCCAGCACCCATCTTCGGAAATTTGCCGACTGCGAAAGAGGCGTCGAGTGAGGTAGTCGGTCGCGTTATCCACGGCTGGAGTATACCTCCGGCCGTCAGAATGTGCCCCTAACTATTCCTCCCACTCACAGGTGCAGGTCCCGTTCACCGCAGCTCCAGCCAGGGCACGCACCGCGAGGATGTTGGTGTTCGACGCGGCGCCCACCTGGAACGGCTCCTCACCGAGCGGGTACTGGATCAGGATGCCCGAGGTGGGGGGGACGCGGTGGTACTCCAGCACCGTGACCGTGGCGTTCTCACCGGTGACCGCGGTCACCGAGGTCGCCGCGGCGGCGGCCTGGAACGCCTTCATGGAGTTCACCGTCCCGGCGCCGCCACCCGTGGAGGCCGTGCCGGTGCCCTGGATGAGCTCCACGCGAACGGGCACGTTGGAGGCGGTGACGCCGTCGAACTCCAGGTTCCACTGCTTGAGGAACATCCAGCGCGAGGCCACCTGGCGCACTTCCACAACCGAGTGGATGCCGGAGGTGGAGATGGCCGAGGCGTCGATGCCTGTCGAGAACAGGGACATTGGCTACTCCTTACGATCTAGGGCGATGCCCCTGAATCCCGGTCTGACGGAAACGCAGATCAACGAGCGGATCAACCGGCTCGAATGCCCGATGTGCCCCGGCAGCCGGCTGGAGGTGCTGCTGCGGCGGGAGTTCGCCACCTGCCACTGCTGCGGCGTGGACTACGCCAAGGCGCTCGATGGCAAGGGCGTCGAGTGGTTCGTCTGCCGCTACCTACCGGACGGGCATCCCCACTGCGTGCACTACCAGGCGGCGATGAAGCGACCGAACCGACCGCGTCTGCGCCGGCTCACCCGCATGGAGCGGCTTCGCTCTCATCTCGGGTTGTAGCTGGCTCGCTTTCGCGCGTAGAGCGTGGTCTGGATGGGGCGAGGCGGACCGGCGGCCGCGCCGCCGGCCAGCTTGAAGATGGCGATCGCGCAGGCCACGTCGGCGTTGGTGGCCCCCGTGAACGTCACCGTCTGGGTGCCAGTGGTCGAACTCTTGTCTTCCTCGGCCGACTCGGAGATGTTCGACGAGCCAGTGTAGCCGCGCTGCACGTAGCCCGACCCGGCGGTGATCGTGTTCGTGGCGCCGTCCGAGAAGTACCCGCCCACGATGAGCTGGTTCGAGGCGGCGGACGAGGCGGTCACCTGGAAGGTGCCCGGGTTCCAGGCGCTGACCGCGCTGGCATCGACGCAGGTCAGCGCGTCGGTGGAGTCCAGCCCCGTGTACTCGGTGATGACCGAGCTGATCTGCCAGGTGTTGGCCGCATTGCCGCCCTTGGCGCGCACGGTCAGCGAGCCGGTCCCCTGCACGGGGACCGTCCAGATCGCACCGAGGCACGAGAACGAGCCGGCGGCGAGGTTGGCCGTCTGCACCACCTGACGCCAGGTCCCGAGGGTGGCCGTGCCGCTGGCGGTGAGGACGGTCAACGCGCCACCGGTCCCAGACCCGGTGTTCTCGTTGATCTGGGCGACCACGATGATCCGGTTGCCGTTGGTCACGTTGCCGCCGAAGGCGACATCGTGGTTGGTCCCGGTGCCGTTGGTCGAGGCCGGCGCGTTGCCCTGTCCGAAGCCCCACGCGGCCTGGAGCGGCTCTTGGGGCAGCCCAGGCCAGTCGTACGGCTCGTCGCCCCATTCCGGGCCCCAACGGCGGCGGGGCGGGGCGGTGGACGGCGTCCAGATCCGGCGCAGGCCCGGAGTCCACAGCCGCCCGCTCACGGGGTCGTTACGCCGCCAGCGTGGACGACCAGCCGAGCGTGACGTCGACCGAGAGCTGGATCTCGGTGCCGCCCTTGGGGCTTGCCGGGAACGACACGGTGATGCCGGCGGCGGCGATGTTGAACGTGTGGCTCCCGGCCTTGGCGTTGAGCGTGCCCGGGTTCGTGAAGCCGGCGAAGACGAACAGGGTGCTGTCGGAGTGGTTCAGGACCGTGTAGCTCAGGGTCCCGAAGGTCCCGTTGTTGATGACCGTCAGGTTCTGGACGATGTTGGTCGTGGTGTCGTACTGGTACTCGATCTGGACTAGGCCGTCGTTGGCCTGGCCGAGGCTCTGCTGCGCGCTGAGCGCCATCTCAGGCACCTCCCAGATCGGCGATCGCCTGGTGCAGCAGCTCTCGCACCTCGCTCGGCGCCGGCACGCAGTCGCCGCGCCCGAAGGTCACGCCGTTGGCGTCGGTGATGCTGACGTGGACCATGCCGGGAAACGCCGGCTGTGGCGCGAACTCCACCGTCCGCCCCAGGGCCACCTGTTCGACGAGCAGCTCGGCGAGGGTCATCGGCAGTCTCCTTGGCGGAAGGTGGGTGCTTAGGGCTCAGATAACGTGATAGCGCGCTGACGATAATGACTCTTTAGCGCAGCGGCAGCCTGACTAATCGGCACTCAGGAGGTACACGGCCTCGACGTCCTCGAAGCCGAGGGCGTCCACGTCGCCGTACAGGTTGACTGCCTCGATGTCGGCAGTGTCGGGACCGTCCATCCTGCCAGCCTCGATGGTCAGCACGCGCCAATGCTCGCCGCGGTACAGCACGAAGGCGCCGACCACCGGCGGGCGTTCGGTGCGCTTGAGGGTGCGAGTGCGTTTCCAGCCCGCGCAGGCCTTCCCGTGGTTCCAGTACGCATCGAACTCGCCGAAGCGCTCGCCGCATCCATAGCAGGCAGGGTCCACGAGGTTCAGGGTCGTCACGGCTTCAACTCCGGCGGGGGAGGAGGCCTACCGCAGGGCCAGCCGGAGCCGTCGCCGGCAGCGGCGGCAGAACGGCGTGCGCCAGCACCAGCGGCGGCAGTGGCAGCCGAAACGGCAGGGGTGGAGCGGCATGCGGGAGCCTTCGGCGGGCTCGTCTGAACTCGGGAGAGGCGGCTCAACCGCCAAATGGGCAGACTACGACTCGTATGCGCCGGTCTACCAGGCGCCCCGATTATGCATCATCCCCGGCCTCGTCAACCACCTCCGGGAGCCCGAAGGCGCGGAGCACCTTGAGGCGGGCCGACCGGGTGTGGTTGTAGACCGTCTGGACCGCCAGCCAGAGCCGCCGGTCGTAGCGCTGGCGGGCCGGGGTCAACTCGCAGGCCACCGCGCTCGGCGACCAGCCGCGGATCCGCAGCCAGTAGACCTCGGCCTCGCGCTCGGTGAGCTCGGCCAGCCCAGGCGAAAAGCCGCCCTTGGTCCAGTCGCCGAGCAGCCGCTTCAGGCCGGCGCCGTCGGGCTGGCCCAGAAGCGGGCGCAACCTGGGCGGGACGCGGCTGTAGTACCGGCCGAGCACACGCCGGCCGTCGCTGGTGATGGCCCTGCGGATCGCCGTCTCGACGGCCGCGCACACCGCGATGACGTCGCCAGGGTGCGCCATCTCGGCCTCGATCCAGGCCCGCAGGATGCGCAGGTCGGGCGACGAGAGCGGGCTCGCCGGCGCTGTCGACGCTGTGATGTCCCGGCCAGCCACCCGCCTCCCCTGGATGAACGTGCCGAGCTTGACCGTCGTGACCCTGTGGGACTGGGGCGGCTGCTGCATTGCGATCACGGGTGCTCCTGGTCGTGAAGGCCGGTTCGGGACAGCGCTTTGCCGTGGGTGATGGATTGGCGCACCGAGTCATCGGGTGGCAGGCGCGTCACGGGGTTTCAGTCCATTCGCCGCAGAAACGGCCGTGGCCCCAGTCGGTTGTCAAGGCGCGGGCCACGCTCCTCCTCCAACTCGCGGATGCGGTCGTCGCGATTGACGATGCCTAGCTGCATCCAGCCATACACCACCGCGCCGCCAACGACCGCCCCGATGAGCGCGAAGAACGCGTCCCAGGCGTGGATCATCCATGTTGCCTCGGTCAAGCTCTCTCCTCCTCGCGGCCCGAGACCGCACGATGTGCTGGCGAACGAACCGCCGCCGCGTACCGCACGCCGCCGATGACGTCGCACTTCCACGAGCAGCCGCAGTCTCCGCACTTCCGCCAGCTCGGCCAGTCGCTGGTCATCAGCGACCCGGTACAGCCCGGGCTGGCGCAGCGGTGCACGGCGATCAGGTCCAGCAGCCGGTCCACCGGACGGCGGGGCGGGCCGGCCGGTTCCGATTTCTCAACCGGGGGCGAGGCGACCGCGGTGGCTGTGAGCGTGCCGCGCTGGAGCTGCTCGCGGCAGTCCCAGCCGCCTCCAGGGCGCGGGATACGGCGCCGGCAGGGCCCGGCGCAGCAGGCGGTCACGAAGCCCTCCACGAGGGCGAATCGCGCGCAGCGGGCCGATGCGCGGGCGCTATGAGGCCGATGCGCTGATCGGGTCCTACCGCTGGGGCGCCTTCTCGGGCGCCATGGCCCGCAGGCGAGGCGTCCGCAGCCACTTTCCGCACCGGGCCGATGACCACCGCCCGTGCCCCGCAGAACACGCAGGCCGCCGGCAGCGCCGGCCCGAACACGCACCAGGAGCGCCCGCAGGTCGTGCAGCGACAGGGGGTCTGGGTCTGGGTCTGGGTCACGTCGAGCCTCGCGCCAACCGCTGGCCCTTCTCGCGACACGCAGCGCAGACATCGAGTCCAGGGCCCCCCTGGGCTCCCTGCGACGTGTACCAGCCAGCGGCCCGGAGCAACCGACGCAGTGACCGGACCCCGTAGCGCGGGTCGTTGCCGGCCTCCTCCACACCGCAGGTGTCGCACCGGATCCTGAGCACCCGGATCACGCTCACCGCCCCAGCCTCCCCCACGCCTGGCCGGCGCTCATCCGAGCCTCGGGGCCCCAGCCGTCGAGCTCCCTGGCATGGTCGACGATGCGCCTGATTGCGGCCGCCGACTCGCCGCGGTCCATCCCGCCGACGACGCGGTCCAGATCCTCCAGCGGCACCAGCCGGATCCCGACCGGGCACGGCACCGCCGGCTCCGCGTCCAGGGCGCCCTGGCGCAGCGCAAGCAGGTCGTCTCGGGCCAGGCCGCACGGCTCGCACTCCGCAGCGTGGTCCAGCCAGGCCCGGTAGTCGAGCGCCGGCGCCTCTCGTTGGCGGCCGAGCTTCGACGGCGGCTCGACCCAGTGCGGCGCCCGGGCGAACTCGTCGCTGAGGAACTCGTCGGTCAGGTAGAGCTGGGTCACCGACGCCTCCTCCCCGCCGGCGCAAGGCTCCGGCGCCGCTGGCGCTCCGACGCTTCGAGCGTGGCCCGCTGCGCCGCCTCGGCCGCCTGCCAGGCATCGAAGAGGCGCTTCCCGTCCGGGCACAGGAGCCCGTTCTCGAAGCTGCACCGGGGCACGGCGGAGCAGTCCCTGACGTGGGCGAAGTATCCGGCGTACGCCATGGCTTCGCTCACTTCGCGATCTCGAACGGCGGCGGCTGGAAGCGCCGATCCGGGCCGGTGAGCGGCAGCGGCATCGTCATGCCGGCGATGCGGCTGGCGATCCTGGGGCCGAGCTGCTTGCCGAGCTGATCCAGGTCCAGGTTGCTGGTGACCACCAGCGCCGCCTCGCGGTTGTAGAACCCGTCGATCCAGCGGGTCAGCTCGCCCTCGGCCCACTCGGTGGAACGCTCGGCGCCCAGGTCGTCGATGATCACGACGTCGGCCTCCTCGTACCGGGCCAGGTCGTACAGGGCCTGATCGGCTCGCTCCGAGCCCTTGTCGTAGGTGGCCTTGATGAACTCGAGCAGGTTCGCCGAGCTGAGGAACCGAACCGACCGGCCACGGCTCGCCTGGTTGCGAGCGATGGCCGCCGCCAGATGGGTCTTGCCCCGGCCGACGCCGCCGAACAGATACCAGCCCGGGGCCTTCCCACGCCACGCCAGCAGCGCCTCGGAGTGAGGCGGGAACTGGCGCACCTCGGCGCCGTGGTACCGCGGGCCGATGCCCATGATCCGCTGGCCGCGCTCGCACTCCCAACACGGCACGTATTTGGTCTGCGGCTCGCCGACATCGAAGGCGACCCGGCAGAAGTCCTGGCAATTCGAGCAGGTCACTAGGCCACACCTCCCGGCGCCTGGCTCATCCAGCCCCGCATCAACGCCGAGTCCTCCGGCGGGATCTCATGCCGCGGGACTGGCGTCACCGGGCCGTTCGGCGAGCCCGTCGGAGCGCGCTGTCGCTGGAGCCGCAGCTTCGGGTACTGCTCGCGGAATTTCGGGATCGACAGCACGTTGGCCGACCAGAACGGGTCCCGACTCGACCAGCCGATGAGATCCAGGGCCTCCTCGAGCGGCCGGCGGTCGCTGTCCAACATGAGCCGGGCCTGCTTCCGCCACTCGGCCGTGATTCGGGGCCGGCGCTCGCCGCGCTCCTCGACCGAGTCGACCATGGCGGCGCAGAGCCGGTCTACATCATTGCGCCCAGATTCCTTGACAGGGTCGTTATCACCCCCTCCGCCGGGACACGTTGCTTCGTAAGAAGCAACTACTGTCTCTGTCTCTGTCTCTGCTTCGTTTTGCTTGACGATTTGGTTCGCGTTTGCTTGAGCACTTGCTGAAGCATTTGCTTCGACTTTGCTTGGCGTTTGCTTGGGCGAACCCGAAGCATTTGCTTCGCGCCTGCTTCGACCGGACGCAAGCCCGCCCCGACGTCCTGCTTCGCTGCGGACCTGGCTGTGCTGCTCGATCTCCTCGCGGGTGTCCTGCCACTTCGGGTAGGTGGGGATGAAGACCTCCTCGTTCTGGGTCCCCTCGAACCGCAGCTCCACGAGGTGTATGGCAGCCGCCGCGAGGGCGGCGAGGAAGGTCTTGACCCTGGGCGCTGGGTGGTCCATCTTCCGGCCGATGGCGTAGGCCATCACCATGGGCACGTGGCCGTCGGTCTTCTTGTCGCGGCTCCAGCCGTTGAGCGCCTCGAAGAAGAGGTACGCCGAGTCGCGCAGCTTCGATGGCAGCGCCTGGTACTTCTCGTCGTCGGGGAAGTTGGCGTCTACCCGGATGTACAGGCGGTCGAGCTTCTTGCTCATACCCGGTCGCTCTTGAAGCTGAAGTCACTGGCCAATCGATGGTCCTTCGTCGTCTTCAGATGTGCTGCTGCGCGGCCGGCGCCCGGTACGCCGGCCCTTCTTCCGCCCCTCACAGGCCCGGGACCTCTACCTCGTCTCCACCAGCAGGCGTATGGCCCTGCGCTCCTCGCCCTCGATGGCGATGTCGATGAACGAGGGCACCAGGACCAGCTCCATGCCGCCGGGCGCCACGTACCCGCGCGCGATCGCGATCGCCTTGACGGCGACGTTGATCGCGCCGGCGCCGACCGCCTGCATCTCGAGCCGGCCGCGCTCGCGCATGACCCCCGCGATGAGGCCGGCGAGGTCCAGCGGCCTGGTCGTGGCCGAGACACGCACCGGCTCGGTGACGTTGCTCATCCGACCAGCGCGGCCTCACGACAGGCCCGACACCAAGGCCCCTCGACGTACGACACGAACCCTCGGGACTGGCGCTCGGTGAGCCCGCAGCCGGTGCAGACGGGCTCCTTGCTGATCGACAAGTCCGCCTCGACGGGTGGCGGCCAGGAAGGTGGCGGAAACAACGGGGCCATGCGGCTACCCTCCTGCCAGTCCGGCCCGAGCCG
>Ga0126378_10003102_pt1 | contig 12517 bp, 12 predicted proteins | sample PanSoiMetPlot_23_FD_92587 | JGI IMG/M metagenome (GOLD analysis project Ga0126378, IMG submission 92587) | Tropical forest soil microbial communities from Panama - MetaG Plot_23 | ecosystem: Environmental > Terrestrial > Soil > Tropical forest > Bulk soil | place: Panama | collected 2016-02-17
GATCTCGCCGTTCACGGCCGTCTTGGATATGGCGCCGGCGAAGGTCTTGCAGGGTGCCGTGCGGCTGCAGGGATCTGCGTCGTTGCCGACGCCCGAAACCCAGGTCCTCGACGCTTGCGCATGAGCCGGCAAGGCGATGAGACAGAAGGCGAGCATGGCGCTCAGCCCGGTTGCGAGAGAGATGACCTACCCATGATCCTTTACTCCTGATTAATTGTCGACAATCCCTCGTCCGCCCGCAGCCTAACATAAATCCTTCCAAGCTACCGCATAAGTTGCGTAATAATATTACCTGCTGAACCGCGGCGGCCAGCTGCTTCGCAGGAACGAGCATCCCGCGAAGCAGCGCGGCGATACCGCTCTCAGCGCGGCCGGATTGGCACCATCGAGCCGTCGGTGGTGTTGCCGTTGAGCTGGTTGGTGTCATAGGTCTCCAGCTTGCCGCCATTGGCGCTCTCCACGCCCGTGACATTGCCGAAGATCACCGAGTTGCCGATGCGCACCGTCGTCGCCGGGCCGTCCGAGCGCAGCCCGACATTGCTCCCCGTCAGGCTCGTCCGGTCGATCATCACGTTGGATGTCCCCCTCCCATTGGCGGTGAAGATGCTGACGTCGTAGCTGGTGTTGCCGGCCGCGATGCTGTCGATGACCGTGAGGTTCACCGTGGAGGTGCCGAAGGAGTGGGTGACCTTGATGACCAGGGAATTGTTCTCGACATGCACCCGGCTCAGCGTGGCGTCCACCCTGGCGGTTTTCGACGCGTTGATGACGATGCCGCCGCCCTGGGTGTCGCTGCCGTTGTCGGCGATGGTGCTGTCCGACACAAAGAGCTTGCTGGTGCCTTCCGTCACGAAGTAGATGCCGGCCGCGGTGCCGGAGTTGAAGCGGTGGATCAGACAGTGCTCGACATGCAGCGCCCCGACGGCGCTGACTTGAATCCCCGCCACGCCCGAGCCGGTCCCGGATATGTCGAGGCCGCGCAGATAGACGACATCCGTTGCCAGGGTCTCGACGGAGATCCCGGAGAAGCTGCCCCCAAGCGCACCGGCCGTGCCGGCCTCGCAGGAGATGGTGATGGACTTGTTGATGTTTACCCGGCCGAACTCGCCCGCATCGAGGCAGTTGATCTCGTCGCCCGCGGCGGTCTTCGTGATCGCCCCGGCGAAGGTCTTGCAGGGCGAGGTGCGGCTGCAGGAATTCCCGTCAGAGCCGGCGCTGGAGACCCAAGTCCGGGTCTGCGCCTGGGCCGGCAGCGCGAGGAGGCAGAAGGCGAACATCACGCCAAGCAAAGGCAATAGGCGATTCGAGGTGATCATCTGGTTGTCCCCCTTGTCCCAGGATTGAAGAACGCCGCGGATATTCCGGTCGATCACGAGTTCGGGAATATCAACTACTGATCGTACTCCACCCGTATTACGGTGACAGTGCACCAACTGTAGAGGCCGGTGGGGCAAGACCGCCCGCCGATCCGTCCATCAAGGAACTGACGGATCAGATCTGGCGTTCCGGCGCAAAATGCTCCGATGCATAATGCATATGGCATTGCGTAACGTCTCAACAACATATTCCATGCATGCGCATGATGTCCGGCGTTCTTTGTTTTTGACACATACGCTCATTACGTATACACTAACGCTTCGGGCTGGGTCGAGAAACTCCGTGCTGGCGCGCGCAACGGCGATTCCGGCGACTCATCGACTTGGCCTGATTTCATCAGAATGGGAGACGAAAATGACCTGTAAATCTCCTGTAAAAACAGGACAAGGGCCGGGTCGACAGCTCTTCGAGAAAGGCCGTTCGGGGAATCCGGCCGGGCGTCCGCCGGGGGCGCGTGGCCGGGCAACCTTGGCCGCCGAGGTCCTGCTGGAGGGGGAAGCTAAGGCGCTCACCCGTCGCGCGGTCGATCTCGCGCTGGAGGGCGACATCATGGCCCTCAAGCTCTGTCTCGAGCGCATCGTTCCGCGGCGCAAGTCACGCGCCATTGTCATCGATCTGCCGCGCATCGATCGGGCCGAGGATCTGGGGAACGCGATCGGAACGGTCCTCGAGGAAGCCGCGAGCGGGCGCCTCTTCCTCGATGAGGCGGCGGCACTCATCGGCATGATGGAGGCCCGGTGCAAGGTCATGGAGACGGTCGATCTGGAGAAGCGCCTGCAGGCGCTCGAGGCCGAAGCGGCGGTCGACGATGCGGCGCCATGAACCGGAGCCAGGGCGGGCGTCTCACCAAGTTGGAGCGGCGTCGACCACCTGCGGCCGGCACCGTTTTCGTCTGGTGCGGCGAGAACGAGACCGAGGCGCAGGCCATCGCGCGGGACTTTCCGAAAGGCGTGCCGCCGGGGGTGCAGCCCAGGATCATCCGCTGGCTCCGCCCCGGCGAATCCGAGCTCGGCTAGCCCGCCGGCTCCGGCCAGGGATGCTGCTTCGCCCGAAGCTCCTCGAACCGCCGCGCCAGGCGCAGCACGCCCAGATCATCGAAGCGCTTGCCGATGATCTGGAGGCCAATGGGAAGCCCGCTCTTCGTGTAGCCGGCATTGATCGAGGCGGCGGGCTGCTCCGACATGTTGAAGGCGACGGTGAAGACGATGTGCTCGAAGGGCTTCGCCGGATCGTTGGTCGGGCAGGGCAGCTCGGCGGCGAAGGCGGGGAGCGGCGCCGTCGGCGCCAGCACATAGTCATAGGGCCGGCAGGCGGCGTTGGTCGCCGCGCGCATCACCATGACCTGGCTGAAGCCCTGGAAGATAGCCATGCCCGAGGCGCCTTCCGCGCCTTCGGCCCAGGCGCGGATGAAGGGCAGCAGCTTCGCCCGCCGCGCTTCCGGCATCCCCGCGATATCCGCGAGCGCGCGGGTGCGCCAGAAGCGGTCGAGCCCCTCCAGCATGTCGCGCGTCAGGAAGGGCTTCATGGGCTCGACCCGCGCGCCCGCGCTCTCCAAGCGCCTTGCGGCCTCAGTCACCGCATCGCGCACCTCCGGTTCGACCGGCAGGCCCAGGCCCGCATCCAGCAGGAGCCCCAGCCTCAGCCCCTTCACATCGCGGTCGAGATCCTGCCAGTCGATCGCCTGATAGGGCAGGCTCATATGGTCGCGCTCGTCGGGCTGGGAGAGGATGCCCATCATCAGCGCCGCATCGGCCACGGTGCGCGTCATCGGCCCCGCCACCCGGCCGATATAGGGCGGGTCGATGGGAACACGGCCCAAGCTGGGCTTGAGGGCGAAGATCCCGCACCAGCCCGCGGGCAGCCGCACCGAGCCGCCGATATCGGTACCGAGATGAAGCGGGCCATAGCCCGCCGCGGCCCCCGCCCCCGCCCCGGCGCTGGAGCCGCCGGGATTCTTGCCGAGATCCCAGGGATTGCGGGTCAGGGGATGAAAGCTCGAGAGCCCCGAGGAGAGCATGCCGAGATCGGGCATGGTGGTCTTGCCCAGGAGGATGGCCCCCGCTTCACGCAGGCGCGCGGCCGGCGGCGCATCGGCGGACGCGGGCTTCAGCTCCGTCGCCGCGGTGCCCAGCGGTACCGGCACACCCTTCGTTGCGATGTTCTCCTTGATCATCACCGGCACGCCGTCGAGGACGCCGGCCGGCTCGCCGCGGCGCCAGCGGGTCTCCGCCTTCCCGGCCTCGGCCAGCGCCGCCTCGGGAGCGAGCGCGTATGTGGCCTTCAGCGACGGCTCCCAATGGGCGATGCGCGCCAGGATCGCCTTCGTCACCTCGACGGGAGAGAGCGTCTTGCGGCGGTAGAGATCGCGAAGCTCGGTGGCGCTCAAATGATGGACGGCGGTCTCGGTGATCATGAAGGCAATCCTCTGGGTCTCTTGTGGGGCTTTGCCGGAAATGAGGGGCGATGATAGCGTGAGGGCCCATTTCGGACCGTCTTCCGAGAGAACTCAATCGGAGAATATGGCAGCCATGTCCTTGCGCTCTCTGATGCGGTCCCTGATGCGCCACCCCCTCATCTGCTCCCTGGCGCTCGCCGCCGCTGGCCTCTTCCTGTTCCAGGCGGGGCCCGCCGCCGCGGCCAAGAACACGCTCACCGTCGGCCTCGTGGTCGAGCCCGAGGGCCTCGATCCCACCATCGCCGCCCCGACGGTGATCCGCGAGGTCACCTGGCTCAACATCTATGAGGGGCTGGTCCGGCTCGATGAGAACGGCCATGTGCTGCCGCTTCTCGCCCAGAGCTGGACTGTCTCCGATGATGGCTTGACCTATACCTTCAAGCTGCAGCCCGGCGTCAAGTTCCACGACGGCACGCCCTTCGATTCGAGCATCGTCAAGTTCTCCCTCGACCGCGCCCGCGCGCCGGATTCGACCAACGCCCAGAAGGAGTTCTTCGAGCCCATCGACAGCATCGAGACGCCCGATCCACTCACCGTCGTCATCAGGCTGAAGCATCCCACGGGCCTGTTCCTCTACTGGCTCGCCTGGGGCGATTCCGTGATGGTGGCGCCGAAATCCGCGCCCACCAACAAGACCCATCCCATCGGCACCGGCCCCTTCAGATTCAAGCAATGGGTCCAGGGCGATCACATCGTGCTCGAGCGCAATCCCGATTACTGGCAGCAGGGCAAGCCCAAGCTCGACAGCGTCACCTTCCGCTTCATCAGCGATGCCCAGGCCCAGGCCGCGGCATTGCGCGCCGGCGATGTCGACGCCTTCCCGGAGTTCAGCGCCGCCGAGCTCTTCGCCGGCTTCCAGAAGGATAGCCGCTTCGCCACCCTCATCGGCGCCACGCCCAACAAGCTGATCGCCGGCATGAACAACGCCCGCAAGCCTTTCACCGATCAGCGCGTGCGCCAGGCCCTTATGCTCGCCATCGACCGCAAGGCGGTGATGGAGGGCGCCTATTCCGGCCTCGGCACGCCGATCGGCAGCCACTACGCGCCCGCCGATGAGGGCTATATCGATCTCACCGGCGTGCTGCCCTATGACCCGGAGAAGGCGAAGAAGTTGCTGGCCGAGGCCGGCTATCCCAACGGCTTCACCTTCACCATCAAGGTGCCGCAGATGTCCTACACGACGCGCGCGGCCCAAATCATGCAGGGCATGTTCGCCGAGATCGGTGTCACGATGAACATCGTGCCCAGCGAGTTCCCGGCCAAATGGATCGAGGAGGTCTTCACCAACAAGGACTACGACATGACCATCATCGATCATGCGGAGCCCATGGACATCGATATTTATTCCCGGCCCGGCTACTACTTCAATTACCACAACGAGAAGTTCAACCAGATCGTGGCCCAGGCGCTCGCCACCTCCGACGAGGCCAAGCGCGACGAACTTCTCGGCCAGGCCCAGCGTATCCTCGCCGACGAGGTGCCGGCGCTCTATCTCTTCGACCTTCCCTTCCTCAACATCCAGTCGGCCAAGCTCCGGGGCATGTGGAAGAACCAGCCCATCCCCGAATGCGACGTGACCGAGGCCTATTGGGCGGAGTGATCGGCGCCCCCGTTAGCAAGGCCCCTCTCCCGCGCTTTGAAGCGGGAGAGGGAGGGGACCCATCGCGCGGCGACGGGGAGGGTGAGGGTCAGCCGAGCGATCACCGTGCCACGGGTGGCACCCCCTCACCCCAGCCCTCTCCCCCCTTCGGGGGGCGAGGGGATAGATAGTCCGACCCACCCATGCTGCGCCTTCTCCTCGGCCGGCTCGGCTCCTTCATCGTCACCCTGCTCGCCGCCTCGGTGGTGATCTTCATCCTGCTCGACATCCTGCCGGGCGATCCGGCGGCGATCCTGCTCGGCACCAGCGCGCGGCCCGACACGCTGGCCGCCCTCCATCACCAGCTCGGCCTCGACCGGCCGCTGATCCTCCAATATCTCGCCTGGATCGGCGGCGCGCTCACCGGCGATCTCGGCACCTCCATCACCTATGGCGTGCCGGTCAGCGGCCTGATCGCCGATCGCCTCGCGCTTACTCTGCCGCTGGCGCTGCTCGCGATCCTGATCTCCACATCCCTTGCCCTTCTCCTCGGCGTCACCGCCGCGGCCCATCGCGACCGTGCCATCGACCGCGCCGTGCAGGGCTTCGCCCAGCTCGGCATCGCCGTGCCGGATTTCTGGATCGGTCTGCTGCTGATCCTCCTCTTCTCCACCGGCCTCAACTGGTTCTCCGCCGGCGGCTGGTCGGGTTGGAGCGCTGGCGCGGGTAAGGCGCTCGCCGGGCTGATCCTGCCGGCGATCGCGCTGGCGCTGCCCCAGGCCGGGGTCCTCACCCGCGTCACCCGCGCCGCCGTGCTCGATGTGCTGGCGGAGGATTTCATCCGCACCGCCCGCGCCAAGGGCCTCGACCGCCACACCGCCCTCTGGCGTCATGCGCTACCCAATGCGCTGCTGCCCGTCGTCACCATCCTCGGCCTGCAGGTCTCCTTCCTCGTCGCCGGCGCCGTGCTGGTGGAGAACGTCTTCAGCCTGCCGGGCCTCGGCCGTCTCGCCTATCTCGCCCTCTCCCAGCGCGATCTCATCGTGCTGCGCAATGTCGTCATGCTGCTGGCGGCGATGGTGATCCTGGCGAACTTCATCGTCGATCTCGTCTATCTGATTCTGGACCCGCGGCTGAGGGCGCGGTCATGAGTGCCGCGGCCCTGGAGAGCCCGCGCCGCCGCCCGCCCGCGCTCATCGCCGGCGGGGCGATCACCGCGGCCTTCATCCTGCTGGCGCTCCTCTCAAGAATCTGGACGCCGGAAAGCCCGATCCGCATCCACATAGCGCTGCGCCTGAAGCCGCCGCTGGCGGCAGGGCTCCTCGGCACCGATCCCTTCGGCCGCGATGTCCTCTCCATGCTCATGGCCGGAACCTGGACCTCGCTCAGCACCGCCTTCCTCGCCGTGGCGCTCGGCCTCCTGCTCGGCGTCGCCCTGGGTACCGCGGCGGCCGCCCTGCGCGGGCGCTTCGAGGAAGCCGCCATGCGCAGCGCCGACGTTATCTTCGCCTTCCCCGCCCTCATCACCGCCATCATGGTGACCAACATCTTCGGCCCCGGCCAGGCGACCGCGGTCACCGCCATCGGCGTCTTCATCATTCCGGTCTTCGCCCGGGTCGCCCGCGCCTCGGCGCTCCAGGTCTGGGCCCGCGACTATTGCCTCGCCGCGCGCGCCGCCGGCAAGGGCCGGCTCGCGATTTCGCTGGAGCATGTCATCCCCAACATCGCCGGCACGCTGCTGGTCCAGGCGACGATCCAGCTGGCGCTCGCCATCCTCATCGAGGCGGGGCTCAGCTTCCTCGGCCTCGGCCTGCCGCCGCCGACGCCGAGCTGGGGCCGCATGCTGAACGACGCCCAGACCTTTCTCGATAGCGCCCCCTGGCTCGCGGTGGCGCCGGGGATCGCGATCGCGCTTGCGGTGCTGGGATTCAATCTCCTCGGCGATGGGCTGCGCGATCTCTTCGATCCGCGCCGGGACCGGGCCACATGAGCCTCGCCCTCGAGAACCTGGCGGTGCATCTCGGCGCCCGCACGCTCCTCGCCGATATGAGCTTCCGCCTCGAGAACGGCGCGACGCTGGGCATCGTCGGGGAATCGGGCTCGGGTAAGTCCTTGCTGGTGCTCGCCATCATCGGGCTTCTGCCCGAGGGCATGCGGGCCGAGGGCCGTGTGCTTCTCGATGGCGAGGATCTGCTGGCACTTCCCGAGAGCGCGCTCTGCCATCGGCGGGGGGCGCGCATCGGCATGATCTTCCAGGAGCCATCAACGGCCCTCAACCCCGCCATGCGCATCGGCGAGCAGATCGCCGAGGGGCTGATCTGGCATCGCCGCATCGATGCCGCCGCGGCCCGGGCGGAATCCCTCCGGCTCCTCGACCACGTGCGCATGCCTGACGCCGCGCGGCGCTTCGCCTTCTATCCCCATGAGCTCTCCGGCGGCCAGCGCCAGCGCGTCGGCATCGCCATCGCCCTTGCCCCCGGCCCCGAGCTCCTCATCGCCGATGAGCCCACCACCGCCCTCGACGTCACCGTGGAGTCGGAGATCCTCGACCTCCTCGCGGAGCTCGTGGCCGAGGCTCGCATGTCCCTCATCCTCATCAGCCACGATCTCGGCATCATCGCCGGCATGACGGAGCGATGCCTGGTCATGTATGCCGGCACGCGCTTCGAGGAGGGGCCGACGGAGAGGATTCTCAGCAAGCCACTCAATCCTTACACGAGCGGTCTACTGGCGGCGCTGCCGGAGCGCGCCCCTGCTGCGGGTGAGCGCCGCGCGCGGCGCCTTGCCGGCATCCCCGGCAATGTGCCTTCGGCCGGGCGCCTTTCGCCGGGCTGCCGCTTCGCCGATCGCTGTGCCATGGCGATTGCCGCCTGCCGGCCCGCCGAGCCCGCCTGGCGCGCGCTCGAGCCCGGGCATGGCGTGCGCTGCATCCGGGCGGAGGCGCTGCTGTGAGTGTTTCCGTCCTGGAGGTCCGCGATCTCGCCCGCCATTTCCGCGGGCGCGGCGGTGCTGTGGCCTTGAAGGCCGTGGACGGCGTCAGCTTCGAGATCGCGGAGGGCTCGACCCTCGGCGTGGTGGGCGAGAGCGGCAGCGGAAAGACGACTCTCGCGCGGCTGGTCATGGCGCTCGACCGTCCCACCGCCGGCGAGGTGATCTTCGCCGGCCATGATCTCTTCGCCCAGCCGGCGGCTGAGCTCGCGCGGCTGCGCCGCGGCTTCCAGATGGTCTTCCAGGATCCCTATGGCTCCCTCGATCCGCGCATGAGCGTCGGGCGCATCATCGCCGAGCCGCTCCATCTCGAGCCCTCGGCCCCGCGGGGTGCGGCGCGCCGTGCCCGCGTGGCGGAGGTTCTGGCCGATGTCGGGCTCGAACCATCCGATGCCGGGCGCCGGCCGCATCAGTTCTCCGGCGGCCAGCGCCAGCGCATCGCGATCGCACGCGCCCTCATCAGCCGGCCGAGGCTCGTCATCGCCGACGAGCCGGTCTCCGCCCTCGATCTCTCCGTCCAGGCGCAGGTGCTGAACCTGCTCATGGATCTGCGCGACCGCGAGCGGCTGGCCTTTCTCTTCATCAGCCACAATCTGGCGGTGGTGGAGTTCCTCGCCGACCGGATCGCCGTCATGTATCGCGGCCGGTTCGTCGAGACCGGGCCGGCGGAGGAGATCTTCCGCCGGCCGATGCATCCCTATACCCGCCTCCTCCTGGAATCCGAGCCGCGCCTGGCTTCGGGCAGGCGCCGCGCCCGCCCCGCGCCCCTGCGCGAGGACCGCGCCGGCGACTGGACCCATGCCTGCGCCTTCGCTCCCCGCTGCCCCCATGCCACAATGGACTGCACGGCGCGAACCCCCGCCCCCACCGCGCTCGCCGCCGGCCACGACGTCACCTGCCACCATGCGGGAAAGATTTAGGAGATGATCGAGATGCAATCTGATTCCCGCCCCCTACCCATTATTCCCCTCGCCCCCCGTTCCTCCCTTTCGTCACGCCCGCGAAAGCGGGCATCCAGGGCGAGCGACAGAATCCGGGGCCCGTGGATTCCCGCTTTCGCGGGAATGACGGATTGGGACCGCGCGACAGCTTGAACGGAAAGAAGAACCCATGCCCGACATCCCCTTCGAGACCCACAAGCTCTTCATCGCGGGCGAATGGCGTCCTGCCGCCGCTGGCGAGACCCTCTCGCTGGAGAATCCCTCCGACGGCACCGAGCTGACGCGCATCGCTCGCGGTGGGCCGGCGGATATCGATCGCGCCGTCGCCGCGGCGCGCGAGGCGCTCGGCGGCCCCTGGGGAAAGTTGACCGCCGCCGAGCGCGGCCGGCTTCTCGCCGCCATGGGCCGTCTCGTGCTCGAGAAGGCGGATGAGCTGGCGCGGCTGGAAGCGCTTGATGTCGGCAAGCCGCTGCGCCAGGCCAAGGCCGATGGGCTCGCGCTTGCCCGCTATCTCGAGTTCTATGGCGGGGCCGCCGATAAGCTCCATGGCGAGACCATCCCTTATCAGCAGGGCTATACGGTGCTCACGCTGCGCGAGCCGCATGGCGTCACCGGCCATATCGTGCCCTGGAACTATCCGATGCAGATCATTGGCCGCAGCGTCGGGGCGGCGCTCGCCATGGGCAATGCCGCGGTGCTGAAGCCGGCGGAGGAGGCCTGTCTGACCGCGCTCGCCTTCGCCCGCATCGCGGCCGAAGCCGGCCTGCCGGCGGGCACTCTCAATGTCGTGACCGGCCTCGGCGAGGAAGCGGGTGCAGCACTCTCCGGCCATGGCGGCATCGACCATCTCTCCTTCACCGGCTCCGTCGCCACCGGCGCGCTGGTCCAGGCGGCGGCCGCGCGCCATGCCGTGCCGGTCGTCCTCGAGCTCGGCGGCAAATCGCCCCAGATCGTCTTCGCCGATGCCGATCTCGACGCGGCGCTGCCCTTCCTCGTCAATGCCGGAATCCAGAACGCCGGCCAGACCTGCTCCGCCGCCTCGCGTATCCTGATCGAGCGGCCGATCCATGACCGGCTGCTGGACCGCATGGCCGAGCGCTACCGCGCCCTCAAGGTCGGCCCGGCGCTTGCCGATCTCGATCTCGGCCCCGTGGTCTCGGGCCGCCAGCAGGAGATCGTCGAGGGCTATCTCGCGCTTGCGCGCAAGGAGGGGCTCGCGATTGCGGGAGAAGGCAGCGTCATCGCCAACGCGCCCAAGGGCGGCCATTACGTCCGCCCGACCCTCATCGACGGCGTGGCCCCCGATCATCGCCTGGCCCAGGAGGAGATCTTCGGCCCCGTCCAGGTCGTCATCCCTTTCGAGGGCGAGGCCGAGGCGATCCGCATCGCCAATGGCACGCCCTATGGCCTCGTCGCCGGGGTCTGGACGCGCGACGGCGGAAGGCAGCTCCGCCTCGCGCGTGCCATCCGCACGGGCCAGGTCTTCGTCAACAATTACGGCGCCGGCGGCGGGGTCGAGCTGCCATTCGGCGGCGTCAAGCGCTCGGGCCATGGGCGCGAGAAGGGCTTCGAGGCGCTTTACGGCTTCTCTTCGCTGAAGACCGTTGCGATCCTCCACGGCTGAGAAGGAGAGGCAATCGTGCGGCTCGCGGGCAAGACAGCGATCGTGACGGGCGGAGGCTCCGGCTTCGGCGAGGGCATCGCACGCAAATTCGTGGCCGAGGGCGCCTGGGTCCTCATCGCCGATTGCGACAAGGAAGCGGGCGCGCGTGTCGCCGCCTCCCTGGGCGAGATGGCCCATTGCATCGCCGCCGATGTCACGGTCGACGGCGATGTCGCGGCCATGGTGCAGGCGGCGTTGGTGGAATTCGGCGGACTCGACATCCTGGTGAACAATGCCGGCATCGGCCAGACACCCCAGCCCATGGAGGAGCTGGGCGAGGAGACCTTCGACCGCATCGCCCAGGTCAATATGAAGGCGATCTACCTCGCCGCCCGACACGTGGTGCCGCGCTTCAAGCAGGCGAAGGCGGGCGTGATCCTCAACATGGCATCGACCGCCGGTGTCAGCCCGCGCCCGAACCTCACCTGGTACAACGCGTCCAAGGGCTGGGTCATCACCGCCACCCGCTCTATGGCGGCGGAGCTGGCGCCCCATGGCATCCGGGTCAATGCCCTCAATCCCGTCGCAGGCGAGACGCCGCTGCTCAAGACCTTCATGGGCGAGGACACGCCGGAGATCCGCGCCAAGTTCCTGGCGAGCATCCCGCTGGGACGCTTCTCGACGCCCATGGATATCGGCAATGCCGCCGCCTTCCTCTGCTCGGAGGAAGCCAGCATGATCACCGGTGTCGCGCTGGAGGTCGATGGCGGGCGCTGCATCTGATGGGGGCGCCGAAGGTTGCGCTCAAGATCCTGACGCCCGCCGATTGGCCCGTGCTTGAGCAGCTCTTCGGCCCGAGGGGTGCGACCGGCGGCTGCTGGTGCATGTGGTGGCGCCGGCGCGGCGGCAAGAGCTGGGCCGCCTGCCGCGGCGAGCCCAACCGGCTTGCCTTTCGCGATCTCGTCCTGACGGCCGCGGCCAAAGGCGTCATCGCCTTCAACGGACATGAGCCGATCGGCTGGTGCAATTTCGGACCGCGGGAGGATTTCCAGCGCCTGGTCACCAGCCGCGTCCTGCAGCGGCCGAGCAAGGCGAAGCGCTGGTCCATCGCCTGCTTCTATGTTCGCGCTGGCTGGCGCCGCAAGGGCATCGCCCAGCTGCTGCTGGCGCGCGCCACCGCGGAAGCCTTTCGCCGCGGCGCCGAGGAGGTGGAGGGCTATCCCAAGAGCTATGGCAGCGACGGCAACTCTCCCGCCGCCTTCGTCTGGACAGGCCTGCCGCGCATGTTCGAAGCCGCCGGCTTTGCACCGATCAAGGCCGAAGGATCGGCGCGCATGATCTATGTGAAACGGCGCGCTGCGGAGCGCTGACGCCCGATCGACGGGGCGTCAGGCTGCGCGCTCAGTGTTTGCCCTTGCCCTTGCCGCCACCACCATGGCCATGCCCATTATCGGGCCTGTCGCCATTTCCATTGCCGTTGCCGTTGCCGTCACCACCACCGCCTTGACCGTTGTCACCGCCGCCGCTGCCGGAACTGCTGCCACCGCTGCTGCCTCCGCCTCCGCCTGAGCCAC
>Ga0126378_10003103_pt1 | contig 12510 bp, 13 predicted proteins | sample PanSoiMetPlot_23_FD_92587 | JGI IMG/M metagenome (GOLD analysis project Ga0126378, IMG submission 92587) | Tropical forest soil microbial communities from Panama - MetaG Plot_23 | ecosystem: Environmental > Terrestrial > Soil > Tropical forest > Bulk soil | place: Panama | collected 2016-02-17
CGGGTTCTTCGTCCGGCTCGGCGGCCCCCTCGGCTCGGTGTTCGGCGTCTGCGCGAACGCGTACGCCCCCGACGACGGCAGGGTGGTGTCGGTGGACCACGGCTGCGGGGCGCATTCGGAGGCACTGCTGCCCGGCAGCGCCGACCAGCCGGTCCCGCCGGTGATCGACGAACTCGGTTACGACCTCATGGACGTGCCCGGCGTGTCCGTGGACGAGACGGTCTTTGAATCGCTCGACCACAACTGACCGCGCCGCCGCGGGCCTGAGCGGCCTCATCCCGCGGCGTTCGTGACGATTGTCACCATCATCGGCAACGGGAACTCCCGCGGGCTGGCTAGGGCGGCGGTGTGCCCGCCTCTTCGCGGCGCGCGGCGGAGCGGGCGCGGGCCCGTTTCAGCCACGGCACGTACCACAGGGCGAACAGGCCCATCGCGACCCCTGCCACGCAGGTCCAGATCCACCACCGCTGCGCAGGCGGGATCTGCCCGCGCAGTACCAGCAGCACCACCAGGGCAATCGCCCAGGCTGTGGTGATGACCGAGGTCACGACCTGGTCGTTGGCCTCGAGCGGCGGCGGCGCCGGGAGCGGGGTGCGGGGCACCACACCAGATTAGGCATCCGGCTCGCGAAATGCTTCGCCTTAGCGTATTGTTAGCAAGAGTAATGAGTCAGGCTAATGAATATGACGCAATCGGAGCACGGATCCGACCCAGGCCTGGCCACCGCGCTGCGGATCTCGGTGAGCCGCTTGGGCCGCCGGCTGCGCGTGGAGCGCGCCGCGCCTGGCCTGGGCGAGCCGGATCTGTCGGAAACCCAGTTGGCCGCCCTGGCCACGCTCAAGCGCCACGGCGCGATGACACCGGGGGAACTGGCCGAGCACGAGAAGGTGCAGCCGCCCTCCATGACGCGCGTCATCTCGGTGCTCGTGGAATCGCAGCTCGTGCGGCGCGAGCCGCACGCCTCCGACCGGCGGCAGGTCGTGCTCACCGCGACCGAGGCCGGCCGGGACCTGGTGATCAAGGCGCGACAGCGGCGCGAGGCGTGGCTGGCGCGGCAGCTCGAGGAGCTGTCCCCGGCCGAGCGGGCGACGTTGCGGGCGGCCGTGCCCATACTGGAGAAGCTCAGCCAGTCCTGACCGGGCCTGCCCAGGCCGGCAGCGCCCGCGGCGCAAGGTTCCAGACGTTCCGCTCGTTGGCCACCCGGAACTACCGGCTGTTCGCCACCGGGCAGGTCGTGTCCAACACGGGCACCTGGATGCAGCGGGTGGCCCAGGACTGGCTGGTCCTCGAGCTGACCCATGGCAGCGGCACCGCCCTTGCATCGCCACCGGCCTGCAGTTCCTGCCGCAGCTCTTGTTCAGCCTCTGGGGCGGGGTTATCGCGGACCGTTACCGCAAGCGGAACATCCTGCTGGTCACGCAGGCGATCATGGGGCTGCTCGCGCTCATCCTCGGGGTCCTCGCGCTCACCGGGGTCGTCGCCGTGTGGCAGGTGTACCTGCTCGCCTTCGCGCTCGGCCTGGTCGCGGTGGTGGACAACCCGACACGGCAGACGTTCGTGGCCGAGATGGTGGGCAGCGAGGGGATGGCGAACGCCATCGCGCTGAACAGCGCGACGTTCAACCTCGCCAGGATCGCCGGGCCGGCCGTCGCGGGCCTGGTCATCGGTGCCGTCGGCACCCCGGCCGCCTTTCTGGTCAACGCGGCTTCCTACGGGGCCGTACTGGGGGGGCTCAAGCTCATGCGGGTCAGCGAACTGCGCCCGCTGGCCCGGGCACCCAAGGCGAAGGGACAGCTCAGGGAGGCGCTCGGCTATGTGCGGGCCCGCCCCGAGCTGTGGCTCACCCTGGTGCTGGTGTTCTTCGTGGCGACGTTCGGCATGAACTTCCAGGTCACCACCGCGCTGATGGCCACGGGCGTGTTCCACACCGCGGCGTCGGAGTTCGGCCTGGCCTCGGCCATGTTCGCGCTCGGTGCGCTGGGCGGGGCGCTGGCCGCCGCCCGCCGGGCCCGGCCGAGCATGCGGCTGATGCTGACCACGGCGTTCGCGTTCGGCCTGCTCGAAGTGGCCACCGGCCTGATGCCGGTGTTCTGGTCGTTCCTGGCGATGCTGGTGCCGACCGGCCTGGTGTTGCTGATGTTTAGCACCGCCGCCAACTCCACGACCCAGCTCGGCACCACGCCAGCGGTGCGCGGCCGGGTCATGGGCCTGTACATGCTCGTCTTCCTCGGTGGGGCACCGCTCGGCTCTCCGCTCGTCGGCTGGGCCGCCGAGCAGTTCGGCGCCCGGGCGAGCCTGGTCGTCGGCGGGGTCATCTCGACGGCCGCGGCCGTCGGCGTGGCGGTGTTGCTGGCCCGGTCGCGCGGTGCGCGCCTCCGCTCCTACATCCGCCCGGCCGCGCTCGCCCGGGCCGGGGGCTAGGGCATGTCGGCCCGCTCGCCCGGCCGGCCTCGATGGCCGGGAAACGCCCGTACGCCGCGGCCATCCGCTGCTGCCGGAGGCCGGTCAATCCCGGCACAGGCCCGGCAAGCTGGCGTTTCGGCTGCTACCAATGGATCGTGAGGCTGTTCGTAGCGATCGGCCTGCCCCACGAGGCGGCCGGCGAACTGGACGAGGTGGTGGCGCCGTTGCGCCCCGCCTGGCCCGAGCTGCGCTGGACGGGCCGTGACGCCTGGCACCTCACCCTGGCCTTCCTCGGCGAGGTCGACCAGGCGGTCATCGCCGGGCTGGCGGTGCGGCTGGAGCGGGCGGCCCGCCGCCACCCCTCCCTGTCCCTGCACCTGTCCGGGGCGGGGGCCTTTCCAGGCGCTACCCGGGCCCGGGTGCTGTGGACCGGCATCCAGGGGGACCGGCACGGCCTTGGCCTGCTGGCCGCCTCGGCCGGCGCGGGCGCCCGGCGGGCCGGAGCGCCGCCGGCCGCCGGGGGGCGGGGATACCAGCCGCACCTGACCCTGGCCCGCTGCCGCGCCCCGGCCGACGTGCACTCGCTCGTCGGGACGCTGGGCAGCTTCGCCGGGACCCCGTGGGTGGCCACGGATATCCACCTGATTCACAGCAGGCTGGGCGCACACCCGCGCTACGAGGTGATCGGCACCTGGCCACTGCGCGCCCGCCCCTCCCCGGGGCCTGCCAGCGGCCCGAGCGCGACCGGCCCCGGAAACAGCTCCGGCGCGTAGGCCGTCGGGGGGTTCCGGGCCATCGGGTCCGGGGTGTCCCCGGGTGGCGCTGTGCTCCCGGGGCCGGTGCGGTGGATCTGTGTCCTAAGCTCCAGATGTGAACCGGACGATCCGCTGGCTGCTGCCCACCGTGCTCGCGCTGCTGGTGCTCGTGGCGCTGGTGGGGGCCATCCTGCGCTGAGGCCACGCGGGTGGGCATCTCCAGGTCGGCAAGCGTCAGAGGCGCTCGACGACGTAGTCCACGCACGCCGTGAGCGCTTCCACGTCCGCCGGGTCCACGGCCGGGAACATGGCGATCCGCAGCTGGTTGCGGCCGAGCTTGCGGTACGGCTCGGTGTCCACGATCCCGTTCGCCCGCAGTGTCGCCGCGACCTTGGCCGCGTCCACGGAGTCGGCGAAGTCGATGGTGCCGACCACCTGGGAGCGGTGCGCCGGGTCGGCCACGAACGGGGCCGCGTACGGCACCTTCTCGGCCCAGGTGTACAGCCGCGAGGACGAGTCGGCCGTCCGCGCCACGGCCCAGTCCAGGCCGCCCTGGGCGAGCATCCAGTCGACTTGCTCGGCAAGCAGCAGCAACGTCGCCACCGACGGGGTGTTGTAGGTCTGCTGCTTCGCCGCGTTGTCGATCGCGACCCGCAGCGAGAGGAACTCGGGGATGTACCGCCCGCTGGCGGCGATCACCGCGGACCGCTCCAGCGCCGCGGGTGACAGCAGGGCGATCCACAGCCCACCGTCGGAGCCGAAGCACTTCTGCGGCGCGAAGTAGTAGGTGTCGGTCTCGGCGATATCGACGGGCAGGCCACCGGCCCCGCTGGTGGCGTCCACGAGCACCAGGGCGCCGCTGTCTGCCCCCGGCACCCGGCGGATGGGCATAGCCACCCCGGTCGAGGTCTCGTTGTGGGTCATCGCGTAGGCGTCCACGCCGGGCGCGGCCTGCGGCTGCGGGTGGCTGCCGGGCGGCGACTCGATGACGACCGGCTCGTCCAGCCACGGCGCGGCGCGGACGACCCCGGCGAACTTGCTGGAGAACTCCCCGAACGCAACGTGCGAGGATCGCTGCTGCACCAGGCCGAACGTGGCCACCTCCCAGAACGCGGTGGTACCGCCGTTGCCCAGCACCACCCGGTAACCGTCCGGCAGCCGGAACAACTCGGTGAGGCCCTCGCGCACGCGCTGCACCAGCGAGCGCACCGGGGCCTGCCGGTGGGAGGTGCCCAGGTAGGTGGTTCCGGAAGCGGCCAGGGCGGCCAGCTGCTCGGGGCGGACCTTGGACGGGCCGCTGCCAAACCGGCCGTCGGCAGGGCGCAGAGCAGCAGGAATCTCGATCGGGGTCATGCCGCCAGCCTATCGACGCTCCCACCTCAGCCAGCTGTATGTGGTCGTTGTGACAGCGCCCACAAAAGAATGTGGGCGCTGTCACAACGACCACAAACGTCACCGTTTCAGATCTCGCCGAGGACACCCTCGGCGCCCGGGACCTCCTTGACCGGGCGGGCCTTCGGGCCCACATAACGTGCGCTCGGCCTGATCAGCCTGCCGGTGGCCTTCTGCTCCAAGATGTGGGCGGACCAGCCAGCGGTCCGGGCACAGGTGAACATCGCGGTGAACATGTGCGACGGAACCTCGGCGAAGTCCAGGACCACGGCCGCCCAGTACTCCACGTTGGTTGCCAGCACCCGGTCCGGCCTGCGGGCGTGCAGTTCGGCGAGCGCCGCCTCCTCCAGCGCCACCGCCACCTCGTACCGGGGGGCGTCGAGTTCCTTGGCGGTACGCCGCAGCACCCGGGCCCGGGGATCCTCGGCCCGGTAGACCCGGTGTCCGAACCCCATGAGCCGCTCACCCTTGTCCAGTTCCGCCTTGACGTAGCGGGTGGCATCGCCGGTCCGCTCGACCTCCTCGACCATGTGCAGCACCCGGGCCGGGGCGCCGCCGTGCAGCGGCCCGGACATGGCGCCCACCGCGCCCGACAGCGCGGCAGCCACGTCCGCACCGGTGGAGGCGATCACCCTGGCGGTAAAGGTGGAGGCGTTCATGCCGTGCTCGGCGGCCGAGGTCCAGTAGGCATCCACGGCCTTGACGTGCCGGGGATCCGGGTCGCCGCGCCAGCGGATCATGAAACGCTCCACGGTGTTGCTGGCCTGGTCCACCCGCTCCTGGGGGATCGCGGGCAGGCTCGTGCCCCGCGCCGACTGCGCCACGAACGACAGCGTCATGACCGAGGCGCGGGCCAGGTCGTCGCGGGCCTGCTCGTAGCTGATATCCAGCAGCGGCCGCATGCCCTTGACCGGCGCCAGCATGGCCAGGGCGCTTTGCACGTCCACCCGGATGTCGCCGGAACGGACCGGGATCGGGTACGGCTCGGCGGGCGGCAGCCCGGGCGTGAACGCGTTGTCGACCAGCAGGCCCCAGACGTGGCCGTAGGAGACCTGCCCGACCAGGTCCTCGATGTCCACCCCCCGGTAGCGCAGTGCGCCACCCTCCCGGTCGGGCTCGGCGATCTCTGTCTCGAACGCGATGACACCTTCGAGCCCGGGTTTGAAGTCGGACATCTGGGTTTCTCCTCGTGTCTGCGATGAGCGACGGCGCCCGGACTCCGGGGCAGGCGTCCAGGACCGGCGGTGGGTCGCACTCGCCGCGTGCCGCTTCATTCAACAACGTGACCGCCATATCCGGATAGCGCGGGACGGCGTGATGCGCGCCACCTGGCCTGCTTTCTCGCACCGGATACGGGGCTGTGTGAGGATCGGTACCCGTGGACGCCGATCAGCACCCGCCACGGGCGGGCGGAACGCAGAGCGCGGACCCCGGCCTGGATGAATCCATGCTCGCCGCGGACCCGGTGGACCAGTTCTCCGCCTGGCTGGCCGACGCGGTCGCGGCGGGCCTGCCCGAGCCCAACGCCATGGTGCTGTCCACCGTGTCGGCCGCCGGGCGGCCCCGGTCCCGCTCCGTGCTGCTCAAGGGCCACAGCCCCGCGGGCCTGATGTTCTACACCAACCGCACCTCGGCCAAGGCCGAGGACCTGGCCGCGAACGGGTACGCCTGCGTGCTGTTCCCCTGGTACGCGCTACGGCGCCAGGTGATCGTCCAGGGCGCGGTGATCCCGCTGTCGCAGGCCGAGAGCGAGCCGTACTTCCACTCCCGCCCGCACGGCTCCCAGCTCGGCGCCTGGGCGAGCAGGCAGTCGTCGGTGATCGCGTCCCGGACCGTGCTGGAGGACACCTACGCGGAGCTGGAACGGCGCTGGCCAGAAGGGACAGAAGTGCCCATGCCGGACTTCTGGGGCGGTTACCGGCTGGTGCCCGAGATCGTGGAATTCTGGCAGGGCCGGCTCAACCGGCTGCACGACCGACTGCGTTACCGCCGGGACGGGCCCCGCTGGCTAGTGGAACGCCTGTCACCCTGACCCCGCGGCTCCCCTCGCGATGTCGCCGTTGGCGAATACCATCGGGTGGAAGGAGGTTCCCGTGACCGCCGGGCTCATAGACACCACAGAGATGTACTTGCGCACCCTCTTCGAGCTTGAGGAAGAGGGCATCCCGCCGCTGCGCGCGCGCATCGCCGAGCGGCTTTCGCAGAGCGGACCGACGGTGAGCCAGACCGTGGCCCGGATGGAGCGCGACGGGCTGCTGCGGGTGGAAGATGACCGGCGGGTGGTGCTGTCCGAGACCGGCCGCGCGCTGGCGACGCGGGTCATGCGCAAGCACAGGCTGGCCGAGTGCCTGCTGGTCAGCGTCATCGGGCTGCCCTGGGAGGAAGTCCACACCGAGGCATGTCGCTGGGAACACGTGATCTCCGAGCATGTCGAGCAGCGGCTGGTGGAATTGCTCGGCTACCCCGTCCATTGCCCGCATGGCAACGTCATTCCGGGCCTCGCCGAGCTCGGTGTCCCGGCGGACGCCGCTGACCGGGCGGAACAGGCCCGTAGTGAGCCGGTCCGGCCAATGTTGAGCGTCGCTTCCGCCGGCCCGGCGCCCGTTGTCATCGAACGCATTAGCGAACAAGTCCAAAGTGATATCGGCCTGATGCTTAAACTCAAGCGGATTGGGATACAACCGGGACGCGAGGTTACACTCTCGGTAGCCGACGATGGTGTGCGGGTGACAAGTGAGGACGGTGTGGGGAGCATCACGGCGGATCTGCCCCGCCGCGTTGCCGCACACGTATTCGTTGGAGTCCGCTGACCCGGCTGCCTTTTCTAGCGGGTGCCCGTGAGCGGGTTGGATGAGGCGGCGCTGGGCGCTCACCTGCCGCCGGACACCGTGCTGGGGCAGATCGAGGCCGCGGTGGTGGTCACCGACCGGCTGAGCAACCTCCTCTACGCGAACGCCTACGCGGCCAAGCTCTTCGATTTCCCCGACACCCCCGAGCGCCTGGTCGGCCGGTCCCTGCTCTCCCTCGGTTTCGAGGAGGAGGACCTCGGCAAGGCGGCCGAGCTGGCCAAGCAGGTGCTCCAGGGACGGGCCTGGGACGGCACGTTCGCCTCGGTCCGGTCCGGGGGATCGCGGATGTTCATCCGCGCGCAGGCGGTGCCGCTGCGCAACCCCTCCGGCACGATCGACGGCATCGTCATCGTCGGCCGCCAGGCCACCAGGCGCAGCAGCCAGCACGAGCGGGACCGGATCGGGCTGCTGGAACGCATCGGGGAGCGCCTGGCCCGGTCGCTGGAACTCGGGCTCACGCTGCGCCACGTGGCTGAGACACTGGTCCCGCAGTTCGCCGACCACTGCTTCATCGACCTGTTCCAGGGCGAAAAACTGATCCGCCGGGCCCAGATCAACGCCGGCGGCTGGACCCCCCAGCCCGGTACCTGGGCCATGGTGGGCGAGCAGATCACCTACCCCGAAGGCCACTTCTGCCAGCAGGCCATGGCCCGCCGGGACGCGGTCTTGGTGTCCGACCTGGTCTATACCGAATTCCCCGCCCCGAACGCGCAGAGCCTGCAGGCCAGCGAGGACGTCGGGCTGACCTCCATCGTGGCCGCGCCGCTCGTCGCCCGGGGTGAACTGCTCGGCGTGATCTGCCTTGCGCTGTCCCGGCTGACCGAGCGGGAAGAGCAGCGTTACGACATCGACGACCGGGACTTCCTGGGCGCCGTCGCCAGCCGGGTGGCGGTCGCCATCGACAACGCGATGTTGTTCGAGGAGGAGCGCCGCACCGCGCTGGCGTTCCAGACCAGCCTGCTGCCCCAGGTCAAGCCCACCTTCGACGGCTTGGACGTCGCCTGGCGCTACGTGCCGGCGAAACCGCTGGAGACCCACGGCCAGGGGATCCAGACCCAGGTCGGCGGCGACTGGTACGACCTGATCCCGCTGTCGGCCGGCCGGGTCGGCATCGTCATCGGCGACGTGGAGGGCCGCGGTGCCCGGGCCGCGGCGATCATGGGCCAGCTCCGGGCGACGCTGCGGGCATTCGCGCAGGACGACAAGGCGCCCGCGGAGATCCTGCGCAAGCTGGACGACTGGTGCCGGACGCTGAGCACCCAGCCGTCCGGTGCCGGTGAGCACTTCGATTCACCCCGGGCAAGCTGCACCTACCTGGTCTACGACGCCTGGTCCCGCAGCCTGACGTTTGCCAACGCCGGCCACGACGCGCCCCTGGTGGTGACCGACGGCGAGGTCGCCGAGCTTGATATCAAGCACAACGGCGTCCTGCTCGGCGTCCGCGGCACCGGCGTGGCGGGGCTGCCCACCTACCGCGAGGAAACGCGCACGCTCAAGCCGGGGACCACCCTGGTTCTGTACACCGACGGGCTGACCGACCGCAGGCAACGCGCCGATGGCAGCGGCCACTACACCGAGGCGGAGGCCCGGCAGATGCTGTGCGCGGCCGTCCAGGGGGTGGCCGGCTCGTCCGCGGAGGTCATCGCGCAGGCGGCGGAGCAGGCGGTGCCCGGCGACATCGACGACGACATGGCCATCGTCGTGGTCAGCACCTCGCGCGAGGACCTGGCCTCCTGGCAGGCCACGTTCCCGGCCGAGGCGATCCGGGTCTCCGAGGCCCGGCGCCAGGCGCAGCTCACCTTCGAGCGCTGGGGCCTGCCGCGCGCCCAGACCGAACTCGCCTGCCTGCTGGTTTCCGAGGTGGTCACGAACGTCGTGCTGCACACGGCGGCCCCGGCGCGGCGCCGGCACCGGATGGCGCTGGAGCCCGCGGGCGCGCCAGGCGGGGCAGCGGCCGCCATGGCCGCCCCGCCCAGATGGGACGCCGACGAGTTCGGCGACGGTTTCCGCGAGCGGCCGACCAGGACGTTCCGGCTGCGGCTGCGGCGCGGTGCCGAGGCGGTGTGGGTCGAGGTGTTCGACGCGGACATGCGATTGCCGCGCATACGCAGCGCGGGGGAGACCGACGAGGGCGGGCGCGGCCTCTACCTGGTGGACCAGCTTGCCACCCGGTGGGGTTCCCGGCCGACCAAGGACGGCAAGGCCGTCTGGTTCGAGGTGCCGGTCAGCCCCCGGCGCGATGTCACTACCTGACGAGCGCCCGCCTGGGCGGTCAGTGCTTGAAGGACGTTGCGTACAGCAGGAGCAGGATGAAACCCACCACGACCACCGTGGTCACCCAGGTGCTCCAGGTCACCCCGAGACCCATGCGCTTACGCACGCGGGCCACCGCGAACCCGATGATGACGCCGATCAGCACCAGCAGGGTCAGCCCGCTTATCACTCTGGCCTCCCGGACCGGCGTCGGCATGTCCTCGTCTTTCGAGGATAAGCGCTGGCGGCGGCCGGCGGGGATGCAGGGTCTGCGCGGCCAGTCGTTCGGCACAATGGGGCGGTTTGAAACTGGACGGTAACATCGGCACTAGACGGGCGCGGCGGCGAGCCTGTCCTGAGCACCCCGGAGGGCGTTGTGCCTGAGGCTTACATCGTCGGAGCGGTCCGGACCCCGGTCGGGAAGCGGAACGGGGGGCTGGCGGGGGTCAACCCGGTGGATCTCGCCGCGCACGTGCTGCGCGAACTTGTCGTGCGTACCGGCATCGACGCCGCCGCGGTCGAAGACGTGATCATGGGGTGCGTTTCCCAGATCGGCCCGCAGTCGCTGGACATCGCGCGGCAGGCGTGGCTGTCGGCCGGGCTGCCGGAAAGCGTGCCCGGTGTCACCATCGACCGGCAGTGCGGCTCGTCCCAGCAGGCGCTGCACTTCGCCGCGCAGGCCGTGCTGTCCGGCACGCAGGACCTGGTCATCGCGGCCGGGGTGGAGAGCATGAGCGTGGTGCCGATGGGGTCGTCCATCATGCTGCCGCTGGAGAAGGGCATGCCGCTGCCGTTCGGCACCGGGTGGAAGGAACGGTACGGCGACCAGGAGATCTCCCAGTTCCGCGGGGCGCAGCTGATGTGCGAGAAGTGGGGGATCACCCGCCGCCAGCTCGAGGAGTTCGCGCTGGCCAGCCACCAGCGGGCGATCCGCGCGATCGACGAGGGGCGGTTCGAGCGCGAGATCACCCCGGTCGGTGACGTGGCCGTGGACGAAGGGCCTCGCCGGGACACCACGCTGGAGAAGATGGCCGGGCTGGCGCCCCTGCGGGAAGGGTGGGAGATCACCGCGGCGGTCGCGTCGCAGATTTCTGATGGCTCCGCGGCGCTGCTGGTCGCCTCGGAAGCCGCGGTGAAGCGGCACGGGCTGACCCCGCGCGCCCGGGTCGTGGCCCTGGCCCTCGCGGGTGCGGACCCGGTGTTCATGCTCACCGGCCCGATTCCCGCCACCGAGCAGGCGCTGGCCAGGGCCGGCCTCAAGGTCGACGAGATCGATGTGTTCGAGGTCAACGAGGCGTTCGCGCCGGTGCTCATCGCCTGGTCGGCGGACACCGGTGCGTCCCTGGAGAAGACCAACCCGAACGGCGGCGCCATCGCGCTCGGCCATCCGCTCGGCGCGACGGGTGCGGTGCTGGCCACCAAGCTGCTGCACGAGCTTGAGCGCACGGGTGGCCGTTATGGTCTGCAGACCATGTGTGAGGGCGGCGGCCAGGCCAACGCCGCGATCATCGAGCGCCTCTGACCCTACGATCATCGAGCGCCTCTGACCCTACGATCATCGAGCGCCTCTGACCCGCGATCATCGGGGCGCTTCTCTGACGGCACCACCATCGAGCGCCACTGGTCCCGCCGTGATCGAGCGCCGTTGACCCGCCGCTGGGCAGTGTTATGATGCTACTCACCGAAGGAATATGTAAGTTCAGTTAGAGGTTCGCTATAGCGGAGTTAGGATGAACCCTGGAGTAAAGGTCTAGGGCATCCTCCGACCGGAGGTGAAACCCAATGCCACTTGCATCATTCGATCCCTTCGTGGAGTTCGACCGCCTCGCCCGGCGCACCTTCGGCACGGCCAACTGGACCGCCAGGGTGCGGTCGGCCATGCCGATGGACACGATCCGGGGCAAGGACGAGGTGCTGCTCCGCTTCGACCTGCCGGGCGTGGACCCCGAGTCCATCGACGTCACGGTGGACCGCGGCGTTCTGAAGGTGAGCGCGAAGCGTACCGAGGTGACCGGTGAGGACGAGAAGCTGATTGCCCGCGAGCGGGTTACCGGCTCCCTGTCCCGGCGTCTCTACCTTGGCGACAAGTTCGACTTCGACAAGATCGGGGCCGACTTCGCCGATGGCGTGCTGACCGTGCGCCTGCCGCTGCTGGCGACCGCCCAGCCTCGCAAGGTTGAGATCAACACCGACAGCAAGAAGGAGATCGCTGCCTGACCGCAGCGGATCGCCTTTTGCGGGCCCGGTGCGTGCTGCGCTCCGGGCCCGCAGTGTCTTGCTCGTACTCTGAGCCAGGGAGTGAATGACCGTGCCGTCGTTGCCGTTCGAGGATGAGGACCTGCCTCTGTACACGGTGGGGCAGGTCTCGGGCATGCTCGAGATTCAGCAGGCGTTCTTGCGCCGCCTCGACGAGTTTGGCGTCGTCCGGCCGTCGCGTTCCGACGGCGGGCAGCGCCGTTACTCCCGCCGTGAGGTGGTCACCGTTCAATACGTCGTCCAGCTCACCGGGCAGGGCGTCACGCTCGCGGGGATCCGCCGGATCCTGGAACTGGAGGCCCAGGTTGCAAGGCTGGAGCAGGAGTGCGCCGAGCTGCGGGCCAAGCTGCGCCAGCTCGTGGACGAGGCCGGGGACGACTGAAGCGGTTCGCCGTCGTAGGTTCCGGTACGATGTCGGGGCGAGCCGAGGCCCGGTTCGGGCCGAGAGCCGCGCGGGTGTAGTTCAATGGCAGAACGTCAGCTTCCCAAGCTGATAGTGCGGGTTCGATTCCCGTCACCCGCTCCACGGGGAAATCCCAGGTCAGCGAGCGCGGTTGTCATGCTGTCTCTACCTCGCCGCGGTCTTGTTGCTCCCTATGGGC
>Ga0126378_10003104_pt1 | contig 12499 bp, 12 predicted proteins | sample PanSoiMetPlot_23_FD_92587 | JGI IMG/M metagenome (GOLD analysis project Ga0126378, IMG submission 92587) | Tropical forest soil microbial communities from Panama - MetaG Plot_23 | ecosystem: Environmental > Terrestrial > Soil > Tropical forest > Bulk soil | place: Panama | collected 2016-02-17
AGTATCGTCGGCAGAGAGGCAAAAGTGCAAGCGTGGGAGCGAGACCGGAGCCTGAGATCTTGCTTCTGTCGCCGATTTCGCTCACCCGCGGTTACGCTGAGTGCTGATTTTCTTCGAATTTAGCCGGCAAGCGCGCTCGGAAACCGCGTCTGAAAATCCAGCAAGCCGACCCACTCGGGCGTAATGGTAATCCGGACCATGGAAGAGACCAGAGTGCGGAGTTGTCCCAGCCATCCTTTCGCCAGTTCCGGATCAAAATACCGCTCGGCGGCGGCCGCGTATTCGGGAACGATCCCTTCCACGGGCTCAAGCCGTGCACTTCCACGAATCAGCAGCACTTTATGGGGAAAGGTATTGTCGTCGATGGTTAGCGAGACTTTGGGGTTCTTGGAGAGCGCCTTCAGCTTAGGAGCTTTGGGCGGGCTAGCCATCACGATCTCGCGTCCGTTCCAATGGAACCATATGGGAATCACCCGCGGAGTTCCGTCCGTCCAAACGTAGGCGAGCCGCGCAGGAATTTTGGAATGCAGCAACTCTTGCGACGCTGGATGCTCGAGCAGGCTCAAATCTCTTTGCTGAACGGGGCGCATGTAGTTCTCCTAATTTGAAAACAGATCGCACGGATTGTACTCCTACTTGTTCTGTAATAACGACGCGTATGCGAGAACTCGCTCGGCCCACGTGGATGACTGATTTCCTGCGGCTGCGATATGATTCAAAACCGCAACTCGCGAAAGAGGCACTCATGAATGGGCGCTGGAGAATAACTTTCGTATTAGCCGTGCTCAGCTTTTGCCGCATTGCTTCCACTCCCCGAAACATCGCGAGCGCAGCGGCACCATCTCCAGCAGCAGCGCAGCCTGCCAGTGCTTCAGTGGAGGGCCAGTCGCTCTCGATTCCTTCCACCACAACAGCCATCAACTCACCGAGTCCGCTGTCGCAGCGGGTCGTGCATTACGACATTGCCGCCAGATACGACGCCCGAAAACACGTCGTCGACGCGACCGAGATACTGACGTACCACAATCTCACCGGACAGGCACTCGACCATTTTCCGTTCCACCTGTATCAGAACGCGTTTCAGCCGAATTCAACCTGGGTCCGAGAAGCCAAAACGCAAGGTAGCCGTGACACCGGTTACGGCAAATGGGACCCGAAAGAATATGGCTCGGAAGAAATCAAGAGCCTGGAAGTCGTGGGTCAGGGCGACCTGACCCGTAATCTGCAATACATCGCCCCGGACGACGGGAACAAAGACGACAAAACCGTCATTGATCTGCACCTGGCTAAGCCCGTTCCGGCCGGAGCGTTCGTGCAATTCAAGATCGCATTCCAGACTCAGTTTCCCGAGACGCAGGCCCGATCGGGATGGAAACGTGATTTCGTGCTGGGCGGGCAGTGGTTCCCGAAAGTGGGGGTGTGGTGGCAGGGCGCGTGGAATTGCCACCAGTATCATGCCACCACCGAGTTCTTCGCCGATTTCGGCGTTTATGACGTCAAGCTGACTGTCCCGCAATATGAGGTGATTGGCGCAAGTGGTGTGCAAGTCAGTAGTGTCAATAACGCCGACGGCACCAAGACTGTCACATACCACGGCGATGACATTCACGACTTCGCCTGGACCGTCAGCCCGCGATACAAGGTGCATGAGAGTACGTATCAGTCACAGATGGGTCCGATTCAGCTGCGGTTCCTGATGCAGCCGGCGCACTGGAAGCATGTTGAACGCCACGAGCGCATTACGCGCGGGACCCTGGATCGGTTCGAAAAATGGTACGGACCTTATGCCTACAAAACACTGACTGTGGTGGATCCGGAACCTGACTCCGCCGCTGGCGGAATGGAATATCCCACATTCATCACGGGAGACGACAGTTGGCTCCTGCCCAATGGGCTTTACTTTATCGAACTGGTCGTCGAGCACGAGTTTGGACACCAGTACTGGTACGGCATGGTCGCCACGAACGAATTTGAAGACGCATGGCTGGACGAAGGCATCAACAGCTACACCGAAGTCAAGGTGATGGATGACATTCTGGGGAAGCATACTTCCATCCTCAATATGGCCGGCATCAGCTTCGGAGAGCGGGAGGAACAGCAGTTTTCCTATGTCAGAGTCGCCGATCGCGATCCGATGGCCCAAAAAGCATACGACTACTACAGCTTCAATTCCTACGGCGGCGTCACTTACGGCAAAACCGCCTGCGTACTGCTTACGCTTGAAGGCATCATCGGGGAAGACACGATGGCCAGGGCAATGCGCGCCTATTTCATGAAATACCGCTTCACCCATCCCACCAAAGAGGACTTCTTGAAGACCATTGAAGAAGTTTCGGGCAAAGACCTGCGCTGGTACTTTAACCAGGCGGTGTACGGATCGCAGGTGTTGGATTACGAGATCCTCAACACAACTTCCTATCCGGTCGACTGGTTTAAGAACCAGGACAAGAAGACGGGTAAGGACGGGACTCTTTATCAATCTTTCGTGTCTGTCCATCGCAAGGGGGACTTCGTGATGCCGATCGAAATCGAGGTAAAGTTCAACAATGGCGAAAAGGTCCGCGAGCACTGGGATGGTCAGAGCCGATGGACCCGATTCGGCTATCAGAGGAAGTCCAAGGTCATGTCAGCGGAAATTGATCCAGAGCACACGATTCAACTCGATCGCGACAACTTCAATAACAGCCGGCTCGTGGAGCCCAATCCGAAGCCGACGCATAAACTTTCGATGTATTGGTTGTTCGTCACGCAGTGGATCAGCCAGGCTATGGCCTGGTGGGCTGTTTGAAGCAGGCTTCCGGGCATCGTTGTGAATCCGCATCGGCCTTTAAGGACGAACACGAATGGCGAATCTATTAAGCAGCGGCCTCGAAAAAGTCAGCCATAACAAACGATACATTTTCTGGTTTTGGCTCCTGAATCTGACGCTCGCCGAGTTTGGCACTGCGGCGTTCCGCCGCAGCGCGCATGCGATTCTAGACCGCAGCCTTTATGCAGAGCGTCTTGTAAAAGGTTTCGATCTGGGTGTACTCCTCGAACTCCTAGCCAAGCCGGAGTTCGGCACATTGAACTCGATGACCTACCCCAGCCTCTATTTTGGGTTCGTATTCTTCCTTGCGACGGCGCTTTTCCTGCCCGGAATCTTTACCGGCTATGCGTCGACATATCGGCTGCCCCGAGAAGAATTCTTCCGGGCATGCGGTTGCAATCTTTGGCGATTCATTCGGATCATGATCATCGCGGGAATTATCATGGGGATCATCGCCGGCCTTCTCTTCTGGGCTAACCGCGCAATTGCGACGAAAGCCGACCAGAGCACCAACGAGAAGCTTTCGTTCGAATTAGAGATGGCCGGACTCGCGGTGATCTTCCTGGTCATGACAATGCTTCGGATCTGGTTTGATCTCGCCGAAGTCGATACGGTGTTGAACAATCAGCGGGCGGTACGCAAATCGATTGCCTCTGCTTTTCGCCACACGTTCCGCAGCTTGGCGCGACTTCTTACCAGCTACGTTGTGGTCACGATGTTTGCCGCGATTGTCCTCCTTGCCGGACTTTGGCTGTGGATGAAACTGGTCGCACCCGAAAATGTCGTCCGAGCGTTCGCGGTCGGGCAGATTACTCTGTTTCTGTTGCTGATTCCTCGATTCTGGCAACGCGGGATTGCGGTTTCATATTGGCAGGAACTGATGCTCGCACCGTTTGTCCCAACGTCAATCGTTGAGCGGTCGTCCATTCCGGTCGTAGTCGCTCCCGAACCGCCGGCCGGGGACCTGCCAGTTGCCGGCACTCCGCCGGTCGAACCGCAGCAGCTCTGAGTTAAAGGAGCACAATTGTAACGCCCATGTTCCTCCGCCCAAGGTCAGGATCGGTCTTTAATTCCGACCTCGCCTGCAGGATGCGCCAGGTTCGATCGTCCGCCGTGCTCCAGTCCTCCCCAAAAATGCAGCCACCGAGTTCGCCCGCTAGAACCAACTCACGCAGACGCTTCTGCACAGCGACGCGAATATCCCCGCCGACTCCAGTTGACCCGTAGCCGTGGATTAGCTTTAAGGCGGTGCGCTTCTCTTCCCGTGCCAGCGCAATTTCGCGGGTTAATCGGTCCAGTGCCTGCTGCACTGTCGGCCGGTCGGATTTGAGGTTCACCGTTTTGATAGAGCGAACCGAAGGAATCGGCAGTTAAAGGTCCCAAGCGACACGAATTCACCGAACCACTAGGCTCGCGCTTTCCCCCGGGTCACAGCTTCGCGGGCCTCTTTATCCGCCGTACGGCGGCGTTCGGTTTCGCGTTTATCCCAGAGCTGCTTGCCCTTAGCGAGCGCGAGCTCAAGTTTTACTTTACCGTTTTTGAAATACATCCGTGTAGGGATGAGTGTCAGGCCCTTCTGCTGGGTCTTGCCGATCAGCTTTCGGATCTCTTCGCGATGCATCAACAGCTTGCGTGTGCGCAGAGCCGCGTGATTCGAGTAGCTGCCATGTTCATACGGACTGATATGGCAGTTCAGGAGCCATAGCTCCCCATCTTTGATCAGGCCGTAGGCATCCTTAAGGTTCGCCCTACCGCCACGGATGGATTTCACCTCCGTGCCCGTGAGCGCCACTCCCGCTTCAAATTTTTCCAGCAAGAAGTAGTTGTGCGAAGCGATCCTATTGACAGCGGCATCTCTCTGCCCGCTTGCAGTGGGGTCCCGCCTCGGAGATTTCTCCGGATTGGGTTTCGTCTGATGGGTGGATTGGCGGGCCATCGGAGTAACAAGGTTTTATCTTAGCAGCATCGCAACGGCTGGCTTTCGCTGTCCGGCTTCCGGCTTCCGGAGCGGGCGCAGGTGGTTCTTCTGCAGGGCGGACAGTGGAACGCGAAAGCGCCCTCCATTAGTCCTACGACTAAAGAGTGTAACTTGCGTAACTTGCGTGACCGCAAGCACTTCGGGAGCCCAAAATACCGATGCTATAATCGGCCTTACCGCGCGTTTTTTGTTGTAAATCCAGTGGTTCCCCGGGGAAACCGCTGTCGGGCGAAGTTCGCAATTCAGAGGACTATGTCGTGAGGATCATCGAATGAGACGCCGAATGCGTCCAGCGCTGCTTTTGTGGCTGGTTGCCATCACCCTTCCCGCCGTCGCGGATAAAGCCAAAGACCTTTATGCAAAAGGCCAGGACGCTGAGGCCCGCCAGCAGTACGAGGCTGCCTACGACTTCTATAAGCAGGCCTACGACCTGAAACCGAAAGATCTGCGTTATCGAGCCGCCTTCGAACACGCTCGCTTCGAAGCCGCTTCCACGATCGTGCATCGTGGCCAGAAGCTGCGTGAGGAAGGCAAACTCGACGACGCCGTGGCCGAGTTCCAGAAAGCGCTCACCGTCGATCCCTCTCTCTTCATAGCGAAGCAGGAATTGATCCGCACGCAGAAGATCATCGAGGACCAGCGGAACCCGCCGCCTCAGGCCGCCGGCCCTCCCGCGAGTCTCGAGCGCAAGGTGCACGAGGCCGCCGGTCCGGTCGAACTCGCACCCATCTCTAATATCCCGATCACGGTCAAGCTCACCGACAAGTCGGACACCGTCTACCGTACGATTGGGCAACTGGCTGGGATCAACGTGCTGTTCGATCCGGACTACACGCCGCGACCTATTAAGGTGGAACTGAATGGAGTCACTCTGGAAGAGGCGCTTGAAATTTCAGCGCTCGAGTCGAAAACCTTCTGGCGGCCAGTCACTTCCAACACGATCTTTGTTGCGGCCGACAACCCTGCCAAGCGGAAGGAGTTGGAACAGAGCGTCCTCAAGACTTTTTATCTTACGAATCTTTCCCAACCTACCGAATTGCAGGATGTCGTGAACGCGATCCGTGCCGTACTCGACGTGCAGCGTGTGCAGCAACTGCTCTCGCAGAATGCGCTCGTGGTGCGGGGCACACCAGATCAAATCGCGCTGGCACAGAAACTCGTCGAAGATCTTGACAAAGCTCGCCCGGAAGTCATCATTGACATCGCGGTCATGCAGGTGAGCAAGGACCGATCCCGTACCTTGGGAATTAACCCACCCACCAGCGCTACGATTCAGTTGCAAAACAACATCACTTCCAGCACTACAACAACCGGCACGACGTCTAGCGGAAATTCCGCCACAATCACGACGGGATCAACCAACACCGGCATCAATCTCAACACGCTAGGCAATCTTACTGCGGAGAATTTCCAGGTCACGATTCCCGCTGCCAACTTATCAGCCGTGATGGGCGCCAGCGACACGAAATTGATCCAGAACCCTCAGATCCGGGCACTCGATGGCCAGAAGGCATCTCTCAAAATCGGAGATCGCGTCCCGGTCGCGACCGGATCGTTCCAGCCGGGCATTGGCGGCGTCGGTATCAATCCCCTGGTCAACACACAGTTCCAGTATCTGGATGTAGGCGTCAATATCGATATCACTCCGCGCGTTCACGCCAACGGTGAAGTCACTCTAAAGATTACGATGGACGTCTCGGCGGTCACTGGCCAGCAGAACATCGGCGGCATCAGCCAGCCGATCATTGGACAGCGCAAGATTGAGCACGAAATCCGCCTTAAAGATGGTGAGGCCAACCTTCTGGGCGGCATCATGGAAGACCAGCAGACCAAGCAGCTCAGCGGAATTCCTGGCCTGGCGCAAATTCCGATCTTGAAGTATCTGTTCGGCCAAACCACCCAGGACCATTCCGAGAACCAGATCGTTTTCGCGATTGTTCCTCACATTATCCGCGCGACCGATGTCAACGAAATCAATCAGCGCGCGATCGACATCGGAACCGCGACCACTATCGAATTGAGACATGCTCCCCGGCCGGTATCTGCTACTTCCAGCTCCAGCGCTCCGCCGGGTCAGAACGGAACTCCAGCGATAGTTCCCGCCGACCAGACGCAGAATCAGCCTCCTGTGCGGCCTGCGGTCTCGTCTGGCCAGAGCGCCAGCTCCGCACCCGCGCCAAATTTTCTTTTCGACCCGCCAACCATTCAGGTGAAAAAGGGCGACACATTTCCTGTGAACCTGGTGATCTCCGGCGCGCAGAACGTCTACTCCGTTCCCGTGCAGCTGAATTACAACCCCAACTTGCTGCAACTTGTGAACGTGTCGAATGGCAGCTTTCTTTCGCAGGACGGTCAGGTCGTCACTCTAGTTCATCGCGAGGACGAATCTCTGGGGCAGTCGCAGATTACGGTCTCTCGACCAAGTGGGGCTGGCGGAGTTTCCGGCCAGGGAACCGTGGCCACGATAACGTTTGTGGCCAAGGCCTCAGGACAAACGCCGCTTACGATCACCCGCGGCGGAGCTCGGGACCCGGGCCTGCAGCCCATCACAGTAAACGGGGCACAGGCTTCCGTCACCGTGCAGTAAGGGCGTAGTTTGAAGTGGAGCAAAGAAAACAATGGTTGCCAGAGGTCAAAATAGAGGGATGACAAAAAGCGCGCGCGGCTTCACGCTGATCGAACTGATCGTGGCCGCGACGATTCTTTCGATTCTCACGTTGATGGCACTCCCTCTTGCCCGAGTGACCATCAAGCGCGAAAAGGAGAAGCAGCTCCGGTCGGCCTTGTGGGAAATGCGCGACGCGATCGACCGTTACAAAGAAATGGCCGATCGCGGCGTGTTCCAAACGAAGGTAGATTCCATGAACTATCCCCCCGATCTCGATACGCTTGTCAAAGGCGTTGAGGGGCAAGCCGGCAAGAAATACCGTTTTCTGCGTTCTATTCCTACAGACCCCATGACCAACAACAAGGAATGGGGGCTGCGATCAACGCAGGACGACGCCGACTCCGATTCGTGGGGTGGCCAGAACGTCTTCGATGTCTACACGAAATCGGAGGGAAGCGGCCTTGACGGAACGAAATACAAAGACTGGTAAATGACTCGTAATACCCAACTTCAAGAGACGTTGCTGGCAACGTCTCCGATCTACGCGAACCCGACTGCGGTCGTCGAGAAGAGACGCAGCCGGCTACGCCTCTACGGTGGCTTCACCCTGCTCGAGCTGATGATCGTCATCAGTGTCATGATGATCCTGATGGCGGTCGCGGTGCCCTTATACCAGCATCACGTGATTCAGGCTCGCGAAGCGGTCCTCAAACAGAATCTCGAGACACTTAGGAAAGTGCTGGAGCAATACAGGCTGGATAAAGGCCAGTCTCCTCAGAGCCTGGATGATCTTGTTACCGCAGGCTACCTTCCGAAGATACCCGTCGATCCAATGACTGGGAAAGCCGATTGGGTAACGGAGCCCGAGGACACCACGGAAGCCGTTGACCCACAGCAGACAGGCATTGGGAAAGTGCACTCCGCCGCTGCGGGAACTTCACTGAATGAAGGCGAGTACAGCACCTGGTAGTCGGAAAATGATGGAACCATGGTCCAAGCGCGAGAGAGTCCGGCCGATGCGCTTAGGCCTCGGTGCGTCGCGCAAGCATGGTGGGTTTACTTTGCTCGAATTGATTGTCGTGATGGCGATCATCGCTATCCTGCTGGCAATCGTCATTCCGACGTACAGCCGCTCCCTGGTGGCGGCTCGTGAGCGGGCGTTGCATGCAGACCTTGATCTTTTGCGCAGCTGCATTTGGAAATACACCTTCGACAAACAAAAAGCTCTTCAATCCCTTGACGATCTTCGCGTTGCCGGCTACATCGATAAAATTCCAGACGATCCCATGACCCACGAGCCTAACTGGGAAGTCGATGAGGACGAATATCTGCTCTCCGCTGATCAGCAGGACCCCGGCATCATCGACGTGCACTCCGCATCCAACGCCATCGGCACTGACGGTACCGCCTACAGCACGTGGTAAGGTTTCGGAGAGGGTTGAATCCAGGTAACTTAGGTCCGGGTAATAATCCTTCCTGCAGGATCCATGTCTGAGACCTCGATTCAGATGCAATCTTATGAGGCGGTAACCGTGTTGCGGCTCTGCTCTGAGGACGAGGCGAATCGCCTTACCTATGCCTGCATTGCCTCACTGACGGATACTCTGTGTGGGCTTAAGGGTGTGGGTACTGGCCTCATCGTTACTGGAAACAGCAAATTCTTTTCCGCCGGAGCGGAACTGAAGGAAATTGCAGCTCTCACTGCGCCGGCAGCTTATGAATTTGCGCGGGCGGGGCAGCGTCTCATGGAAACTATTGCAAGCTTCCCTGTACCCGTGTACGCCGCGGTTTCCGGGTACTGCATGGGCGGTGGGTTGGATCTGGCGCTCGCTTGTCATCGGCGGATAACGGCACCACATGCGGTATTCGGGCACCGCGGCGCAGCCTTGGGACTCATTACGGGGTGGGGAGGAACGCAAAGGCTCCCGCGTGTGATTGGCAAAGGACGGGCGCTCCAGATGTTCATCGCCGCCGATAAGATCGATGCCTTACAGGCCTTGCGCATTGGCCTGGTCGACGCAATGGCGGAGGATCCGGTCGTGGAGGCCACTCGGCAACTGCAACCATAAAGATCGGAGCACGCGCGAATCCGGATTAGGCTCGATTGCGCGCTTCCGGCCCGCTGTTATACCGTAATCAGTCCACCCAATGGATATCTGATGGCTACCCGGAACGAAGCGCTGGCGGTAAATACGTCCCCTACAGGCAATGTGCTCACGACGAAGGTCGATCCCACGTCAGCTCGCTTCGAAGCCAATATGCGATTTCTGGCTGACCTTATGTCGCAGGTGCGCAATGAAGCGGAGACGATCGGCGAAGGCGGGGGTGCCAAAGCGGTCGACAGCCAGCATGCCAAAGGACGTCTGACCGCGCGCGAGCGGATCGCACTGCTGGCCGATCCGGACTCGTTCTTCGAGCTTGGCCTGTACGCGGCGCACGGGATGTATGAGGATTGGGGCAGAGCGCCGGCGGCAGGGGTGATTACCGGGCTGGCCCGGGTGCAGACGCGGCTGGTGATGATTATCGCGAACGATGCAACGGTGAAAGCCGGGGCCTTTTTCCCGATGACATCCAAGAAAGTGATCCGAGCCCAGAACATTGCGATTGACAATCGCATTCCCACAATCTACCTGGTCGATTCCGCCGGAGTCTTCTTGCCATTGCAGGAAGATGTCTTTCCCGATAGCGACGATTTTGGCCGCGTATTTCGCAACAACGCGGTCATGTCGGCAATGGGCATTTCGCAGATTGCAGCTATCATGGGAATGTGTGTGGCAGGGGGCGGATATCTGCCGGTCATGTGCGATCACGTGTTGATGACCGACGGGAGCGGCTTATTTCTGGCTGGTCCGGCGCTCGTACAAGCGGCGATCGGACAGAAAGTGTCAGCCGAGGATCTAGGCGGAGCCGCGATGCACTCGTCCATCAGCGGAACGGTCGATTTCCGCGAACCGACGGATGAAGCTTGTATCGCGCGCATCCGGTCAATTGTGGAAAAGTGGGGATATCGAAGGCTCTCGCCCTGGGATCGGAAGAAACCGGTTGAGCCCGCGCTTGCAGCCGAGGAGATTTACGGGATCTATGATCCCTCGCCGGCGCGTCCTTATGACATGAAGGAAATCCTGGCGCGGATTCTCGACGGCAGCCGCTTCGACGAATACAAGCCCGAATACGGAAAAACGCTGCTCTGTGGCTATGGAAGGATCGGGGGATTCGCGGTCGGCATCGTCGCGAATCAGAAATTGCACGCCCAGCAAACCGATCACGAAGGGCACAAACGAGTGGAGTTTGGTGGGGTCATCTATACGGAGTCAGCCGAGAAGGCCTCCCGCTTCATCATGGACTGCAACCAGAATCTGATTCCCCTGGTCTTTTTCCACGACGTAAACGGGTTTATGGTGGGCCGCGACGCGGAGTGGAGTGGCATCATCAAAGCAGGGGCCAAGATGGTGAATGCAGTTTCGAACTCAGTCGTGCCCAAAATCACGGTGATCGTGGGAGGCTCCTTCGGAGCCGGGCATTATGCTATGTGCGGAAAGGCTTATGATCCGCGATTTGTTTTTGCCTGGCCAACCGCGCGCTACGCCGTCATGAGCGGAGACTCAGCGGCAGGCACACTGGTTGAAATCAAAGTGAAACAACTCGAGCGCGGCGGCAAAAAGCTGAGCGAAGAAGAGAAGAAGGAGCTTTACCAGTCCGTGAAGCGCACCTACGACGAACAAACAGATCCCCGTTACGGTGCCGCGCGCCTCTGGATCGACAGGCTTATCGACCCGATCGAAACACGTGATGCCATCACCGAGGCCCTGGAAGCAGCCGCGCTCAATTCCGATGTGCCCGAGTTCAAGGTGGGAGTATTGCAGACTTAGCAGAGCCTTACGCCCGGGCGCCCGAGATCGAACTGCTGATTCCGAGTCCCGCAACCAAAAATAGAATTCATGGCCAATTCCGTTAAATTGATTGAATGCCCGCGCGATGCCTGGCAGGGATTGAAGGGTATGATCCCGTCGGACGTCAAGGTGAATTATCTGAAAACTTTGATCGGAGCGGGTTTCAAACACATTGACGCCGTCTCCTTCGTATCGCCGAACGCTGTGCCGCAGATGGCTGACTCAGAAGAAGTCTTGAAGGAACTGGATCCCCCGGATGATGTGGAGATCATCGGGATTGTCGTGAACGAGAAAGGCGCCCAAAGGGCGATTGCTACACAGGCGGTTTCCACGCTTGGTTTTGCCTATTCCATTTCGGAAACATTTTTGCGGAAGAACCAGAACCAATCGCCCGAGGGCGCTCTGGACGAATTGGAAAAGATTCAGAGGAAAGCTGACAATGCAGGGCTCGATGTGGTGGTTTACATCTCCATGGCGTTTGGGAATCCGTACGGCGACGCATGGAGCGTCGAGGAGGTTGTCGACGCAGTGGAATTGCTCGAAGCAGAGGACCTGCACATGGTTTCGCTGGCTGATACTGTGGGGCTCGCGACTCCGCAACAGATTTCTGAACTCGTACAGGCGGTGCGGACGAAATACGATTACCTCGAGATTGGTGTACACCTGCACAGCCGATCCGAGGAGGCATCCGATAAGATAATCGCGGCCTTCGAAGCGGGCTGCAGGCGTTTCGATTCGGCCATCGGGGGTTTGGGAGGGTGTCCTTTTGCGCAGGACGCGCTCGTGGGGAATATTCCGACGGAGCGGGTCATGGAGGCGCTGCAGAAACTGGGCGCGGAGTTGCCGCCGATCAAACCACTCGATACTCTTCTGAAGGCGACGGGGGGCATTGCAGCCAGGTATTCGGAATCGCACGCCGCGGACTAGACGCAGGCATTGTGGACATTTGGGCGGTTTTTATGGACTACCCCACCATACAACTCGCATTTGAAGGAAAGGTCGCGATCATCACCCTGAATCGCCCGGAGAAGCGGAATGCGATCAGCTTCGAACTGATCGACGACCTGGTGAGAGCACTTGAGGAGGTCGCAAAATCTCAAGCCATTGTGCTGATCTTGACAGGAACAGGGAAAGCGTTCTGTTCGGGCATGGATCTCGAAAATCTCAAGGCATTGCTCGGACGGACTCCGGAGCAGAACTTGCGGGACTCGCAG
>Ga0126378_10003105_pt1 | contig 12497 bp, 6 predicted proteins | sample PanSoiMetPlot_23_FD_92587 | JGI IMG/M metagenome (GOLD analysis project Ga0126378, IMG submission 92587) | Tropical forest soil microbial communities from Panama - MetaG Plot_23 | ecosystem: Environmental > Terrestrial > Soil > Tropical forest > Bulk soil | place: Panama | collected 2016-02-17
AGTATGCGTCCAGTTTGTTACCGCTGATATAGGCTTCCGTCCCTTGCGGTAGATAGGCTACGGCTGAACCGGTGGAGGTATTAGAAGATGTGACCTGGTGAAGAGACGTGACGTACTCGTAGAGTCCACCGTCGCCAGCCAAGAACGCCTTGAACGAATCCGGAGAGAATGCTGCCGATAGGAGGCCAGGCGCCACCACAACCTGTGCTGTAGCTGCAGAAACATTAACGATGAAAACTCGATTGTTATCTGGATTCGAGACGATGACCTTTGATCCGTCCGGAGCAACAGCCAGAATCGTTCCGGTGACCTTGGAAATGTTTGGATCGCCGCTGACCGTGCCAGAAAAGACCGTGACAGAATCCGAGCTTGGATCGAGCGTCATGATGGCGTCGCCATCAGTTCCGTCACTGCTTCCGATGAACGCCTTTGTTCCGTCCCGTGTAAAGAGAAGTGAGTTGGGGACGTAAGGAAGCGTAATGCTCTTCTCCTGGTTTAACGTGATCGAATCGTAGATACGCAATTGATGATTGGTGTGTCCGTCGGGATACTGGTCCCCAGCGACGTAGATCGTCGTAGTGGTCGATCCTGCAACTGTTCCAGTCACGAGATTGCTGTAAATGGGATAGCCGAAACCCAAAGCTTGGGCGGTTGTCTCTCCGGATGGCGTCGTGATGATGCCGGTTGGGGCATTGTTGCACTGGGTCGGGGTGCAGGACACGAGAACTGTGAAGGCTCCGGCAGAGAGTGCCGCGATGCTTGCGTTAACCACATTGCTTGCCGTCGCCCGAAGGACAGTTGGTTGCGAACTCGTGAACGTGAGGGACAAGCCGTTGATGGGGTTGCCTTGCGTATCCACGACCGTTGTCGTCAGAGTCGCTGAGTCTCCCTTATTGAACGCAAACGAAGTATTACCGGTGTCCTGCTCGGCGAGCTGAATTGATGCTGGGGAGCACACGACGAAAGCAAGCGGCGCACTGGTGACATTACTTGCCGAAACAATGACGTTCGAAATTCCCGGTGCTCTCGCGACGGCGAGCCCACTGCTACTAATTTGCCCAACGGTTCCATCCATCATCGTCCAAGTAAACGACGTCACTTCGGCAGTGACATCGACTCCACTGCTGTAGGCAGTGGCGGTAAATTGCAGACTGTCATTCTGTGAAGTACACGGTCCCGCTGGGGCGCTCAGCACAATGCGGTCTAGTTTGAGATGGACAGTAACTGGGATACTCGCTGAAACATTGTCAGCAGAAGCCGTAATCCCCACCGTAGAAGAAGGGATCGTGCCAGTTCGGCACACGACATAATTGATGTCCCAGACACCGGCACAAACAGATCCACTCGAGGACACTGTTATAGCCGAAGGGTCGCTCGAGGTGTAGGTGATCGTTGGCTGCTTAGTCAACGCAGTGCCGCTTGCGTTCACGACGCTGGCTGAAATGCTGCTGACGGATCCCTCCGTCAGATCCAGGCTTGATGGTGTGATATTGATCCGAGCGGCAGTTTGGTCTGAACTCCCAGAGCTCTTGCCCGCACAGCCAGTTATAGTCAATAGAAAGCTCGAGATAAAACAAAAAAGGAATCCGCGATTCAAACGTAGCATCCTGAGCCGAGAAATCCTAGTTTGCTACCATCCACACTGGCCCGGTGCCATCAGAAACCGGACTTCCCGACATGGCACTCAATTTTCCAGTGCTCGAGTCGATTGCGTACTCGGAGACGGTGTTTGCGCCATGATTGGACACATAGACCGCCTTGCCATTTGACGAAATCGTAACAAATGAGGGCGTATTTCCTGCCGAATAAGGCGAGTCGGATAGTTGGGTTAGCGCGCCTCCAGAACCGATAGAGAAAGCGGACACGTTATTAGAAGTCTGGTTGGCAACATAGAGATGGCTGTTATTACTGTCTACCTTGAGTGAAACCGGGTTGCTTCCGACAGTAAATGGCGACCCGGCAACTGAAAAAAGGATCCCCGACCCTGACTGAATCGTGAAGGCGTACACACGATTCGATAAATTGTCCGCAGCGAAAAGATATGCCTCACTGGGACTGATCGCGATAGAAGCAGGTCCAATGCCTGCGTTAAACGGAGATCCGGGAACACGAGTGAGCGCTCCGGTTGAGCTGTCGATAAAGAAAGCATAAATAACTCCTCTGTCTTCCACCGCCGCATACAGATAGTTTCCCGAGGGAGTCACTGCCATATAAGTCGGAGTAGCGGCTAGCGCGTATGGGGAGCCGCTAACCGCTGTAAGTGTCCCGATGCTGGAATCGATCGTATAGGCAGAAATGTTTGTTGAGCTGCTGTTGCCTACAAATAGAAACTTTCCCGAAGGAGCTATAGAAAGACTGACCGGGTCTGTGCCGGTGGAGGCCGAACTGGATGAAGACGTGAGGCTTCCGTCTTTTGAGCTTACCGAGTAGACCTGAATGTTGTTGCTTCCGCTGGACACTACATAAGCGAACTTTTTATCGGAAGTAAAAACTATGGCATGGGGTCCAGTAGTAACCGAGAAAGAGTTTTCGGATGTAAGTGCTCCATCTGAGGCGACTTTGAACGTGGCGATTTGTGAAGAGCTGGCATCAACCACGTACAGCAGGTTAATGCTTCCGCCGCTGCTGCCGTCGCCGCATGACGAGGTTAGAACTGAAATCTGAATACAGACGACTATGAGGATTCGACGCATAATTTCTCCACTACGATGACAGCAGAACCAGGATTGGGAGGCTGGACCGCTGGCACAAAGTCTCGCAAGAGCCGTTTATATATCGTGTGCAGTCGCTGCTGAGTAAATTCCGGGTAAGGAAAAGGTTAGGAAAGCGTCAGCAACCCTCACGGCTTGCTTCAACATGAGCGGAGTAGGACCGCACTGCAAGCTCACATCCGTCCAGCAAGCGGTTTATGCGCTCCAGTGTGACGAGTGATCCAATGCCTATGGCTCACGAATATCCCATTAGAAGGCAAGACGTAATTGCTGTCCCGTCCTCAGACTGATCTGATGCATACCTTTTACGTGCACTTTACCGATTCTTTACACCGCTGAATTCCATTCGGTGTTCACGCAAAAAGCTGGATCAAGTCGCAGGTGCCACATTTCACCTGCGTCGCAAAAGAGCTTCTGCAGAAAACAAACAACTGAATGAGGAAAGGTATGAAGTACCGATACGGATTGCTTTGTCAGAAATCTCTAGCACTGGCTTTTTTCACCACAGCTTTGTGTTTGTTATCAGTTGACTCGATCGCGCAAAGGCAGATCGCGCGTATTACAAAGACGATCGACAATGCCGATCGCGCTGTGATTTCGGACAGCCATCCGCCCCTGGCAAGAACGGAAAATGAAACTGGTCGCGTACCACCGGCGACCAAGCTCAAAGGAGTCACGCTGTTCTTTAGCCGCACTGCCGCGCAGCAGGCAGATCTGGAGGCTCTCATCGCCGCACAACAGGACCCCGCTTCGAACCTCTACCACAAGTGGCTTACCCCAGATCAATTCGCGGTTCGCTTTGGAATAGCCGATGCAGACATCACGAAGCTAAAGACGTGGCTAGAGCAGCAAGGCTTTTCGATCGAGGGAGTCTCGCGCAGCAAAAACTCGATTACGTTTTCGGGAACGGTAGCTCAGATGGAATCAGCCTTTGGGACCGAGTTGCACTACTACACAGTAAACGGCGCGAAGTACTTTGCCCCGTCGAAGGACGTAAGCATACCTGCCGCCCTCTCTACTGTCGTGGCCGCAGTGAACAATCTGTCGAGCTTCCGTCCCAGACCGCACGTAAAGCTCAAGTCACCTAAACTGGCGACGCGACCCAACTTTACTTCCAACCAATCTGGCGATCATTTTCTAACGCCGAACGACGTAGCCACTATCTATAACATCACTCCTGCTTACAAGGCCGGCTACACCGGAGCCGGGCAGTCAATTGCCGTCGTTGGGCAATCTTCGATCCTATTGTCCGATATTGATAAATTCCATAGCGCGGTGGGACTGACTAGGAAAGACCCGACACTGGTTCTCGTACCCGATTCGGGAACTGCTACGACCGTATCTGGCGATGAAGCAGAGTCCGATCTCGACTTGGAGTACTCCGGAGGGATCGCGACGGCCGCAACTATCTATTTCGTCTATGTTGGTAACAACGCGAACTACAGCGTTTTCGATGCACTAAATTATGCTGTGCAGACGCGGATTGCCCCGATTATCACGATCAGCTATGGCGTCTGCGAAACTGTGCTGAGTTTGAGTGACTATACGATTCTGACAGGAATACTGGCGCAGGCTGCCTCACAGGGGCAATCCGTCATTAGTGCCTCGGGCGACAATGGTTCAACCGATTGCTACGGCACCAGTAGTCTGACGACAGTGCAGCAGCAGGCCTTGGCAGTTGATTTTCCTGCAAGCAGCCAGTACGTCACCGGCATGGGAGGGAGCGAGTTTCCCGCGGCTGATGTGGCTTCATCCAACACCACATATTGGGCCTCGGCGAACGGCAGTGACGTGATCAGCTCCGCTCTCTCCTACATTCCAGAGCAGGTGTGGAACGATGATTCTTCCGCAAATGGTCTTAGCGCAGGAGGAGGCGGCGTCAGCACGCTCACGACCAGGCCCGCTTGGCAGAGTGGTGTGGCCGGTATTCCCTCCGGCAGCTTTCGCCTGGTACCGGACATTTCGTTAAGTTCCTCACCAAGCAACGCCGGCTACCTTTATTGTTCCAGTGATCGCGCCACTGAAATTACCGGGAGTTGTTCCAACGGCTTTCGAGATTCAAACAGTACATACCTTACGGTCGCGGGAGGGACAAGTTTCGCAGCTCCGATATTTGCGGGGATGCTGGCGATCATCAATCAGAAGCTGAACTCGACAGGACAAGGCGTCGTGAACTCTGAGCTCTACGGTCTCGCAGCAAACTCGGCCAGCTACGCCTCGGCCTTTCACGATATCACTAGCGCCGGCAACCAATGCAATGCTGGGCCGAGCTACTGTTCGACGGCAGGCGTATCAGAGTATGCGGCCGGCACCGGCTATGACCAAGCCTCAGGCTTAGGTTCGGTAAATTTCTACAATCTGCTGACAGCGTGGCCGGAAAATTCGTCTTCGCTTATCGCCTCGATGACCATGTTAGCCGCGACCACGACTTCGCCCGCGTCTGGCGCGAATGACGCAATCACCATAACCGTCGCTTCGGCTTCCGCCTCAACTACCACAACACCAACTGGCAGTGTGAGTATTGTCGTGGACGGCTCGACTCAAAATTCGTCGCTTGGGCTCTCAGACGGAATGGCGACGTTCAATTTTTCTTCCACGACATCCGGCGCGCATGTGATCACTGCGACCTACTCCGGCGATTCGATATTCGCGGGCTCAACCGGAACACTGACCCTGACAGTAAGCTCTTCTTCCCGCGGCTTTAGCTTGTCGGCCACCAACCTGACAGTCGCCGCAGGCAGTTCGGGTACATCTACAATAGCAATCTCGCCTCAGAACGGTTACACGGGCACTATTCAGTGGACAGTCTCGAGCAGTCCAACCCTCACGAATGGCTGCGTCTCTTTGCCCAATGCAACTGTGTCCAGCGCCGCTGCTGTGACGGCGACCATGACCGTATTCACCAGTGCTTCTTCCTGCACGAGTTCTTCCGCAAGGGGCTCGACAGGGAAGTATGGTCAGTCTGGATCTGCGGCCCAACACTCTTCCCGCCTTGGAATGCGGTTGCGCGCATTCCCGAACCTGCAGAGGTTAGGAGTGCTGTTAGCGGGTCTACTATTCGTGTTGCTGCTTGCATCTCTCCCGCAAGACTCTCCCAAATTCGTCTCCATCTGCCTGCTGTCCGTGTGTGGTCTGGTAGTTGGCTGTGGCAGCTCTTCTGGCGATTCTTCATCAACCTCGAAGGCCGCAAAGGGAACTTACACCTTGACCATCGTTGGAACTGACACTTCTGCATCTTCCATCACTGCATCGACGACTATGACACTGACCATAGAGTGAGGCCAGTGAGCCGCTGACAGCTTCTCACCTAACGCATAGTTTACAGAGTAGGGCTCTCGGCAGTAGGGAGGGAGAAGAGTCATTTACAGGCTTATTAACTCTACAACTATATCCACTGCCTTGTGTGCTATGGAGATGGCATAACTAAGAATTATTATCGTAAGTCATGTCACGGCGGCTCTTGCACCGGTAATGAAGTCGAGACCGATGCTGGGGACGCAGGTTCCTAAGGCGAGCATCCGATCGTCGGTTCCAATTCACTTATTGTAAAGAAGGCTGATATTGCCTCTTAAGCTCATCCAACTTCTTCTGCTGATCCGGCGACATTAGCTTGTACACCTTTGCCTGCAGTCGGGAGTTCCTAACGATCAGCTTGCCAAGTATTTGCGCTTGCAGAGTGGCAAGAGACTGGACCTCCCTTTGATCGATTTGTCCGCGATCCGTCACTGCCAATAGCTTTAGCTTGGTTGCTTGTAGTTGGTTCATCAATGGCTGTAAATTCTTACGTTCTTCTGACATCAAATCCTGAATGGCCTTGCTCTGCTCCGGACTTAGCCCTAGTTGCTGAGCTACAAGCGAGTTTAGTTGTAATGAGGAAAACGGAAGTGCCACCATGACAATTTCGTTTTCACTGGATGGCATTGTGGCAGGCTGCTGCAGGGAAGTGCTGGCAAGGTTTTGTGCCAGCATAGTGTGCAGAGCATCTAAGAGGCCGAACTGCATCTGAGCGATCTGATACTGTTCTCTAGCAATTTCTTCTCCTCGCTCTCCGGTGAGCTGTCCATTCGAGACGGCCTGGGCGATCCCGGCAAGTCTCGCCGAAAATTGTTGCGTAACCGCAAACATTTCCTGCTCATAATCTTGCAGCAGATCCTGTGGGCCGCGGGGGATGTCAGAGGGAATTGCTAGCAGACTGCTGATAGTGCCCGCGTCGATGTAATGTGCGATGTTGACAATTGTTGGCGCGTAAACCTGCTCTCCGTCTTCTGCTGCAATCCCGATCGGGAAAAACAACACTGCCAATAACATAACTACAGCAACCCAGACCTTCTTAGTTTTCATTGTGAGTTCCTTTCTTGCGTTCGTAACTGTTGCACGCTATTTATGCAAACACCTGCTAAACGCGAGCGAGGTAAAGTCACAGTAAAAGCGTTAATCACCTCAGCGTGGAGGTCACCAAGATCGAGCGTGGCAAGGCATGCGTCGGTTATGCTCTTTTGTTTCTAGAGGGACAAAGGCAGGCAATTCCTGGCCTTGCAAGGTGTTTTGGAGCCATACAATGCGCGTCGATGCCGGCATTGTGCGCCCGAACATGGAGTGTGAGTCGAGCTTTTACTCAAGTTAAGAATAAAAGCTATCTGAAAGGCCGTTCTCAAAAAATACTATACAGTTAGCTTACATAGGGTTTACTGTGTGTTTACATGCCCCCACTTTGACGAACCGTATGATTGCAGATAATGCTCGTGCGCCGCGACAAGCGGGAGTCCGTCGAGAAACTTTGCGCGACAATGCTGATCCTTTTGATCAGCGGGTGTGGCGGGTCGTTCTTTGTTTCGAATAGCACCATCGTGTCAATTACCATCTCTCCATCGAGTCCTACCGTGCAGGTTGGGGGAACGGAACAGTTCGTGGCGACAGGCACACGGGCTGATGGTGCGACCGAAGATGTTTCGACTGGTGCGGCGTGGTCCTCCTCGCAACCCGGTGTAGCCACCATTGACTCTGCGGGTCTGGCCACAGCCATTTCTGTAGGCACGACTACAATCAAGGCCAAGTACCAAAGAGGAGAAGCAGAAACATTTCTCACGGTTGCGTCAGGAACCCTCAACTCAATTTCGATATCTCCTACTAACGCCACCATCTCAGTTAGCAGCGCTCAGCAATACACGGCTACCGGAACTTACTCTGACGGGACTAAACGAAACATCACTACTAGCGTGACTTGGTCCTCCAGCAATTCCGCTGTGGCAACGATCAGCAGCACTGGGGTTGCTACAGGCCTCGCTTCGGGCGGTACGACGATCCGCGCCACTTCAGGATCCATCACTGCATCTGCTACGTTGACCGTAAACTAGCGTGCCTCAGCCGATTCAGATGTATGAATTTGCCGCCTTCACGTACACACAACCGTCTTACATAGATTTCACCGACTCTTTACACCGGTAGGGCACCTGCGCCGGTCATACGCTTGTATGAAACCAGCAGACGCTTGGAACTGGGCAGCCCTCTCAATCGCGTGGACGCGTGCGATTGCCGCCGCGATTCTCACCTTGTCCGCATCTCTCGCGTGGCCGCAGGAGGCGGGCTATTCGAAATCTGTTTCGATATTCCCGAATTTCACCGGGCAGTATCGCGCTCGCATAGTGCCAGAACTGAACTTCTCGAATTCCGCACGAGTTACAGGCCTGATTCGCGACGGAAGGCTACTCCTATCTTTGGACGACGCGGTTGCGCTCGCCCTGGAGAACAACCTCGACTTGGTCATTGCACGCTATAACCTGCCGATTGCCGATACGGACACTTTGCGAACGAAAGCAGGCGCAAGCGCGCGGGGTGTGAACGTAGGCGTGCTATCCGGCACATCAGGCGGCGAAACGGTTCCCGTGGGCGCATCAGGCGGGGGCGCGGGCGGCACCTCTGCGGCCGCCGGCGGTGTAGGCAGCGGCACTAACGGCTTCGTCAATTCGACGCTCGGCGCTGGTCCCAGCGTGGACTCGTTCGACCCTACGCTTACTTCGTCGCTCGGGATCCAGCACACCTTGACGCAACAGGCAAACACCATAGTTTATGGCGTATCGTCGCTCAACCAAAATACAGGCACAGCTAACTTTGCTTACTCTCAAGGGTTTCCTACTGGAACTCTGTTCACGGTAAATTTCAATAACTCACGGCTAGCGAGCAACAGTACAAACTCGGTTTTGCTTCCGCAGCTAAGTTCGAGTTTTTTAGTGCAGCTGCGACAGCATCTTTTGCAGGGCTTCAGTCCGGCCTCGAACCGGCGCTACATTATCCAGGCGCGCAACAATCGCGAAATCGCTGACATTGCCTTCCGACAACAGATCATCTCCACGGTAAGCCAGGTGGAAAACATCTACTGGAATGTCGTAAACGCCTTCGAAAATCTTAAGGCCCAGAAGCGGGCACAGCAGGCGGCAGAGCAACTGCTGTCAGACAACAAGAAGCAAGTAGCGATTGGGACGCTCGCCCCGATCGAGGTTGTTAGCGCAGAAGCCCAGGTAGCGACCAGCCGGCAGAACGTAATCGTCGCGCAGACGAACCTCCAGCTTCAGCAGCTCTATCTGAAAAACGCCATCACAAAGAACCAGGACGATCCTGTGCTGGCTGCGACCGAAGTCGTTCCTTCGGACCGGATGAAGCTGCCGGAGCAGGAAGTGATCACGCCGCTGCAGGACCTGATAGCGGAGGCCATGCAAAACAGGCCCGAGTTAGCCCAATCGCGCATCGATTTATCCACCAGGCAATCGAGCATTCGGGCCATTCGAAATGCGCTACTGCCCAGTCTGGATCTGGTGGCCAACTATGGTGGAAACGGCCTTGCAGGAGCAATTAATCCGAATTACTCCGGCTCCACAAATGGCTTAACCAACACTGGATACTTCGATGCATTGTCTTCCCTCGGTTCTCACCCGACTTACTACGTGGGATTCAGCCTGACAATTCCAATCCGCAACCGTGCGGCGCAGGCCGACGCGATTCGATCGCAGCTTGAATTTCGGCAGGCGGAAGCGCGTCTTCAACAGATCAAAAATCAGATTGCAATCGACGTGCGGAATGGCCAATTTACTCTTCAGCAGAACCGCGCGCGAGTCGATGCTGCGACCAAAGCCCGTGACTACGCTCAGTACACGCTGGACGCAGAACGCAAGAAATTCGCCGCCGGATGGAGTACCACATACAACGTCACGATCCAATTGAACAATGTCACCACTGCTGAATCGAATCTGGTAACGGCGATGGCGGCTTATCAGCAGTCGCGCGTAACTATGGAGCAGGTTACAGGAACCACCTTGAAGACTCTAGGCATTGAGATCGGCGAGGCAGAAAGCGGCAGCATAACTCACTTACCTGCTGCGCCAGGCGTAGTGCCGGCAACTTCTGAACAGCTGAGCCTGGACCCTGTACCCATTTCGGAAATGAAGCGTTGACTTGAATCCAAAAACACAAACGAACTTCTAACATCCTTTGTATGTCGTTTATGCCCATTTCCTCATGCCTCGTTATACCCACTGCCACCACATGAGCTGCGCTCATTAGAGCACACCGTGTTTGGATGCGGGCTGCGAACGGCGCCGAAGTCACACTGTGAAGCGATGGCTTGGGAGCTACTAATCGTTTTGCCGAGTTGGCGCAGCCTGTTCTGCAGAATGCCGAATTTTGATCCCATTTCCCGAGCCCACATCAATAGCTTTCAAATTGATGTCACTGACCTCATGATCGCGTACGATGTGTGGAAGCAGCGCAAAGACAATCTCGTTCTGACGATTCTCGGTATCATGTGAACCGAAGAGGTATTTCAGTACAGGAATCTTCGAGAGGCCCGGATATCCCGATACCGCCTTGGAGGTCAACTCCTCCAAGATTCCCCCGAGAAGATTTGCCTCCCCTTCCTTTAACTGAATTTCGTGTTCAATCCTTCTTTGACCGATGACAGGCTCACTGATGCCTCCGATCGTCGTGGTCGAGTCGACAGCGGAGACCTCGATCGCAAGCTTCAGCGTGACTGTTCCATCCGCCTGCACTCTTGGAGTAACGTCGATGTTTACTCCCACGTCGAGGTATTGGAATTGAGTGTTGACGAGAGCGCTTGTGGAGGTTGTTCCCGAAGTGAACGAACCCGTCGCGACCGGAACACGTTCCCCGATCTTGAGAGTTGCCTTCTGCCCGTCTTTAGCGCGAATCTGCGGATTTTGAAGAAGCTTGGTTTGGCTGTCGGAGAACAGGAGATTTAATTCTGCTTTCGACAAGGTTACCTGGAAGTCGTTCGCGTTCAAATTGGCAAGCTTGTTCAAGTTAATTGAACTGGAGCTTGAACTCGAAGACGGATCCTGCAAAACCACGCTCGCGCTGGTCGGTGGTAAGAATCCAAGATTGTGAACTTCATCGCGTGTAATTTGAAGGATCGCAACTTCAACCACGACTTCGGGGCGAGGCTTGTCCAGATCGTGAACGAGTTTTTCGGCCACTTCAATCTGGTCCGGTGAGCCTCGAACGACGATCGCGCTCTGTCCGGGGATGGGCATAATGCGAGTCACTTCTAAGACCGTGCGGATTGTGGTTGCCACGTCCTGCAGCTCAGACGGTTGGGACGTGTTCGAGAGATAGAATGTGCGAACGACGTTCTGCTCCAATTCCTTCCTCTTAGGTGGCGAGTCCAGAGCAACAAAAATCGTATTTCTCGTGACCGGCCGCCAGAATGTGTTCGACTGAAGGGCAAGTACTTCCAGTGCGTCCTCGAGGCTGACGTTGTTCAGCTCAACCTGAACTGGCCGGGAAGAATATTCCGCGTCAAAGATCACGTTGATGCCCGCCAATTTCCCGAGCGTCTCGTACACTATCTTGCTGTCTTCATTCATGCGGAGAGAAATTGGATTCCTTGAAATTGGAGCCAACTCCACCGGTCCAAGTGCCGCCTGCAATCGCTTTTCATTTTGGGACGCGTCACTGCTGGGTGTTCCGTTCTTTTTACCTGCTTCAGCGGCTTCCATCATGACGCGCGTGCGGCGAATCTCCTGCTGAGCAATGAAGCTTGCAGGATCAATAAGTGCTGCCCTTTGAAATTCCAGAAGCGCGTCGCTAAGGTTGCCGCTTTCGCGCAGCTTCTGTCCAAGACGAACGTGGGCTTCTGAGGCCAACAGCCGCATGCGAATTGCTGCGGCGCGATACCGCAGGTCTTTGGGCTTCAATTCATATGCCTGTGCGTAGGACGAATATGCAGCTTCATAGTCGTGATGTGCTTCGGCGTCCTGCCCCTTTGTGCACAGTGATGATGCTCGGTCGGAACGCGCAGTTAGCGGTGTCACCAACAAAGGCAGCAATATAATCAGTAACTTGCCCCGGCATCCATGAGCCGTCATGGATGAATGACGGGCCGCTCAGAGCTTTTTGCGTAAGCTAGACGTAAAGTTCGTTGTACCCACTCAGCAAGGATTCAAAACGCAGGTGCTCTACTCCAAGAGATCGAGCTTCGCCCTCGCGGGGACTTGCTGTTCTTTGGTGTTTATAGGGTCGTCTTTCTGTGCGACGGAACTTCTACGTTTAAGAAGCGCGTGACCACCACATAGGGAGAACGGTCACGTTATTGATAGTTGCCGTTAGATCTCTATTACACTCATAACCCCAAAGTTCTGTGGGAAGATGGCGGCAACCCGGAAGTTGGAAATTTCCCGATGATGAGTTCCACGCTGCCGCCGGGTACATACTCCCCGGGTAGTGCGAAGGAAGAGGTAGCCCATACCATATCGGTTGATTTAGTCTTTACTCGCAGCC
>Ga0126378_10003106_pt1 | contig 12497 bp, 11 predicted proteins | sample PanSoiMetPlot_23_FD_92587 | JGI IMG/M metagenome (GOLD analysis project Ga0126378, IMG submission 92587) | Tropical forest soil microbial communities from Panama - MetaG Plot_23 | ecosystem: Environmental > Terrestrial > Soil > Tropical forest > Bulk soil | place: Panama | collected 2016-02-17
ACTTCTCGGCGGCGGCGTCGGCCAGCACAAGGGCGGTCATGGCCTCGGCCACCACCCCGGCCGCGGGGACGGCCGTGACGTCGCTGCGCTGGTTGATCGCCTTCGCGGCCTCGCCGGTGCGGACATCCACGGTGTCCAGCGCGCGTGGTACGGTCGAGATCGGCTTCATGGCCGCCCTCAGCCGCAGCGGCTCCCCTGTGGTCATGCCGCCCTCGATGCCACCGGCCCGGTTGGTCCGGCGGCGCACGCCGTCGCCCGAGCCCTCGATCTCGTCGTGCGCCCGCGACCCGCGGCGGCGCGCGGTGGCGAACCCGTCGCCAACCTCCACGCCCTTGATCGCCTGAATGCTCATGAGCGCGGCGGCCAGCCTGCCGTCGAGCCTGCGGTCCCAGTGCACGTGGCTGCCGAGGCCGGGCGGCAGGCCGTAGCCGACCACCTCGATCACCCCGCCGAGGGTGTCCCCTTCCTTGCGGGCGGCGTCGATCTCGGCCTGCATGGCGGCGCTCGCCCCCGCGTCCAGGCAGCGCACCGGATCGGTGTCCACCCGGGCGCCGTCATCGGGGCCGGGCACGACCCCCTCCGGCACGCTCACCGGGCCCATCGCGACGACATGGCTGACGATTTGGATGCCGAACGCCTCGCGGAGATACAACCGTGCCAGCTCGCCGAGCGCCACCCTGGCAGCCGTCTCGCGGGCGCTCGCGCGCTCGAGGACCGGCCGGGCGTCACCGTGCCCGTACTTCTGCATGCCCGCGAGGTCCGCGTGCCCCGGCCGCGGGCGGGTCAGCGGGGCCGCCCTGGCGACGCCGTCAAGGGCCTCCCCGGGCACCGGGTCCGGCGACATCACCGTCTCCCACTTCGGCCACTCGGTGTTGGCGATGCGGACGGCGACCGGGCTGCCGAGCGTCCGCCCGTGCCGGACCCCGGCCGTGATCTCGGCCACATCCTGCTCGAACCTCATCCGCGCGCCCCGCCCGTACCCGGCCCGGCGGCGCAGCAGCGCCGCGGCGATGTCGGCGGTGCTGACGCTCACCCCCGCCGGCAGGCCCTCGCAGATCGCCACGAGCGCCTGCCCGTGCGATTCCCCCGCGGTCAGCCAGCGCAGCATGCTGCCGATCCTCCCACGAAACCGCGCCCGGTGATCACTTCGCCCGGCCGGCCACGGTGATCGACACCTCGACCCCGCGCCGCGTCCTGCCGCCCGCGCCGCTCATGATGCCTGCCACCGACCGTGACACCGCCTCCCTGGCCCGGGCGGCATCACAGGAAGGCTCCACGGCGACCTCAAGTGCCAGGTCAGCGTCGCCCGCCGCGGGCAGCAGCCGGAACCCGGTGATGACGTCCTGCCGCCCGAGCGCCTCGCGGGCGAGGGCGGTGACGTCCGGGTCCTCGTGCGGCAGCGGCACCGGCCGGCCCTCGGCCAGCGCCGCCAGCCGGGCACCGTCGACGGCGAGCGGCACCGGCCCGGCGACGTCGATGACCACGGCGCCCGTCTCCTGCGCCGCCTGCCAGACCCCGGGGGCGGGAACGGGCACCGGGCGGGCGTCGGGGCGCCACCGCCTCAGCGCGTCCAGGCAGGTGAACGCCGGCAGCGCGGGCCTGCCGTCGTTGCCGATCAAGGTGGGAAGGGCCATCTCACTCGACTCTTCCCCCATCGTGGCCACCACCGGGACCAGCAGCCGGGCGGTGGCGAGCGCCGCCAGCGCAGCGTGCTCGCTGCCCTCGCCCGCCGCGAACGCGGCCAGGGCAGCCACCGCCCCCGGGTCGGCCGAGCCGTCGTCATCGGGATGGCGCTGGCCGGCGATGTTCGGGCCAGGCACGGCTTCACCCTACGGGATCCCCCCGGCGCCGGCTTCTCCGATGCAGGTTGAGGCGGATATCCGCGTATGAGAGTCTTTTGAACTGCGTCGCAGGCCACCCAAGAACCCAGGGAAGCGTGTGATCCAGGCTGAGCGGCCGGCGAGGAACTTGGAACCAGGAACACCGATGGTGAAGGTGATACCTCCGCGCCTCGTCGAGCCTTACCTGACCGGCCAGCGATCGGTGATCGCTGGCTATCTGTACCGCGCGCAGGACTGCGTCTTCAGCGAGCCGGCCGGCTACTTCCACGCGCTCGGCCTGGCGTACGAGGGCTCGGAATTCAGCCCCGGCATGACCGACCTGTACCTGCTCCGCTGGGCCGCGCTCGACATGTCGGCCTCGCTGCTGCCGGCGCCGGCGGCCGGCCCTCACCGCGCGGCCGGCGTGATCCCCGAATACTTCACGCTGCCCGTGCCGATCCCGGTCGGCGCGGAGATCTGCCGGATCACCCCCGGTGCCGAGGAATTCATCGCCCGCTACGACGGCCAGGTGTGGCTGCGCCCGCTGAGGGGGGTGTAGAACATGCGATACCGGTTGATGGCTACCTATCGCGGTGTGCCCTACGAGGCGGGTGAGGGGCCGTCCGGTGCGGACGTTGTCCTGTTCGCCGCCTGCCCGCCGCCCGAGGAGCTCGGCTTCGAGCCGGCCACCGGGCACTGGCGCAAGCGTGTGGTCAGGGCGGAGGTCGACGCGCTATGGGAGTCCCGCCCGGTCGGGTCCTTCCACGGCGAGCCCTGCCTGGTACTTGATGATCTTGGTGACCGGCTCCACATCGCCTATCTCGGCCTGAACCCGGGCAAGGCCGCCCTGCTGGGCTACTGGCAGGTGGACCGCGGGGTGTTCGAGCTGCTCACGCCCCGCGAGGAGGTCACCGGGCTCACCGAGGAGCGGATCGAAAGACCGCTCCGCCCGGCCGCCGTCCCGCTGGCCGCCCCGGCCGGGCCGGACAGCGGGCCGGCCCACCCCTACCGGGCCGGCTCCCCCCTTACCGTGCCCGCCGCCCGCGGCGGCCCCTCCGCCGGGGCGGCCACCACCGATGACACGCTCGTCACCGGGCCCGCGTTCCCGGCAGGCACGCCCCCCGCCGGGCCGGCCGGCCCCGCGGACGTGCCGGCCCCGGGGCCGCCGCCCGCGCCGTTGCCGCCGCCCGCGCCGCAAGCGCCCGGCACCGGGCCCGCGCCCCCGGCGGACGCCGGCGCTGCGGACACCCCGATCGGGCACTCGCTGGCCCAGGAGATGCCGGGGGCCCGGTGGCCCGCCCGGGAGGCGGCGCCGGAGACCGGGGGGCGGGCGGCGCGCCGGCAGCGGGTGACCAGCCGGGACGTCTTCTGCGAGCTGGCCGACCTGGCCGCCATCCCGCGCGCCGCGTACATGCTGGAGGCGGAGGTCGACGGCGCGATGTGCCTGCTGCCCACGCCCAGCGGCTACGAGGTCTTCGTGGCGGCGGACGGGGCCAGGCATGAGGTCCGCTCGTTCGCCGACGAGGAGGCCGCCTACTTCTATCTGTTCGGCGTCCTCGCCGCCGAGGCCATCAGGAACGGCGGCCTGGCGCCCACCGGACGCCCGGAGGCCGTCTCCCCCAGGCAACACGAGTTACCAGCGTGCTTGGTGAAGTTCGCCCGGATACCTCGCTCGGGCAGCTAGGGTGCAAGTGCCGGCGGGGCTGACGGTCCCCCCGCTCCCCAAGCAGTCCCGCCGGCACTTGACAAAATGGCTGCTATGACCGCCGTCCTCATCGCCAGCCCATGATCCCGCTCACCGGCGCCCAGTACGAGATCGCCGCGGGTGACTACGAAGCCGTCGTCACCGAGCTTGGCGCTGGGCTGCGTGAGCTGCGCTACCGTGGCCAGCCCGTGATCACCACCTACGGGGCCGACGAGCTGCCGCCCGCGGGGGCGGGCCAGCTGCTGGTTCCGTGGCCCAACCGGGTGGACGGCGGCCGTTACCGGTACGCGGGCGCCAGCTACCAGCTCGACCTGAGCGAGCCAGGGGCGGGGAACGCGATCCACGGGCTGACCCGGTGGGTGCCCTGGTCGGCGACCAGAGAGGGTTCTCACGATGTGTCGCTGCGCGTGGTGCAGCTTGGGCGGTCGGGATATCCGTTCTGCCTGGAAATCGAGGCGGAATACCAGCTAAGCGGTGATGGCGGGCTACAGGTGAAGGTGACCGCCCGCAACGTGGGGTCCAGGCCGGCGCCTTACGGGACCGGGTCGCATCCTTATCTGACCGCGGGCACGCCGGTGGTGGACGAGTGTGAGCTGAGCCTGCCCGCGGCGCGCTGGCTGCCCGCCGGCGAGCGCGGCATCCCGGCCGGGCCCCCGCGGGATGTGACGGGCACCGAGTTCGACTTCCGTTCCGCCCGCGCGATCGGGGAAACCCGGCTTGACCATGCGCTGACGGCGCTCGACCGGGACGCCGGCGGCCGTGCCTGGGCGCGGCTGCGCGGCGGCGGGTCCGAGGTGGCCCTCTGGGCCGGGCCGGGGTACCACTGGCTTCAGGTCTTCACCGGCGACGCCCTCGACCCGGCGCGTCGCAGGCGCGCCCTGGCCGTCGAGCCCATGACCTGCCCGCCCAACGCCCTTGTCACCGGAACCGACCTGCTCACGCTGGATCCCGGCGACGCGGTCACGCACACCTGGGGTATCCAGGTGGGGCGGCCGGGCGGCGAGGGGTAGCCGGCCGCGGCGAGGGTCAGCCGGCCGCGCCGCCCGCCAGCATCCGGCCCACCCTGGCCAGGTCGGCGGCGGTGTCCACGTCATCGGGGCGGCCGGTGTCCGCGCATTCCACGGCGGTCACCAGGCCGGAATGGGCGCGCAGCCAGGCCCGTGCGCCCTCGTCGCCGGCCGCGGTCTCGATCACCTCCGGCCAGAGCGCGCTTGCCAGCAGCACCGGGTTGCGCGGCTTGCCGTGGTAGGCCGCGACCGCTGCCACCGCCCCTGCCCGGTACGCGGCGATAAGCCGCTGCACCGCCGCCGGGCCGATCAGGGGCTGGTCCACCAGGGCGACCACCACCGCGCCGCAGGCGGCGGGAAGCGCCCGCAGCCCGGCCACCAGCGAGGAGGCCATGCCGGTGGGCCAGTCCGGGTTGTACACCACCATCGCGCCGGGAACGCCCACGTCCGCCGCGCCCGTCACCACCACCACCGGGTCGGTCCCGCCCGCGGACAGCAGCGCCACACCGCGGTCAACCAGCCGGGCCCCGCCGAGCTTGACCAGTGCCTTCGGGGCGCCAAGCCTGCTCCCCTGGCCGGCCGCGAGCAACAGCCCGGCGACTTGATCTTCCGCCGTCACCGATGGATGCGGCCGCTCGTCTCGGTCAGCGGGCGGCCCGAACCGCCCCAGCGCAGCTGGATGAGCTCGGCGGCCACCGAGACCGCGGTCTCCTCCGGCGTCCTGGCGCCGAGGTCGAGCCCGATCGGGGACCGCAGGCCGGACAGCTCCTCCTCGGTCAGGCCCGCCTCGCGGAGCCGCGCGAGGCGGTCGTCGTGGGTGCGCCTGCTGCCCATGGCCCCGATGTAGCCGGCCGTGGTGCGCAGGGCCACCTCGAGCAGCGGCACATCGAACTTGGGATCGTGGGTGAGCACGCAGATCACCGTGCGCTCGTCCACGCGCGTGCCGGCCAGATAACGGTGTGGCCAGTCGACGACCACCTCGTCGGCGTCGGGGAACCTGGCGCTGGTGGCGAACACCGGCCTGGCGTCGCAGACGGTCACGTGGTAGCCGAGGAACTTGCCCGCCCGCGCGACCGCAGCCGCGAAGTCGATCGCCCCGAACACGAGCATCCGCGGCGGGGGGGCGAACGACTGCACGAACACCGACAGGTCATCGACGCGCCGCTCGCCGTGCTCGCCGTAGTGGCGCACCCCCGTCTGGCCCTGGGCGAGCATCCCGCGCGCATCGTCGTCGACGGCCTCATCCAGCCGGCCGCCGGCGCCGAGAGTCCCGCTGGCGCCGGCGTCCGGGCCAATCACCCGCCGGGCGCCGACGGTCCCTGGCCCGGCGATGACCGTGGCCACGGCCACCGGGCCGCCGGCCCTGATCGCCTCCGCGACGTCACCGAGCTGCCGAAAGCGTTCCTTGCTGACCGGCTCGACGTAGATGTCGATGATGCCGCCGCAGGTCAGCCCCACCGCCAGCGCGGCGTCGTCGCTCACGCCGTAGGTCTGGAGCACCGGCTGCCCGGTCTGGCACACCTGCTGCGCCAGCTCGTACACCGCGCCCTCGACGCAGCCGCCGGAGACGCTCCCGACCGCCTCGCCGCCCGCGGACACGGCCATGGCCGCACCAGGCTCGCGCGGCGCGCTGTGGAACGTGCGCACCACGGTCGCCAGGCCGAAGGTCTCCCCGGTCTCCCACCACTTCGTAATCTGGCTCAGGATGTCGCGCACGACCGCCACCTCGTGTGTGTGGCCCGGCCGACGGCCGGCAGGGCCGGGGCCGGGCTGCCGGGGGTCTCCGGCATTTTCCACAGTACGTGCTCGATGGCACCTAGCGGCGCCTCACTCGACGATCTTGGAGATGGGGATCTCCAGGATGTCCCTGGCGCCCGCCGCCTTCAGGGCCGGGATGAGAGTGTTGACGCCGCGCTTGGGAACCACCGTCTCGACCGCGTTCATGTCCCCGCGAGCCAGCGCGGTGATCGTGGGTGAGGACATGGCGGGAAGCATCTCGGTGACCGCTCGCAGCCGGGCCGACGGCACGTTGAGCTTGAGCAGCACGTTGCCGCGCGCCTCGATCGCCCCGCCCAGCAGCAGCGCGATGTCCTCCATCGCGGCGCGCCTGGCCGGGTCCGCGTAGGCGCCGGTGTTCGCGACCAGCTCGGTGTAGCTGGTGAGCAGCGTGTCCAGGATGCGCAGGCCGTTGCGCCGGAGCGAGGACCCGGTTTCGGTGAGGTCCACGATCGCGTCCACGATGTCGGGCACCTTCGCCTCGGTGGCGCCGTGGGACGGGATGACCATCGCCTTGACCCCGTGCTCCTCCAGGTACCTGCTGGTCAGCGACGGCAGCTCGGTGGAGATGCGGACGCCCTCCGGCAGGTCGGCCACCGACCGCCAGGGCGAACCTTCGGGCACGGCGAGGACCACCCGCACGGGGTCCCAGGTGGCCTTGGAGTATCTCAGCTCACCAAGCGAGGCGAGCTGCGCGCCCGTCTCGGTGATCCAGTCGCGGCCGGTGATGCCGAGGTCGAAGAGCCCTCGCTCGATGTAGGACGGGATCTCCTGGGGCCGCAGGAAGCGCACCCGGTCGATGCGCGGGTCGTCGATGGACGCGTGATAGTCGCGGTCCGAGGAACGGCGGACGGTCAGGTCCGCCGCGTCGAAGAGATCCAGGGTGGCCCGCTCCAGCGAGCCCTTGGGCAGGACCAGGGAGAGCACTGCAAAAGCCTCTCATGCCGAACGGCTGCGCCCGGCCTTCCCGGCCGCCCGCAGCGAGCGGAGCACCAGCGCGGTGTCGAGTGCGGCCACGACCGCCTCCCAGCCCTTGTCCTCGCGGCTTCCATCCACCCCGCAGCGGTCCCTGGCCTGCTCCAGGGTGTCACACGTCAGCACGCCGTTGCCGACCGGGGTTCGGGCATCCAGGGCGACCTTGGCCAGCCCATATGTCACGGCGTCGCACACGTAATCGAAGTGCGGCGTGCCGCCCCTGATGACGGCCCCGAGGCAGGCGACCGCATCGTGGGCGGCGGCAAGCTCCGCCGCCACGACCGGCAGTTCCACCGCGCCGCGCACCCGGACAACCAGCGGGTCGCCGACCCCGCACGCCTTGGCCGCAGCCACCGCGCGGTCCACCAGGTTGTCGGTGATCTCCGCGTGCCAGCGGGTCGCCGCGATCGCCAGCGTCAGCCCCGCGGCCTTGACCGGTGCCACCTCCGGCTTCCCTGTACCGCTCATGTCATAGCCTCTCCCGCGGGTGCCGTGCAGGCCGCCGCGCTTGATGATCAAGGAGAAAGTGCTGCTATTGCGCGACACCAATTCCTTGATCACGACTGGCACACGCCGACCGGATCGGCCACATTGGCATCGTCTGTCACATGGGACGCATCAGCCACGGGTGCGGGATCGGCCGTTGCGGAACGAGAGCCGTTGCCGCTCATCTCGGATTGCGCCGGCAGCCCGTCGATCTGGTGGCCGAGCCGGTCCCGCTTGGCGATGAGGTACCGGAGATTCTCGGGGGTCGGGGTGACGGGTACCGCCACCCGGCCGGCCACGTCGATCCCGAAGCTGGACAGCCCGCGCACCTTAGCCGGGTTGTTGGTCAGCAGCCGGACCGAGCGTACGCCCAGATCGGCGAGTATCTGCGCGCCGATCGAGTAGTCGCGGGCGTCGGCGGGGAGCCCGAGCTCCAGGTTGGCGTCCACGGTATCCACGCCGCCGTCCTGGAGCTGGTAGGCCCGTAGCTTGGACAGCAGGCCTATCCCCCGTCCCTCGTGGCCGCGCAGGTAGATCACCACGCCCCGGCCCTCGGCGGTGACGGCGGCCATGGCGGCGTCGAGCTGCTCGCCGCAATCGCATCGCCGTGAGCCGAGCACGTCGCCGGTCAGGCACTCCGAATGCACCCGCACGAGAACCCGCTGGCCGTCGCCGAGCTCGCCGAAGACCAGCGCTACGTGCTCGGTCCCGTCCACGGAGTTCAGGTAGCCGAGCGCCCGCCAGTCGCCGTGAGCGTTTGGCAGCCGGGTCTCGACCACCCGGCGCACCATCCGCTCGGTGCGCCGCCGGTACTCGATGAGCTGGGCGATCGAGATCAGCGCGAGCCCGTGGGAGTCCGCGAACTCGCGCAGCGCGGGCAGCCGGGCCATGGTCCCGTCGTCGTTGACGACCTCGGCCAGCACCCCCGCGGGGGTCAGCCCGGCGAGCCGGGCGAGGTCGACCGCCGCCTCGGTGTGGCCAGGGCGGCGGAGCACCCCGCCCTCCGCGTACCGGAGCGGGAAGATGTGGCCGGGGCGGACCAGCTCATAGGGCTCGGTCGCGGAGTCCACCAGGGTACGGACGGTCCTGGCCCGGTCCGCGGCGGAGATGCCGGTGGTTATCTGGTCCCGCGCGTCCACGCTGACCGTGAAGGCGGTTCGCATGCGCTCGGTGTTGTGCGGGGTCATCAGCGGGAGCTGGAGCCGGTCCAGCGTCTCGCCCGTGAGGGGGACGCAGATCACCCCGCTGGTGTAGCGGATCATGAACGCCATCAGCCCGGGTGTCATCATGCTGGCGGCGGCGATGATGTCGCCCTCGTTCTCACGGTTGGCGTCGTCCACCACCACCACCGGGCGGCCGGCCGCGATGTCGGCGATGGCCTGCTCCACGCCGTCAAGCGGCACCGCGCTGGCGGCACGCTCGCCGGTCATGACGCCACCGCCGCCTCGGTCCCGGGCGCCACCATCCGCTCCACGTACTTGCCGATCACGTCGACTTCCAGGTTGACGCTGCTGCCAGGCCGCACCTGGCCAAGCGTGGTCAGGGCCAGGGTGGTGGGAATGAGGCTCACCTCGAACCACGGCGGCTCACCGGCCCGGCCGGCCCCGGCGGCGGACACGGTCAGGCTCACCCCGTCGAGGGTGACCGAGCCCTTCTCCACCAGGTACCGGCTCAGCCTTTGCGGGCAGGCGAGCCTGACCACCTCCCAGTGCTCCCCTGGGCTGCGGGAAAGCACGGTGGCCAGGCCGTCCACGTGCCCCTGGACCAAGTGGCCCCCGAGCCGGTCCCCCACCCGCAGCGGCCGCTCCAGGTTGACCCGGGATCCGGCGGCCAGCGCGCCCAGGCCGGTGCGGTTCAGGGTTTCGGCCATGACGTCGGCCGTGAAGTCCGTGCCGCTGACGCCGGTGACGGTGAGGCAGGCGCCGTTGACCGCGATCGAGTCGCCGCGGGCCGCGCCCGCCGTGACCCGCGGGCCGCACACGGTGATCCTGGCCGCCCCGCGGAGCTGCTCCACCGCGACGACCTCGCCGAGTTCTTCCACGATTCCGGTGAACATCCGCGGCTTCTCCTCTCCGGGCCATCCGGGTGGCTCCGGGGGGTGTGCGCGGACGCAGGCGTGCCGGGCGCAGGCCCGCCACGCGCGTGCCTCCTCCCATCCGGGCTATCACCGTCGGTCCCGGGATTTCACCGGGTCAGCCGGCCCTTGGCGCGTGGCGCCTCGGCCGGGTCGCGGACTGTCACCGCCGGCTCGGAGTTTCACCGACCCCGGAGCACGCTCAACCGTGGCAACCAGTCTGCCATGGGCGGTATTCCGCGCATAACCGGGCGGCCACCAAGCGTTCACCGGGGCGCCGGCGAGGCGCCCGCCGAGGGCCGGCAGGCCCGGACACCCGGGACCGGGGGACCCCGGCGCGCCGGGCTGGCCTCGCCCCGTCGCCCGAGGGGGCGAGGCCAGGCGCGGGTCAGCCGGCGGGCAGGTGTGCCGCGAACGGCTGCGGCACCCCGGTCCGCCCGTCGGTCCAGGCGATGTAGAGGACGCTGCCGACGTACGGCTTGCGGGCGGTCGCGGCAAGCGCGCTGTCGGTGTAGTCGCCGAAGTTGGGCAGGATGTCGGAGTTGTCGTTGTCCCAGTTCGACGGCACGCTGGTGATCGTGATGTTGGACGCCGGGGGCCTTGTTGCCCGCGGGTTCACGCCGAGCACGGCCCGCACGCTCGTGAGCGAGGTGCTGACCGACGCCCGCGAGAACCAGGACACATCCAGCCGCCCGTCCGCGGTCGCGGTGCGCAGCGCGGGCATCAGGCTCAGCCCGCCGCCGTGCGGGGTGTCGAGCACCACCGGCGCCCTCTGCACCGGCCGCAGCGAGCGCAGGCCGAAGCTCTGCAGCAGGATGTCCCCGGCGGCGTGGAAGCGGGTGTCGTTCCACACCATGCTTACCGTGCCCGCGCGGTGGCTGACCGCCACCCGCGGGAAGTCGTTGGGCAGGGACGACGGGAGGAAGCCGGGCAGGACCGCGGTGTCGATCGAGGTGACCGGCACCGCCACCCGGGCGGCCGGGCCCTTGCACCCGGAGACGTGGCGCAGCACCAGGCAGTGCCGCGGCAGCTTGGCCATCACGTTCGTGGTGGGCTCCCTGGCACACGGCCCGACACCGAAGGTGTTCGTCCCCCAGTTGTGCTCGTAGCCGACGTAGACGTCGCCGGTGACGGGATCCGCCGCCGGGTAGGCGCCCTCGTACTCGCAGTTGCCGGGGTCCCTGCGCTGCACGGTCAGGTACGGCTTGCCGACCAGCTCGTGCCTGCTGACCGCCTTCAGGTGCGTGCCGTGCTCGCAGACCGGCGCGGCCGGGGTGCCGCCGGCCGGGCCTGGCCCGCCCGCCGGGTTGCCCAGGTCACAGGCGGACGCCACGATCGTGCTGCCCGGGCTGAAGATGGGGAACTCCGAGAACGCGGTGTAGAGCCGGCCGTGGGCCGGGTCGATGGTCAGGTAGTCCTTGTCGAGGAAGCTGCAGAAGCGGATGATCCGGTGCCTGCCGATCCTCTCCCTAAAACACTGGGTGCTCGAGCCGGTGAGGATCGGCTGGCCGCAGTCCAGCGTCGCCCGGCTGCCGGAGCCGCTCACCCGGCAGGCATCCAGCGCCACGAACGACCGGCCGAGGCCGTTGAGCGAGTCGAACATGCTGGAGACGTAGAAGAACGTCCGGCCGCCGGCCTTGTACGCGGTGACGCTCGGGTCGCTGACGAAAAAGTCCTTCGAGCACTCGTTGTCGGGGAGGCCCTGCAGGTCGGTGAAGGACCTCCCGCCGTTGTTCGAGAACCCGAACCCGGTGAACTGCTCCTTCGCCGACGGGCAGGCCGAGAAGAACCCGGTGGAGTCGTTCCACGCCTCCACCACGTAGGGCCCGGAGGCGGCGATCGAGGTCTCCGACTGGCCGTAGCCCCGCGCCCCGCTCGGGCTGACGTCCTCGGCGAAGGTGGCCGCGTTCACGTTGGCGGGGGTCCCCGCCACCGGGCCACCCGCGGACGGCGCGTGCGCGAACCGCCCGGACCGGCCGTGCGGCTGCGGGCCGGCGCAGTACATCCACGCCGCCGAGGACGCCTGGTACTTCGTGCCGAGGCCCTGGCAGAACCTGTTGCCCGCGGCGTCCCCGGTCGTCCGGCCGGTGACCGCGCCCGCCGGCATCGCCCGCATGGCGGCCCTGGCGGGCACCGGATGCGTCATGGGCCTCCCCGGCGCGTGATGCGCCGTGGCCGCTGGCGCCACTCCCGCCGCGGCCGCGGACGCCACCAGCGCCGCCGCCCCCAGCGGCACCGCCCCCAGTATCAATGAACACCATCTTCGCAGCACTGCGTCTCCCTTCCCGGGCAGCGGCTCTCGCCGGAGGCGAAGCCGTCCCGCCGCCTCGTCCCGCCGCCTCGTCCGGTGTGGCGATCGCCACCCCCTTGGACGGCTGCCGGGCCCGAGACGTTGCATGTCCGTCTTGACGAAATTCTGGGCATCGCGTGCCGTCCCCTTTGCCGGGCGTGGCGCCCAATGGCCGGGCCGGCCCTGCCCAGGGCTTGTGTCCCCCCTCGGACACGACCCTTTCGTACATGATCGTCCCGGTTCGGGCCTGACTGTCGCCGTTCGTGGGCCCGGGCCGGGGTAGCAGGTCAGGCGCAGGCCGAATGCGGCGTAGATGTCGGCCTTGTCCGCTGGGTCGGCGTCGTGCAGGACTTCCATCAGCCCG
>Ga0126378_10003107_pt1 | contig 12493 bp, 9 predicted proteins | sample PanSoiMetPlot_23_FD_92587 | JGI IMG/M metagenome (GOLD analysis project Ga0126378, IMG submission 92587) | Tropical forest soil microbial communities from Panama - MetaG Plot_23 | ecosystem: Environmental > Terrestrial > Soil > Tropical forest > Bulk soil | place: Panama | collected 2016-02-17
GGTCGCCAAAAGCTCCAGTACCGTGAGCTCACCAAGAAGCCCGATCTGCTCCTCCCTGGAGAGGCCGCGTCGGCCCGAGCGCAGAAAGGCCTGCCACGCGGCAAGCCGCGAAACGCCCAGTGCGACGGCTTGAGCGGGCGTCGCAGCTTGCCTCACCACCTCGACGAGATCCGCGGCGAGTACTTCAAAGACATCGCGCAGCGGTTCGCGCTCCAGCGCGACCGCGACACGAAGCAGTCCTTGCGCCGCGTCCCGTCGATCGCTGAGGCTGACGCCTTCCGCGGATATCCTCAGAAGCGTGCTCGGCGCAGCGCTGAGAGGGGCTTCGATGAGAAGCGCGACCCGGCCGTCAGGCTCCCGAATGCCGGCCAGGAAACGCACCGTTGCGGGTACGGAGAGCGCAACCGCTCTCCATTCGCGATCGCCGGGCTTCGCGCGCGCAGCCTCCACCCATTTTGACACGAGCTCGTCTCGAACGGATGTCATACCGGTTCGAGCCGCTGTTCGACGGTATTGAACTGATACCGGATTGATCGGCCACTGCGGGAATCCGGGAAACTCACTACAACCCCGAAGATCGGCACATTGATTCCATCGAGCTTCGCATTCTCGGGTGATAGCGGGTACAGCAACAGAAGCGCCCGCTTAGGATTTTCGCCGCGGACTTTTCGAATTTCGAGACCGTCCGGCGTGTTCGCTTCCTCCTTGCCGGCGTCGGCACGCTTTCGGTTCGTCGCGGCCAGAGCGCGAGCAAATTCTGATTGATCAAGATCGATCGCCTCGTCGCGGGGCGAGAGAATGGTCTTCACCACGTACCGCCCGGAAGCCTTACCGCGTGGCAGGGGAGCGCGCTCGATGGTCGTGAAGGTCCACCCGCCCACCGTAAGTGGCTCGCCGCTGCCACTGAGGACCGCGACCGTCCAGTCGGTTAGCTCCCCGACGCCCAGCTGCTCGCGGATGTACGAGCTGAGGCGGCCAGCGTTCACGTCCCGCGCCTCTTCCGGAAACAGAAGGGATGCAAGAAGATTCGCCACTTCCGCACCGGCCACGCCTCTCCATATACGACGTGTGTCGGACGATTTGAGCTCCCCTTGCTTTTTGGGCTCGGCCGCCGGCCCGATCCGGTCCAGAAAAGCGGTAATGGCATTGGCATTGCGTTGATTGATCGCCTGGTCGTTGAAGAAGACTGTTTGTATTTTCGCCTCGCCCTGAAAAGATACCTGGAATTCCCGCGAGTGACGCATCTTGTTGGGCGCGGTCACGAGCAGGATGTCGTGAGATTGGATTCTGAGACCATACTGCTCTGGCGTGGCTCCGATCATCGCCATGTGGTCGAGGCGCTCGCGCAACTCCTCTGCCGCGGTGGCCACATGACGGAACCACAGCCGCAGATCGGGCGTCAGGTAGATCCGACAAAGATCAACATAGCCGGGCCGATATCCGAACCAGCGTCCCATCTGCATGAGGCTGTCGTACATTTTGGACGCCCGCAGGAAATAGCTGACGGTCAGTCCTTCGAGCGTCAGGCCGCGCGACAGCTTGTCGCCGCCGATCGCAATCACATTCAGCCCCTGCGCCGCATTGCCATCATAGTCGAGCGCATCTCGAATCTCACTGTTAACGACCTGCGGCCTGATTTTGTCGGAGGCGTAGGAAAGTTCGCGCTCGACCGCACTCCATTCGGTTACGGGAAGCGTCTCTCCAATTTCGGTCGTTCTAATCGCCGCCGATGTAGGCGCGAAATCCTCTTCCCAAAGTTCGCGGAGACGGTCGAAAATAGGGTCCGTCTTTTTTGCTCGATACTTGAGCTTGCGCTTGAGCTCGGAGAACCATTCATCAACCTGCCGGAAGACCGCCTGATGCACGTCCTTGTAGCGAGAGACGTGGACCAGCATCGAATTGTGCACATTGCGCTGGCCACGTGCAGCGCGAGCGGCGCAGGAAAGCACGAAGCTCAGGATGGCATCTTCGAGCGACGGCGGAATGCGATCTTCCCCTGCGTACCGGGGCGCATAGCCCTTCTTGTGGTCGACGGCGATCCAGCCTTCTTCGTCCTGCTCAACGTCCCGTGTGACATCGAGCGGCTCTTGCGCGGCGCCGCTTCCGCTGCCGTCAATGCCAAACAGAAGGCTGGGTCCGACGTAGTTGGATGGCGAGGGAAGATTGATGATGAAGCTGCGCGGGAACACGTCATCCCCGTGTTCTTCGGTGGCTGCCGCATCATGAATGAGCACGTTTGCAAATGGGGTCGCTGTGTACGCGACGTATGCCGAGCGAGAAAATGCGGCGAGAAGCCGTCGTATTTGACCGTTGATCCGCTTTGGCTCGTACTCAGGATCAGGGGTATCGTCATCGAGAAACTGTTGTTCGCCGGTATCGACCGACGCCTGATCAGCCTCATCGTCGATGAGGAGGAGGGGGCGAGCGTCGGTGTCACCCCGGGGGGCCAAAACCTCGCTGACCCAGTTGTTCAGATTTTCGAGAATACGGGCATTCTTCTTGACGACCAAAAGCACTGGCCGCTGTTGCACCCCGATCCCGAGGTTGTCCGCGAACGCGCGGTTGAAGTCCCCGTTGGCCGCCTGGGTGGTGAGATGCTCGGCATGGATGTTCTTGTCGAGTTCTCCGACGCCGATCCGTACGAAGCCGCCTCCGCCATTCGTCGGAGTGGTGTTGTAGCCGAGAAAGTCGCGATCCATGCGACGTTGGGTCTGTTGCCGGAGCGCGTTGTGCATGCCGGCGAGCACGATTATCAGCTTATATCCGGCATCCGCCGCCTTGCTCGCCAGCCCAGCATAGTTGGCTGTTTTTCCGAACTGCACATGCCCGACAACCAGCCCCCGTCGATCCCAGAGACCGTCGCGATTCGGGTCTTCGATCTGCTCCATGATGAGATCAGTTGAAAGATCGATCGCATCGATCGCTGCTGGAGGCCAACCCTGGTCCTGGAGCAGGAAATCGCCGTAACGCTTGAAGAACCTCCGCCCCTCCCTTCGTTCTCCGAAATACCAGGGAACGTGACCCCGCTCGTCAATGAGCTTCGTTGGCCGGCCGACTTTGACGATCAGCCTTGTTTCCAACTCCTGCACGATGCCCGCGATCTGTTCAGCCGAGATATCTTGGGCGAGGAGCCGTGCGCAGTCGTTCACCGATTTCTCGATCTCCTCTCTGCCGACCGCGGCATCGGAATGACGCTGCCGGAGCATCATCAGCGCCATCGAGCCAATCGTGTCCTCAACTGAACTCATCGCTTCGCTCCCTGCAGCTTACGCATCAGTTTTTGTTCGATGTCTTCGACCTTGTCGAACGGGTCCATCGTCGAAAGCCGGGCCGCGACCTCGCGAGGACTGAGGCCCGCTCGCTCCATCAGTCTCGCCATTGAGAGCGCGGCGTTCACGAGTTCCGAGCCGTCGTCCCCCTCGTTGGGCACACCGCGCTCGGTTACATCGAGCCATACGCGATCGACCGGTACAGTTCGCTCCATAAGATCGAGCAATCCCTCAAGCAAATCGAATCCGGTTTTGTCTATGCGCCCTTTAATCAGCTGAACGAGTTCGTGGTCTCGCCGCACGGTGTATCGGCGCTTCGCGCCCTCGGGATTCACCTGCCAAATCCGCGATACGCCGGTTGCTCTCTGCCGGCTGCCGTACTGTCCGCGATGAACGAAAACCTCGCGCGCCTTGCGGCGAACGTCTTCCGCGATCCGCTGCAGCGGCTTTCTGACCGCATCCGGCGGACGAGCCACCGCCTTGCGCACATCGATCCGCCAGTCGTGGTCGGCGGTGTTCGGAATATCTATCCGGATGCGGGCCAGCCGGCTGGTCTCGTCGCGAGTCCACGCGCGGCTCCCACCTAGTCCGAGCCAGCCTCCCGCCGAAAGGAGACGTTTCTGTCGATACACATAGAAGCCCTGCTGGGCCGTCCAACCGTCGGGGCCGCCGGCTTTCTCAAACTCAATCTCGCTGCCGAACCGGTCTCGGTGTGGCAGTACGAAACCGCGAACACGCACCTTGCTGCCCCCGGGCCCTGCTATGTGCTGTTCCGGGCTTCGGATGGTCGATTCAACTTTTTCCAAGAACGGGTCCCAGGCGCTCACTCGGCTGCCGTTCAGGGCGATCTTGAGCGCCCGGGCGTCGCCCGCCAGAAAACGGTGGAACACCATGCCGAGGTGGGCGTCCACTCGCTGGAGGTCCGCGAGAAACGACTCGTAGCTCGGCCGATCAGCGGTTCGACCGAAGTCGACCTTGCGCCAGATTACAAGCGTGCCTGACTTTCTCGGCTTCAATTGATCGAGGATTTCGTCGGGAAGGCCGGCATCGCCTTCGATCAGATCCCACCCGCCACCGGTCTTGCGGAGCTGATCCAGGTCCCACGTGAATGAAGTTAGGCCGGAAGAGGTCTTGGAGACCACCGTCAGCTCGCGGCATTGCGACAGGGACGCGGTCTTGAGGCCAAGTCCGAACCTGCCGAGATCCTCCAGCGACCGTTCGGTTTCCGGGCCGGTGCCGCCGAAGCGCATGGCTTCCACCAAACGTTCCGCGTGCATGCCGGACCCGTCGTCCAGAAACCAGCCGACGGGTTCTCCGTCGTTCCAGTCCCATTGAATCTCGATACTCTTTGCGCCTGCGGCTATGCTGTTGTCGAGAATGTCGGCGATCGCCGTCTCAAGCGAGTAGCCGACACCCCGAAGGGAGCCGACGAGGGCGGCAGCGGATGGAGGTACGGCACGCGTTGGCACGGGAAAAAGCGAAAAGAGCCCCACGGGAACAAGGTAATCGCAGGTTACCAGCGGTAGCGGGCGCTGGCGAGTCCGGTTCGCGCTCCGACATCATGAGCCGGGAGAAACGCAGTGCCCTCATGGCCCGTATCCGGGGCCGCAATACAGCCCCAGAATTGACCGTCCGCAGGCTTCTGCACGCGATGGGATACCGTTTTCGGCTCCATGCCGGGGAACTCCCGGGAAAACCCGACATCGTCTTTCGGAGCAGGCGGATCGCCGTCTTTGTGCACGGCTGCTTCTGGCATCGTCACGATTGCGGGTTGGCCTATTTCCCAAAGACCCGTCGCGAATTCTGGCAGCGCAAATTCGAGGGTAACGTTGTTCGGGACCGAAGAACGAAGCACGAACTAGAGGCCGCCGGCTGGCACGTAGTCGTGGTCTGGGAGTGCCAGCTGAGCGACCTTGCACCTTTGGCGAGAAGTCTCGCAAAGGAGCTCGGGCGCCCGGGACTCACCGGTGAAGCTTCTAGTGCTCAGCGCTCGGCGTCGGAAATTCGCGTTCGAGCCAAGAGCGCACGGCAGTAGGGTCGGGGTGCCCGTGTCGCCGCAGGAGGCCAACGATATCGGCCGCCGCGATCACGATGATCGGATGTTCATCCTCCTTGATCTCGCGGTACGCCTGCAGATCGAGATAGCTTGTGGTGACCAATATTCCGAATTGCCGGTGGCGCAGCCGCGAGATGAGGCGGGACATCTCTCGCACGCCGACGCTGTTGTCCAGCGCGTAGCATTTAGCCTCCAGTGCGAAAACGACGAGGATCGACGCGATCCCATAGCCGAGCCGCAGCTTGCCGATTGCGTCTCGTCCGCAGTCCCGTGAGGGACGCGTCAAGTCGAGCTCTGCGATGTCTGGTAACATCAACCGGGCGATCGCAGCGGCGCACTTCTCGAAATCGTGGGGGCGCCCTTCGAAATACTGCTGAACCTCGCGAATCATGGCAAGGTCTTCCGCACTGGAGGGAAGTTGCTCGATCTTGGTCCGGTACTCAATCGAGCGCGTGGACTTGAGCGACCTGTACCGACCTTTGTCCACCCAATCCATCCATGCCTCTGGAGCACGGGGGGTGTACGGGGTTCCAGCGATGACCTGTTCGATCCAACCCCGTTCAACGACCGGAGCATTCAAAATGGTGAAGCGTGCACGGTAATTCTGAAAGCGCATGCTGTTTGCAGTCCTCCAGATCGCGACGAGGTCCTCGGCCACCTGCTGCTCCGACGTACCTGGGACGGCGAGCCCGAGGAACATCACGTCCCGCCACTCCCCAGTGTTGCCGAACACGAAGATCGGAGGAACGCTGCGTCGGCCCGATTCGCCCTCGTGCGCGGCAGCAAAGATGCGGCGCAGGAGTTCATTGCCGTTGCGGGGCGTCGCATGAAGGGCGCGCCCCGGCTGCTTGTTATCGCCGTAGTACGTGAAAATGCCGGTCTCCCGATCGAGCTCGTCGGGCCAGTTGGCATCGGCCATAGAAGAGGTCAGCACGACCATTTCTAGGGCCGCGAGCGCGCCGCGGTAGCGGAATCCGCCCATGTTAGAGACGCGAAGAAGACGAGGGAACGGATCGTCGCCCGCGTTGCCCGAGCGACCGCTTTCGTAGACGGCGTCGACGTGCAGATCGGCCATTCCGAGTTCGTGGAATGAGACCGACTTCCCAACGTCTCCCACTGCGCTCTCCCCGGCAATTTCTGATGCGGCGGCCTGGCAATGTTCGCCGAACCTAGTAAATTGCAGCGTCGCCACTTCGCGTCATCATGGAGCCTTCAGTCGATGAAATCATCCTTTGCCGTCGATGCCAAATGCGCTCGGCTTAGCCATCCACAGGCGCGTCCGCGGGTTCTTGACCTATTCGCGGGTTGCGGCGGCTTGAGCCTTGGCTTTCGGGCGGCGGGCTGTGACATCGCCGCAGCGCTCGAGATCGACGAGCTGGCGGCCCGCTCGCACGCGATCAACTTCTTCAAGAACGCGCCGAAGGAGCTCATCGAGCACCACGCAAAGCCCCGAAACATCGCCTCGCTTGAACCCGCACAGGTCGTCGCAGAGTTTGGGCTGGGTGAAACGGCCGAAGCGATCGACATCATCGTAGGCGGACCTCCCTGCCAAGCGTATGCCCGCGTCGGCAGGGCGAAATTGCGGGAGGTTGCGGATCATCCGCGCGCGTTCAAGATCGATCCGCGAGGCAACCTGTATCTGCGATACCTTCACTACGTGGACCTGCTGAAGCCGCTCGCGATCCTCTTTGAGAACGTGCCCGATATTCTCAACTATGGCGGCCACAACGTCGTTCAGGAGATCGTCGAGGTCCTCGATGGCATGGGATATGAGGCCGCGTACTCACTGATCAACACGGCTCATCACGGCGTGCCGCAAATGCGAGACCGCGTCTACATGATCGCGTATCGCAAGGAACTGGGTGCGACCATTCGTTTCCCTCGCGCGACGCACAACTGCGATCTCCCGCTGGGCTACGCGGGGACACGTGCCGTTTCCTTGAAGCTCATAAACGCCTCAGACAGGTATGCGTTCGTCAAGCCGGATACCGGGCACGAAGGGCTTCCACATGCTGTGACCGCTCGCGAGGCGATCGGTGATCTGCCGGCCGTCACGGACCATCTTAAAGGCAAGCTCAAGCGTGGCGCACGGCGCTTTACAGAGGCTATTCCCTACCGCAGAACGGCATGGGAGAATCTCTCTTCGTATGCCCAGTCGATGCGATCATGGCCAGACTTTAAAGCCCGTGACGGAATCTACGACCACGTGCTCCGCTATCTGCCGCGCGACTCTCGGATTTTTAAGGCAATGATGCCTGGAGATGAATACCCGGCGGCTCATCGAGTGGCATTGCAGTTGTTTCAAACGGCCGCGCGGCGACGCGGGTTGTCCCCTTCGAGCACGGGATGGAGATCACTGCATGATTCGATGGTGCCTCCCTATGACCCGACGAAGTTTCCCAATCGCTGGTGGAAGCTGAAGGCGAACGCTCCTGTTCGGACGCTCACCGCCCATATTGGTAAGGATACTTACACGCATATTCATTACGACAGCGATCAGGCGAGGGTTATCACGGTTCGTGAAGCGGCGCGGCTACAATCATTTCCGGATGGCTTTGTGTTCGCCGGCACTATGAACCCGGCCTTCCGACAGATCGGCAATGCCGTTCCTCCGGTTCTGGCCCGTGGGATCGCCCTGGAGATGATTTCAGCGCTCAGAACCGCCGTATCGCCTGCACGGGCGGCAGCCGAATAAAAATGGGGCAGCTCACTTGCGTAAGGGCTTATGGACTAAAGGCGTGTCCTAGGTGAACCCACACTGTTCGGGCGCCTAACCGCAGAACGGTCCGGCAGGCGATCCGAAGGTCCCCACAACGGTGTTCTTCCCGCTGCAGCATCGTATCGTCGGCTTCGACGATCTTTCCATCACGCTACGGACCAACAACCCGGATCACGTTGCCGGGGCCCTGTGCGCGATCGATCCGGCGGCGGCGCTACCCATCTTGCCAGACGACCTGAGATGGGCGCTCAAATTTGGGCTTTGCCTGCGCCAGCGCAGACGATTGAAACTGTCCTGAGCGCAAGGACCGCTGATCCAGTCGCCGTTGGCGTCCCTTGCCGCCGGAATCTGCGGCTGATCTCAGTGACGCACTAAGCTGGCCTGCCCGCGACCATTGCGAGTCTGAGACACGTAGAACACACCATATCGGCCCTATTACGCGCCATGGCGCCCCTCCAAATCCGTCAACCATTGATCAAAATGGGGACATTCTTCCCTCATCGATTCTAATCCGACTTCAAGCGCAGCCAAGGTTCCATGTAGCGGCTTCTCGTAATCGGGGACGAGTACCTCGACTCTTTTTGATGGAGCCGTCTGTGGCGAATCATCAATCTCTTCTGGGGACTCAAATTGGTCTCTGATCTTCTGAAAAGCACCCTCTAATTTGCTTCGACCGATACCGCGTGCAAAGGCCGAACAATTGCTAAATAAGAGACTCTCAAATTCATGCATTGTGACAAACGGAACAAAACGATTCTTGTCGAATCCGGCGCCCATTCTGCGGGCGAGATCATCTCGCAGCGCCCCCTCTATAATCCCCGGCTTGTCGCCTACCGCCGCGGACCTCGCCTTTACCCGACCCGGCCAGCTGTCCGGCAAAGCGTAGTAATCCACCATAGTTGTTGCCATAACGCCAACGTCACCCTTTAGATGCCTCTCTATTTCGAGTCGGACAGATTCCCATGACTTTATACCACCCCGATTGGTACGCTGCCGGGCATTCCCTAAAAGTCGCGCACTGACATTGTGATAGCCACATCCCACTAAATGGGGCCGCAAAATCTCATTGACGAAACTCTCTTCTGTTTCGCCCTCGACATGAACAAGCAATCTGTTCATTGCGCCCTAATTGCCTGGTCGGCCCCCCAGCTCATTTTTTTCCCACAATTGTCCAAGGCTGTAATCTTCCAACCATTCGCGCAGCGACGAGCTATCCAAACGTTTAAGATGCGTACTCCCTGCAAGCCGTTCCGCAACAAGAACACTTTCTGGTTTAAAGTGATCGAGAAGCAACGCAGATTGAGTAGATACTATGACCTGCGTTTGAGACGAAGCTTGTTTCATTAGTGACGCCAACATGGTGATAGCAGCAGGATGAAGCCCGAGCTCAGGTTCATCAACGATAATGACCGAAGGACGCAGTTCGCTCGGCTGCAGAAACAACGTAGCGAGTGTTATAAATCGCAGCGAACCATCAGAAAGAGCTGACGCGCCAAAGAACTTGTCAGATCGCTTATGTTTCCATGCCAGCCGAATTGTCTCCTCATTGACGGGGTCAGGCCTCAGTTGAAAGTCGTCGAAAAACGGAGCTATTCTCTGAATACTTCCCCGGACTAGTGTGTATGATTCCGGGTATTTTCGCCTTAGCAAGTAAAGAAACGCAGCGAGGTTTGCGCCGTTCGCACGCAAAAATTCATTATCGTCCACCTTCGCTGTTTTTCGCATCGGTGAACTTTGGCTGGTATCGTGCACATGATATACACGCCACCGGTCAAGACGAGCCCTCACCCAACTTGCAGTGCCTTTGACGTGACTGGCACTAATTCCTGCCTCTGTATTATCGTTCTGCGGACTAAGAGACTCTACATAAGGGCGCGGATATGATTTGTCCCAGAACAGTACTTGCTCTTCAGCTGGATATAAACTGTCGTCATCAGTCGGTCTAAGCGTTAGATGATACTGATTTACACCCTGTTTGAACGAAATCGCGAGGTCTATCTCGTCCGTCTCTTTCGACCCGAAATGAAGCAGCTCTTCGGCACCACCCGCCCTACGCACATAATTCTGAAGCCTGCCTTCTCGGATCGCATGAAGAAACGAGAATGTTTGTACGAAATTTGATTTGCCCGAGCCGTTCGCGCCAATGAGCAAATTGACGGGCGTTAACGCAACCTGTTCCAGGCCCGCGATGCTCTTGAACCCCTTTATCGTCACGTAGTCGAGCTCTAGAGAGGCCATAAGCGGACGCCTTTTTTAATTCCGTGACGGCTCCTTGCCGCCAGCAAACATGCTGCAATTATGGCTCGCTCCACCGGACCGACGCGCCCGCGCCATCCAATGCACTCCGCCAGCGCGTGACCTTCACTAGCATAGTCTACGCGCAGAACATCCCAAGAACAAGCAGGGGCGAGCCCCTCGTCTGTCGTGCGACACTGGCGCAACCGGCTCGCTCGCCAGCGAGAGCGTAACGCCGATCAATTTCGGTTCTCCGCCGTTCGAGCCGTTGGATGACCAGGGGCGGCCCTATGGTGGCCCGCTCAATCGCCGCGCTGAGATGTGGCTTAAGTCGAAGGAGTGGTTGGAATCGGTCGAAGCGTCAGCGTCCCGACAGCGACAGCCTGCAGGCCGATGCGTGCGCGCCAGGCTACAAGTATGACAGCAACACGCGGCTGGTGCTGGAGAGCAAAGACGACAGGCGCAAGCGTGGCGTCATCAGCCCAGACGAATGGGACGCGGTGGTGCTCACCTTCGCGGAGCCCGTGTCGGGTCGCGTCGGCAATCATAGGGGCACGCGGTGCACAACCGGCCTTGGCAACGACCCGCCATCAGCTATTCTCTTAACCTCGGGGTGGGGGCGTGCCAAATGGGTCCACGGATCAACGGTCTTGATGCGCTGCGCGGAATCGCAATTCTTCTAGTCGCGCTCGACCACTACATGCCCCAATTTATTCCTGCCCTCGCCGGATCAAGCGCCCCTTTTCTCTCCGGATCCGGTGGCGTCATATTGTTCTTTTTCCTTTCGGGCTATCTGATTGATCGAAATCTCTCGATTGACGGTGACATGCTGTCGTATGGGGTCCGGCGCGCGATGCGCATTTTGCCCATGTATTGGCTCTCCATCTTGCTGGTGGTCGCTTTGGATCACCACTGGAGATGGCAGGACGTGGCGCTCAACGCCGGATTTCTGGCGCCGATCGCCAAGGCCGAGCGCATGTCAGGTGTCTATTGGACGCTCTACATTGAGATCCTCTTCTACTGCGTGGCGCCGTTCCTCAAACTGTTGGACGAGATGGTGCTGAAGTTCGTCCCTTACCTATTCCTTGGCAGCTACGCTGTGATCTGGCTACAGGTCGGAGGCCTCCCCGGGCTAGCTCCCTATCACCTGATCTACTGCATTGCTGGAATGCAGTTCGGAGCCTGGCAGAGAGGAACGTTAAGCGATGCGGGGCTTGCAACACTGGTTGCCACGATGGCGATATGCGGCGGCGTCTTTTCTCCTGTGTCGCTCCTGGTGAGCGTTGCAGTTCTTCTCAGCGCCGGGCTCCTCTGGTTTGCCCTGCGACACGGACTCGACAGCCGAGTTCTCGCTTTCATCGGAACCGTGTCGTATAGCTGGTATCTGCTCCACACGATTGTTGGCTTCAGCATCTGTGACATGGTCATGAGTGCAGGTGCGCCAGATTGGGCTGCAGGCATTGCCGCGTTGCTCGCAACCCTCGCTTTGGCATCTACGACCTATGTCGTTTTGGAAAGGACGGCGATTGATCTTGCAAGGCGATTCCTCGCAGGCAGAGGGCCTGTTTCACGCGTCTCGACGAGTTCGCCATGACTCGCCTATTTGTGACCGCCGACCCTCGTTGGACCGATCCGACGTTGCCGAGACGTGGCCGGATCAAGCGCCGATTGTCCGCAGATCATCAAGAGGGCTTGTCGACTCGCGTTCCCCACCGGTGCTGCCCGCCACGCTTCGATGCGCACTTTCGGCAGGGCCCGGCTCGTCAGGCGGACACCAGTTCTGCCGGTGGACGCGGCGCGAAATCGCACGCCCTTGGACCTCTGGTTCGCGCCAGAAGGTGACATCTCGACTTGGACGCACACCCGGGCGCTGTTACAGTCTTTCCGACCGCGAGGGAAATCTATTGCGAGCCCGCACGCTCATGACCTACGCGATTGTGCTGCCGCTCCTCGCCGCGGCTGCGCCTGCGCGTGCTGAAATCCGCGTAGAGGGGTCCGCATCGAACGTCCACGTCGACGCGCGAGACGCACCAGTGGCGGACGTTCTGGCGACCCTCGGCCAGCGCTTCGGTCTACGTATTCGCGGCGCGGTAGGGGATGGCCGCATCAGCGCACACCTGGATGGCTCTCTGCGCCGAGTGATCGCGCGTTTGCTCGATGGATACAATTACGTCATCCGAACGGATGACGATGGCCTCGAGGTGATGGTGCTGA
>Ga0126378_10003109_pt1 | contig 12489 bp, 8 predicted proteins | sample PanSoiMetPlot_23_FD_92587 | JGI IMG/M metagenome (GOLD analysis project Ga0126378, IMG submission 92587) | Tropical forest soil microbial communities from Panama - MetaG Plot_23 | ecosystem: Environmental > Terrestrial > Soil > Tropical forest > Bulk soil | place: Panama | collected 2016-02-17
CGGGGAATGTACTCTTGCGAGATCTTCACGTTGCGATAGCCCACCTGGAGGCTTGTCTTTGGCCCCAAGTGATATGTGCTCCATGCCTGGTAGCCATTGGCGTCGCGGCCGATCCAGCTGCCGAAGAGATTGCCGTTGTTGAGGTAGACGTTGCGGTACAAAAACTCGTAGTAGAAGAAAAAGCCTCCGACCGCAGGCGAGACGAAGCGGTTGGTTGTGACGCCTTCCAGCCGCAAATCGAGCTTTGGCAGCCCTGGCAGCTTAGCGAAATACACGCCGGGATTAAACGCTGCCCGTCGTGGCGCCGCCAATGGCGTGACCTCATCGTGGGTAAACATTTCGATGTACATGTTGAACCATGGCAGCATCTGCCAGGAGAAATCAAAACTGGCAAAGCGGGCACCCGGATCGTTGCGCGACAGCTTTACATCGAGCGGAACTGCACCTGTGCTGCTGAAAGCGTTCCAGAACGAACCGAACGTCAGTGGCACATGATTCTGTCCGGCAAAAATATTGGTTCGGGCAAACGAAATCTCAATCCCTTGAAAGGGATGTCGCCCACCCCAGGAAATTTCCGCGAACGGCTTAAAGCTCAGCTTGTTTCCGTAGATGTACGGCCCCACTGGAAACTGATCATGACCGGCGAGCTTGCCGAAAAAGTTATCCCAGCGAAAAGGTCCGAATAACTTCGACACGCCAGGGATGTACAGCGGTTCCGTCTGGTTGATGCGCAGCATCCAGAAAGGTTCGGCATTGTTGCTGAACACCATCGAGCCACTGGCCGTCGGACCCCAATACAGACTCTGCTTGCCAACGGAAATGTCTTGTCCTAGCCACTTCGTGGAAAGGTAGGTGTCGAGCAGACGGAACCTGTTGGTCTCGGCAAAGGGAACAGCCGGCTGCAAAGGATCCTGATTGACTGACGCTATCGCCAATCTCGCCGAAAGCGGATAAGCTGGGGCCGAAGGCGCGTGCTGGTATTCGCCGCTCACATAAAACGAAAAGCGTCCGTCATCGGCACGGGCCGTGAAGCCTGTGTAGCTATTAAACCCCTCGCGGTAGGGGCGTCCAAAATTGTTGGTCAGCGTGTACCCAAGATTGTTGTCGTTGAGCGGCTGGCCCGCGATTCCCGTGATTCGCGTATACACGGTATCGAAGCGCATCAGCGCATACGGCCGCCCATCGAGTGCGCTCAATTCATCGGCAAATTCCTCGTTCAAAGCCAGGCGAATCCCGTTCAGCTCGGCCGGGAGCTCGACGCCGTTCCGTACTCGCTCGTTGAGACCGTCCAGCATGCGTGCGCAGTTCATGCGCGTCCACGGACGCAGAGCCATGAACGGCATAGGAATCGCTCGCCCAACTGCCAGCCGCTCGATGGCCGGGTAGATCCAACTATCGAGGGGGACATACGTGCTGGCGAGGCGAGCTGGAATCGGCGCCCAGGTCTGCTTCGCCACAATCTTCAAGTCATCATCGATCTGCCGATTGTGCCGCGCCTTGTAGACTTGCCGTCCAACCTGGTAGCCGATCAGGCCACCGATAAACACGTCTGACAAGAAATGCTGGCTCGCTGCGACGCGCGCAAGGCTAATGCCGGTGGCAAGTCCATAGGCGCCGAGTTGCGCATAAATATTCGGATACTCATGCGCCACCACAGACGCAAACGCCCATGCCAGCGCGGCGTGGTTCGAAGGAAATGAACTGCCTCCCTCGAAGAAGACGTTCTGGTAATTCGACTGGTAGGGGCGCAGCCTTCCCGTCGCGCCACGGATGGCAAACTGCATCGGGAGCACATCCAGCATCGCCTCGGTGGCCAGCACACCGGTCTCGCGCGAGCGCTCGCTGTGAGTGAGACGTCCCCACGCATACATGGCAGCCGTCGTTCCAAATACCGCGCCTATGCCATAGTTCGAGACTTTCTTCCAGGTATCGGGATCGTAACTCGCCATGCCAAACGAGCTGTCAGGATCGGTGACGAACAGCCCCGTGGCGATGCCGGAAGAAGGCACAAGCCACTGCAAATCCCGTGGCGCGATGCGCGCGGGACTTGTCCAGATTGCCAGTTGGTCTTGCGCAAGGTGCTTGAAGAAATAGTGCTCGTTGGGATGCGGGAGCTGATCGGTTGGCCGGGAGGCGACGGGCAGCGGGGAATCTACGCCGGGCGGATCGATGGGCTGCTGAGCGTCGGCGCACAGACACACAACAACAGCCAGGATGGCGACAAAACCGACAGCCCGCAATGGCAACCCCGGTACCAGTGAAAGATCAATTCTACCCATTCACCGCCGAGCGAGCCGAGATTGCGGGCTTTTCGTTACTTCACTACCCGTAACTCATTCGTCACCTGAAACACATTAGGCACGCTGTTCGCAGTGATGGTTGCCAGGTTTTTGTCGCCTTCACGATTCACATATCCGGCCAGCGTCACCCGGCCGTTGCGCACAATAATGTGAATGCTCGGAGCCGCTTCCCAGAAGTAACGCGACAACCCGCCGGCCCGCGATAACGCCAGGTACGTCCTTTCGCGTATCTGGCTGTCCATCGGCGAAGGTGGCAGCACCTGAATGTTGTTGATGACCTTCTCCACACCTTCAATGCGCTTGACGACGTTCTCCGCATCCGATTTGGTAACGGCATGCTCGCTGGTAACGAAACCGCTCAGGGTAACAGTGCGGCCGTTCACGCTGAATTCGAGGTCGTCAAAAAGCGAGTACCAGGGCAGCATCAGCAGCTCGTGGCGCACTTCTTTTGCGATAGCGATCTCTGTGGGGTTTCCACTCGTGATGGTCTTGCCATAGTCTGCGACCACCGGGCCCCCACTCGTGATTTCAGCCAATGCGACGGCGCCGAGAGCCAGAAATGCGCCGGCAATCATCAATAGTTTGCGCATGGTTGGTTCTCCTCCTAGGGTTAGATGCGTAAGCCCTACTTCTCGGAATCAGCAGAAACAATAAAGCAACAAGAGTTAACCAAACGCAACAGTAGTGTGCGCGGGGCTTTGCCCCTGGAAAATCATCTGTCACACCGCTGCTGTGACGCCCAGACTTGCATCTGCCTGCGCAAGGACTAGACTGAGGCTGAACAAGGTCGATTGGAGGTCACCATGCCGCTCACCAAACTCCGGGCCTTCCTCGACGAACACCACATCAAATTCGTGGTCATTTCGCATTCGAAGGCTTACACCGCACAGGGCATCGCTGCTATTGCTCACATCCCGGGCCAGGAACTCGCCAAGACGGTGATTGTCAAGCTCGATGGCTCTTTAGCTATGGCGGTTCTGCCCGCCTCCTACCAGGTGGATCTGCTCGCGTTGAAGAAGCTCACCGGCGTGAAAGACGCGGCTTTGGCCAGCGAGCGGGAATTCAAGCAGCACTTTCCCGATTGCGAGACGGGAGCCATGCCGCCATTCGGGAACCTCTACAGCATTCCTGTATATGTGGACGAAACCCTGACAGCGGACAAGGAAATTGCCTTCAACGCGGGCACGCATCTTGAATTGATACGGATGTCGTTTGCGGACTTCAAGACGCTGGTGAAACCGGATGTGCTGAAATTCTCCACCCGGCACAGCGGTCCCTTCGACCGCGAGCCCGCGCTGAGCTTGTAGAAGGCCGGTGAGAGCAGAACCTTCCTGGGGCCTCGGAATCTCGAGTCAGGTCCCGCACGCGAGGTCGCAAATCCAGGCAATCGTCTAACGCCCTTCGATGCTGCGATCTCGCGCCGGGTACTTTTGCGCACTCGGGGGCTACATCGCCTTGCTAAGATGGCCTCATGTCGGAAGAACGCGCCCGCAAGATCAAACTCGTCATCTTCGACGTCGACGGCGTCATGACCGACGGCACCATTTTTTTGTTTCCCGCGCCCGGCGGCACCTCGGGATCGTCTATCCAGAAACATCGCGACAAAATGGCCGACAAGATCGGCTTCGGAATTTCCAGTTCCACCATGCTCGAAGCCAAGGGATTTAACGCCCACGACGGCACAGGATTCTCTCTTGCTCGGCTCGGTGGATTGAAGGCAGCCATCATCACCAAACGTATCTCTGAGACCGTGGCCTTGCGTGCGCGCGACCTGCGTATTGAGCACGTCTATCAAGGCCGGCAGGACAAAGTTTCCGCCTTCCATGAAATTCTGGAGAAGGAGCATCTAGCACCTGAGCAGATCGCATATGTTGGCGATGACATTATCGATCTGCCGGTGATGCGCGTATGTGGGTTATCCATTGCCGTAAAGAACTCGCGCCCCGAAGTTCTGCGCGAAGCGCATTACATAACCGAGCACGAGGGTGGAAAGGGCGCTGTACGCGATGCAATCGAGTACATCCTGAGGGCACAGGGCACACTGGAGCGGGTGATCGACGACTATATCTACTCTCGCAGCCACGACCCAGCCACGAAAGTGCAATAGGCCTCTGCAATGAAAAACGCCCTCCGGTAAATGAGCGAAGGAATTACCGGAGGGCCAGTCGTTTTTCACGACTATCTCAGGGTTGTGCAATTCAAAACCCCAAAGGAAGCGCAAAGTTTTGTTGGATTCCGGCGAGGATTTGCTTCGGAAGAACACTCCCCGACACACGCGGACTGGTCAAACTGGAACCCTTCGTGCAGCCAAAATTGCAAAAAGTTTGCTGAGTACCACCTTAGATACGGCGACAGCGGTGAAATTGTATGGTAAGTAATAAGATACATAGGAGTTGTCTCCTATTCGACCCGCGAATTAAGCGGCTATCGAAATGGCAGGGTAAGAATTACGCCACCGTCTTGGGAGTCCGGGTGCCTTGATGCAGAGTGCTTTGCGTACGGTTTCGCTATTGCTTACGTTGTGCCTTTTTTCGCTGCCGCAAACTTTATTGGCGGCAACCATCGCTCCGCCCAAGAAACCTCATTCCAAGTCCAGCAAAGTGGCGGAGGCTCCATCCGCTCAGAAAAAGATCGCCCGCTCCAAACACAGCACTCGCAGTGCGGCCAAGGGCACATCGACACGCACCACCACAAAGTCCGCGAGAAAGGGCAAAGGGAAGAAGAAGTACTACGAGCGCTTCTTGGGAAACTCTTTCGCCACGGATCAGGCTGAAGGGGATATTACGGCAGGCGAAGATCCCGTTGTTCGCGCAGCGGCCGTCGAGGCCCTCGGCAACATGAATGGTACGGTGGTCTCGATCGATCCGGATACTGGGCGTATTTTGGCGATGGTAAACCAGCGGTTAGCGCTCTCCGGCGGCGCACAACCCTGCTCAACGATCAAGGTCGCGGTTGACCTGGCCGCCTTAAGCGAGAACATCATCACCAAGGACAGTGAGATCCGCCTGGGCAAGTACTACAGCATGGATCTCACCACCGCACTGGCGCACTCGAATAATGCCTATTTCGCGGCGGTTGGCCAAAGGCTCGGCTTTGAAAAGGTCAGCTATTACGCCCGTCAGTATGGCCTGGGAGAACTGGCCGGCTGGCAAATACCCAATGAGCACGTGGGTACATTTCCGGCCAACGAGCTCGATTCCCGGCTCGGGGGGATAGGTAAGATGTGCTCGTTTGGCGAGAGCATTTCGCTGACTCCGTTGCAACTTGGCGCTCTGATGGCGGCGATTGCCAATGGTGGAACTCTGTACTACTTACAGCACCCGACGTCAGCCGACGACATTGGCAACTTCACACCTAAGGTGAAACGCCAGCTCGACATCGCTTCAGCTATTTCCGAAATGACAGATGGATTGTCCGGTGCGGTGGAATACGGCACGGCACGCTACCTGAGGACGAGCTTTATCGAAGAACCGATCTTGGGCAAGACCGGCACGTGCTCGAAGAACGGTACTCGCTACGCCTGGTTTGCTTCCTACACTAATACTGAACATGGCCGCATCGTGACGGTGGTCTTTCTGCAGGGTGGCCGTCCGACGTACGGGCCCAAGGCTGCGGAACTGGCGGGCCATTTCTACCGCAACCTCTACGATCACGATTATTTCTCTGTGAAGACCACTTCGCTGCCGGTACGTTCAGCCAGTACGGCTGCGACTGCAACTGTGGTTCACTAACAATCGCACTACTTAATGCGAAGGGCACCGCATCGACGGTGCCCTTTCCTTACTACGACAGACGTGGCCTACACGGCCACCGGTTCTGTTTCCTGCGCCGCGACCTCCTCACGTACCTGCTGGAACAGAATGCTGCTCAGGTAGCGTTCGCCGAACGAGGGGAACACAACGACAATCAGCTTGCCGGCATTTTCCGGACGTGAAGCAACTCGCACCGCCGCAACTGCAGCCGCTCCCGACGAGATGCCCATCAGTAAGCCTTCTTCTACGGCGAGGCGCCGCGCCATTACCAAGGCATCGTCGCTGGAAACCTGCTCAATGCCATCGATGTAGTCCGTGCGCAGGATGCTGGGAATGAATCCCGCACCGATACCTTGGATCTTGTGTGGAGAAGGCGTTCCGCCCGACAGCACAGCACTTTCCACCGGCTCGACCGCGATGGCTTTAAACGAGGGCTTCTTCGGCTTGATATATTCGCTGACGCCCGTAAGCGTTCCGCCCGTGCCTATGCCCGAGATAAGAATGTCGACCTTCCCGTCGGTGTCTTCCCAAATCTCCGGCCCCGTGGTTTCAAGATGAATTTTCGGATTGGCCGGGTTGTCGAACTGCTGCGGTATAAACCCGTTGGGAGTTTTCGCCAGAATCTCATTGGCCTTGGCAATTGCGCCCTTCATTCCTTTCGGCCCGGGCGTGAGCACCAACTCTGCTCCAAATGCGCGTAGAAGCGCACGCCGCTCGAGGCTCATCGTTTCCGGCATGACAATAATCAGCCTGTAGCCTTTTACCGCCGCCACGAACGCAAGAGCGATACCCGTGTTGCCGCTGGTCGGCTCGATGAGCACACTCTTGCCGGGAGTAATCTTCCCCGCCTTTTCCGCCTCGTTGATCATGCTGACGCCAATACGGTCTTTCACGCTGGCGCACGGATTGAAACTCTCCAGCTTCGCAACAACCGTTGCACCGCAACCAGCCGTCACCTTGATCAGGCGCACCAGCGGAGTATGTCCAATCAACTCCGTAATATCATTGGCGATATTCATGAAAGGCCTCCATGACCTAAAGACTCAATCTAGGGGAATTGGTTTCAGACTTGGCTGGGCCGGGGAGCTCGACGACTAGTGACAACAACAACAGCAGCAACGGCCACAGACAGGGGACGCGGCCGGAAACAACAAGCTCGGGTTCAAGGCTGCGAGTATCATTTGGTGTCCATCATCGTAGCAGCAGAGGACCAGAATTGACCAGCGGATCGTCACGGTGCACTTGTGGATGGACTCAGCGGCGTGGCACAATGCGGCGCTCCAAGTAAAAATCGGTTTCATGAGCTCCTCGCGTCGGTACGGCTTCAGCCGTGCCGACGGAGGCCGTTAGATCAAGGGCTTTAGCCCATGAGGGACTTCGTACTTCGATATCCGGGCCTTTGTAAGATGGGCTCTAGTGAAAAAGGGAGGATGAGACGATGCAGAAGTTCACGTTGCTGTGCGCGCTGGTGTGGGCGGCAGTCCCCAATGGGTTCGGTCAGGCGGCTGCTTCGACAAAAAGTGCTGATACTCCGCTGGCCCCCGTGGCATGGTTCGTAGGTGGAACATGGGTGACGGACGTCAAGAATCCGCAGAGTGGAGCGACGACCCATGTGGACAATCGCATCACCTGGGCCCCCAACCATCAGGCGATCCAGTTCGTGACCGACTTCAACAGCAAGCCGCACTACAACGGCTTCTACGCCTATGATGCGGCCGCGCAGGCGATCAAGTTCTACTACACTTCAGAGACCGGTGCCCTCTCGATCGGCACGGCGACTCCTGATCCTGACGGCAAGACGCTGCACCAGGACTTCGACATCACCCACCCGAACGGCAAGACCGAACACTTTCGTTCGACAATTGTGCGCGACGGCGACAACAGCTATCAGTTCACCGTGCTGGGACAGCAGAACGGCGAGTGGAAACCCCTGTTTCAGGTGGAGTATCAGCGCAAGCTGTAAAAGGCGGATTGCTACACTTGTATAGCAAAGCTGAGGTTCATGTGTTGGCAATTCGCCTGCCGGAGGAGACTGAAGAGCGACTGGAGAAGCTAGCTCGGCGGACTGGCCGCATGAGGACCTATTATGCGCGGCAGGCGATGCAGAAGCACCGGACGACTAGGAAGATATCTATCTTGCTGAGTAGCGGCTGCAGAGTTTACGTGCCCGAAGGAGTCGGAAAACCGCGAAGCGATCTCGGGCCCAGCTATAATCAACAGTTGCGCGCTTCATTCCAGTCAGAGTAGGAAATTCCTTTGAGCTCTCCTTTACATTCGCACGGACCCGCGCCGGCCACGCCGCAGCCGTTGCCGGGCGTTGATTCCATCATTGCCGTTGGTTCCGGAAAGGGTGGCGTAGGAAAGACCACGCTCGCCGTCAACCTGGCGATCGCGCTCGCCCGTATGGGCTTCAAAGTCGGCTTGCTCGACGCCGACGTCTATGGTCCCAACGTTCCCACTATGCTGGGCACCACGGTTGCGCCCGAGGTAATACAAGGCGATCGCATTCTGCCTCCTGAGCGCTATGGTCTGAAGGTTATTTCGGTCGGCTTTCTCAGTCCCGGCGACAAGCCTCTGGTCTGGCGCGGACCCATGCTGCATTCCATCATTAAGCAGTTCCTCGGCCAGGTGGCGTGGGGCCAGCTCGAGTACCTGATCATCGACCTTCCCCCCGGCACCGGCGACGTCGTCATCTCGCTCGTGCAGACCGTGCCGCTCAGCGGTGCTATCGTCGTTACCACGCCGAGTGACGTATCGCTGCAAGATGCGCGCAAGGCCATCGAGATGTTCAAGCAGGTCAAGGTAGACGTGCTAGGGGTTGTGGAGAACATGAGCTACTTTGTCTGCCCGCACTGCCATCAGGAAATTGACATCTTCTCCAAGGGTGGAGGCGAGCGCACCGCCGCGCAGTTCGGTGTGCCATTCCTCGGCAGCATCGAGATCGATCCTGACATCCGCAAGGGTGGAGACAGCGGCCAGCCCGTCGTGCTCGAAGGCGACCAATCGCCGCACGCGCGTTCATTGTTCAAATTCGCGCGGCACGTAGTGGACCGTGCCAGCGAAGTGAAGGCAACGGAAGGTCCGGTCATCGAAATTCAGTAGCCATAGTGGCGTCGAACTAGGCCCCGGCAACACGCGGGGCTTTTGCTTTTGCCGTGCATTCCCAATAATCTGTTGCATTCCGCAATGAGGTCCCGATGACAAAACTCCGCCGGCTGTTTGTGTCACTCTTCCTTTGGGCCGTCGCTTTCGCGCAGGAACCCACCATCAGGCCCAACGATGCCCTGATCTTGGAGAAGATTCCGCCGATTCCTGTCAGCATTGCCGAAAAAGCTGCCAAGTACACCGATTACCGCACGGCCACGACGTACGGGTGGCATCCTACCAAGCGCGAGATCCTCATTGGCACCCGCTTCGCCGACACCGTGCAGGCGCACCAGATCGCGATGCCCGGCGGCGCCCGTACGCAGATGACGTTCTTTGGAGACCGTGTTGTCGATGCCAGCTACCAGCCCCACAAAGGCGACTTCTTCCTCTTCCGCAAAGACGTTGGCGGCGGCGAGTGGTACCAGATCTACCGCTTCGACGTAGCCACGGGCGACGTTACTCTCCTCACCGACGGTAAGTCGCGCAACTCGGAGTTCATCTGGTCGAACAAGGGCGATCGCATCGCCTTTGCTGGAACCCTCCGCAACAATGCCGACCTCGACTTCTATGTCATCGATCCGGCCGCTAAGCCCGAGCCCCGCAAACCGCTCACCGAAAATCAGGGCGGAGGCTGGCAAGTGCACGACTGGTCTCCTGACGACCAAACTCTGTTGGCGACCGAAGGCATCTCCATCAACGAGAGTCATCTTTGGCTGGTGGACGTAGCTAGCGCTGCCAAGAAACGGCTCACCCCTGAAAGTGAGAAGGTGGCGTATCAGCCGGTAGGCTTCAGCCGAGACGGGAAGGGCGTGTATGTTGCGACTGATAAGGACGGCGAGTTCATGCGTCTCGCCTACCTCGACATCGCAACCGGCGCTCTGAAGTACCTGAACGATGATCCCTGGGACGTGGAACACGCTGAGCTCTCGGAGAATCGCGAGCTGCTGGCGTACGTCGTCAACGAAAACGGTTTAAGCACACTGCACGTTCTCGACCTGAAGACCGGCAAGCAGCGAACCATTCCGAAGCTTCCCGTCGGACAAATCGACTACCTGCACTGGAACGAAAACAATCGCGATGTGGCGTTCAGCGTGAACTCTGCGCAATCGCCGGCAGACGTGTACTCCGTCGACGTGCAAACCCCCAAGCTCGACCGCTGGACCTACAGCGAAACCGGCGGCATTCCGGCGCAGAACTTTGTTGAGCCGAAGCTGGTGAAGTGGAAGAGCTTCGATGGTAAAGAAATCTCCGGCTGGCTGTACGCGCCGAAGGTGAAGCCGGCTTCAGGCAAATATCCGATTGTCGTCAACATTCACGGCGGTCCCGAAGGTCAGTCACGCCCCGGATTTCTCGGACGCAACAATTACTTCCTCAACGAGCTGGGTGTTGCGATTCTTTTTCCCAACGTGCGCGGCTCAACCGGCTATGGCAAGACGTTTTCACAGCTCGATAACGGCTTCAAGCGCGACGATACCTACAAAGACATCGGTGCCTTACTCGATTGGATCGCACAGCAACCCGATCTTGATGCGAAGAAGATCATGGTCACCGGTGGCAGCTACGGCGGTCATATGACGCTGGCCGTGGCTACACGTTACAGCGATCGCATCGCCTGTTCGGTCGACATCGTCGGCATTTCGAATCTCGTCACGTTCCTGGAGCACACCGAGTCCTATCGTCGCGATCTGCGACGCGTAGAATACGGCGACGAACGCGATCCCAAAATGCGCGCCTTTCTCGAGAGTATCGCTCCCATGAACCACGTCAAAGAGATCACGAAGCCCCTGATGGTCGTTGCAGGCGTGAACGATCCCCGTGTGCCCAAGAGTGAATCGGACCAGATTGTGAAGGTGCTGGAGGAAAACAAGACTCCAGTTTGGTATCTGGCGGCAAAGGACGAAGGCCACGGCTTTCAGAAGAAGAAGAACGCCGACTTCCAGTTCTATACCACGGTGCTGTTCATGCAGACGTACTTGCTCGGGCAGTAAAAGAGCCGGCTCTCCGCGCAGAGGCCACCCTTTCGAAAAAGACATCCATCACAAGGGGCGAAGAGGAATTAAGAAAACGTGATTCTCTTGAAAGCTCTTGCGCTCACGATGTTGCTGTTTGTCGGGTCAGCTTGGAGTCGTACTCACAGATTGTCACCAATTAAGGTCGCGCCCAGTGTGCGCGTAGAACCCCAAACGGCCAGCGAAATTTTCGTCGAGCCACACTTGGCCGTTGATCCTGACAACGCTGCACATCTGGTCGGGGCAGCGATGAAGCTACCTACAGGGTTAGCCCTGTTTACTTCGTTTGATGGCGCCGGCAACTGGACGCGTTATGACATTGACCATAGTGATGGCGACCCTTGGGTTGCAACTACACCTGACGGGATGTGTACGTTGCATACATTTCGCCAAAAGCAGAGGGGCACCTCACGAATGTGATCCGATCGCACGATGGTGGGCGGACTTGGAGTGCGCCGGTTGTGTGCGTGATGCGAAGAACACACCGCAGGACCATCCGGTTCTGAGTGTCAATACAGTCGAGAAACGGACACCAGGCACAATCTATCTTGGTGTTTCACTTGGCGCATCCGTTGACCACGATAAGATGGTTTCACCGATAGGTTTGTTCAAGTCAACCGACGGCGCTCATTCTTTTCTCGCGCCTGACTCAAATCACCCCCAACGATTTCGAAAACCAAAATGGAAGTATCGCGATCCTTCCGAACGGAGACGTCGTCTTGCCCTTCTATGAGGTCGGCAACACAACTGGGTCTCCACTCGCACATTCACGTCTGTGGGTAATCCGTTGTGAAGATGGCGGTCAGACACTTTCCAGGCCCCTCTACGTGACTGAGACGAGGGTTCCTGGACCTCCTCCTGTAGCTGTGGCGAGCGCGAGCCTGCTGCGTGTGTTTCTCACCTGGGTGACCGATCACCGCGTCCATTTGTGGTACTCCGACAATGGTGGACGCACTTGGACCGAGTCTGGGTGGGCACAGCCGAAAGACGTGCGCGCCAGCGCGGAGATGTCCACCGTTGCCATCAGCAGTTCTGGCACTGTCGGCGTAGCGTGGATAAAGCGAACTTCCATATCGTCGTCAGGTGCTTGCCGGCAATTGCTTTTCACCGCGTCCCGTGATGGTGGAAGGACACTGCTACCATCCAAGCCAATTTCGGACGCCGCGTGGTGTGCACGGGGACGTTGGTTGGCGGGTGGGGATTATCTTGGCTTGGTTGCGACTCAGGATGGCTCTTTCATGTTGATGTGGGCAGACAGCCGAGAGGGCTATTTCCGGCTGC
>Ga0126378_10003110_pt1 | contig 12487 bp, 9 predicted proteins | sample PanSoiMetPlot_23_FD_92587 | JGI IMG/M metagenome (GOLD analysis project Ga0126378, IMG submission 92587) | Tropical forest soil microbial communities from Panama - MetaG Plot_23 | ecosystem: Environmental > Terrestrial > Soil > Tropical forest > Bulk soil | place: Panama | collected 2016-02-17
TAGACGTCAAGCTGTCGCTGCTGCCACGCTGCGTTCCCGACTCTGACCGGTCGGCTGCCGCGCCACCCAGCCAGATTCGTCAGCTCACGCTCGGTCAGGTCCCGCTCGCCGCGGACACCGAACATGATCTGCAGATCACTTCCGGATTGAAGCTGTGAGGCGCCGACATTGGCGAGAAACAAGAAGAACTTGCTCGCTTCATCCGGGCAGGCAGCGACCCAGAGGGCCTCCATGGTCAAGCTGGCATCGCGCACCCAGGTGTAGCGATAGTCCCAGTTGCGCTCGCCACCGATGACCTCCGGCAGGGAGGTGCTAGCGGCGGCGACCACGGCTCCGGTGGGCACGAACGTCAGCGCCTGGAGCACCCGGCCAGACTGATGGACCAGGTCGCGCCAAGGGCCTTCGTAGGTCTGGTGCGCCGCCGACCACGAACGCCAGCCTGCCACGGTGTCGTTGAGGCGAGCCGCGATCTGCTCCGTGGTCCACGGGGTCGGCAACTTGCGGTCCGCCTGGCCATGACCGACCGCGAAGGCGACGGCCTGGCCCGCCACCAGCGGGATCCGTGCCGCGGCGTTGCCATCGTCCAGGCTGAAGTTGACCGGAGTCGACAAGAACAGCCTGTCGCGGCCATAGCGGGCGACCAGGCCGTTGGTTACTGGTTCCAGCGTGGGGCGGACTCTTCCGTAGTCTGGCCGCGGCTCGTAACGCGCAATCAAGTCGACCTCGCCTCGGGTGCAGGCGACATGCCTAAGCAACATGCTCGGAGAGTGTGCGCCTAGATCATGGCCGCGCTCATTGGGTCCGACGGCCAGAGCGTCCGTGAGCACCGCCGTGCCCGCTGCCGTGTTGAAGGTGGTCTCCAGCACCATGGTCTGATCCACGTACCGCCGACTCGCCTGGAAATCTCCGGCCGGCCTGATGGCGAGGTATCCGCCGGTCGGGTCAAGAAGACGGCAGAAGACCGATGGCCCGTCGAAGCGCGGGAAGCACAACCAGTCCACCGAGCCGTCACGGCTGACGAGTGCAGCGGATCGGCAGTCCGAGAGCAGCGCGTAATCGCCAATCGGCAGACTGTCCGTCACGGCATCGAGACGAACTGCTGGCCGCCGTCGACGTCGTAGGTAGCGCCGGTGAGGGCCGTGTTGGCCATGATGTGGACGGCAAGGGCCGCGACGTCGGCCGAGCCGACGACACGGCCGATCGGCAGGTTCGCCCGCAGTTCGTTACGCCGCGCCTCGAGTTGATCGCCGAGCAGCGACGCCGACAGCGGGGTGTCGACGAAACCCGCGGCGATGAGGTTGGCCCGAATGGGCGCAATCTCTAGAGCCAGCGCTGCCGTGAATTGGGGTAGCGCAGCCGTCGCGGCGGAGGCGATCCCGAGTCCCTTGCCTACCCGCCGGCCGCCGGTGCCGCCCATGAAGATCAGCGTGCCGCCTGGCCTCATCTTGCCGATCGCATTGCGGGCGACCTCGAGCCCAACCACCATGTGGTCACTAAGCGCATCGCGCACCTCGGTCCCGTCCATCTCGAGCAGAGGACCGTAGGTAGGGCCGCCGGCCGTCACCATCACGTGATCGATCGGCGCCGGCAGGTGCCCGAAGAAGCGCGCCAGCTCGCCCGTGTCGGTCGCGTCGAAAACCGCAGTGCGCTCGGCACCGACGTGCTCGGCCGCCTCTTTGAGCCGATCGGCATTGCGGCCGGTGATGATCACATCGGCACCTTCGGCGCGGGCGCGACGGGCCGTCTCCAATCCGATCCCTGCGCTGCCGCCGATCACGACGACGGTCTGTCCAGCCAGTTCAGGATCGGGGTGAGTTACGTCAGCAGCGATTGCGCTGGCCACGATTCCTCCTCAGCTCAACCCGATGTACCCGCCATAGTCGCCATCTTCGCGTCCATTGGACGGGTCGGCTGCGGCATGTCCGCGATCTCCATGAGGAGTGATTTCAGCGCCGCGTCGTAGATTCCGGAGAAGCTTGGGAACGGCCGGATCGTGTCGCCGAGAACGTTCAGCGGGACGTGGGCTCGGATAGCTAGTGTCGCCTGTTGCATCCACTCGCCCGCTTCTGGCCCGAGCGCGTAGGCGCCGGTCAGCCGCTCACCGTCGCTGAGCAGCGTCATGAAGCCGTTCGATTTGGCGTAGGCGTGCGTGTAGGTCGCGGTCTTCGGCACCTCCGACAGCTGAGCGGTGCCGCTGTACTGGCCTTCGAGCGCACCCACCGCGGCGGCCTGCGGATCGGTGTACGTGACTCGCGGAACTGCTTCGAAGTTCGCCGTTCGAGCGTGGCCGAGAATGTTGGCAGCCACCACGTCGCCCGCGTACTCGCCGACGTGGGTGAGCGGCCAGATGCCCGTTACGTCGCCGATGGCCCAGAGGCGCTCGCCTGCGCGCATGTGGTCGTCAACCTCGATGCCGCGAGGGTTTGCCTCGACACCAACCGTTTCCAGGCCGATGTCTTTGACGCGCGGGTGTCGGCCTGTCACCACCAGCAACCGATCGCCCCGTAGCTCTGGCCCGCCGTCGAATCCCAGGACGTAGTCCTCGCCGTCGCGCCGCGCGGCGGTGGCGTGCATACCGAGCATCAACTCGATCCCGTCCGTGCGCAGAGCATCGCCCAGCGCCTCACCCAGCGGCGCGGCCTCACGCGGAAGCACCCGGTCGGCGCCTTCGACCACCACAACCTCACCGCCGAAGCGCCGCACGATCTGGGCAAGTTCGACGCCCGCGGGGCCGCCGCCCAGTATGAGGAGGCGCTGCGGGACAGTCTTCATACTCGTCGCCTCGCGGGTCCCCCAGATGCCGTCAAGCTCACGCAGTCCAGGGACCGGCGGTACGAATGGATCAGCGCCGGTCGCGACCACTACATGGTCCGCGGTGTGGCGGACACCGTCGACGTCGACCACGCCGGTCCCGGCTAGGCGGCCTGAGCCTCTCAGCAAGTCGATGCCGCGGTCCGCAAGCCAGCGTTCCTGGCCGTTGTCGGAATAGTTCGAGACCATGAAGTCCCGCCAGGCCAGCGCGTTCTGGACATCCACCCGTGCGCTAGCACCGTCTTCGACGGCGCCATGGACTGCCTCGCCAGGTCGCAGCAGCGACTTAGACGGAATGCACGCCCAGTACGAGCACTCGCCGCCGACCAGTTCGCGCTCCACGACAGCAACCCGGAGCCCGGCGGCGGCTAGCGTACCCGCGCAATGTTCGCCGGGCGCCCCGCCGCCGAAGACGATGACGTCATAGTCACTGCTCGAGTCCATGGTGGCCTCCAGTGGCCGTCAGAGAGCCGACGCGACGATCACATCGCCGTCCCTCAGCGCGGTAGCGGCGCACCAGCCTCCTCGGCCACCATGTACGAGGCGTACCAGTCCGGCCAGTTCGGGTCTTCCTGACCGGTGCGCTTCTCGTGCTCGCCGTGCGCGACTGACGCACGCCGCATTGCATCCGCCAGGTCGGTTGTGGAGCTGAAGGTCGTCTCATCAGCCTGGACGCGGCCGGGCAGTCTGGTGGTTACCTCCTGGAAGACCCAGTTGTTGCCGTCCGGGTCGTTGAACGAGATGAACGACCCGTAGCTGTTGTGGTCAGGATCCAGACCGCTCTCCTTGCCGTTCTGGCCGAAATGGAACTCGTCGCTAATCGGAATGTTGGCCGAGTTCAAACTGTCCCTGGCGGCCACGATGTCATCGACGATCAGGTAACCCTTCCCCGAACCGGGTGCGGCGGACGTGAGGTTCTGGCCGAACTGCACAGAACACCAGGATCCGGGCGGAGTGAACTGGACAATGCCAGGTGGCGTGACATCTTTCCGCCAGCCGAGGTTCTCGTAGAACTGTGTGGCCCTGTCGACGTCGGTAACAGGGATGAAGTCCACTTCGAGCTTCATATCCACCATGTCGGCACCCCCCGCGGGTTGATGGGCAGCGAGAAATCAGGATGATTCCCGGTGCCAGCGAGCACATAACCAACCAAGACGAAAGACCACAGCGCCTTGTGGGGCGCTCGCCTCGCACCGCCGGACAGGTCACCTCACCCGAGGCGCCATGCCGCGCTGACGATCCTCCACCTTTCCGGCATGTCGATCAGGTGAAGAAGATCGACGTATCCGTGGCAGAAACATTGCACGGTTGGACCTACTGGCTAGTCAGGAGCCCGGCGATGCGCGCGGCGGCGCGGCCCGCACCACCTCGCGGCACCTCCCGGTAGCTGAGCGGGCTGCTAGCTTGAGCCAAGGCCGTCCGCATTGCCGTGGCCAGGTCGTCGGCGGAGGTTGTCGCGTAGTCCATTCGAAGCCCGGCCCCATAGTGGGCAAGCCGATGGGTGACGAAGTGCTGCTGTTCCCAGTGCCGGCGCAGCGGGAAGTAGATGAAGGGCCGCCTGGTAGCCACCAATTCCATCGTCGTCGACAGCCCGCCTTGCACGACCGCCGCGTCGGCGCATGCTAGGTGCTCGAACAGATCGGGCACGTAAGCGCGCTTATCCATGCCTTCGCTGTCGGGTAGCAGCCGGGGATCGATGCGCGGGCCGGTGACTAGAAGCAGCCGGGCTTCAGGCACCCGCTTGCGCAGCCGAGCGAACGCGTCGCACGTCAGCTCGAGCAAGCTGACGCCCGCTGCCGTGCCGCCAACGGCCGCCACCAGCAGCGGCTGGTCCTCCGGATAACCGAGTCGACGCCGCAAGGGGGCGCGGTCGCTGTAGGCAGCTGGGTTGAACGGGAGCACATAAGGAACCGAGGAGAACCAACGCCGCGACCACGGCCGTATTGCTGGCAGGCCCGGCCCGAACGAACACTCGGGCAGCTCATCGAAAGAGCCGATGAAAATGGACAGATCACGTAGCCGCGGAAACCGCTCGCGCTTTTCTATCGAGTCGGCGTTGTAGTCCGCACACAGTCCGGCCTCCCGTGGGTCGGCCGGGTCGGCAGGCAGGAAGCCGATCACGTCGGTCATGAAGACATAGGGCGCGATCTTCCGCTCCGGGTTCTCGTGCAGAAAGTAGTCGATCTCCCAGCATTCGTCCCCGACCCATAGGTCGTAGGCGGATTCCCGGACGACGTCATCAAACAGCAGGTAGTTGGCGCAGAAGATCTCATCCATGCGGCGGAATGCATAAAAGGCGGGCAGGTCGTGGTCCGACGCCTCTGATTCCCAGTGCGCTGACTCCGACGCCATCTCGTCGCTCGCCGGGTGAATGATCTCGCCCGCCTCGGCCAGAACACCTATGACTGGCTGCTGCGCCCACCAGTGGATCTCGAGGTCTGGCACTCGCTTGCGGACTGCACGGGCGATGGCCAAATCCCGCTGCACATGGCCCAGGCCAATCGGCGAGGAGATCCAGAGCGCCCGAGTGCTACGGCTGTGCGTCGTCCGCCAGGGCGGGTGCGTCCGCCGCGCCGGCGCGAGCCCGTTGACGAAATCGCGGATCGCGTGGTTGACCACGACCGGATACCGGACGTGTGGGGCGTGCCCGCCGCCCGCTACGACGAGCAGTTCCGCGCTTGTTAGCTCGGCAATCCGCAGAGCCCGTTCAGGCGGGACAATCTTGTCCTGGTCGCCGCCGATTACGAGGACCGGGCACGTGAGCGATCTGCAGAACTGAGCCGCCTCGGCCTCGTCCGCGATCCCATGCGGCGCGTCGGCATCGCACAGCATCGTGTCGGCGTCGGTCTGCATGCCCCACTCCACGAGATCGTCATACGGCTTGGTGGAGTGCGGCTCGGTGGCGATCTGCGACATGAAGAACTCGACGTATCCCCGCCAGTCCCGGCGCCAGTAGTGCCGGTTCTCCTTCGCCCATCCATCGGTCGCGTCGAGGATGTCGTCGAAGGAGCTCTCATGCCGTTCCCAGGGGTCCGCCGGCGGGATCGGAAGGGTCGGTGCGATGGCGACGATTCCGCTCACCCGCTGTGGCTCGGTCGTCGCGAATAGCAGGGCCCAGATGAAGCCGCTGCAGAACCCGGCCAGTACCGCGCGCTCCGTGCCCGTCGCGTCGAGAACCGCCCTGATGTCGCTGGCGAAGGCGGTATCGGCGTAGGCCGACGCGTCCCGGGGCCGATCGGAGCGACCGTTCCCGCGCGGGTCGAACGTGATCACGCGGTAGTTCCTCGCCAGGAACGGCACCTGCATCTTCCAGTGCATCGAATCCACGATTGCCCACGTAGGCAGCAGCAAGATGGTCGGCTGACCGGTGCCGTGCACTTCGTAGTGGATCCGCACGCCCGAGTTGACAACGTAACCCGACTCATCGGGCAGTCGTGCGCGCATCAGGTGCACTCCTTCCGAGCCGTTGGCCAGCGGAGTAGTTCACCGAGTCGACCCTCAGCTGACGAACGTGGACCACAACCATCGTGTCCATCGCGGGGGTCGCGTGACCATTGGGGAAACCCCTAAGTGGCAGCTAACTGCTGCGCCACGGCCCACGCCGCCACCTCAGCCCGGCTCCGGACGTCTAGCTTCGACATGACGTGATGCAGGTGGACCTCCGCTGTCTTTTCAGATATCCCGAGCACCCTGCCGATCTGCCGGTTGGTCCGGCCGGAGGCGACCAAGGCTGCTACTTGGCGCTCGCGCGGGGTGAGCGGTATCTGGTGCATACGTTCCGCGTCGCCGACAGCGGTGCCCGAAGCAACTGCCATCGCGAGATCGGTGGCCTGCCGCGCAGGCATCGTCCGGCCAGCGTGAATGAGCCTGTCAGCATCCTGAGGCCCGAGCGCCCGGATGAGCACACGCTCTACTGCCGAGTTCCTTGTCTGCTCGGCATCAAGCGGCGGGGCGGCGGTCCGCGCGCGTAGCGCCTCGGCGGCACCGATCAACCGCGCGGCGGTCTCGTAGTGAGCTTGCTCGCTGGCGACGTAGGCCAGCGCTTCCTCGCACTGGGCAATGCCCCTCGACTCGTTGAGGCCGGCGTACGTCCTCAGCGCTTCCGCCAGCAGTGGGCGCGCATCCGCCAGCTCGCCCTGAAGACTTAGCGTGGTGCCCAGGCCCCAGGCCGAACTGGCCACTGCCCACGTGTAGTCGAGTTCGCGGAAATCCCGCAGGCTGGCGCGGAGCAGTTCGGCCGCGCTGTTCAGATCACCGCGATCACGAGCGAGCAGGCCGAGGTCGTACTGAGCCCATGCCACGCCACGCGTGTTACCTCCCTTGCGGAAATCGGCCTCGGCTCGCAGATGCCAGCCCGCCGATGCATCCCAGTCGCGCCCCGCGCGAGCGACGTGCCCGAGGAAAGCGCAGGCGATCGCCCCTCGGCGTACGTCATCACGTGCTTCGCACCGTTCTAGCGCCTGGAGCAGCAAGTCCTTGGCGCGATCTGATTGCCCCGTCGCCCAGGCCAGAATCCCGCGCACGATGAGGGCGGCCTCCAAGGCACCCGCGGTGGCATCGTGACTGTGACCGGCCGACCAGTCCCTGGCGCCGACCTGCGCCAAGGCCTCGTCCACGAGAGCCAGTCCATGACTGAGGTCGGCGCTGGTGTAGTGATACCAGCCGATCGCCGCGGCCAGTGAAAGCGCCGATACGTGCTGCCCGGCGCCCAGGCAGTAGTCCAGCGCAGCACGCAGGTCCGCCTGGTGGCGACGTACTTGCAGCATCGACGCTTGCTCCTCCCGCAGGCCGATCGCGGCCTCGAACTGGATGGCTAGGGCAGCGAAGCGGCTCGCGTGCCTAGCCTGCGTCTCCTCGGACTCGCCGTGAGCGGCTAGCTGCTCGGCCGCGAATTCGCGCAAGCTCTCCAGCATCGAGAATTCGGCGATCTCCTCGTCACCGGGCAGCCGCCGGATAAGGCTCTTCTCGAGCAGCGATTCCACCGCGGGCAGTACTTCACCGGCCGATACGCCGCAAACGAAGGCAGCGTCCGCTAGCGTCCAGGGGTCGGCGAATACCGAGAGCCGACGGAATTGCGTCCGCTCGTCGGCGTCGAGCAGGTCATAGCTCCAGGCGATGGCGCTGCGCAGGGCGCGTTGCCGAGCCGGAACATCGCGCGCGCTCCCGGCCAGTATTTCCATCCGGCTGTCCAGCCGGGACGCCAGCTCTCCGGCCGTCAGGACCTTCAGTCGCGCCGCGGCGAGCTCAATCGCCAGCGGCAGCCCTTCCAGCCGGACGCAAGCGCTTGCCAGCAATGGCGCATTGACCGACGTGAGATCAAAGTTGGGGTTAATCCGCCGCGCACGGTCCAGCAGCAGCGCCACCGACGGATTCGCAGCCAGGCAGCCGAGGTCAGCGACCTCGGCTGCGCCCGGCATCGCAAGCGGCGGAACCGGAAACTCCTGCTCGGCGGACAGCCGGAGCCGTTCCCGGCTAGTCGCGAGGACCCGCAGCCGCGGGCAGCCAGCCAGCATCTGGCCAACATCCGGTGCCGCGGCCAGCAGATGCTCGCAGTTGTCCAAGACGACGAGCCGTTCCTCGCTGCCCAGGGCCGCCGCGAGTTGGCCGATTAGATCCGTCCCGCCGCGCAGCTGGACGCCGACGGCCTGTGCGACCTCTACCATCACCAGCGCCGGATCCCGGATCGGCGCCAGGTCAACGAATGCTGCGACGCATCCGGTGCGCTCGACGTAAGCCACCGCGCACATGACGGCAAGACGAGTCTTGCCGATGCCCGGCGGCCCGGTCAGGGTAACCAGCCGAGCGTGGAGATTTGAGAGCATCCCGGACACAGCTGCCAATTCGCCTTCGCGGCCGACGAACATGTCAACAGGCAGTGGCAGAGCACCGTGCGATGCGTGCCTCGCTCCTCGCATCTGCCCGCCCCGCCCTGTCTTCTATTCGTGCAGCCAGGAGGCCATACCCGAGCATACGAAGGCCCACCCTGTCGCCGCCATCGCTCGGCCCGTCACGGCTTGGCCTGCCCTCATGCCCGGCTCCATGTAGGGGGATTCCCCGATACCGCTATGACAGGTCGCGACCGTAGAAACGTGTGCATGACGACATTCGGCGAGCACGAGGCGACCAGCACAATGCCACGGCCGAACAGCGCCGGCGCGCTTCTCGATGGCCTCGCCGCTCAAGACTTCAGCCTCGTCGGCGCCGCGTTCACCGCTGACGCCCTGCTCCGTGCTCTCCTCCCCGCGCGCATGCAAGAGGTGACAGGGGCGGAAGTGATCGCCGAGCAGTTCGCTCGCTGGTTCGGCGAGACCAAGGACTTCGAGCTCGTCGAGGCAACAATGGGCGAGGTCGGTGGTCGCCTCCACTTGCGCTGGCGGCTACGCCTTCGGGCTGAGCGGCTCGGGCCAGGCTGGTTCACTGTCGAACAGCAGGCCTATGCCGACACTGGAAACGAAGACCGCATCGCCCGACTCGACCTGCTCTGCACTGGCTACCGGCCCGAGCATGACGATGGCTGACACCGGGGAACCCTGGGGAGGCTGGGCGCCGGCTATCCGCGACGACCCTTTCGAGCATTTCGCTCAGACGCGAGCCCGCGCCGCTGTGCAGCGGGTATGCCTGGCCGACGGACACTCAGCTTGGCTTGTGCTTGGGCACGACGACGCCCGGCAGGCACTCAATGACCCTCGGATCTCCAAGGACATGGTCGCCGCGCTGCAGGAAAACGGCGATGTCGTGGCCGAGGGCCTTCCTGGCCCGGAATTCTCACGGCACATGCTCAACGTTGACCCGCCCGACCATACGCGGCTGCGGCGGTTGGTGTCTCGGGCCTTCACCCCGCCGCGGGTAGCCGCGCTGGAGCCGGCCATCCGTGCCATCGCTGATGTACTGCTTGACGAACTGGACACAGCGGGTCCCGGTGCGACGGTCGACCTCGTGGACGGATATGCCTATCCTCTGCCGTTCAGGGTGATCGGTGAGCTCCTGGGCATCCCGGGTGCTGACCGCGCGCGCTTGCACAGTGCGTTTCAGGTGCTACTGACCGGTTGGGCTGGTGACCCCCCGGCAGAGGCCGTGCAGGCCTCCGAAAATATCGTGGCCTGCCTGCGGGAGCTGGTCGACACTAAGCGGCGGAGCCCAGCCGATGACCTGGTCAGCGTCTTGGTCGCGGGCGGCGGCGACGCGCTCACCGACCAGGAGATCCTGTCGAGCCTGTTCCAGCTCATCGTCGCCGGCCACGACACCACGGCCAGCCTCATCGGCAACGGTGTGGTAGCCCTGCTCGACCACTCGGACCAGCTTCGAGCCCTTCTAGCAGATCCTGGGCTGCTTTCCGCGGCTATTGACGAGCTCATTCGCTTCACCGCCCCGGTGCCCCACGCCACGTTCCGGATGACGAGAGAGCCAATGACTCTCGGCGGCGTGCAGATCCCCGCGCACGAACAGATCCTGGTGTGCCTCGGCTCGGCCAACCGCGATCCGAGTCACTTCCCCGCACCCGACGTCTTGGATTTCAACCGCGGCCACGGCCCGAATCTCGGCTTTGGCCACGGCATTCATTACTGCCTTGGCGCGCCACTGGCCCGGCTCGAAGCAAGAGTCGCGTTCGAGGCCCTGCTCGGCCGTCACCCGGACTTGCGGCTCGCCGTCGATCGAGATGCCCTCGCCTGGGCCCACGGCGACGGTCTTGTCTTGCGCGGCCTCGTCTCGCTCCCTGTCGTGCTCGCGCCCAACCACGGGACGAGCAACCACTCGATCGCATCAAGATAAAAGGAGACTGCGATGACCATCACCGACCCCACCGTCAACAACGGCGTAAACGTCGATGCGCTGCTAGGCGCGCGCGACGCCTTGTCTGCCACACCGGAAGCGGCCGAGTTCACGTGGCGGGCCAGCTGCACCTGGCGTAACGGCACCCACAGCCACTCCACCGTGAGCGGCTTCACCGGCCTTGGCGGCGAGCAGCAGCACCGCATCACCTACGAATACGACGTCGATCATCCTGAATGTTTCGCGTCCGAGGACAACGGCGCGACCCCGGTCGAGTTCGTCCTCGTCGGACTCGTCGGCTGCCTGACCGCTGGCGTCGCCGCGGTTGCCCAGTACCGAGGCATCCAGCTGCGGTCGGTTACCGCCGCCATCGAAGGCCAGATGAACGTCCTCGGCATCCTGGGCGCCGACCCTGACATCCGGAACGGCTTCGAAGCCGTCACCGTCCGATTCACGATCGACGCCGACGCTTCCCGCGACGAACTTGAGGCGCTGATTGCCCAGTCGCAGAAGCGCTCGGCTGTCTTCGACGTCGTGACCAACCCGACGAAGGTCCTCGTCGAGCTGGCCTGACCTGCCGGATGCTCGCGTGATCCAGACCACTGCCGTCATCATCGGCGCCGGCCACGCCGGCTTGGCCATGAGCCGCCGCCTCACCGAACGCTCTATCGACCACATCGTCCTTGAGCGCGGTGAGGTGGCGAACTCGTGGCGTACCGAGCGCTGGCCGAGCCTGCGATTGCTGACCCCGAACTGGCAAACCCGGCTACCCGGCCATGCCTACGGCGGGGACGATCCCGACGGTTTCATGACCGCCGCTGACGTCGCTTCCACCCTCACCCGCTATGCCCGATTTATCAGTGCACCGGTGCGGGCCGAGGCCACGGTACAGAGTGTGCGCGTCGCCCCAGGCGGATTCCAGCTCCGGGCTGGCGATGACCTTTTCTGCGCGCGGGTGGTAGTGGTCGCCACCGGGGCGTGCAATCTGCCGGCGATCCCAGCCGTAGCCGAGGGCGTGCCTGCGTCAGTGACGACTCTCAGCCCGCTTAGTTACCGCGATCCCGACCACCTCCCTGACGGCGAGGTGCTAATCGTCGGAGCGTCAGCCACCGGAGTCCAGCTCGCCACCGAGATACGACGGTCAGGTCGCCCTGTCACGTTGTCGGCCGGCGAACACGTCCGGCTGCCTCGCAGCTACCGGGGGCGCGACATCTTCTGGTGGCTGGAGGCGACCGGCCTGCTTGCCGAACGCTACGACCAGGTCGACGACCTTATTCGGGCCCGTCACCTACCCTCGCCGCAGCTCACTGGAGCGCCAGGCGGTACGTTCAGCGATCTCAACAGCTTGGTAACGCAAGGGATCCGCATAGTCGGTCGCCTCGGCCGCATCGCCGACGGCATAGCTCAATTCTCGGGATCTTTGGCCAATATCTGCGCGCTCGCCGACCTGAAGATGAACCGATTCCTGACCCGAGCCGACGAGTTCGCCACCGCCTCCGGTCTCGACCGAGACCTCCCGCCACCGCACAGGTTCGCGCCGACCCGCGTCGACCCCCGCGCGCCCTTGCAAATCGACCTGACCACCGGGGAGATCACCACGGTGCTATGGGCCACGGGCTTCCGGCCGGACCACTCCTGGCTCGATATTCCGGTCCGAGACCGTACCGGCCGCCTCCACCACGACGGCGGCGTGGTCCCCGGCACCCCCGGGCTCTACGTACTCGGGTTGCCCGTGCTGCGCACGCGCGCCTCCACCTATATCCACGGCGCAACCGCTGACACCGAAGCGTTGGCCGACCACTTGCAGTGCTTCCTTAGCCAGCGCCGATAAGCCTGCGGTCGCCCGCCGGCCGCCACGCCGGCGGGTGAAGATCAGAGCGGTGGAGGTGGGATTTGAACCCACGGA
>Ga0126378_10003112_pt1 | contig 12484 bp, 9 predicted proteins | sample PanSoiMetPlot_23_FD_92587 | JGI IMG/M metagenome (GOLD analysis project Ga0126378, IMG submission 92587) | Tropical forest soil microbial communities from Panama - MetaG Plot_23 | ecosystem: Environmental > Terrestrial > Soil > Tropical forest > Bulk soil | place: Panama | collected 2016-02-17
GACCTGTCCGAGCGTTGGGTTCGTCGTTTCAACCGCTACTTCGGTTGCGCTGACCTCGACAGTAGAGGTCACTGACGCGGGCGCCAGAGTGAAGTTCAGCTCTCGATGCTCGTCGACCTGCAAGCGCACATCTTTCTCTTCGGCCGCCTGAAATCCTTGCGACTCCACATGCACCGTGAAGTACCCAACAGGCAGCAGCGGAATGAGGTAGTGGCCGGTGTCATCGGTCTTTGCTTCGCGCACCAGACCTGTGCCTTGCGACGTAACTTTCACTGTTGCGCCGGTGATCACCGATCCGGTTTTATCGGAAACTGTTCCTGAGAAATTTCCGTTGGCTTGGCTGTAAACCAGTGAACTGAAGGAAACCACCATCACGCAGAAACAACAAAGAAGCAGTGCCTTCTTCGTGAACATCCACACCCCCCCTCGGTGCCCACCCACCGATGCGAACGGGACTCTTCCTTTCCCCACAGAAAAGTAGAAGGCCCCTTTTTACAGAAGCGGCCATCTAACTGAACTTTCCCTTCAAAGTCAAGGACTTTGTAGGTCGAACAACGACGATCCGGCGATCACATTTTCATTTTTTGTAGAGTCGTGACGCGCTGCTTGTTGTGACAGTCTGCTGCTAGACATCACGTCGCAATAACATCAGCAACAACATCGTTCTTTTAGTGGTGATTGCATTTTTCGCGTTGTGTACTTTTCGGCGCGGCGCGTGGATACAAATTGTCATTGCACGCTACGAATTTTGGAATGCGAGGAGAGAGAACGCCGTGATGGGTGTTAACGAAAATTTGCGAGGAGGCCAGGTCCTGTCAGTGGCTGCCCGTGCTCGCCGATCTTGCAGCCCACTCTGCGTCGTAACGCGCTCGATCGTAGAAAGACTTTTGTGTGCCGATTCCGGTTGTCGAGAGGCCGGCATAGAGATTCGCGCGACGCACTGCTTCGCGCTCGGGTAATCCTTCGGCAAGAAAAACCGCAAAGCTGCCGATGAACGCGTCGCCCGCTCCGGTGCTATCGATCGCTTTTACGGAAAAAGCGGGAACGTGTTCCATTCCGTCTCGACTCGCGAGCAAAGACCCATTCGATCCGAGTGTGATGATGGCGCGTTCTACGCCACCTGCCAAAAACGTTTCGGCGCACTTTTTTGCGTCTTCGAGATTGCGAACAGGCTTTCCGGTGATCGTCTCTGCTTCGCTCTCGTTGGGGACAAAATAATCGAGCCCGGTCAGTGCCTTCATATCAACCGGCTGAGCCGGAGCGGGATTCACAATGCAGCGGATGTTGTTTTTCCTGGCGAAAACAACGGTGTAGTACACCGTCTCGATCGGAATTTCGAATTGCAGGACGATGCAGTCCACGGACTTCAAAGTCTCAGCGGCAGCGTCGACATCGGCCGGCTTCAGTGCGTCGTTCGCACCCTTCACGACGAGAATTCGATTCTGGCCGTGCGGATCGACGAAAATCGGTGCAACGCCGCTTGAGAGTCCTTCAACCTGCTTCACTTCGCGGGCATCGATCCCCATTTTCTTGAAGTTCTCAATGGTTGCGGGGCCGAACAAATCGCTCCCCACGCGCGCAACCATAAACACGTCAGCACCGCACAATCGAGCGGCTACTGCCTGGTTAGCTCCCTTACCACCAAAGCCGAGATCAAACTTCTGACCAAAGATGGTCTCACCAGGTTTCGGGAACTGCTCCGTGAAGGTTGTGAGATCGATGTTTGCACTGCCGACGACTGCGATTCGCGGACGCTTGGCCATAACTTTTCGATTGATGTCGAGAACGGGCGAGTTTAGTCAGCGCGTCCCTGAGTGTCAAACGACTCAAGTTGTGGGGGGCGTTTGAAGGAGGTGGCGGTGGCAATTGAATTCGAACTATTCTCCGTACGGCACCCAGATGTTTTTAACCTGTGTGGCGTGCTTGAGGAACCAACGGCCCTCTGCCTGTTTCGGATCGAACCAGTTGATCGCCCTTCCTTCGTTGGTGAAAACCTGTTTTAAATTGCCGACCGAATAAGACTTCGCTGCCGTTGCGCTTGCTTCATCCGTGAAACTCCAGATGGCATCCACGTCATCGTGCTCGGCGAGTGTTTTCAGAAGCTGCGATTGATAACCCGAGACCAGGTTCACGACACCCCCGGGCAGGTCGCTGGTGTCAAACACCTGGTACAAATCGCCGATGATCAGCGGATACGTTTCCGAAGGAACCGCAACAACCGTGTTTCCTGCCGTCAGCGCAGGCAGCACGAGCGACAACAATCCAAGCAACGGGGATTGGTTCGGACAAATGATTCCGACCGTGCCGACAGGTTCATTCATCGCGATCGCGATCGTGCGGAACGGCGGATTGTGCACCGCGCCGTCGTATTTGTCCGCCCATGCGGCGTAGGAGAAGATGCGATCGATCGCAGTGGTCACTTCTTTCTCCGCCAGTTCTTTGCCGACGGCAGCCGAGAGCCGCTTTGCAACTTCTTCCTTTCGCAAAGATAGGTTCTCTGCCATGTAGTAGAGGACTTGTGCACGATTATGTGCGGTGCTCTTTGCCCACCCTGATGCCTTCCGCGCCGCCTCTACAGCATTGCGGATATCTTTCCGGTTGCCGAGCGGCGCTTCGCCAAGAAGCTCTCCCTCATTTCCGCGGACCTCAATGCTGTAACCGGAATCAGGCCGCGCCTGCTTCCCACCGATGTACAACTTCACGGTACGGTCGATTGCCAAGCCCGCGCGTTGATCTTCGTCCTCCGAATCGCTCATCGTTTTGGAAGAGGCCGGCAGCGACGGTGCCGACTTGAACCAGTCGGGTTCTATATATTCAAAGATGCCTTCACGTCCGCCTTCGCGGCCATATCCGCTTTCGCGATATCCGCCGAAGCCGCACGCCGCGTCGAACAGATTCGTGCAGTTGACCCATACGACTCCCGCCTTGATCTGCGCGGCGACCTGAAGAGCAACATTGATGCTCTCACTCCACACGGATGATGCGAGACCGTAAACGGTGTTGTTGGCGAGTTCCACGGCCTCGGACGGCGTACGGAATGTCATCGCGGCGAGAACCGGGCCGAATATCTCTTGCTGTGCGACGATCGACGTTGGGTGAACGTTGCTTAGCAGCGTGGGCGGAAAGTAAAGTCCGCGCGAAGGCATCGCGATCTGTGGCTGCCAGCAGGTTGCGCCCTCAGCTACGCCCTGGTCCACCAAACGCTTGATCCTCTCCAGTTGAACGGGAGCAACGATCGCACCGATGTCGATGGCTTTGTCGAGCGGCGGGCCAACGCGAAGCGTGCTCATGCGCGCCTGAATCTTCTCGATGAGGGGTTGCGCAATACTCTCCTGCATCAGAAGCCGAGAACCGGCGCAGCACACCTGTCCCTGGTTGAACCAGATTCCATCGACCAGGCCTTCAACTGCGCTATCGAGATCGGCGTCTTCGAAAATAATGAACGGAGACTTGCCCCCGAGTTCGAGTGACAAGCGTTTATGACTCGTCGCAGTGGCGCTTCGAATCGCTCGTCCAACTTCTGTGGATCCGGTAAATGCAATTTTGTCTACGTCCGGATGCTTTACGAGCGCTTCGCCAGTCGTGCCGTCCCCTGTGACAATATTCACTACGCCCGCGGGGAGGTTGATTTCGCGACAAATGTCGGCGAAGGCAAGCGCTGTTAAGGGAGTGAACTCCGCAGGTTTCAAAACAACGGTATTGCCGGTTGCTAGTGCAGGTGCGATTTTCCACGCCAGCATCAACAGCGGAAAATTCCACGGAATGATCTGACCAACGACACCGCAAGCCGTATAGCCTGGAAACTCCGATTCCAGCAATTGCGCCCAGCCGGCATGATGGTAAAAGTGTCGTGCCACAAGCGGAATATCGATGTCGCGGCTCTCGCGGATCGGTTTTCCGTTGTCGATCGTTTCCAATACCGCAAGACGACGGGAGTGCTTCTGCACTGATCTCGCCATCGCATACAAGTAACGTGCGCGTGCGTGCGGGGTGAGCGCCTGCCAAGCTGAGAGCGCTTTTCGCGCCGATTCGACCGCAGCCGCGATATCCGCAACTGACCCCTGCGCCACCGCAGCGATCTTTTCCCCGGTTGCCGGATCGGTAGAGTCGAAGAACACGCCTTCCACCGGATCGCGCCACTCGCCGTGAATGAAATGTCCGAAGCGCCTTTTGTGGCCGTCGAGCCAAACCAGCGCATCTTTGGGATCTTCGGGTGCCGGCCCGTACTCCATGGTTGCGAATTTCTCAGCAATGCTCATTCTTCGTCCTGGTTCAGTTTCCTTTCGCGAGCCTCACGCAATCGGATGACGGTAGTCGGCTGAGTAGCGACCTGTCGCGTGATGTTCCAACTGTCGCTCAATGTCGTTGAGCAAGGAACTGGCGCCGTAGCGGAATAGCTCGGCCTTCATCCACGGATCCCCCAACTCCTCTTTCATGAGTGCCAGCCATTCCGTAGATTGTTTTGCCGTTCGAATTCCGCCGGCGGGTTTGAAGCCGACAGCCATTCCGGTCTCGTTCGCATACTCGCGTATCGCCCGGGCCATGACCAGGCCCACCGGCAAGGTCGCATTAACGGATTCTTTGCCGGTCGACGTCTTGATGAAATCCGCGCCGGCCATCATCGCAACCAAGCTGGAGCGAGCCACATTTCGCAGAGTCAGCAAGTCTCCCGTGCCTAGGATTGCTTTCATGTGAGCGTGGCCGGATGCTTGCCTGAAAGCAGCAACTTCGTCGTAGAGTTCCTGCCAGCGTCCGCCAAAGACGAGCGCGCGGGTAATCACGATATCGATTTCGTCTGCGCCAGCTTCGACTGAGCGCCGAATCTCGGCGATGCGCTCCTCAACAGGAGACAAGCCGGCAGGGAAACCAGTCGAGACGGCCGCAACCCGAACTCCACTGCCCTCGAGCGCTCTTGCTGCCGTCTCTACAAAACGGTGATACACACAAACAGCCGCAACCTTGATGTCGAGTTCCTCAACGCCAAGACGCTTCACCAGAGATTCCTGCAGTGGGTGCTGGGCCTTGGCGCAGAGACGCCGTACGCGTTCGTCGGTGTCGTCTCCGGAGAGCGTCGTCAGGTCCATGCAAGTGATAGCGCGCAGCAACCAGGCAGCCTGCCAATCTTTCTTTACGGTTCGTCTGGCGACATGACTCTGCGCTCTCCGTTCGACGGCACTGGTATTCACACGCACCTGCTGAACCCAGTCGAGATTCAGCGGCACGCCACGATTTGAAAGAAGAGCCTTACCCGAAAGCGTGGCGACGGGCGTCACTGAGCTGGGCGCAATCTTTTCCGCAGTGTTGCTCGGACTGCTTACCGCAATCCCTGAGCGCTTGGTGTGTTCTCGAAGCATCGTGTCAGCATTGTACGGCAGATGTCGTAGGCGCGGCCAAATCAGGAGCAACGTTCACCTTGACACGATTTCGGTCGCAAAGCTAGGCTACGCTCCGGTTTAAGTCTGGAGAAAACCACTGAAGAACATCGGCCCTGCTTCCGAGCGATCCATTCCGTTGTCGAAACTTCTCCCGATTGTTCTCATCGTCGCTTGGTGCTTACCTCTTGCGGCGGCTCCCAAGAAAATCATCTTCGACACCGACCCCGGAACCGACGACGCGATGGCGCTCATGCTGGCGCTCAACTCGCCAGAACTCGATGTTCGCGCTATCACGGTGGTCCCCGGCAACGTTACTGCTAAGCAAGGGCTCGAAAACGCATTGCGCATGGTGTCGCTTGCGAACCGTTGCGATGTCCCTGTCGCCGGGGGAGCCCAGCACCCGCTGTTCCAGAAGCTGATCACAGCCGAGTTCTGGCACGGCAAGAATGGCTTGGCAGATATCGAACTCCCTCCAAGCAAATGCAAGGCGGACGAGCACTTCGGGCCTGACTTGATTATCCAATTAGTGCACGCATCGCCTCACGAGATAACCCTCGTGCCAGTGGGACCTTTGACTAATATCGCGTTGGCCATATCGAAGGACCCATCGATTGTTGCTTTGGTGAAGGAAGTAGTGATCATGGGCGGCTCGATCTCGGGCGGAAACGTAAACGCGGCGGCAGAAGCAAATATCTACAACGATCCCGAAGCTGCACAAATTGTTTTTCAGGCTGGATGGCCGCTCACGATGGTTGGGCTTGACGTAGGCGACAAAACGCTGCTCTCACAAAAGTACCTTGACCAATTGAATGTTAAACACGGCCCGGTTAATGACTTCATGCACAGCGTTGCTCAATTTCTGGTCACCTTGTCTGCAAAATTCGGCTCTCCAGGTACTCCGATGTACGACCCATTGGCGGTAGGCGTCGCAATCGATCCCACATTGGTTAAAGCCCCTGCAATGCACGTGGACGTGGAGACTCGCGGCGAATTCACGCGAGGTGAGACCGTCGCCAACCGGCGGGGAGCGGTTGAACGAAACCTGCTTCATGGCGATCGCTACATCATTGAAGGCGTCGACGAGGTAAAACCAAACGCGAAAGTGTGTACAGATGTCGATGCCGACCGTTTTCTGCAGATGTTTGTCTCACGGATACAAGGGAAGTGACGGTTTAGAAAACAGCTGTCTGTTCGAAGCTGAGAGTCGCAGCCGTCAAATCATCCCGAATTACTAAGGAGCCACGATGTACACGCCTCAAACATTGAGTGTCGCGCTGTTGATGATGATCACGAGCGCCATCTGCTGGGGTTCCTGGGCCAACACGTACAAGGGAGTCAAGAATTACCGTTTCGAGCTCTTCTACTGGGACTATGCAATTGGGATTTTTCTCATCTCTCTCATCCTCGGCCACACCATGGGCAGCACGGGACACAACTCCCAGAGCCTCGTGGAAAACATCCACTCGACGGGCGTATCTAATGTTGTTTATGCCTTGATTGGAGGCGCGTGGTTCAACCTCGCCAATCTGCTGCTCGTCGCGGCCATCGACATGGCAGGGCTGTCGGTGGCGTTTCCGATTTCGATCGGAATTGCCCTGGTGGTTGGTGTCGTCCTCAGTTACATTTTGCAGCCCAAAGGCAACGCGATTTTGCTGGCGTTAGGAGTCGCATGTGCCCTTATTGCGGTCATTCTGGACGGTAAAGCTTACGGAAGCCTGGCTAGCACGGGGCGTGTGATTTCCAATAAGAGCCTGATCGTCTGCATCGTCTCCGGAATTTTGATGGGCTTGTGGGCGCCGTTCCTGACCCGGGCAATGACCATTGGCAACCCTCTGGGCCCGTACGCCGCGTGCGTTTTTCTCACTCTGGGCGCCCTGCTGTCCTGCTTCGTATGGAACATCTATTTCATGAAGCGGCCGCTAGTGGGCGAACCCGTGAGCTTCAGCGGTTTTTTCCGAGGGCCTGCGTCAGGTCATGCCCTTGGCTTGCTCGGCGGATTCATCTGGGGGACTGGCACGGTCTTTAACATGGTGGCAGCGAGTCTTACCGGGGTTGCGATCTCATATGCGATCGGTCAGTCCGCCCCTATGGTCGCGGCCTTGTGGGGAATCTTCGCTTGGAAGGAATTTGACGGATCAAGTTCGCGTGCAAAGCTCTACCTGGTGCTGATGTTCGTTTTCTATGGATTGGCGATTCTTTTTGTGGCGAAAGCGAATGGCTAGCGGTTCCTACGATCGCCCCGTTGAGTAAGGAGTGCTTGGGCGTGAGCGTTCCGCTCTTGTTGAGAGTACTTAAGACTGTTTGGACGCTTTCGCCGCTCCACCATCAGGCTGTTTTCCGGTACCTTCTTTCAAGGTGCTGATCCCGTCGACGGCAACGTCCGAAAAGCGTTCCACTAGACCGCTCGGCCAACGAACGTCGACGTAGTCGACTTTGGCGACCGATCCCAATCCAAAGTGAATCCTCATATCGTGGTTCGAGTTGTAGCTCGAACCACTCCGAACTTCGTCAACATACGTTCTCGCGCCCGCCTTCAGCGTCAATCGGGCACCAATTCCGTCTCGATTCGACTTTGTTCCAACAGTACGCAGGCCAATCCAATGGTTGCCAGAACGTACCTGGTTCACGAGCAAGCTTGGCGGCGCGTTCATGTTCGAGATCACTGCTGACATCTTGCCATCGTTCCATAGGTCACCTACAGCAAGACCACGTCCCGCGTGAGGTGTCGTGATTCCGGCGCCAGCTTGATCAGAAATATCGTCGAATTTTCCGGTGCCGTCGTTGTGATAAAGAATGCGCGGCTCTTCGTAACTGCTTCCGAGTTTCTGCTTGTCGACCTCGGGATAGACGTGCCCGTTCACCAAAAGAAGATCGGGCCAGCCGTCGTTGTCGATGTCGATAAATGCGGTTCCCCAGCCGAGGTATTGCGTGTGCAACCCGAGTCCAGCGGCAAATGTCACGTCGTCGAAGGTTCCATTCCCGTTATTGCGGTACAGCGTCGAGGTGTCGTCGGAGAAGTTTGTTTTAAAAATATCCAGTTTTCCGTCGCCATTGAAGTCGCCGATGGCAACGCCCATGCCAGCCTGCTCGCGGCCATCTTCGTTATATGCGGCACCCGCGCTCACGGAGACGTCGGTAAACGTTCCGTCGTGGTTGTTGTGGTACAGAATGCTCGATGTGCTGTCGCAGGCAACGTAGATGTCCGGCCATCCATCCTCGTCATAATCGAACGTGGCCACAGTGAATCCATAATGACCAGATGTTTTGTCGATGTGAGCCTTCGTGCTCACATCCTCAAACTTCCCGTCCCCGAGATTATGATAAAGAATGTTCTTTGCTCCGGGCAGTCCGCGCGGGCCGCACATTACCGGAACCCCCTTCCACACACAAGACGCACGCTCGCCAGGGACAGGCGCGGTTGAAAGATCGAAGTCGACATAATTGGCGATCATCAAATCCAGCCAACCGTCGCGGTCGTAATCGACGAAGGCGCAGCCGGTGCCCCAAGCTTTGCCATCTCCCGCAGTCCCCGACTTTTCTCCGACTTCGGTAAACACGCCGTTCTGATTGTGGTATAGGCGGTTCTTTCCGTAATACGTGATGTAGACATCTTCCCAGCCGTCATTGTCGTAATCGCCGACACAGACACCTTGGCCCCAACCTGACCCCGCCAAACCGCTCTTTGCCGTAACGTCGCTGAAGGAACCATCGTGATTGTTGTGGAATAGGTGATTGGTCGGAGCCTTGTCTTTCGGAAATCCCTCGATCGTAGTGCCGTTCACAATCAGGATGTCGAGCCATCCGTCGTTGTCGTAGTCGAAAATCGCGACTCCCGTGCCCGTGGTTTCGATGATGTATTTCTTGGTGTCCCGGCCGCCAAAAACGTTCAGCATGGTGAGCCCCGACTTCCCAGCGACGTCGACAAAATTCGCCACTGGAGCAGCTGACTTCGCTGGCGAACTGCTTTGAGCAATGGCGAGCAGGGAGCTAATCGCTGCGAAGCCAACGGTCAAAGCGAAGGTCTTTAGCTGAGATTGTCTGCGCAGAATTCGGTCCCGGCTGGAAAACATGCTTGAGCCTGCATACTAGGACGCCGTGCCGGAGGGGTCAAGCCGCATGGGCATCGCCACTTGGCAGGAAGGTTGATTGTGCGAATTCCGTCTCGATCGGCCTTTGATATCCTTACGCGGCCATGCGTCATTTCCTTATCGATACCGACACCGCTTACGATGACGCCGTCGCGATCAGCATGGCGTTGCGCAACCCCAACGTGCAGGTGGTGGCGATCACTACGGTTGCCGGGAACGTCGACGTTCAGCAATCTACTCGCAATGCGCTTTACACGGCGGAGCTATGCGATGCCAAGGTTCCGGTCTACGTGGGCGCGGAAAAGCCGCTGCTTCGAACCTATCAGAATGCCACGTGGTTTCACGGGCGAGACGGGCTTGGCGATCACGGGTATCCTGCAGCACGCGAAACGGCCGCTGACGCGGACGCCGTTGACGCCATCATCGAAGCCGCGGAAAAGTATCCCGGACTCGTTATCGTTACGCTCGCTCCACTAACGAACGTGGCTTTGGCCGTGGCAAAAAAGCCATCTATTGCAGCGAAGATCAGCCGTTGTGTGGTGATGGGTGGCAACCCTTGCGGCGAGGGAAATGTAACTCCAGCCGCGGAGTACAACATTTGGGTTGACCCGGAAGCGGCGCGAATCGTTCTGCGCAGCGATCTTCCGATCGAACTCATCGGATGGCATCTCTCGCGTGGAGAAGCGGTCATCAACGAATCCGATATCGCAACAATTCAGAAATTCAATACCAGGCTTTCCAATTTCGCAATCGAGTGCAACAGCCATGCACGCAAAGCCTACAAGGTTCAGACAGGCGAGGACGGCATTTCGCTGCCCGATCCCGTTGCGATGTGCCTGGCGCTGGATCCGACCGTTGGAACCCAGTGGAGTTCCCACTACGCCGACGTGGAGACCGAGAGCGAATTGACCCGTGGAATGACTGTGATCGATCGACTGCAGGTGGCTGACGATGAACGGAACCGAGCGGTCTGGGATCCGATGCTGCGCAAAGGACGCAAGGCCAAAGTTTGCTGGACAATCGACAATGCTCGATGGAAGAAAGCACTGTTCGAGTCGCTGCGATCGTGAAAAGACCTGGAGGTTTATTGAAGATTTGAAATCGGCGGCTAGAAAACCACGCTAGTTGGTGCTACACCGTTGATCCGCGGCTAACTTCGCGATGGAGCCAAGCGCGAGCTGACGTCCATTCACGCGAAACGGTCGCGGGTGAGATCCCGAGGACCTGCGACGTATCTTCGATCGAAAGGCCTGCAAAGAATCGTAGCTCGACAATCTTCGACTGCTGTTCATCGAGCATCGCCAGTCCCTTTAGCGCATCGTCGAGCATGATCACGTCGAGATCTACTGGCTTCGATGCGGCTTCCAGCCCCTCGTTGAGTGTGACCTTGCACGCCCCGCCCCCACGCTTCGCCGCCTGATGGCTGCGTGCATATTCCACGAGAATCTGGCGCATGACGCGCGCCGCCACTCCGAAGAAGTGTGCGCGGTCCTGCCATTGTGGAACATTGTGGCCGACTAATCGAACATAGGCCTCATGGACGAGAGCGGTGCTCTGCAATGTGTGGTCGGAACGCTCCCGTTGCAGGTAGTGGTGTGCAATCTGACGCAGCTCCGTATAGACCAGCGGGACCAGGTCATCGAGTGCCTGTTGGTCCCCGCCACGCCAACGCACCAATAACTCTGTTATTTGCTGATTGGAAGAGTCGCGTCGCACAGATTCGTTCAAATCGCCCGGGGGACAGGCTTTTGCGCGAGCATAACCCGTAACCAAATGGGTGTCAACGAAGCATTGAAGGTCCCATAACATCATACGTTCAGAGGATGTCACGGCCCGGAGGTCACCGAAAATTGAAGAGTTCGGCGAAATTCTGAGTTCCAGCAGGCTCGCTGTCGTCGCAAAACGCCCTCTCTGGACATCCCACGCGATTACTTTTATGCTCCCGAATCGCATCCCCGAAACGGAGAGAAAGATGAATCGTTGGTGCAGCGCCTATGCCGAACACTTATTTGCAGTCTTGCGTGTTGTCGCTGGATTCATGTTCGCTTGCCACGGCGCTCAGAAATGGTTCGGCGTGCTGGGAGGCACCGTCGCAATTCACACAACCAAAGGGCTGATCGCAGGCACGGTTGAATTGGTAGGCGGCACACTCATCGCGATCGGCCTATTCACGCGAATTGCCGCATTCATTAGCAGCGGTGAAATGGCGTTCGCATATTTCCTGGTTCATGCAAAAACCAGCTTCTGGCCAATCATCAACAAAGGCGACCTGCCTATCGTGTATTGCTTCCTCTTTCTCTACATTGCCGCGAGGGGCGCAGGACGATTCAGTCTCGACGCCATCCTGTGGCCCGAGTCGGGTAGCAAGCCCAATCCATGAAGGCGCATGCTGCGCGCAACAAAGCCTGACTCGGGCCGACTGCGGCCAACCGCGATAGCGTCGGAACCCAGCGGCCATCGCGAAATCTGGCGCTTTCGGTATACTGATAGTGCATGCCGGTTTTGAAGAACATCGCAGCAATTGCCAAGGGGATGAGCATCACCTTCATGGAGATGTTTCAGCCCACCCTGGTCGAGAACTACCCTGATGGGCCGGGACCGTTGCGGGGCGCGAAGTTCCAGGAACGCTTCCGCGGGATGCACGTGCTGCAACGCGACGAAAACGGACTCGAGAAGTGCGTGGCCTGTTTTTTGTGCGCAGCCGCGTGTCCGTCGAACTGCATCTATATCGAAGCTGCAGAGAACACGGAGACGAATCGGGTAAGTGGCGCCGAACGCTACGCCAAGGTGTACAACATCGATTACAACCGCTGTATCTTCTGCGGATATTGCGTGGAAGCCTGCCCGACCGACGCGATCACGCATGGACACGGGTTTGAGCTGGCGACGTTTAGTGCTACGAATTTGATCTATCGCAAGGAGCAGATGCTGGCGGCCGCGCCAGCGCACATGGGGGCCAACGCGGTCTTCAACAGTGCCGAGGTGGCCGGCGGGGCTCCGGCGTCGATGATCCAGGGGAGC
>Ga0126378_10003113_pt1 | contig 12483 bp, 11 predicted proteins | sample PanSoiMetPlot_23_FD_92587 | JGI IMG/M metagenome (GOLD analysis project Ga0126378, IMG submission 92587) | Tropical forest soil microbial communities from Panama - MetaG Plot_23 | ecosystem: Environmental > Terrestrial > Soil > Tropical forest > Bulk soil | place: Panama | collected 2016-02-17
CGCGAAGCAGATTCCAATCAAATGCTTCCAGGTGGCCAAGATAGAAAATTAGCCTGTGCCGCTCAGCAATGGGCCGTTCGTAAAACGAATTAGGCGGCAAGAGATCGAACAGAGCGTCGGTCTGCGACCGAGCCGTTGCCATTCGCGAAAGCAGATTTGAAAGAAGATCCGGCGCGACTTTCGAAGTTGCCATGAAGACACCTCGGCGGGCCAGGGAACTTCATTGTCCTGCGCCCGCACGCTTTGGAGCAAGTTTATTTGATTCGTGACCGAGGGAAAAAGACTCCGGTGGCACTTTACGCGATGTGCCCCTCCAGAAATGCCAGGGCTTTGCGAAAAGCCCTACCGCGATGACTGTATTGATTTTTTTCTTCGCGCCTGAGTTCAGCATACGTGCGCTTCAGTTGTGGAAAGAAAAACACAGGATCGTAACCAAAACCACCGCTGCCCCGAGGCTCCTTCGCGATCACTCCGTCAGCGAAATCCGAAAGAACTGCGAGCGCGCGTCCTTCTTTAGCGAGCGAGGTTATGCATACGAACCTCGCTTTGCGACCTTCCCCGTCGAGCCCCTGCATCTCTCGTAATAACTTCTGGTAACGATCAGAATCGTTCGCATTCTGACCCACGTAGCGTGAAGAGTACACGCCGGGAGCGCCACCCAGCGAGGGAACAACCAAGCCTGAATCATCCGCTAGCAAGATGCCCTTCGTGAAGGAGCTGTAGTGCAGTGCTTTGCCGGCGGAGTTCTCGGCGAAAGTCGGGGCGTTCTCTTCAAACTGCGGAATTTGGTAGAGGTTTGGCAACAGCGCGAACTCGATCGGCGAACCCGCCGCGAGCTCGCTGTACTCGCGCAACTTTCCTGGATTGGACGAAGCGAGAAAAATCTGCATCGGCGGTCTGATTCAGAATTATCGGGATCGCGTGCTGAAGTTCATGCGTAGAAGCTCTTGTTGCGTTTCATGTAACAAGCGAATTCCGCCCGCGGCCAACGCAAGGAGCTGCTGAAGCTCGCGATCCGTGTAAGGCCGACCCTCGGCGCTCGCTTGCACTTCCACAAAGCGGCCGCTGCCCGTCATCACAACATTCATATCTACTTGCGCTCGCGAATCCTCGTCATAGGCGAGATCGAGCAAGGGAACATCATCGACAATACCCACGCTGATCGCCGCAAGCGAATCAAGCAGAGGAACGGATCGCAGCATGCCCGCCGCTACCATACGCTCGAACGCCAGCGCGAGCGCGACAAAAGCCCCTGTGACGGACGCAGTCCGCGTTCCGCCGTCAGCCTGAATCACGTCGCAATCGAGCCAAGCCGTTCGCTCCCCCAGCGCCTTCATGTCGGTCACGGCTCGCAGCGTCCGCCCGATCATTCGCTGAATTTCGAGCGTTCGACCCGATTGCCTGCCTCGCGCCGATTCGCGCGGCGTGCGTTCTTCAGTCGATCGCGGCAGCATTCCATATTCGCCGGTTACCCAGCCTTTGCCCGATCCTTTGCGAAACGACGGAACTCCGTCCTCAATCGTCGCCGTGACGATCACCCGCGTGTCGCCTTCCTCAATCAGCACGCTGCCTTCAGCGTGCGGAATAAAATCCGGCGTGATTTTTACCTGACGCAGGTCTTCAGCAGCGCGTCCATCGGTTCGCAACGTTTGCTCCTCTCGGGTTCCCTCGCGTTTTTCGTCGAGAAACCGTTGGTGAACACAGTGTGACGACTGAAGCGGCAGGTGTCAACAAAACTGATGGCTGGCTCGCCAGTTCGGGCTGCTCGGTTTGAGTCTACGAAGGTGGGCGGTTGCCAGACGGTGCCTGCACGCCAGGGGGAATAGAAGGCCCGTTTTCATCTGGGGGCGAGGCTCGAATGCGAGCTTGAAGCTGGCTGGGCGGCTGGTGCAACGTTCGACGGGTTGAGGTCAAAAAATCCTGTAAGATCCAAATGCCCTGCAAGCGTTTCAACTTCTTGCCCGTGAATCAAAATCTTCAACCGGCGCGCGGAGGGCACATTTTGCTCGAGCGTCTTCGTTATGGAATCCACTACCACTTGTTCGCTCTCGATCCCGGACGGAGTCTCCGATGAAAGCGAATCCGAGAAATCCGCGATGGCAGTTCCGTCGGGCAAGAGATAAAACGCCAAAAGCTCCGTATCGGCTGCAATCGTGCGCTGCTCTGTTGAGGGCGCCTTCGTAATCAAAGCCTGCAGCACCTGTTTCCCGCGCTCTACCGGTTCCCCCGAAAGTGCCAGTTCAACGCTCGTCGCAGCGACTCGATCCTCTCCGGCGGCCCAATAGATTTTCGCGTATTGCTGCACGTCGCTCGGCGTCGAAATTTCCGGCGCCAGCACGTCGCGGCGCGCTTTTTCTTCGGAAGTTTGCGATTCCGCCGCCAGGCCCTTCATGCGACGGTGCAGGCTGCTCAGACTGATCAACCCCACGAGCACCGCTACCGTGAGAATTCCCGCAGCGATTTTTAGATCGCGCGGCATTATAGCCCCGTCGGAGTCTGACTCGTCGAAGGCTGACTTGCGGGAGGCTGTCCTGTTGGCGGTTGCACTGTGGGTGGCAGCTCCGGTGGGGCCACGTTGATTGGTCGAAACGCGGCCACACCTTTCGCAATAGCCGCCGCAAGCGGTCCCGTGAGCGAAGTCAAGGCAATCGGGTCTGACACCGAGACACTCGATATTTCCACCGCCACTGCAGGGCCCGCAACCGACCGCAAGTTTCGCACCGCAACGGGGGTCGGCGCGTTTGGCGATTGCGAAAACCGATGCGTCAATTCGATCTGCACCAGGTTTGCCAGCCGCCGACTTTGGTCCGCGAAAGGCCGCTGCGCTTCGAACCACGGTATTATCGCCGTCTTGAAAGTTGCTGTAGCAGCGCTCGTAGCCATCATGGAGTATGAGTCTGGAGACGACGACGGGAATTCATAAAAGTATGTCCTCGTGCTACCCGCTGCGCCCGAGGATGAGATGTGCAAGTTGATGAAGATCGCGTCGCGAAACGCGTTCGCTACGGCAGCGCGATCGTCATACGAAGGATTCGAATCGTCATTGCGCGTCATCATCACGCGATATCCAAGCCGCTCGAGTTCGCTGCGCAAAATCCTTGCCATCTGCAGCGCCAGATCCTTTTCAACTAATCCGTTCGCTCCTCGCGCGCCTGTGTCCGTGCCTCCATGCCCAGGATCTATCACCACAACAGGACCAACGTGCACAGGAGCCTGAGGCGGGGCGCTCTGGTTTTCTCCACCTTGCTGTGATTGGGCGGCCGGAGTCGCCGGAGCATCCGGCTGTTGAGGATTTTGCTGTGGCGGAGCGCCCTGCTGCGGCGGTTGCGCCTGTTGCTGCGGCGAGTTTTGCTGTTCCGATTGTTGCTGGCCGCCAAGCGCGTGCGACGAAATTCCGCAAGGCAGCGTCATCGACGACAATCCCGCGCAGATTACAAAGCCACAAAAGAAACAACGACGCACGGACAAAAGAATATCAGAAATGCTCGCGGCCAATTGCCAGAAAGCTCCGCGATTTCACCCAAATGCTACACGAAAGTTACGCGGGCCCGCACATCCAATTGGAATTAAATCGCGCCTCGAATCATATCCGCCGCTTTCTCGGCAATCATAATCGTAGGAGCGTTTGTGTTACCCGCGATAATTCGCGGCATCACGGACGCGTCCACCACACGCAGCCCATCAATACCGTACACGCACAAACTCGAGTCCACCACGGCCATCGCGTCGTTGCCCATCTTGCAGCTCCCCACGGGATGGTAAAGCGTTTGCGCCTCCGCGCGAATGAACTCCGCGATTTCTTTGTCACTCTGCACATGTGCGCCGGGATGCAGTTCGTCTCCGCGGAATTTCGACAGCGAAACTTGCTGCGCGAGGTGGCGCGAAAGCTTCACGCCCTCGATCATCACGCGCATGTCCGTATCCGTCGAAAGGTAATTTGCGCGAATCGCAGGAGAATCGAGCGGATTCGCGGTTTTCAGCGAGATAGACCCGCGGCTCTGTGGATTAAGCAACGTGGACCCAAAACCAAAGCAATGATCCTTGCGCGGCGTCAAACCGTGATTCAAATAGTACGCGGGACCAAAAAGCAACTGCAGATCGGGGATTTCCAGCTCCTTGCGCGTGCGGAGAAAAATTCCCGCTTCAGCCACGTTGGAAACCAGCGGCCCGTTCTTGAACAAAAAGTAGCGAATCAAATTCGGAATCGATTCAGCCGTTGCCATGCTCACAGGTTTTTTACAGAGGTACCCGGCCGACACCATCACATGGTCCTGCAGATTTTTGCCGACGCCGGGCAAATCGAGAATCGGCTGAACGCCTGCGCGCCGAATGTCGTCCGCGGGCCCAATTCCGGAGAGCAACAGCAATTGGGGCGAATTCACCGCACCGCCCGCAAGGATCACTTCTCGCTCGGCGCTCGCGAATTCAGCCGCACCTTCGCGAAGGTATTCGACGCCCGTGGCTCGTCTTTTCTCAATTTGCGTGCGCGCCGCGTGTGCATGTGTCACCACACTGAGGTTTTTTCGCTGCAGCGCCGGCTTCAGAAATGCGTCGGCAGCACTATGCCGCCGCCCATTTTTCTGCGTCACCTGATACAGCCCGGCGCCTTCTTGCCTGTCAGCGTTGAAATCAGAATTTGCCGCGAACCCCAACTCTTTCGCAGAATCAAGAAACGCGTGCGTGAGCGGATTCACGCAGCGCAAATCGGTCACGCACAGTGGACCATTCGCTCCGTGGAATTGCGATTCGCCTCGCTCCTCCGCTTCTGATTTCTTGAAGTAGGGAAGGACTTCTTCGAAACTCCAACCTGCATTCCCGAGGCTCGCCCAGTGATCGTAGTCGAGCCGATTTCCGCGCGCGTAAATCATCGCGTTCATCGAACTCGACCCGCCCAGCATTTTTCCGCGCGGCCAATAAAGTTGCCGCCCGTTGAGGCTAGGCTCAGGCTCGGTCGCATAATTCCAGTCCACTGCAGTTTTGTAGAGCTTTGAAAACGCAGCAGGAATGTGCACTCGCGCCGGCGTGTCCGGACCACCGGCTTCAAGCATTAGCACACGCGTATGCAGGTCTTCGCTCAAACGCGCCGCCAATACGCAACCAGCCGAGCCAGCTCCCACAATCACGTAATCGTACGCGTTTGCTTTTGAGTGCATCGGTTCAACAGGAGATTACAAGCTAGCGTGCTGCAACCTGCAAGGGAATTCACTGAATGGCAGGAAACGCAGTGCGAACGAATCGTTCCGAAGTTAAGCGGCCTTGCGCTGATTTTCCGTGGCGGCTGTCCATCGCCGTAGCGGCGCGGTCGCCCAATACGCCAGAAATCCGCCGGCGATCAACAAAGCTCCAAATGCGAGCCCGTTCATGCCGAGAATTTTCTCGCTTTCGCTGTGGAACATCGCAAAGCCGAGCAGCAGGATCGGAAACTCGCCGACGAGGACCGCGCCCGCCATCGCACCCGGCACGCGAAATGGCCGCCGCAGATTCGGTTCCTTGATTCGCAACGCCACCAGCGCAAGAAATTCAAGTGACAGGCTCATACCGTAAAGCATGATGTCGAGCGTGACGAGCCGTTCGAACCCCAAGCCCAGGCACATCGCCCATGCCGTCGCCAGTACAACGATCGAAACCCACGGCGCGCGCGTCTTCGGCTGCAGCTTGCCGAACACCGCCGGCAGCATCCCATCCTGCGCCATCGCCAAAGGCAGGCGCGAATAGCTCATCACCAGCGCGTTGAACATTCCGAACGCGCTCATCATTCCGCCTAGCACCAAGGTTGCGCGAAACACGCGGCCAGCCACCGGCCCGCCAACGAGCGTTCCCATTATCCCTGCCAAATCCGCCCAGGAGCCCGTTTCAAACGCTGACGACGAAATTCCGGTAAGCCACATCGCCGCGAACGGAAGAATGTAGGTAGCCGCCACCACCAGCACCGCAATCAGCATTGCTTTCGGGTACGTCTTCTGCGGCCGTCGCACTTCGGTCGCGATCGTCGACGCGTTGTCCCATCCCATGTAGTTCCACATGCAGATCAGCAAACCGCCCATGAGTCCCACGGTCGAAGTCGTCGGAGTCGTCACCGCATCTTTCAGCGCGCCCATCTCCATCGGAGCGATCAGCACGATCAGCGCAAAGGGCAGCGATAGCAAAAAGAAAAGCCACAGCGACGAGATCGCCACCACGCGAATGCCCGCGATGTTCATCAACGCGCAAACAGTCACCACAGCGAGTCCCACCATCACGCCCCGATGTCCTTCAGTGAACCATGGAAACAAGCGCGTGAGGTACGCAACGAAAAGCGTCGGATAAATCGCCATATCAAAGATACTGGCGACCAGCGAAAGCCACGCCTCTTGAAATCCCCAGAAATTTCCCAGCGCGCGTCGCACCCACGCGTAGTAACCGCCTTCTGATGGCAGCGCGCTTGAAAGTTCGCCGATCATGTACGTCGTGGGTAGGCTCCAAATCAGCGGAGTAGTCAGCAGAAGCAAAATGCCCAGACAGTATCCGGCGCCATGAATAATGTCTTCGGTTCCGTACGTGCCGCCCGATACCATGAAAAATGTCGCGGCCACCAAGGGCCAGACGGTCAGCTTCGCTACTTTCTTCTTGGGGGAAGAAATCGCCCGGGAGGGAAATTGGGCTGGCAGGGAAATCGTACTCAATTTTTTGTCGCGTCCTCCAGCAGCGATCCTCGCTCTCTAACTGCCGCGCAAGCTGGAGCGAGTTCGCCTCTTGCAACTGAAGAATACGAAATTTCACGCGCGATGCAAGAGAAAATGTAGCCGCGGGTCAAAAAAATTTTGGCGGAAGGCTGCCGTCGCTGTCTGCCGTCGCCGATCCCCAATCTCCCGTCCGCTAGGAAAATTCTTAGAGTTGGGCCGTGAAGAGCTTTTGCGAGAAAAATGCGCCGCGAAGAATTTAATTCGAGTTGCCCTTCGCCGCTTTCTTTTCCATTCGCCGCTGGCGCTGCTCTTCGCTCCAGGCCTTTTGCTGCTCCGGCGTCAGAACGGCGAACACTTGCGCGCGAGTTTGCTTGTTGATCGCCTTGATCTGCTTCGTTTGCTGGTCTGGGGTGAGCGTTTTGTCCTTCTCAATATCCCGTATTTGCTTCTTTGCGTCTTCGCGTATCGACTTGATCTTGTCCTTTTGATCCTGCGTCAGGTTCAGGGAATCGTCGTTTTCAATTGCGTCGGGATTTGAAGACCCCTTTGCCGCGCTTTGTGAAGGTGCCGACGCCGAGCTCGATTGAGCTGCAACGGTTCGCGTGAAGCCCACTCCACACAGCGCTAGCAGAAAAATAAATGAAAGCAGTCGCGGTGCGTTCATCCTTTCTCTCCTCAGTATGAATTGCTCAAACAACTAGACATCCGATCCAAAATGCTTCAGGTCCTCCGGTCCTTCTTTCGTCGCGAGTTTTTTTGCCCCCTGCACTTGCACCCGAATCTGTTCGACGACATCCGGGTTCGCGAGCGTTGTAATGTCGCCCACACCCATCGTGTTCGAGATCGCAGCCAGAATCCGGCGCATGATTTTTCCCGAGCCAGTCTTCGGCATGTCCGGAACGATGTGAACTGTTTTCGGCCGCGTGATTTTTCCGATCATCGCTTCAATCGTGTGGATGACCTTATCGGTCACTTCTTTCGGTGATGCTTTAACTCCCGGCTTCAACGAAATGTAAATCTCCGGCACTCGGCCTTTGATTTCATCGACTACCGGCACTACAGCGGCCTCGGCCACTTCATCCACCGTTAAACATGCGGATTCAAGTTCCTTTGTGCCCAGGCGATGGCCCGCAACATTAATCACGTCGTCAACGCGCCCGAGAATCCGGAAGTATCCGTCCGTAGCGAGCAGCGCGCCGTCACCGGCAAAGTATGGCCAGTCGTGCCAGTCCGTGCTCTTCGAGTCCTTGCAATATTTTTGGTAGTACTGCTTGAAGAATCTCTCCGGATTTTTCCAGATCGTCTGTTCAATTCCCGGCCACGGATTCCGAATACATATATTTCCCGCGCGCCCGGCTCCGGCGGGAAGCTCCTGGCGATTCTCGTCGTAGATAATCGGATAGATTCCCAGCACTCCTGGCCCCGCGCTTCCTGGCTTCATCGAATCGAGAGCCGGCTTCGTGCTGCACATGAAACCGCCCGTCTCCGTCTGCCACCACGTATCGACGATCACTGCTTCACGCTTGCCGACTACGTCGTAGTACCAGCGCCAAACTTCCGGCTCGATCGGCTCGCCCACCGTCGTCATGTGCTTGAAGTGATATTTGTACTTGGCAGGTTCGTTTGGACCCGCTTTGCGCAACATGCGGATCGCGGTCGGGGAAGTGTGGAAAATATTTACGTCGAGCCTCTCTGCGATTCGCCACGGCCGCCCTGCATCCGGATAATTCGGCACGCCTTCGTAAATTACGCTGGTCGCTGCTAACGCCAGCGGTCCATAAACAATGTACGAGTGCCCGGTGATCCAGCCGATATCGGCCATGCACCAGTACACATCCTCGGGATGAATGTCCTGATAGTATTTTGCGGTGCCGGTGACGTACGCGAGGTATCCGCCCGTGCGATGCTGGCAACCTTTCGGTTTTCCTGTGCTGCCGCTCGTGTACATCAGAAAGAGCGGATCTTCCGCGTCCATTGTCACGGGCTCAACGGTTTTTCCGCGATAATCCTTCATCACCTCGTCAACGAAATAGTCGCGGCCCTTCACCATCGGCGTCGCTGATCCATATTTCCCCGGATAGCGCCGCCACACGAACACTTTGTCGATCTCCTGGCCGTCGCGCTTTGCGGTTTCAACGGCGATTTCGACTGCTGCCTTGTGATCGATCAGCTTGCCGCCGCGATAGTAGCTATCGGCATAAATCAGCACGCGGCTGCCTGAGTCCGCCGCGCGCATTCCACACGCTTCGCCGCTGAATCCGCCAAACACCACGGAGTGAATCACGCCGAGCCGCGCGCAGGCCAGTATCGTGATCGGAAGTTCGGCGATCATCGGCATGTGGATCGTTACGCGGTCACCTTTTTTCAATCCCGCAAAATCGCGCAGCATCGCCGCTGTTTCATTCACCCGCTTGTAGAGTTCCTGGTAAGTGATAACCGTGGCCTCTTCGGTCTCCGGCTCCGGAACCGAAATCAGCGCCGCCTTGTTCTTGTACTTTCCAAGATGCCGATCCACGCAGTTGTAGCTCGCATTGAGCTTCCCGCCCACGAACCACTTCCAAAACGGAGGGTTTTTCGTATCGAGAACGGTGTTCCATCGTTGCGACCACGTCAGCATGTCCGCGTATTCTTCAAAGCAGTTCGGAAAATTCTTCTCGCTGAAGCGCTCCATCGCTTTCGGATCTTTCAAGTTGGCCTGTTCTACAAATGACTTCGGCGGGTAAAAATACTCTTCCTCTTTCCAGTGAACTGCAATGTGCGCTTCGCCGGCTGTAGCTACGCTCGAGCTTGAAGTTTGGTTTTTGCTTTCGGCCATGGCAGCTCCTTGATTTTAAGATCGTTCAAAACACCGGCGATCGCTGAAGAGTTTCGAGGCCAGACTCGGCGCGTCCAGCGCCGCGACATTTCTGAGATGCAATCACATGCCGACCCGGCGGATTTTCGGCTAATCATCTCTCTGCCGTGAGACGGCGTCAATCGGCTAACGGCGCGGGCGACCTATCCGACGGAATTTGGCGATTTCACCTAAACCATATTCCAGAAACTCTTACCCGCTTCGCTGTATACGTCGCAAGCAGCGTATTCCTTAGCCGAACGCTGAAGCTTGAATGGCCAGCAGTAAAAACACATGCCGCTCGTACAAGTTACCATCGTGCTGATCGTTGTTGGCGTGCTTTTGTGGCTGGTGAATCGTTTCATCCCGATGCAGGGAACGATCAAGTCGATTCTGAATGTGGTCGTGGTGATCTGCGTTGCTCTGGCTTTTGAATGTATTCGGAATTCTGCACTCGTTGCCTGCACATCAGAGTCTGCTCATAGCGGCCGGGTGCCACAGATTTCAGCAGGTGACCTGAAGCGCGCGGTCTTGGCCGCATTCAACTTTTCCTGTGAGCAACCGACTTTTCGAATTCTTCCAGCAACCCAAGTTGACCTTTCAGAATTTTAACTCTTGCTTCATGCAAATCGAACCAGGCGGCTCGATCGACCTCCGGAAACGTGCGAATTTTCCCGGAGCCTTTGGGCATTTCGATCGAAAAGGTGTTGCTGCGAATCGCGGATGCGTCGATGTCTCCTTCGACCGCCCAGGGGTAGACTATCTTGCCGCTGGCCTGCTTTACCGGTTTCAGCGGTTCGAATTCGCCGCTGATCGCAGTGCCAGTCTCTTCCTGAAATTCCCGCTTCGCCGCGCCGAGCGCATCCTCTCCGGAAGCAAATTCTCCCTTGGGGATCGACCAGGCGCCTTCGTCCTTCTTCGCCCAAAAAGGGCCGCCCGGATGGACGAGGAAGACCTGCACGGCGCCGCGTGCGATTCGATAAAGCAGAATTCCTGCGCTTTGTTTGGGCATCGCTGGCTGAGTCGAACTAGGGTTCGACGCGCCCAGCGTAGCAGGAATCAGCATGGTGCGACGATCCCAAACTGCGCGTGAAAACTCTCGCGCACCGCGGTGGGTGATTCGCAGGGCGCGAGTTTTCGACCGGCACGCGATCCAGCCGAGTGCCAACAATCGCGCCAGAATCGCCGCACCCAGCGCGCCCGCCAAATGTGGGCGTCGCTAGGTCCAATCGAGACATTCGCGGGCAAAGGAACGCCGCGCGTTCCTTGCTCGTTCGAGATCGACGCCAAACTTCGCGAGCCACTTCTCGCCGCGCGGACCAACTTCGTATTGGCGGTCGCCATGCGCTTGAATTACCTTAGCCGATTCGAGTTTTCGCGTCAGTTCAACGGCTAAGCGACCCGCGAGATGGTCGTAACAGATTCGTGCGACGCACAACGCCTCGACTTGAGGATCGCGCGTGATGTTTCGCAGGCGCGAAGGCGTCGCGATGGTTCCGAGAGCCTCGAGTGCATAGGCCACTTCCGGTTTTGCAATTTTGTAGAGCCGCTGCCGCCCAGCGCTTTCTGCGCGAAGAAGACCACCATCGACCAGCTTCGAAAGATGTCCTGACGCTGATTGCGCCGAAATTCCTGCCACGCGCGCAAGCTCGCCGGCCGGCAGCGCTTTCTCGTCCAATAGGGCGAGCAGGATCGCTGCTCGCGCTGATTCGCCAATCAACTCACCAACTGCTGCGATGGGATATGTGCTATTCATATGACCAATTCTAACGTCGGTCTGCTACGACGTTTCATTCCTGGGTGAAACATCGTTGCGTAGCTGTCTGTACTGTGACGAATAGGGTTCAACGTTGCACCGCCAATTCAAATAGGGAAGGGAATTGAGATGATTATGCTCTGCATTCGTTACACGATCGACCAGAATCAATACCGTGCATTTTGAAGAATACGCACGCGCATGGCCGGAACCGATCCGGCGGCGCGGCGGACAACTGATTGGCTACTTCCTGCCGACGAAGCTCGCGGGATCAACGAGTGCCGCACTGGCGCTGATCGAGTTTCCGAATCTTGAGGCTTACGAGAAATATCGCGAAGCTCTGGGCGCGGATTCCGCAGCAGCCGCCAACGTCGCCGCGATCGAAAGTCGGGTGCATCCTCTGCGAGGACCGGTCCTTTTTACGCCGCATTCCCTAGCGCGGTAGGGCGTTTGGCATGGCGTGAAAAATTGTTGTCAGCGGCTTGCCGATCGGGAACATCTATCAGACCATCAATGGCACCGACCTGCAGGCTTCAGATTTCGGTCTGTATGATTTTTCGACTGGAATATTCAACCAACCCGGCGATCAACCCAAATTTCTCGGCTACTGGGGGAGCAATATCCTTTGGAGTGAGTAACAGACAGAACTCGGGGTTGTTTTGGGCTCAGGACAAAGTTTCGCTTCTCGAAATTTTGGAGGCGGGGGGAGTTGAACCCCCGTCCGAAAAGCCTTGCCACCCGAAGACTACATGCTTGTCCCGTTCCGAATGTTTCACCCCGAGAGCTCAGAGCGGGCAAGACGCGCTCGTGGCTAGTCCGATGATCTTACCGCCACGTTACGGACCGAAACGCGACGGCCAGCCTACTGTGTGACGCCTCATCCCGATCGCGTAGGCGACGCTCGGGGAGACGCGCTGACTAATTTATGTTAGGCAGCGAGAGCCAACTGTGAGTTGCCAGTTGTGTTGTTTCCACCCGATAGCGGGCAGGTGGGGCCCGGCATGCCTTCAGGCCGCGACAGCTTCCGTCGAAACCGTGTCGCCCCCGTCGAGCCTCTATTTTACCACTACTGGTTCGCCCTTTTACATGTGCGGTGTCTAACGAGCGAGTCATACCAGATTTTCGCTGTTGAAATTTCGCAACGAAGTATGAGTTCAGGCAGCAGCAGTGGCGAGGAAGCACCTCAACAAGACTTTCGGTTTTAACCACTTCGCTTCCAACTGCCCAGATCA
>Ga0126378_10003115_pt1 | contig 12480 bp, 8 predicted proteins | sample PanSoiMetPlot_23_FD_92587 | JGI IMG/M metagenome (GOLD analysis project Ga0126378, IMG submission 92587) | Tropical forest soil microbial communities from Panama - MetaG Plot_23 | ecosystem: Environmental > Terrestrial > Soil > Tropical forest > Bulk soil | place: Panama | collected 2016-02-17
AATTTTAGGCCTCCTACGTCGCGGTAGTCGGAAAGCGTACACTCCCAGGGAAGCATCTGATTGTCGATCTTGCGAAGACCTGTCCATTTCACGGTCAGGAACGTGGACGCATCCAGAAAATACGAGCGCACCTCGCCTTGTCTGTCCGTTATCTTCAGGTGATAGACCGCCTTGCCATCCAAGTCTTCCTTGCCGGCAAGCTCGATCTTTGAGCCCTTGGCTTTGTAATCCACCATCGGTCCGTCTGGGTCGGCCTCATCGGGCATTCCTTTCAAATCTTCCTCGGGCATCGCTTGAACGGCTTTGTTTTCACCGAAGGGATCGACGATCCAGCCGGCAGATTTCCCGTCGTAAGCGCGGAGAACTTTCTGGCCCTGAACGGTCATTTCAGAATAAAGCTTGTGGGGACGCTCCAATTCCAGGATAACCATGCCTTCGAAACCTTGAGGGAATGCCACCCGGCCAGTGATTCGTTCCGACTGAACCGCTTTGATTTTGGCGATTCCGCCGCGCGCCTCAACCGTCTTTTTTATGATGTCGTCGGCCGTTTGCGCGGAGAGCCGCAGCGGCAAGAGACAGAAGAAAATAGTAAGAAGCAGTCTGGTTTTCATCGGAGTTCCGTTGGCTCTAGTTTGGCGGCTGAGGACCGAGAACAATCCATCGTAGAAGCTGCCGAGTTTCCGGTCAATCCGGATTTGCTCCTTGAGCCGATCGGCGGCATTGTGAATTCACGGTTGCGAAACAATTTTTCACTAGGCTCGGTTGCGGGTACAGTTAGAGCCGCGGCGAATGCGATAAGTCGAAGGATCATTCTCAGGGTTTGCCAGGAAAATTTTATGAGACGGCGATATCCAGCGGGACTTCTTCTGATTCTGTTGGCGATCCACTCTTCCGGAATCGCTAAAGGGCAGCAGGAACCCGCGGGCGAAGGGCGTCCAATCACTCCGGCAGGCAAGCTCGTGATGGACCCCGCAACGCATTTTCCCGCGGTGGGCGCAATGCCCATGTCGATGCTGCGTAGCCCGGACAAGCTCGGGCGCGGCGGAAGAGGCCGGTACCTTCTGGTGGTCAACAGTGGCTATGGCGTGCAGTTTAGCGCAGAGACCAATGAAGCGCAGCAATCCATTGCGGTGATCGACCTGAACGCCGCTCCGGAACCCGTGGTGATTCAAAACGTCTATTTTCCAACGCCGCAGAGCGCCAACGTCGGGTTGGCATTCGCTCCCGTGCCTGATTCCAAGGGAAGCTTTGCAATGTACGTTTCTGGGGGCTTCGAAAACAAAGTGTGGATCTTCCGGTTTGATCCGAAAGCAGCCGTTCCCGTGCAACCTGCGTCGCCCGGCCCAGACACGAAGGTTACTGCGCCGTTTTTGGCAATCAGCAATCCTGGAGAAGTTCCTCCAAAGGATTACAACAAAGGAAGAGCCGCGCTTTATCCGACTGGTTTGGCAATTACGCGCGATGGCTCCACGCTCGTCACGGCGAACAATTTGGGAGACAGCCTCACCATTGTCCGCGACCTGAACGGCGCGAGAAAAATGCAGCGAGTTGATCTGCATCACCCGGGAAAACCAAACCAAAACATTTATCCGTACGGCGCCACCGCACAAGAGACTGGGAAAAAGGCGCGCGCCTATGTCTCTTGCTGGAATGACTCTTCAGTGGCGGTGATTTCAATCAACGGGAAGGCAGCAGTGCGGGAGTACATCGCCGTCGATCGGCACCCCACGGCGATGCTCTTGAATGCAAAGGGCACGCGGCTTTTTGTGGCCAATTCGAATGCCGACAGCGTCTCCGTAATCGACACGGGAACGGATCAGGAGATCGAGCGGATTGACGTGCGGTTAGCGGAGGATGCGCTGCCCGGTTCGAGTCCCGAGGGCCTGGCGCTCGGCGAAGACGAAAAGACGCTCTATGTGGCGAGCGCACACAGCAATGCAGTTGCGGTAGTAGCGCTATCGGAAAAAGCTCAAGGCGAAAGGCCCGCTGACAAAGATAAAAAATCGGAGAAATCAAGAGTCCAGGGCTTCATTCCCACGGGACAATATCCTTCCGCTGTCGCCGTGGCGGACGGGAAACTATTCATCGGAAATGGAAAAGGAACGGGATTCGAACCGTCGTCGATGCGGGTGAACAACAGCGGGCGCACGCCGAATCCGCCAAACGCAGCGTTTCCGGCGAACAAGGAAAAAAACCGGCAAGGCGGGCAATACAGCGGCTCGATTGTCTCGGGGAATATCAGCATGGTGGAGCTTCCGGACGTGCCGGCGCTGGCGCGCTACACACAGCAAACCATGCAGAATGACGGACTGATGGCCTTCGCGCAGCAAAAACTCTTCCCCTCCGAAAACCCGATCAAGCACGTTATTTACATCATCAAGGAAAATCGCACCTACGATCAGGTGTTCGGCGACGTGAAGACTTCGGGCGACGGACACACCGCTGACGGCGAGCCCGATTTTGCAATTTTTGGCAATAGCGACGCGGCGCGACGGCCGAACGGCGCAGCGCAGGTCGTGACCCCAAACCATCGTGCGCTCGCACAACGTTTTGGATTGTTTGACCGGTTTTTTGTGAACTCCGAGGCCAGCCCTGACGGACACAATTGGTCAACTGCAGCGTTTTCGACGGATTACGTCGACAAAAGCTTCCGCTGGAACTACTCTGGCCGCGGCCGCACCTATGACTTTGAAGGCTACAACCGCCTGCCGGACTACGAGCCGCCCAGCGAGCTCGAAATCGAGAAATTCAATGGCGATGCGTTGGCAGCGTTGACGGATTTGCTGCAAAAGCATCTGCCCTACCGCCAAGGATTCACCGATATGGCCGAGCCGAAAACCCTGTACTTGTGGGACGCCGCGGCGCGCGCGGGATTGACCTACAGGAATTACGGCGAATTCGCGATCGTCATTTCGCAAAACGATGTAGAAGCGGCCGGCCAGAAGCGTCGCAAGAACTATCCGGACATTTCCAAAGCAGTGCGCTCCATCCCCAGCAAGCCTTCACTCGAGAATCACCACAGCCTCAGTTTCCGCAGCTTTGACGTGACCGCGCCAGATAGCATGACCGTGGATTGCTACAAAGCGGCGTTTCAAGCTCCTCAGAGTATGGACGCTGCAGTGACCGAGGAGAACCCGAACGCCGGTTGCAGAGGAAACTCTCGATTAGGCGAATGGCTCGTGGAATTTCGCGGGTTCGTGGTGCAGCGCGAAGCGGGAAAGCCGGACGCCATGCCCGCGCTCAACATTGTGAGATTTCCCAACGACCACACGACGGGAATCAAGAAAGGATTTCCCACGCCTCAATTCATGGTGGCGGACAATGATTATGCTTTGGGAAAATTGGTGGAAGCAGTTTCCTCCAGCGTGTATTGGAAAGATACTGCGATCTTCGTAGTGGAAGATGATGCGCAGTCCGGACCGGACCATGTCGATTCGCATCGCTCCGTGGGACTGGCAATCAGCGCGTACAACAAGCCGGGCGCCTTGATTCACAAATTCCACAATACTGTGAGCATGATTCGAACTATCGAGCTGCTCCTCGGAATCGCGCCGATGAACCAGCTGGATGCCTCGGCGATTCCCATGGACATTTTTCAGGACAAACCGGACCTGACACCATTCAAAGCGGTACTGCCGACCATTACCTCGGACAATCTGCTGGGCGAGAAGCCGAAGGACAAAGCCACCGCGGAGTGGATGAAAAAATCGCTGCAGCTGGATTTTGCGCACGCAGACATGGCCGATCCCGAAACTCTAAACGCCATCATTTGGTTTGCGTGCAAGGGAAATGGCTCGAACGCGCCGCCGTCCGCCGCGCTGCCCGCTTACCAGGCCATGCGCCTGGGAATTCCAGCAAACGAACTGCCTGCCAAAGGACCCAAGAAAAAATCCGACGACGATTGACGGATGTTTTCGCCGTTCTCGGATCAGCGGAAGAGCAATGAACTGAACTCCGCGAAATTGCGCCGCCAGACCATCCAGGTGTGCGCGCCGGGGGTTTCAATATCCGCATGCTTGATCCCCTTGGACGCCAACCATGTGCGGAACTTGCGATTGACTTCGATAAGATCGTCGTCCGTACCGCACGCAATCCACAACAGACGCAATTGCTGAGCGTTTTCGGAGCTCAGTCCAGGAACTGCCTTGTCAAACTCTTCTGGTAGCTGTCCCGAACTGAACGCTCCAATCCAGCCAAACTGTTTTAGGTTATTCAGACCAGTCAACAGAGACTCCGCGCCGCCCATGGAAAGACCGGCGATGGCGCGAGCGTTGCGATCCTTAATCACGAGATAAGAGGCTTCGACGCGCGGGATCACCTCGTTGAGGAGTGTCTCGCGAAACTTGAGTAGATTCCGCTGCGTTAGCGTGGGATCGTTCGAATGGGGGAGCAGCACCTCAGGCGCGCCATAGCCAAGCGGCATCACAACGAGCATGGGCTTGGCTTTGCCTTGCGCGATCAGATTGTCGAGGATCACGTTTGCGCGGCCCACGGCGCTCCACGCGCTGGCGTCATCGCTGAAACCATGAAGCAAATAAAGGACCGGATATGACTGCTTTCCACGCGGATCGTAGCCGGGCGGCGTGTAGACGAAGAAGTCGCGATTGTCGCCTACGATTCCCGACTTGTAAAAATGATGATGAATCTCGCCGTGCGGTACATCGGCGGTTTCCCACGAAAGAGAAGCTGGTCCTGGGACGTGCACTTCGCTCGCGCGATAAAGAAAATTGGGCTTGATAGCGTAGTTGGAAGGATCGAAGAGGGCCACGCCATCCGCGTTAAACGCATAGCCGTAATAATCGGGCGGCAGCGGATCGGTGGTAACGCTCCACACGCCTTGATCGTCTTTTTGCATCGGGAGCCGCTTGGGTACGCCTTCAAGGAAGAGGTTGACTTCTTTGACGTTGGGCGCGCGAAAACGAAACGTGACTCGATTGTCGGAGTGGACTTCAGGAGAAATCAGCGGCGGCGCCTGCGCGAAAGCTGCCGTGGCTACGAAGCTCCCGAACACAATCGTTGCAAGCAGACTTGCGAGCGTCTGATGAATTCGTCTCATGACCCCTTCCCAGACCTCCATTGGTCGCAAACGCGTTACTGATTGAGTTCACGAAACTCCGCGTCGAGGATGATACAACATCACCCGCTACCCAAAAGATCAGACAGCAGTAACGAAATTTCCATCCAGCGCCACGTAACCGTACGCCATGCGCGGCGTGTTGAACGCGAAACCTGGATTTCCCTCGCGATCGAGCAGAATCAGCCCGCCGGTCGCGTGTGTGCGCCGAGCGAGCAGGTGAACCGCTTCGCGCGCCGCCACTTGCGCGGTGGAAGGGCTGCAAGACGCACCCGCAGGAGAATCCACGCAAATCTGTTTCTGCCGCAAAAGATCGACCGCCGTTTTGGCCATCACAATTTTCATTAGCGCTTCGCCGTAGCCCGTGCACGAAACGCCGCCGGCTTCCGAATCCGCGTAACAGCCGCAACCAATCAACGGAGAATCGCCCACGCGCCCGGGAAGTTTGCAGCAAGTTCCGCCGGTCGATGTGCCCGCGAATAAGCTGCCGCTGCGGTCGATCGCCACGGCGCCCACAGTTCCCTGCTCGTGCCCGCGATGATGCTCGGCCGCGTGCGTATCTTCTCTGCACTTGAACCAGGCGTCGCGTTCGGCGTCACTGATCAGATCCTCAGGGGCGCAGAGAGGGACTCCGTGATCGCGTGCGAAACGCTCCGCTCCTTGTGCAACTAGCATCATGTGCGGACAGTGTTCGAGAATGGACCTCGCGGCGCGAATGGGATTCTTCACGCGCTGGAGCGTCGAGGCCGCGCCCGCGCGAAGCGTCGCGCCGTCCATCACGATGGCGTCGCACTCCACTCGCCCGTCGAGCGTGAGATGCGAGCCGAAGCCCGCGTCGAAAACCGGATCATCTTCCAGCACCATGATCGCAGCTTCGATGGCATCGAGCGCCGAGCCGCCGCTCGAAAGAACGCGCCATCCTGCGGCCAGCGCGCGCTGGCAGCCGTTCTTGCACGTGGGAATCGCTTCGTCAGGAATGTCCCAAGCGCCGCCGTGGATGATCAGAGCCGGTTTCATCGCCACGAGAATCGCAAAGCGACCTCGTTTTGTCCACTAGGCGTCACGTCTTGGTTTTGTAGCGGCGGCTTTACGCCGCCATTTGCTCGCTTTGTGCTCTCCGTGACTCTCGTTCCGTGTTCTCTGGTTCAAATCTTTGTCTTTCTTTTGACTGTCGACTGTCAGCTGTTGGCTTTCCTTAAACATAAAAATCGAGCAGAAAGAGCAGCAGGCCAATCAGAAGAAGGATCCCACCGCCGTGAACACTGTTCCGCGCCAGCCGCGCGCAAGAATTCAGCACATAGTTCGGGACCGCCTTGACGCGGGATTCCGTCCTTGGAACGTAGAAAGAGCCGGCAGGGATGAACCGCGAAAAGCTGCTGTGGAAAATGGAAATCTCGTCCTGGACCCACACTGGAAAATTGTTTCGGTTGCGCCACGCAATAGCACCACCAATCAAGAAAAGAAAATACCCGCAAAGAGTAAGAAGCCCGAGCGCGGGACCGGTTCCCCAAATCATTGTCACTCGCCTTCGTGAATGGTGACCAGGCGGACAATTTCAAATTCTTTTTTGCCCGCGGGAGTGGCGACTTCAATCTCATCGCCGACTTTGCGATTGAGCAGGGCGCGCCCGATCGGGGAAGTTGTGGAGATCAGACCCTTTTCCGCGTCGGCCTCTTCGCTGCTGACGAGCTTGTATTCGATTTTCACTTCGCGCTGAATGTCCAGAACAAGAATGCGCGAGCCGTACCCGGAGCGGTCTTTAGGAATGTTGTTGAGGTTGAGCATGCCGAGGTCGCCCATGCGCTTTTTGAGCTGTGCGATTTTGGCGTTGACGTACGTCTGGCGCTCTTTGGCGGACTTGTACTCGGCGTTTTCGGAGAGGTCGCCGTGGGCGCGGGCGACGGCAATCTCCTTGGGAAGCTCGATGTTGAGCTCATGGGAGAGCACGTCGATTTCTTTCTGCAGCTGCTGTTTGATCTTGCTGATTGGGTCAGACATGGCTTTTCTTGTTCGTTCGCTAAGTTTGCTGTTTCGTTTGATGAGTTTTGCTCTTCGTTCCCTGAACGGTGTTCCCGCGCTAAAAAAGCATAGCGGAATCCGGGAAGCACGGCTGGTGCTCCGGACCCCGCGCAAGGAATCATTATAGTGGCGGGACGAGCGGCGGGACAAGCGGAGAGGTCCTTCGACTCGCGCTGCTCGCTCCCTTCGATTACGCTCAGGGCAGGCAAGGATGACCCCCTCGTTGGATGACCACTTCAAGTAATACTTTCACGCCGGCATAGTGCGTGCCACCCCCACCCCCCGTGTTTTGCAAAAGAGTGCGCAAACGATTGATGGGGAAGGAATTAGGCTGAACTCTTTTGTCTACGGAAAATGAAAGAGTGCGGAAACGGATGAAAAGAAAGGCCTTATATGGGCACACTATTCTTAGGAGATTTTTGAGGACTGCGGGCGCGAGAACCATAGAAAGCGAGGTTGCGAAGCGGTCGTGCCGAAGAAGCACAACCAGTATACCAGAAAGTAAAAGTTTGTCAAGGTAAATATAAGTTTTTTGAATCTCAAAGGTTAGAAAGGAAGAAATTTTCCATTCGCTGGTCGGTTGGCAAGGAATTTCTAAGTCGTTTGGATTGTGCGCGATAAAAAGGGCCAATGAAATTTCAAGATTCGCAGACTCGCTCGCGTTTGACGCCAATCAACGCATGTGGAGCCCGCCAGGAAATTACCTCCGGTGTTGCTGCAACAACTTGTCGCGGTCCAGATTCCTCAGCCTCTCCACTCCATTCAGAGCGTCTCTCGGCGCGTTCCTTACTTGACCAAGACTGTCAAGGATTGGGAAATTGTGTGACCGGCGGCGTCGGCTGCCGTAAGGGTGTACGTGGTGGTTTTGATGGGAGTGACCTCGAAGCAGCGAGAGTAGGACGGCCAGACAGGACTGGATTGCGGCTCGAGCGTGACGGTTTTTGCGTTGGCGACGCCGTAGCAAAGCTGAACGGATTGGCCGCGGCGAATTTGGCCGGGAGTGGCGTAGAAACTCTGGATGGCGAGATCCTTGCCGCCCATTTGCTCGAGGGTGGCGCGGTCGTCTTCGCGCTGCTTGGCGGCGCGCGCTTCCCGGGCACGATATTCGATGGAGCGGTTTTGCCACCAACGGGAGAAGAGAATCCAGCCGACAACGAGAACGGCGATGACGAGGACGCTCCGAATGTAGAGAGAGGGATTCTTGAACAGGGATTTTGAAGGCGGATTGGATGGAGGCAAAGTCACGGTATTCTCCTGCGGGCGAGGGCAATATTGAAGGTAGCAAGGAAGGCGTGCAAAGGAAATACGAGGAGGTAGAGGACGGAGAAAGAGGAGAACAGGCGACGGGTAGAGCGGGTCAGCGGTTTGCGGCGCGCGCTAATTCACGCCAGGTAATGAGCTGGATCTTTTGCTCGCGGAGCAACTGACGGAACTCTTCGCCAGTGAAAAAGTCAAAATCGCGTTGACGCCAGGCCGCGCCCCAGGTGTCGCGCTCGCGAGTGGCGGCTTTCATTTCGTCGTTGGCAAAGGCGAGGTGGATAACGAATTCGGTGACTCCCGGCTGAAGGTTCTTGAGGGCGGTCTTATAAAACTCATTCCATTTTTCGGGTGGGACGCTGGGGCTGATGGTAACGGTGTGATCGATAACGATGTCCGAGGGACTCAAGCTGGATTCGAGATAAGGCGTCTCGGCAAACCAGTCTCGCGCGACAAAAGCAGGCAGTTTGTAATCGTGAGCGACGCGGAGAAAGGCCAGGAAGAGTTCCTTGCCGGTCTGGAGAAGTCGGTATTGATGGGAATCGAGGTGCGTGGGGCGGATCCCCATGGAATAGGCGCGATCAATTTGCGCATGTAGCTCCAGCTCTGCTTCCTTAGGGTCAATGCGAGTGGAGGGCTTCCAATCGAGGTGAAAGTAACCGTTTTCGTCCACTAGAGTAGGAACTTTGTCTCTTGGAGCGACGGGGCCCCACCGGTAGTAAACGCGTTCGCTGGTGAGGGTGAGATGCAAACCGACATCAATCTGGGGATGCGATTTCGCGTAGTCCGCGATTTCGGGAAACCAGGGGCAGGGCACCATGATGCTCGCGGAATTGACGAGCCCAGCGTCGAGGGCAGCGATCGTTGCCGCGTTAACAGAATGAGTCATGCCGACATCGTCGGCGTGAACGATGAGAAGGCGAGTATCGCGGGAGAAGCCGAGCCTTTCTGCGAGCGTTGGCCTGGTTGTTTGCGCCGCAACCGGAAAAGCTAAGCCAATGAGCAGTAAAGGAATGAGAGATGCAACAATTTTTCGGTTCATCGTGAACCTCAAAGCAACAGGCCTACTCGTCCAGGGTTGCGGCGGAGCTGATGGTGAACTTTGCGGCGGAGCCGCGCGTTGGCGGCTGGCCCGGGCCGGAGATGGGCTGACCACCGCCGATCCAGAGATCGACGGGGCCGGGAACGACGCGGCGCGCGCCGTTTTCGTCGACGACGCTTAGTTCGCGATCGTGCAGAGGGAAAGTGACGGTTTGCGAAGCGGATGCGGCGAGATGGATGCGCTGAAAGCCAACCAAGGAGCGGATAGGAGCCCCGTCGACGTCCGGATGGGAGAGGTAAAGCTGCACGACTTCGTCGCCGGGAATGGAACTCGCGTTGGTCACGCGGACGGAAACGTTGACAGGAGTGCCGGCGGCGACTTTATCTCGACTGACTTTTGCGTCGGAATAGTTGAAAGACGAGAAGCTCAAGCCGAAGCCGAACGGATAGAGCGGCTGCTCGGTGAAATAGCGATAGGTTCGACCGTTCATATTGTAGCTGCCGAACGGGGGAAGCTGCGCGACAGATTTGTAGAAAGTGACGGGCAGGCGGCCGGCGGGATTGTAATCGCCGGAAATAACGTCGGCGACGGCAGTGCCGCCTTCTTCGCCGGGATACCAGGCTTCAAGGATGGCGGAAGCGTGTTCCTGAGCCCAATTGACGGCGAGAGCGCTGCCACTGGTTAGAACGACGATCAGCGGCTTACCTGTGGCGGCGAGTGCTTTGATGAGTTCTTCCTGCGGACCGGGAAGATTGAGATCGAGGCGATCGCCCCCGAAAAAGCCTGGATCGCTGTTGTCGGATTCTTCGCCTTCAAGCAGGGCGGTCAGGCCAACCACGGCGACGACCACATCGGCCTTGCGCGTAGCCTCGACGGCTTCCTGCGCGAGATTGGGCGGCAACCAGATGAGGCGCGCCGCGGCTTCGCGGCGGACCTGGAAATACTCCATGCGGATCGCGTGCGCGTGGCCGCCTTGCAAATGAACGAGCGTGGTCATCGCGCGAATGCGATGGGGATTCCAATCGTCGATGATTTTCTTTCCATCGAGGTAAATGCGGGAGCCGCCGTCCGTTTCGGCGCCCAAGCGATAGTCGCCGTCCACGGGCGGCACGAGTTCTCCTGTCCAGCGCACGGAATAGCCTTGCGCGGGAAGGCCCGCGGCGGGAGGAACGTTGAACCACTCAAAGCTGACAGCGTAATCGACGCGCTTCAGAGCGGGATCACCTGACAACTTCGTGTTAGCGAAATACTCGGCGTTCAATCCAGGCTGGGAATTTGCGCCGCCAGTCCGGAAATATGCGCCTGGAATTGGGATGGCGCTGGTTTCGGTGAGAGGAGCGCCGATGGCCGTGGTGATTTTGGCGTTGTGGAAGCTCTTGCCAATGCCATCAAGAATAGTGGTGTAGGCGGAAGGAGTGCCGTTGTAGTTGCCGAGCAGAACCGGCAAGGAATCGGCGTTTGGGCCGACAACGGCGATGGTTTTGACAGAAGATTTCAACGGCAGGGTATCGCGGTCATTCTTGAGCAAGACGATCGATTTGTGCGCGGCTTCGAGAGCGAGTTGGCGATGCGCGGGAGTGTCGTTATCAGCGAGAGTGAGCTTGGACCAGGGTATTCGCTCGGGAGGATCGAACATGCCTAGGCGAAAGCGCGCTTCGAAAAGGCGTTTTACAGCAAGATCGATGTCATCGACAGAGAGCAGGCGATTCGCTGCAGCAAGCGGGAGCGCGCGGAACTCCGGGCCGCAGCTCAAATCCGTTCCGACTTTGACGGAGAGAGCGGCCGCCTGTTCGAGCGTAAGAACGTAACCGTGAGCTTGATGAAGATCGCTGATGGCCCAGCAATCAGAAACCACATAACCTTTGAAGCCCCACTTTTTGCGGAGTGTGTCGAAGAGAAGGTGATTGGCACACGCGGGCTCACCGAGCACGGCGTTATAGGCGCACATGATGGAGTCGGCCTTGCCCTCCACAACCGTGGCGCGAAACGCTGGCGTGTAGGTGTCGGCGAAATCGTGCGGAGAGACGGGCACGTTGAAGCGATGGCGCAGAACCTCAGGCCCGCTGTGGACGGCGTAGTGCTTGGGCGTTGAAACAGTTTTCAAGTAGTTGGGATCGTCGCCCTGGAGGCCGGTGACGAAGGACACGCCCATGCGGCTGGTGAGAAAAGGATCTTCGCCATAGGTTTCCTGGCCGCGGCCCCAGCGGGGATCGCGGAAGATATTAATGTTGGGAGACCAGAAGGTGAGCCCGTAGTAACGGCTGGTATTTCCGTGCTGGATGGCGTCGTTGTATTTTGCGCGGGCTTCAGTGGAGATGACATCGGCGACTCGATGGATGAGGTCAGTGTCCCAGGTGGCGGCCAAACCGATGGCTTGCGGGAAAACTGTGGCGTTCCCGGCGCGGGCGACGCCGTGCAAGGCTTCGTTCCACCAATTGTAGGCGGGGATACTAAGCCGGGGGATGGCGGGCGCGATGTCCTGCATCTGAGAAGCTTTTTCTTCCAGGGTCATACGCGAAACGAGATCGTTGACGCGCTGATCGATGGGAAGGCTTGGATCCAAATAGGGCGGAGTTGAAGAAGATGAGGACGCCGCAGGATTTGAACCCGATTGCGCCGCAAGATTGGAAACGCCGGCGAAAATAACTACGAAGACTGCAAGGAGCTGAAGAGTTTTGAAAGACATGGCGGAGATTTTCCTGCAAGTCCTCGCGAGAAGTCCAGACCAGTTTCTCAAAGGAAGAAGTGCAAACGGTATTCGCGTAAAGGCGCTGTGGCCGGGAGATCTTCGGCCGCACCGCGGGTCCGGCTTACAAAATACGCTTGCTGGCGATTCGGGGATCGTGCTACCTTGCAGAATTAAAGAAAGGTTCTTGCGCGGTGTTGAACCGCGGCACTTCTCCTTATCAAACGAGTTGCGGGGTGGAACAGGATGTTCGGCTCGTTTTCAACAGATTTGGTGCCTGTCCCGGACCGCCTAGAGGCATGGCGATGGAACGCGCAGCAAATCTGCGGAGACTGCCGGTTCCAGTTCCCAAAGCGATACTCCTTTCACGGCTCGATTGAAGCACGCCGGGTGGCGGGGCTC
>Ga0126378_10003116_pt1 | contig 12478 bp, 12 predicted proteins | sample PanSoiMetPlot_23_FD_92587 | JGI IMG/M metagenome (GOLD analysis project Ga0126378, IMG submission 92587) | Tropical forest soil microbial communities from Panama - MetaG Plot_23 | ecosystem: Environmental > Terrestrial > Soil > Tropical forest > Bulk soil | place: Panama | collected 2016-02-17
CTGGCATATCGGCTGGAGAATCGTCGCCGGTGCCATGGTGGTGTCCGGCTTGCTCGCATTTCTTTTTGTTCGGGAGAGCCCTGAGTCCATGGGCCAAACGGTCGACGGTCTGCCCGAGGAAGCACAGGCTCAACCGACGCGCACCGATGCTCTGGCCACGAAACACGAGTGGACGGCCGGCGAGGCGCTGGGAACTTCAGCCTATTGGCTGGTCGCCATCGCAGGAATCGCTGCGACCTTTCCTTATTTCCTCTTCATCGCGCACTGGGTCGAGCATCTCACCGGAGTCGGAATCACCCCCGCCAGAGCTTCGTTGGGAATCAGCCTGCTGACGCTCGGCACGCTCGCCGGCCGCTGGCTCGGCGGCTTGTTGATGGACTATCTGAACGCCCGCCTCGTTTTCGTCCTCGGCGCGAGCCTTTACTTCATCAGTTCGTATCTGGCCTTCACGTCGAATGCGGGGGCTTTGATGTTGGCTTACGTGGCATCGGCGCTGCAGGGCATCGCGTATGGCTGGACCTACAGCTGCACCAACACCATGATCGGTCACTACTATGGCCGCAAGGCCTATCCGAAACTCAGCGGTATGTTTATTTTCCTCACGTCCGCCATCGCGTCGCCCGCCGGGTTGGTCGGGGGCATGATTTTCGATCGTTACGGCAGCTATGTGAAGTCGTTTGAGCTGGACGCGTTGCTCGCAGCGATTGGTATCGTGACCGTGGTCTTTGCGGCGATGCCGACGCCGCGTGAGAAGGTTCCTGTCGCCGTTCCTCAGCCTGAGATTGCTTAGCTGCTCAACCCGAACGAGCCGTTATGCGGGTTCGAGAAATGAATCCCAAAGTGCCTCACTCCTGTGAATCGGGGTGAGCTGCAGAAAACCAACCGACGGTCTTCGGCCGCGCTACAGCTGAATTTTCGAGAAGAAGTAGCTGCCGAGCGCGAGCAGAACGCCCGTGAGCACGATGCCGATGGCGAGGTCCGTTTTGAGGCCGTACGCGAAGACCGCGCTACACGCGCCGCGCAATCCGTCCACTCCGTAGCTCAGCGGGTTGAGTTGCAGGCCGATTCTCAGCACTTTGGGCAGGCCGTTCGCGGAGAAAATCGCGCCCGAGAAAAAGAACAGCGGCATGATCAGGAAATTGATGATCAGCGGAAAGCCCTGCATGTCGCGCAGCACCGAGCCGAATACGGTCCCGATTCCCGCAAACAAAAGCGCAATGAGAAACATAAACACGACAGCCAGCCACGCGTAGGGCGAGCTGACGATCCGAAATCCGGCAACGAGGCAGATCACGAATACGACGATCCCCTGCACGAGAGCGACAATCGCGCCGCCGAGCATCCTCCCGAAGACGATCTCCAGCCGCGAGACTGGTGCGACCAGCGTCTCCTTGAGGAAACCGAACTGCCGGTCCCAGATAATTTCAATGCCCGAGAACACTGCATTGAAGAGAATCGCCATGGAGATGATTCCCGGCGAGAGGAAATTGATGTAGTCTCCGCCACCTGCTCGAGCGAACATCGAGCGCAGCCCGAATCCCAGCGCGACGAGAAACAGGATGGGTTGCCCAAGCGAACCGATGATCCGCGCAGGCGAACGCACATAGCGCTTCAATTGCCGCACGCAAAGAATGTAGATTGCTTTCATCGCCGTCCTGCTCCTCTCCATGCGCGGCCCATCATGCGCATGCGATCGATCGCATTTGCTTCTTCCTCGCGAATCGCGTGCCCCGTGAGCGCAATGAACGCGTCCTCAAGACTCGAGCACTTGGTGCGCTCTTTCAGCTCCGCGGGCGAGCCCTGCGCCACGATTTTGCCGTGATCGATCACAGCTACTTCGCCAGCAACGCGATCAGCTTCATCCATGTAATGTGTGGTGAAAAAGACCGTCACGCCTTCGTCTTTGCTGAGTTGCTGGATGTAGCCCCAGATGTGATTGCGCGTTTGAGGATCAAGGCCGATGGTCGGCTCGTCGAGAAACAGTATTCGCGGAGTGTGCAGGAGCGCTCGAGCGACTTCGAGCCGCCGCTTCATGCCGCCCGAGTATGTTTTCACGAGGTCGTTCTTGCGTTCGCCAAGTCCGACGAAATCGACCAGGGTGTCGATACGCTTATGCCGCTCGCCGCGTGGAACTCCGTAAAGGACGCCGTGCAGGTCCATGTTCTCGAAGCCGGTCAGCTCATCATCGAGGCTGGGGTCCTGAAACACGATGCCGAACGACTTACGCACCGCTTTCTGTTCGCGCGTGGGATCATGCCCGTTCACGCGAATCGACCCACTGGTCGGATCGAGCACCGTTGTGAGCATTTTGATCGTCGTGGTTTTGCCCGCGCCGTTAGGCCCGAGAAAACCGAAAATTTTTCCCTCGGGTACGGTGAACGTGACGTGGTTCACGGCGCAAAAATCGCCGTAATTTTTGACAAGGTCATGCACCGCAATCATGTCAGCCATTCGTGAGTACCGTTTCCCCCGGTGTGGATGCTGAAAAGTGGTGAGACAGGATACGATGTATCCAACCAGCCGGGCAATGAGTTATAACGATTCGCCGCATGCAAAAGTTACGCGCAACCTAGCTGGCAAGGGGCGTCTTCACCAGCAGTGGAACCGGAAGAGGCGAGACAAGATGGCGTCTGAAATCGATGTCCCGTCGCGAAGGTCGCTGTGAACGTAGTGCTAGATCATCTGTTCGAAGACTTGCGGCATAGGCACGCTGGCTCTCGAAGAGGATTTATATTTCGATTGTCCCGTGCCCGAGCTCTATGACATGAGCAAGACACCAATCGGCCTGGTTGCCGGTAGCCTTAAAGACGACGTCGATTTCGCACGCCGGATCTGTCGCAGATAGGGCGGAGATATAACCTATAGCGTAGTGCACGTGGCGCCTCTCCTCTACGTTGATGAAAAGGTGAGGAAATGATGCGATCCTTCTTGAGCAAGCACAAAGCGAGATGGAAATGACCACCGTGCGAGAAGCTACCTACGAGGTCCTGCGCGATCTGGGCATGACCAAGATTTTCGGCAATCCCGGGTCGAGCGAGCTGCCGTTTCTTGCGAACATGCCCGGCGATTTCGAATACATCCTCGGCCTGCACGAACGCGCCGCCGCTGGAATGGGGCTCGGCTATGCCCTTGGGCGCGGCGAAGCCGCTTTCGTGAATCTCCATTCGATCGCGAGCGCCGGAAACGGACTCTCGGCGCTGATCGATGCCTACTATCTCCACGCGCCGCTTGTGGTCACCACGGGCCAGCAGGATCGGCGGCAGATCATGGCCGAGCCGTTTCTCGTGAGCCGCGCCGTCGAAGTTGTAAGACCCTACGTGAAGTGGGCGTACGAGCCGCTGCGGCCAGAAGACGTCCCCGCTGCGATTGCGCGCGGGTACCACTTGGCAATGCAACCGCCGCGCGGGCCGGTGTTCATCTCAATCCCGATGGATGACTGGAACAAGCCGTGCGCTCGAGTGATTGCGCGTCGCGTCAGCCAGTCTGTTTCACCTGACTCCGCCGCGCTCGATGAAGTTATTCGCGCGATCGATGCAAGTAAGAAGCTGGCGCTCGTCGCAGGGCCGCAGATTGAGGAAGATGGTGCGTGGAGCGATGTGCTTGTGCTGGCCGAGCGGCTGAATGCGGATGTTTACGACGCGCCGATCGCTTCGCGCTGGACGTTTCCGCGCAGCCATCGACTCTTTCGCGGTGCGCTCTTTCCCGCGCAGAAGCCTCTCGGGGACCAGCTTTCGGCATACGATACGGTCGTGGTTCTCGGCGCGCCCGTTTTTCTCTATTACGCCTATGTGCCGGGCAATCCGATCGCGCCGGGAACAAAGCTGTTTCAGATTACGAATTCGCCGTTGGATGCTGCTGCGGCTCTCGCGGGCACGAGCATCGTTGGCAATATCGCTGTCGCCGTGAAATATCTCGGCCAGCGCGTCAAACCGATGGAGCGCGGCGTGGCGCCCTGCCCGCCTGCTCCCGAGCCGAAACCTGATTACCCGATGACGACTGCGTATCTCTTCAATGTGTTGAACAGGCTGCTGCCGCGCGACGCGATCGTGTCCGAAGAATGCCCCTCGTCGAAGGGCGATCTCGACCGCTACATCAAACTCGATACTCCCGGCTCGTTCTATTCCGTGCGCAGTGGAATCCTGGGCTTTGGACTGCCTGCCGCCCTCGGGTTGCAGCTCGCACATCCGAAGCGGCGTGTCGTCTGCCCAGTCGGTGACGGCTCTTTGCAGTATTCAGTGCAAGCGCTGTGGTCGGCGGTGCAATGCAAGGCGCCGGTCGTCTTCGTCGTCGTGCAGAATAACAACTATTCCGCCCTCAAGGGATTTCGCGATTTCACGCAGGTCGGCAAGAATGTCCCCGGAATTGACATTCCTGGAATCAATGCTGCGCTGATCGCGCAAGGATACGGCATGAAAGCGCGCGAGGTGGGTCGTCCCGAAGACTTGGAGCCTGCGCTGCGTTGCGCCTTCGATTCGCAGGAGCCGCATCTGATCAGCGTCAACGTCCAGCCCGGCGGGCAGAAGACCATGGGCATGGACCAGTCCGTGAACCCGCCCAATTACGGCTAAGATTCTCAGCCGAGTTTGGCGGCGAGGTCGATGAAATCCGTAGCTGTGACGTGGAATGAGGCGGGGGGAGGCGCAGTGGCAGTCGTTACAACAGGCGGAGGCGGCGTGCCAGCAGAACCGCCTTCGAGAGGACGCGGGACGAGAGCCGTCTTCAAGCCACAGGAGGCAGCCGCGCTCAAATCCGGAGGATGCGCAGCAACCATCATGACTTCGGATGGCTTAAGACTAAGCAATTCCGCCGCACCGAGATAGACTTCCCGATCCGGCTTGAAATGACGGAAGAGATCGGAGCCGAAGACGGTGTCCCACGGCAGGCCCGCAAACTTCGCCATTTCGACGAGCAGCGCCACGTTGCCGTTCGAAAGCGTCGCAATGATGTAATTCCTCTTCAGGCGCGTGAGTCCCTCCACCGCGTCTGGCCAGCCGTGGAGGCGATGCCACACGCGGTTCCAGCGTTCCTTCTCCTCGCCAGTGAGGTTGCTAATGTTGAATTCCTTCAGCAGTTCGTCAAGGATCATGCGGTGGAGATCATCAAGCTTCCTCCACGGCAACTGGCCCATACGAACCTTGTCCATTGACGGGCCATAGCCAGCGCGCCAGCGATCCGCGAACTTGCCCCAGTCAATCTGCAGATTCTTCTCGCGACTCCATTGCTCACCTTCCTTGATGATCGAGCCTCGCCAATCCACCACAGTTCCAAACACATCGAAGACGAGGGCTTTCACGCCGAGCGAATTGGCCGGTGAAGGGCGAGAGGCGTAGTTGGCTGCGGTCGTCGCGGAGAGAGCGACAAATCCGCCGATTGCCACAGGTACGTTGAGGAATTCGCGTCGCTGCATTGATTGTTCTATTGGGCATTGTAGCAGAAGTCATTTTTACTGCAGAGACTCCAAGGACAACATACGAAGCAGAGGTCTTTGACTGTGTTCGGCGCGGCGCACAATTCGCGCGAAGCCAGGGCAGCGCAGAACTTCGCTCAGGATAACGCAGCCCTTGCCGCCGGTTAGCAGAAACTCCGGCAGCGCGATTAGCGCCAGACACCTCGACATTCGGGATGTGCGCCGCAGGAAGATGCGCGACCTTCGCGTCGGGAATTCCGCGTGCGACAATTTCGAGGCGGCCTTGCCACGGCGTCGCCCTGTCGCGGTCGCCCGCCATCACGAGCAAGCGAGAAAAGCGACTGGCCCGTTTGCTAAGCCCTAAGGCCTGGCCCACGGGAAACGGGGTGAGCGCGGGGCGCGCTGGGGCCTACAGCGAGAAGAGGCGCTCGGCGTTGGTTTGGTAGAGTTTCTTCTTGTTCGCATCGCTAATGGGAAGATCGTCCGTGACCTTCACTTCTTCTGGAACGAATTGGTAGGGATAGTCCATCGCATACATCACGCGATCGACGCCCATCACGGAGATCGCGTAGAGAATCGGCGGCTGCCAGGCCATGCCGCTCGTGGTGATGTGAAAGTTCTCCGTCAGGTAATCGCTGGGCTTTCTTTTCAGCTTGGGCACGCTGGCGTACCGATTGTTCGATGAGAGCCGCTGGTGCATGAAGTCGATGCGGAAAAGCCAATACGGCAGGCCTTCGCCGAGATGTCCGATGACCATCCGCAATTTCGGGAAGCGGTCGAAGACGCCGCTCACCACAATGCGCAGGACGTGGAGGCTTGTTTCGACAGCGAAACCGAACACCGCGCCATCGAGTCCGCGATCGAGAAATGGCCCGATCATGCGCGGCGAGGGCGTGGTGGGATGCAAATAGATCGGCACGCCCAGCCATTCCGCCGCTTCGAAAATCTCCCAGAATTTCGGATCGTCGAGATATTCGCCGCGCGTGTGCGAGTTGAGGATCGCGCCTTTCAGTCCCAGCGATTTCACGGCGCGCTCGAATTCCTTCGCGGCGGCGGATGGATTTTGCGGAGCGATGGCTGCGAGGCCCGCGAAGCGGTCAGGATGTTTACGGATCGCTTCGGCCAGTTGATCGTTGAATGAAGTGCACAGCCCAACGGCGGTATCGGCGTCAAAAATCTGCACGCCGGGCGCGGTGATCGAAAGAATTTGCTTGGCGATGCCGATCGCGTCCATGTCGGCGAGGCGGACTGCGCCGAGGTCCTGCATCTTCTCGCGAACCTGGACGATGCGCGGCCCGTTGTTCGTCAGATAAAAGCCCATGAGGCTCTCGAAGCCGGGATCGTGGTGCGAGCCGTCTTCGAGCAGCTTGCGGTAGCGCGCGAAAAGCTCCGGCGGCGCGTAAGCTTCTTCGCTGGCGATGCGGAGATAAGCAGGCTGCGTCACGGATTCTCGCCCAGGGGTGTCAACAAGACCGGGCGGTTATATCCCATCGCCATCCGCAAATGCAACGCGGACGTGCACGAGAGGCGGTTCCGCCGGGCATGTCACGGCCGGCGCAAAAGCTTGGTACGATTCCGGGGCTATGCTTCAGGATGGTCTTCGTGCTGAGGGCTGTCCTGGTGGGCTTCTCTGCAATCGCGGCAGACCGGCTCCTCGCACAACTCGCAGAGTTCGATGTGCGCGGAGCAGAAGTCGCGCGAGCATTCCACGCATTGCTTGTTAGCCTGTCGCGCGCAGCCTGCGTGAGAGCACTTCATGAGGCGATGCTACACGCCGCGACGCAAGGAGTCCAATGCTGGGTTTTCCCACGGCTTACGCCCTGGGCCACGGGCCAGCGAAACCAGGAAGCTTTAGGGGCGGCACACCTGGTGTTCTTGTTAGACGATTCCCCCAGCTCGCAAAAGAAGCGGGAGAACTATACCGCAGCCAGCGCTTGCTCGAAGTCGGCGAGCAGATCACGCCAGTGTTCGATGCCGACGGAGACGCGCACGAGGCCGTCTGTGATTCCCGCCTGCGCGAACTCCTCTTCGGTAAAGCCGGAATGTGTGGTGGTCTTGGGATGACAGGCGAGGGTTTCCACACCGCCGAGCGACACGGCGTTTCGTGCGATCTTCAAATGGCGAAGGAAATTGAACGCGCCTCGCTTGCCGCCTTCAATTTCGAGCGAAAGCATTCCGCCGGGATAATCGCACTGGGCGGCGTAGATGCGTTTCTGTTCGGGATCGGTGAAAAGCGTCGGATAGAGGACGCGCTTGATTTTCTCGTGTTCAACGAGGCGCTCGGCGATGCGCTGCGCGTCGATGCTGGCTTTGTCCATGCGCAAGCGCACCGTGGGGAGGCGGCCCGCGAGCAGCCAGCACTCATCGGGTTGCAAGATGGTGCCGAAGAGGCCGCGCGTCGCGCGAATCTTGCGGATCAGCTCCGCGTCTCTTGCGAGAGCGATGCCCGCGAGCATGTCGCTGAAGCCGGAAAGGTACTTTGTACCCGAATAAAGAACGAGATCGGCGCCAAGCTCCAGCGGATGCTGAAACGCTGGGCCAAGCATCGTGTTATCGACCAGCGCCAGGGGGGGCCGAGCGCCGCCTTTAATTTTCAGCGCAGCGACCGTGTCGCAGACCTGTTGGATGTCCGTCATGATCAGTGTGGGATTCGCGGGCGTTTCCAGCAGCACCACACCCAGTTTCTTCGCGGATTTGATTGTGCGGTTTAGTCGGTCCGCGTCACCGGAGAGCACGGGAATGCCGGTGACGCCCCATTGCGAGAGGCAGTCCTGAATGAAATGCTGTGTGCCGCCATAAATAGGTACGGTGTAGACAATCGATTGTCCGGGGCGCAAGAAAGTGAACAGCGCCGTCACGATGGCAGCCATCCCGCAGTTGAACGCCAGTGCGGAAGTGGAACCTTTCTCGAGGTTGACGATTTGGTCTTCGAGCATTTCCGCGTTGGGGTGATTGAAGCGCGAGTAGATCAGATCGGTCCCTTCGCCTTCGCGAAGCCGCGCACGGCCGGAGGTGATATCGAACGCGTGCTCTGCGGCTTCGGGGCTGTCGAAGACGTAGGTCGAACTGCGAAACACAGCGGGACGCGCGGAGCCGAGCGAAAGATGAGGATCAAACCCTTCGATAAGAACTTTTGTTGCAGGCCTCAGATTCTTGTTGCGGCGGGCCATGGCGGCACCTCTCGTTTCCGGTTATAGACCAATGGAAACGGAATAGCGAGGGTTGCCCGAGCGGGCCAACTGCGCCGCTATTCGCGGACGATTTCGGCGTTGTTGCTGGGTGCGGCGATGCGGACGAGGCGCCCGTTATCGAGGTAGAGGTGAACTTCGAGGTCTTCGGTCTTAGCGGTCAGCTCTTCCAGTTTCTTCCCGTTGACGTCCTGAGTGCTGAGCGAATCGACAGTGATTGTGCCTGGCGTCAGTTCCTGCGGAACGAGAACCGAAAATGTCTGCACGCCGTTTTTTTCGCGATCGTAGAGTCGGGCGAGAATCGCGTACTGGTGATACAGGTTGTTGTCGAGCACGATGATCGGAGACGCGCTGAACGTGAGCGTCTGGTTGTAGGGCCTCGCACCTTCGAGGTGGACTTCCATGTTTGCGGTGAGATTGTTAAAGTCGATTGTAGCCGAAGCTTTTTTCTTCCCCTGGGTGGACCACTCATAGTGACCGGGAGTGCCATCGGCGTGGAGCTGGAGAGTGCCGGTCACGCGAGTCGCGCCGTCTGAGGTTTGAACTTCGGAGGTGCCGTGAGCGATCCAGTCGGCGCCGCTGGCGCTGATTTCGAATTGCTCCTTGCCCACCTGCTGACCGCTCACCATGATTCGAAAATCTCCCTTGTCCGCGACAAGAACGGATGCAGGAGCGGGAGTCGGCGCGGCGGCAGCGGGGTGATGAGACGGCGTGCGTGCGAGAAGAGTAGCGGCGCTGACGGCGGCGAGGCATCCCGCGAGCACAGCTATTTTGCGGCGTATCGCCCAGCTCATGCCGTTACCTTCGGGAAAATGCCCAGAGCGAGAATCTGCTCGACCACGCGCCAGGGGTCTGCATTGCTATCGACCCGATGGTCAGCGAGCTGATAGGTGGGAAGGCGCTCTTCATAGAGACGGCGAAAGCTGGCTTCGTCGCGAAAGAGCGGGCGATCGGTGATCTGCGCGCAGCGGCGGAGAAGTTCGTCGACCGGACAATGCAGCCAGATCAGGATTGCGCCCCGTTCGCGAAGCAGCGCAAGATTTTGCGGCTGTGCGATCGTGCCGCCACCAAGCGAAACGACCCTTGGTTTTTCCGCCGCGTCGGATTCGGCAACGATGCGCGCGAGTTGATCGCTTTCGATTCGGCGGAATTCGGCTTCGCCAGCGCGCGCGAAAATTTCAGGAATCGTGGAGCCAGAAACTTCCATGATGCGGCGATCGAGATCGACGTGCGCCCAGCCCAGCTGGCCGGCCAGCAGCCGTCCAGCGGTCGATTTACCGCTGCCCATGAATCCAGTGAGGCAGACGAGCCTGCGAGTGCGAATTTCAGCAGTCATGAAGTGTTTGAGCTCGAGCCTTGTTTGCTTGATTAGGGAGCAATCAATCCCGCTTCAGGATGTTGATTGTACCATTGAAGGAACTGAGTTCGACTTTGGCTCGGCCGGTGTTCATGCTCCCGAAGAGCGCATTGCCGACGCCCCGGAAGGAGTGGTGATGCGAGGAAGGAGTAAGTTTGGCCTCGTTGTTGACTTTGCCCTTCAGCGACGTGGCGCTAATGTCAAATGAATCGCCCGGCGAGAAGCGGACTTCGATCACGCCGCTGTAGTTCTTCAGCTGATAAATGCCGTTGGGGAAAAATTCGCCGCTGAAAAAAATGTTTCCTTCGGAAGTTTGCGCGCGGACATGATAGCTGCGCGTGTCGGCGAATCGGAAATTGCCGCTGATGGAGGAGGCCTCGATGCGTCCCGCGCAGCGGGAGCACTGGAATCCGCCATCGACTGTTTTGACCGTGAGATAGCCGGCGGCGTCCTCAAGCGCGACGTTGGCACCGATGGTCTCTACATTCATATCGCCGAGAACATTGGAGACGCTGACTCCACCCGAGTCGTTGTGAATTTGCAGCTCCGTGTCTTCCGGGACGCTGATCTCGAAATCGGCGCGGAGGTCCTGCGGTGAGGCATTGTCCAGGATCTGGCGAGTTGAGATTTCCACGCGATTCGCGTTTTGCTCGGCGTCGACTTCCACACGATCGGTGGCACGCTTGGCAACGACCATTACCTCCGATTTGGTCCACGCGCGAATAACGACAGCGCCCGTTGGATTGTGGATGGTAACGACAGGATGCGCCTCCACTTTAAAGCGGCGCTCAATGCGATCGGCAAGGGTCGGCGCGGCAGTTATCAGCAAGAGGCCGGGCACGAGCATGCTGGCGGTTTTCCAGCTGCGGTGAATGCGAACAGACGGCCCTAGCTGGGCGGTCATTGACCGGCTCCACGTTCACTCATTTGCGCGAGGAGGTCCGCCTTCTGCTGATAGGCATCGTACAAATAGTCTCTCGCGATTTCGCTTTCGGGATCTTCCTGCACGCTTTTTTCACATAAAGCGATGTAGTTGTCAACGATGGCGAGATTCTTCTCGAGGGAAGCAGTTACGGCAGGATCCGACTCCACCATCGCAATCGTGTCGAGTTCCGCCCTATTGAGCCGGGCGCTCAGCCGTGTCGAATTCCCACCCCAATTGAACCGACGGTAGCCTGGCACGGCTAAAGCCAGGCCTATGCCCACAAGAGCAACCAGATAAGCGCCGGCCAAAGCCGGGCGCGGAACCACGGAGAAAACTCCCTCGAACCACTCGGCCACGGCTTGGGTCCAATGGCGCTGCTGGGTATGTATCAGGCCCTCGTGCTCGAGTTGGACGCAGAGAGACGCCCAAAGCTGCTCGGATGGTGCGGTTTCGGTGGCGCCTATGACTCGGGCAGTTTCGTGAATCGAGTCCAGATCCTCGACAATGTGGCGGCAGTCCGCGCAAGTCCGCAAGTGCGCGCGTGCATCCGCAGAGCGCTCGCCTTCCATCCATTGCTCTAGCTGATTCAAAAATTCGTTACAGTTCGTTGCGCTCATGATCTTCAGTCCTCGCTATTCGAGGCGCTTCCGGCGGCTCGGCGCTCCTCACGAGCCTTTTCGCGAATCTCTTCGTGGAGCAGCTCGCGGAGACGCATGCGGGCCTTGTGCAGTTGCGATTTGGAGTTGCCGATCGAGCACCCCATGATCTCCGCAATCTCGTTGTGCTCATATCCCTGCACATCGTGCAGGACGAACACGGCCCTATAGCCCGGCGGCAACTGGTCCACAGCGCGCTGGAGATTCACACGATCCAGAGAACCGCTTAGCTTCAGATCCGCAGCGCCGAAATCCCGCCGCGGTCCGCCGGATTCATCGTCAGGTTCCGTCACCTGCTCGAGCGAAGTTTCCTTGCCCGACTTCTTCCGCAGTTTCATCAGCACGACGTTGACCGCCAAGCGATGAAGCCATGTCGAAAACGCCGATTCGCCGCGAAATGTGGCTATCTTGCGAAAGAGCTGCAGGAACGCTTCCTGCGTCAGGTCCTCTGCCTCGGCCGTATTCCCCACCATTCGAAGACACAGTGAGTAGACCCTGCGGCTGTGCAATTGATAAAGCCGCTCAAACGCTGCTGCATCGCCTTTCTGGGCGAGCCGGATTGACTCCGATTCCGGAATCTCCCCAGTAGTTTCGATTCGTCTCGGTCGGGCCACGCTACCCGTCGTGACGCATCCACCAATGCGATGCGTCACCCTCTCCATAAGTTGTACAACCCGCAACTACGGGATAGCACTCGGTACCCAGAGGCCAGCCCTTTGTCAGCACCGCATTTAAAAGCAGCCGATTGGCGCAAGTCCTCGCTATTTTCGTCACAATTACGCGTCACGTCCAGCACTGGCCCCTGCAGGACCCTGTGGATGGATCCCGGCCTGCTAGGCGGGTGCGCGAGAGAGGCGCGGCCTCAGGATGGGACGGCGGTTCGGCTCAGTTGGAGTGTCCAACTCGACATTCAATGCCGGCAATTGCTCGGGGGGAACAACGCGA
>Ga0126378_10003117_pt1 | contig 12478 bp, 12 predicted proteins | sample PanSoiMetPlot_23_FD_92587 | JGI IMG/M metagenome (GOLD analysis project Ga0126378, IMG submission 92587) | Tropical forest soil microbial communities from Panama - MetaG Plot_23 | ecosystem: Environmental > Terrestrial > Soil > Tropical forest > Bulk soil | place: Panama | collected 2016-02-17
ACGTTAGGTCTCTATCGGAACTGCTGCACCGCGATACTTTTTGAGCGCGGAGTTGTGGCGGAGCAGTTTCGATAGAGCCGTGAGAAGGAAGCCGCTGGTGCGGTCGGGGCAGGAGGTTTCGGTCTATGGGTTTTCTATGGTCTTGGTAGTCACGACGGTTGCGAAAGAAAGGGGAGTGTGAGGAAGAGTTCCCAGGAACTGATCGATCCGCAGGCATGTGAAGCCCTTCGCCGGCGATGATTGAATCCCATGAATGACCTGTTGTCAGCCTGAGAGCACACTTCGAGGGAGCCGGGATCGACATATGCGCGAGGGGCCGGGTGCAGCAGAGGATCAGGACGTGTCATAAGCAAATGCCAACCTCGTTTGCAAAAAGAGAATCTGCGCAGCAGAAAGTCGCTCGATGACATACATGGGACCTTGGCAGAGTGGGCACTGCCAAGAGGCCCGATTCGGGAAGGATTCATGGTTTGTTGTCAGCAGCTGGTGAAGCAGAAGACGACAAAGTGGAAGCAAGTTTTTGCGGGTGCGATTCGCCAGCCAGCCGAAATAGCGAATGCGGGGAAAGCCTCTGGGTAATACATGTTGGAGGAAGCGGAGCAGAAACTCCTCCGGAGCAAGCGTCATGATTCGTGCCTTGCTGGCATGGGCGTAGTCCTTCCAGCGGAAACTTACGGTGGCGTCGCTGACGGCGAGCAGGCGGTGGTTAGAGATGGCCAGAGTCACCTGACTGGGAAGCAAGTGCTGGCGGTCCTGCTTTCTTCCTTGATGCCGGGCTTCGGCCAGTTCTACAACGCCGACCACAAAAAAGGTGCCGTTATGCTGGCCGCGTACTTCCTTTGTGTAGGTCTTTCTGCTACACGTATCGGATTGCTGGCCATCCTGCCGATTGTGATCTGGTCGACGATTGACGCCTACCGCGTCTCTATCGGCAGTTCACACAGGTGGTAGATGTAAAGACCTACGTCAACCGTCATGGAATGTTCCTCCATTTCTGCAAAAGGAGATTGCTGAAATGAATGACGCTCATGCCAATCCGCGAGTTGCTGTTGACTTCACGATTGAGGTAGAAGACAAATCGGGAAATGTCCAGCAGTTGCTGAAACACTTCCCTGCCGTTCACGGTCTGCATGCTGGTGATCTGGTCCGGATTGAAGGTTCCGGTGAGAGTTTCGAAGGAGCATACCGCGTCGTGTCTGTCCAGCACACTTTCCATACGAAAAACGGATACCGGCAATGTATCGTCGCGAAAGTGCAACCACTTTAACGGTCGGGGCACAGCATGCAGACGTTCGATTTGACGAGGACGATTTGCGTTTGCGGTCCTGTGTGGTTCCGCAAGTCTTTGATTAGGAATTCGAAATCTCGAAGTAATGTGGCGTGTTTTTCTTTTTCCGAGAGATGGTTGACGGGAGTGTATGTTGAGTCGATCAAGAAGAAGCCCTCGGGCCGCCAAACCGAGGCGGAGATAAACAGTCAAATCAGGTCATGGAACCAGATAGCCTTGTAGAGTTACCGAAACCCCTTCGCCGCTAAAGAAAGGTCCGCCAAGGCCTTTCGGCGTTGGCACCTGGGTAACTACGATTCCGCTGGTCAAATGGTCACTGCGCCCAGCGAGGAGTATTCCAACCCTGTTCGCGTATGTGGCTTCAGAAAGATACGAACCGTTTCCTAGTTCTACCGCTACTGCATCGCCAGCGGACGCCTCACATACCACTGAAGAGATCGTTAGGCATACAGCGACCCAGCTCACATCCGTAATTACAAATTGCGCGCCTTGCGGAATTGTGAAGGCACCGGTGCTCAAACTGCCGTTCTGGAGCACCTCCAGGTAATTCGTGCCATCGAATATGAGCGTCTTGAAGTTGGCGGCGGATTGCTTGGCTGTCTGAACGGGCAACGGATTCGGCAAATTGATGTTGGCGGTTACGTTACCGCTGACCGGCACTGTCGCGCCCGTGAGTGTGCCGGGAAAATTGTTGACGCCGACCGGCAGCGGAAGGTTGGCGATGGTCACCGACAGGCCGCCGCTGGGGGTATTGGCACCGTTCTGCGAAGTGAGTGATACGAAGAACCGATAACAACGACGCCGACAATTACTGCAAAAGGCTTGGCGAATCGCTTCATGTTTCTGCTCCTTTTGGTTGGTTATATTGCGTATCCAGATGTCGGGGACATCGACCATTGAGCGGCGCGAACGCTACAGGCATGACGTGCCGATCAAGAGTAAGAACTTCGAATTGAAGAAGGCGTTTGTGCCGATGAGGTTCGCACCGTTTGCAGGGCCCTGCACCAACGCCGCGCATGCACGGTCTATCGTGTTACCGGACACCGTGACGGCTTGGGTTCCGCAACTCAGGCCTACTGCTACGTCGTCCAGAACGACGCCCGCTTGACCAGAGTCACTTACCGTGTTGCCTTGGACGATGTGCTTAGGGCCGCATACTTCTATGCCGCTTGCCTGCATGCCGGAAACTGCGTTACCAGTGACGCTGTAACCGGATGTAGCACAGTAGGACGATGGACTGGTTATGGCAATTCCTTCCAGGGCGTTCGAAACCCTGTTGTTGGAGGCAGTAAACGTGTTCGAGCACTCGCTGATGATGCCCACATAGCCTGTGAACTCGCCGACGTGGAGCGCATCACTGATCGTGTTGTTGCTCACAGTGCTGTCTGCCTGGGAAACGTAAATGCCATTCCCTTGTGTATTTCCTGGTCCAACTAGCGAGTTGCCTTTCGCGGTAAAACTGACGCCGCCGGCCGCAGTGCCGTTGGCATCGAGGCCGTTCAAACCGATGTTGTCGAAGGAGCTGTTCTCTACCGCTACGACCGCGACTAGTGCGCCGTCGCTCTGGACCAATACCCCATCGCCGTGCGGATTAGGGAATCCGTTGCCGAATGTACAAGGGTTGATTTGGTTTTTTGCAGAGACATGGTCGACAACTCCAGAGGAGTCCTGATAAAGGATGGCTATCGGATTGATCGAACAGTCCGTGAGCAGGCTGTTCGTTGCGTCCAGAGCTATACCCGAGACATTCACGGTTGCGCCTGGGTTTACCAGGATCTGCGCGGCAAGCGCCGCGTTCCGATACCAGCTGAACGGAAGATCAAACCCAACGGCGTTTTGCCTTAGGCCTCCCGGCGGCGGCACGATAATTGGCAATCCGCTGTTACCGCTTTGTATTCCTTTCAGCGTGAGCGAAGCGCTAATGGTGACCTGCTCTGCGTAGGTGCCTGGACAAACTAGGATTGTTTCTCCATTTGGCACACCGTGAACTGCGTCGTCCAGATTGTCGAAGTGGACGAGGTTTGGGCGACACGTTCCCACAGCCACTTGGGCGCATGCTGGCCCTGTAATACTTAGTAGAGCGAATCCAAGTAATAGCAGAGGGCTAATAATCCGAACGTACCGCTCTTTCATTAGGCACTCTCCTGGGAAAAGAGGGGGCAGCGTGAGAGCCTGTCCCTTTTTGGTCCTTATTGGCCGAATTTCTCCGGGCTTCGCGTAAAGTCCGGTCGCTCATCCCACTTCACAACCGTGACTTGGCACTAGAGGGTTTGAGGTTATGGTGTAACTATGTGCCCGGAGATCGCGACCTTACAGTTACCCGTAGTGGACCCAGTGAACGTGACTCTAAAGTTGATAAAGCTTTCGTTTGCTCCTCCGAACGCATACGCCCTCAGGTTTTGTACAAAAGGCGTTACTGTTTGAAGGGTTTCGAGAACCGCCGGACCAGGAGTGAGGAAGAACTCAGAGTTGCCTGACGATCCATTGAAAACTATCTCAGCGACCTCAATGTTCACTCCTGGATCTGTACTGCAACTTCCGGATGCCGATTCGATCACGGCTATTTGTCCCGCTGGCACGGCGAGGAGGAATGGGCCAGGCATGCATGTCGCAGAGTCGCCGATGAAGCACGGTTTAAGGACATCAAAAGCGGTGCGTGCCGGATTCTCTGAATCTTGGATTACCAACGGGACAGCGCCAGAGGCCCCCGCCGCGTTACTCACGACTGCGCTGACGGGCAACGGGTTCGGCAAACTGATATTGGCGGTGACGTTGCCCGTGACCGGCAAAGGAAGTGGGCTCATGATGTTTACGGGAGCACCGGCCTCGGCGTTGGCATGGTTCTGCGGAATGAGTGATGACAAAGAACCGAGAAGAATGATGCCGAAGACTACTTTGAGGGATCTAATGAATTGCTCCATAACAGTTTTCCTCTGTTGGTGCATTTAAGCCGAAAATTCCATTTCCCGTTTTGCACTCGTCCTGCTTGGTTCCCTGTGCTTGCATGCGATTGAGGACGTTCAACTCTCGAATCGCTGGGATCCCTTTTCTTGCTTTCGTTCCTGCCCGGCATTCTGTGCGGTGAAGGTGGTCAAAGACCGAGCACAGATGAGGACCAAACCTTTGTCCGACTCTGCGAAATGCAACTTGCCAGCTTCGATCCAGCGGTAGATCGTGCGCGTCTTTGCTCCGGCAAGAGTGCTGGCGTCTTCCACGCGCAGCATGGAAACTTCCGCTCTACAGCGGTTGCACCACGAGCGAACAGCACCTCGCCTTCGCCGAACCAAAACGATTTCATCTTGTTCCATCACCATCTCGATCTTCCGCTGCGCCCTCAAAAGGCCAACCTCCACCATTGTTCGCCCTCCATCTATGTGCTAAATTCCGGTGATCCGAAACGCTCTTGGCACTCCACTTGCTAATCAGCGGCTGAGTCTACGAATTGCCGCTTACCTTGGTCTTTAGGAAGAGCTAAGAAGTTTCTAAGAATTTCTAAGAGCGTTATGGCTTTGGAAAAGAACCACTTTTACCGGTTCGGTTCCTTCCGGCTTGATCCTGCCAAGCGCGTTCTCCTGCGCAGCCAGAAACCTGTCCCCCTAATGCCCAAAGCCTTCGACACCCTGCTCGTTTTGGTTGAAAACCGCGATCACACGGTAGGCAAGGACGAACTACTGAAAACTCTTTGGCCGGACAGTTTCGTCGAAGAGGCCAACCTCGCTCAGAACGTTGCCGTTCTCCGCAAAGCGTTAGGCGATTCTCCAAAGGAGCATCGCTACATCGTGACCGTTCCTGGACACGGCTATCGGTTCGCCGCCAAGGTGAGCGAGGAAATCGAGGACGAAGACTCAGATCTTGTCTTGGAGCGCCACTCCCGCTCGCGAGTCGTGCTCGAAGAATTGCGCACAAGTGACATCCGCGATCAGGCGGCGCCAATTTCCGCTAATCGGAAACATCTGCAGGTGTGGCTGCTCGCGTCCGCTTGCGTCGTCCTTCTCCTCAGCTTAGTTGGGCTGGCCTCGTTTTCAGCCAGGATGCCGCATGTGACCTCGACAATTCGATTGACGTGGAGCGGCCGAGTTGATGAATGGGGAAGTCTAGCAACGGATGGAGTACGGATTTATTACCTGGAAAGGGAGGGGGCACACTGGAACTTAATGCAAACGTCGGGCCAGGGAGGAAGCGCGCAGCCCGCTGGGGCGACGTTTCCAGGACTCAATGCGCAGATTCTGGACACTTCGCGAGACCTCTCGCAAATGCTCGTGAGCACCTTCGTTTCGCGGAACACAGAAATGCCCCTTTGGACTCTTCCCAATCAAGGAGGAGCTCCACACCGCATAGGAAATATCGAAACGAAATACGCGGTCTGGACCCCAGACGGGAATGGGATTCTGTACTCGCACGAGAAAGATCTGATGCTCGCTGATGCCGATGGGAAAAACGCACGAAAACTCTTGACGGCGTCGGGACGAATTTACGATTTCTCCGTTTCGCCAAGCGGAAAGGTCATCCGATTCAGCACCGATCCACACACAACTGAGGGCGAACTCTGGGAAGTGTCTATCGATGGGGCTGGTCTCCGCCGACTTTTCTCCAACTGGACAAAGTCATCAGGACAGTGCTGTGGGCGATGGACGCCGGACGGACGCTATTATTTTTTCCTGGCCTGGCAAGGAAGCCGACTAGGAGTCTGGGCGATCCGGGAGCACCGAGGCTTCTATTTCTGGAAGCAACCAGCGCCGGTCAATCTTATTTCCGGTCCAAATGTCATTAGCCGCGTGATTCCCAGCCACGACGGGCGACAGATCTTTGCTCTGGAACAAAACCCGGAAGACGACGTGATGCGTTACGATAACAAGCTCCACAGGCTTGTTCCCGTTCCCGGACTTCCTCCCAACAGCACGGTAGTTTATTCCCCAACCGGCGAATGGATTCTGTATCAGAACAATTCGGATTATTCACTATGGAGAAGCAAAGCGGATGGGAGTCAGCCTTTGCAATTGACGGGACCTCTTTCGAGAATTGCAGATCCCAAGTGGTCGCCGGACGCAACCCAAATCGTATTTATGGGAGCGCCAGCCGGACCCAGTCAAGGCACTCAGGTTTACCTCTTGACGCGCGACGGCGGAGAACCCCGCCGGCTTCTTCGAGACGGCGTCTGGCAATTTCATCCGCAGTGGCTACCAGATGGAAAATCGGTGGCCATTTCAATATCTCAGGTAGATGACGCGAAGGAACCGTCACCAGGCATCTATGTAACCAACGTTGCGACACTGCAGACCTACAAACTCCCAGAGTCTCAAGATATAGACAGTGCGACATGGTCCCCGAACGGTCGCTTGGTTGCCGGAATCACACAGGACTTCCATCGAATCAGACTCTACGACGTAAGCAAAAACGCGTGGATTGATTGTGTGAGCGGAACGCTGATCGGCGCGCTGTCGTGGGCGCCTGATTCGGAGTCCATCTATTATCAGGACGTTTTGGAAGAAGATCAGCCGGTTTACCGTGTCTGGTTATCCGGCACACGCCGTGAGAAGGTCTACGATTTTCATGAGGAACTAAATTCTGGTTACTTTCGTTGTGTGTTTTACGCAATCAAGTCAGACGGATCTCTGCTGGTCTATCTTTCTCGAAGTAATGCTGACCTCTACGCGTTCGACGTCGACTTTCCTTAGCGGGTTGACTCTGAGCAGTTTCTCGTCCCAGAGGGGGCTGTATGCTTCTTTGAGCCTCACGAATTCAGGTTATGTGAGCTCGCAGATATTTTAAGGTTCGGTCAGGTACGGACTCAGGTGGTCTTCATTCCGTGCAGACATTATGAAGAATTTATACGACCCCAATGTTTCCACTCGTGAGAACAGCGTTAGCTTACGCCCTACTTTGTGACATTGAGCACAACGTTCGTCGAGTGGCTTAACGTTCCGCTAGTGCCAGTAATGGTTAACGTGTACTTCCCCCGACCGTTGCCGACAGTCACACTCAACGTGGAGGACTGGTTCGCCCCAATTGTTGCCGGCGAGAAGGTTGCGGAGCCTCCGCCGGGAACTCCCGCAACACTTAGCGCGACCGAGCCGCTGAAGCCGTTAAGCGCTGTCTCCAAGACCGTGTATGTTGTCGTGCTACTACGGGGAACATTTTGAGATGAAGGCGTCGCCGTCAGCGTGAAGTCAGGCGCAGGAGCCGAGTTTCCGTAGCTGATTGCCGATGACATGTGATTCGCGAAACTCGGTCTCCCTACAGCCCTGATGTACAGAGTGTAGGAACCAACGGCGAAGTTGTAAGACGCCAGATCGAGGGAATGCGTGCTCGGAGCGAAGTCGCCAAGGGACATGAGGCCCTCGCCGTCTGGCGAAATAAACACTGTATAGTGGTCGAGAGTGCCCTCGGAACCTGAAGTGGTCCAATTCAGGACCGTCCCGTTCATGCTTCCCGAAACGGAAACGCAATTGTCAATGCCGCTCTCGAGTTCTGTTCCTTCCTCATAATCGTTCCAGGTAACGAGCTGGACCGACTTAAGCTGCTGCGTCCCAGAGTAGTACTTGGGGATCTCGGAGAAAGTATTAAGCCAGGTTTGACCGCAGTTCTGGTTCATGATCCGCTTGCTGCCCCAGGAGGCGAGGGTATCGTTGAACCCTTTGTAATTCGCTGCAAAGGCGTGTTCCGAGGGATAGCTCAGTGCCGTGGAATAGAAGTTGTCCAGGTATGACTGTCCCCAGTCGTTTGCGTTGGTCGTGTTGATGATGACCCAGGAAAAACTGCCGCTTGTTGATGCATGGGTAAAGCCTCCGGAATTGCGAAAGATGAACAGAGGGTTCCCGGAGACATTGGCTGAAATCGTCGCCCAATCGAGAGTGCCGTATCGATCCGGATCAAAGAAGGTCACGATTGGTCTGCCATCGAGAGTCATGTAAGCGGGCGAGCCCTCAAAGTTGGTGTAGGCGTAATTGAGATCGTTGATCATTTCCTGCGTCAGGTCGCAACCTGCCGTGGACGCGCAAGCGCCAAGCGCGCCACCGTCCATCATCACCGAAAAGAGAAAGGCCCCGTTGCGCGATTCAGCTTCGGACTTCAGCGCAAACGCCGTGTTATTGGGCATCGAATTGTTCGGACCGTACCAATCCAGGATGAACCCCGAGATTCCACGACTGAGCGCGTCTGCCACCTGCTTCTGCACCTGGCTCGGATCCGACGACGTGTACCCAACATCCATGTGATTGCTCTGTCCGAACCAGCCCATGAAGTGCGCATAGATCTTCGTCGTGGACTGCGTATACAGGAATGAGTGCGTATCCACTTTGCTGACATTTCCCGCGCCGACATTCCCGTTCGATTGAGCGGTGAACGTGTCTGCAGTGCTCGTATTGTTAGCAGTTTCGGCCGTAAGAGTTGTTGTCGGCATGATTGTTGTTTGTGCCAAAGTCGCACTGACAAAGGCGAGCAGAAGGCAGGGAACCGCGTAGAAACGCATACGGAACTCCGGAAGATTTGTCGGGAACTGGTTCCGTCACATTATGGAAACGCAGCTCTGATGCGAATACGTCTTAGGCCTTAAAGGAAAGGGTTTCGTGCCCTATGAACTTGTGAAGCTACGCACATGTTGGGTCAGTTCGGGATTCCACCCACTCATTCGATTTCTTAATAACTCTATGAGCAGCGAGCGATACAGGCAGGAGCCAACCACTTGTGTTCGCTTGAGATGTATGGAATACGGAAAGGTATGCCACAAGGATGGGCTCCGAATCATCACGCGGGAGACCGAGACCCGGAGTGGTTTCGCGGCCGTGTCCGCAGCCAGTGATCTCTTGGTGCCGCGTCAGCGACGCAGCGCCCTCTAAACCAGCTTGAATCGCTTCCCACAGTGTTTCGTGGTCACGAGTAGGCAGATTTGGGCGAGGTTGTTCCCTAGTGCGTTCCCCAGTTTTGAATGGTCTTTTCGGCGTTTTCAGCGAAAGCGCCCGTCTGTACGCGGATCGCAATGACCGAGAAACGCGCCGTGGTATTGACGTAGAGGCTTTCTACTCTACCTCTAAGCGCTGACTGCGCGCTGTTCCCGGTATGCTCTTGCAACGTCCATTAGCGGGCTCCACATGAACCAGCGTGGGAAACCTCGAACCAGCGCAGGAGGTCCCTCCAAAACGATCTCCCCGCGACGCAGCGCCGCGTCATAATCAACAAAACCTGCCCATACGCGGTACAGCACGGAGACGTCCGCTCGCACAATCAGGTCTGGTGCAAAACCCGGAGGCTTCAAAGACGATGAGACATTTCGCGGTACCAGAACGAGCCACACGCGTCGTCCTTTCCGGCCAGTGAGGTCGAACTGGACCACGGTACGTCGGCGCGGCAGTTCACGCTCGTCCACGCGTTGATGCATCTTCCACAGAAAAAGCGCGGGATCTAACTCATCGCGGTTCGGATCGTTGAACACCCACTTGATTGCCCAGATGCCTAATTGCTTGATCACGTCCGCCAAATCGTTTCCTGCTTCGGTAAGGACGTACTCCGTCACGTTCGGCCGTAGGCCCGTTCTTCGTTCGATGACTCCGTTCTCCTCGAGATGCCGCAAACGTGCGACAAGGAGCGATCGCGAGATGCGGGGCAACCCCCGCCGGAGGTCGTTGAAGTGGCGGCTGCCAAACAGTAGCTCGCGCACGATCAGTGGCGTCCAACGGTCGGCAACAATTTCGCATGCGCGAGCAACAGGGCAGTACTGGTGATACCGAAACACGAGGTAATAATCCTCCAGTCTCCAGGTATCCATCCAGTCCAAAAATCGGACCAGATTCGGTTCCAATCTTATGACTTCTGCGGCTTCTAAGGAATTGGGTCGCGCCCGGTCCGGTTTTAGGACTTGCCGTGGCAGGAATTCATTTCCTAAATTCGCCCACTGAAGCCGCTGATCCGCGCGGGAAAAGACGCATCGGCGGCACGGGGTGCAAGGTGCGGAATCCGCCACTGGCTCACTCTCGCCAATACACGCTGTGCGATTTCACTTCTGGGTTCCCTACAAAGAACGCAGCCATTTCGCATTTCCGCGACGTGTAGCAACCCGAGGAGTAGCGGGGTTCCATTTCCGAAAGGAGAGACAGAAATGCACAGGTTCAAAAAGTCGCTCATTGCGTTCGTTGGGATGCACTGCAACAGGTCCATTCCAGCCCTCTTAATTGCGCTCGCAGTTGTGATGATGACGTGCGTAATAGCACAAGCTGCGCCAACGCTGCCACCAGGAAACATCGTCCAGCAGTGGAACACGATCGCGGAAAACACAGTAGTTGGATCAGGCGCGTTCCAGGCCGAGGGCTTTATCTACATGGGCTACGTCTCGGCGGCGGTGTACGACGCGATCGTGTCGATCGAAGGTGGTTACGAGCCGTATAGTTCGGCTGTCCCAGACGCGTCTGGAGCGTCAACGGATGCGGCCGTGGTCGAGGGCGCGTATCGAACACTCGTCAACTACTTTCCCAATCAGGCTGCGACGCTGGACTCGCTCTACATCCAGGCACTCGCGCTGGTTCCTGACGGTGCGCGAAAAGCTGCCGGGCAGACTGTGGGTCTGGCAGCCGCAATGAACATTATCAATCTGCGCACCGGGGATGGACGCATGACGCCGATTGGCGTGACTTCCTCGTTCTCGACACTGCCGCCTGGCCCGGGCGTGTGGCGCCTGACGCCCGCGGCATTTGCGCCCCCGCAGACGCCGTGGCTGGGCAGCGTGCGGCCTTTCATCGTCCACAACGCCGACCAGTTTCTACCCGATCCGCCGCCCTCGCTTCAGAGCAGCGAGTGGGTGGAGGCATTCAACCAGATCAAGACCTATGGTGCGGCAACGAACAGCGCGCGGACAATCGAGCAGACAGCGGTCGCAAGATTCTGGTCGGCGAATGTGGTCCGGCAATACAACCGGCTCGCACGCGATGTCGCGGAACAGCGAGATCTTGGGCTGCTGCAGACTGCGCGGCTGACAGCGATGGTGAATACAGTCGGCGCCGACGCGCTCATCTCATGCTTGTTCGCGAAGTACCACTATCTATTTTGGCGCCCAGTCACCGCTATCGACCCGACTGCGGTCACGTCCGACGGTTTCGGTCCAGTCCCTGGGTATGACGATGAGAATCCAGCGACGATCGAGCAGTTGGGCTGGCGACCACTGCTGCTGACGCCAAACCATCCGGAATACCCCGCTGCGCATGGCACGATCACATCTGCGATGGCCGAGGTCTTCAGCAGCTTTCTCGACACAGAGCGCTTCAATCTCGACATCCATGGTTTTGACGCCGCAGGCCCGGCTGGCAACCTGAATGCGGTACACAATTTTGAAATGGCCAAGGATCTTCGCAACGAGATCATCTACGCGCGACTTTGGGCAGGCTTGCACTATCACTTCTCGAGCGTTGCCGGGGTCGTCCTTGGACGCGACGTTGCGAGGTATGACCTGAAGCACGCCTTTCGATCGCTCAACTGAGGACAACTTGCACGATGAAGACATTCGAGTGTTGCCCGTCCGTACGGCAGTGGAGTGCTTTAGGGCACAAAGTTTTTAGTGTCTGTCAGTGCGCCACATGGATTGAATCTTTAACGGATTATTTAAGGATCGGCGAATGGAAGTTGTTGTTTTGCACGGCGAATTGAGGCGCAGCCTTACGGCGTTGTTACGAGATTTGTTACTGGGACTGATGTCCAATGCGCGGAAACCCGCATGAATACTGGGGTTTGGTCCGCAGTAGGATTCGAAAATACTAGACGACGAACAATCAATAACTTGCGAGCATAAACAGCAACACAGAGTGTGCAAAGGGAACATGCAGGAACGCTTATTGCTCCTTAATGTTCCCTCGACTTATAGCGCCGGACTTGACAGACAAAATCTGCGGACGAATTGGCCTCCGACGCTTACAGTCTCTCTTTTATATTTGATTCCGAATTGGGACTCCGGCCAAGTAGCCTTGTAGACGCGTTGCACGGTATCTGCGGAAAGTGTAATCGTGCCAGGAAACTCCATGTGATACGGTGAAATTCCAGGCGGCAGAATCGGCGCAACGAGGACGTCTGTCTTTTGCGCGATCAATTTGGAGCAATCTCGGTGCTGATCCTGCACGGCGACCAGGACGCCAAGGTTCCATATTGCGGCGGAATCAGCACGACTGGCCATGCGAATTTCAGTTCACAGGAGGAAACCTTTAATTACTGGAC
>Ga0126378_10003118_pt1 | contig 12477 bp, 11 predicted proteins | sample PanSoiMetPlot_23_FD_92587 | JGI IMG/M metagenome (GOLD analysis project Ga0126378, IMG submission 92587) | Tropical forest soil microbial communities from Panama - MetaG Plot_23 | ecosystem: Environmental > Terrestrial > Soil > Tropical forest > Bulk soil | place: Panama | collected 2016-02-17
CGTTGACCTGAAGGTTCGGGCGGCGGCCATGCTTTAGGTCGCGCTCGAAGTTTGGCGGGATATCAATCACAAAAGTGTATTGGCCTCTGTCCATCGCGTCATCGATTTGTGGGACTGAGATCTCGGCGGCCTTGACGAACAGCGGAGGCATAAATGCATCGAGTATCCGGCCCGACAGCACAGAGCGATCTTCGTCTACGATCGCGATCGAGGAATGATCGACGTCCATCTTCACGTCTTTGGCAGGTCCATAGACGAAATGAGTCAAAGCAAACAGGATAAGAAAAACCAGTGCCGCATCGCGCCTCAGGCTGAAGAGCTCTTTAATGCCCAGCCAAAAGATGTTTCCCAGCGTCGCGAGCACTTCACCGCTCCTGTTTTGGCAGCAGCATGATGCTCACAACAACATAGATGGCTATGAAAGAGACAAGCGCGGCAAAACTTGGAACGAGACTGTTGAAGTCACGTCCTTTGGTAAACACGCCTAGGCTGATCTGTTGAAAGTACGTTGCCGGAAAGCCGCGGCCGAAGATGCGGCCGGTTTCGCCGAGCGAGGAAATCGGGGTAAGCCAACCGGAGAATTGCGTGGCGGGCAGGTTAGTGATGATTCCGGCGCCAAGGATGGCAGCAATTTGGGTTCGGACGAAAACCGAGATGAGCAGTCCGAAGCTGGTGCTCGCGGTCACATAGAGGAGTGCTCCGAGTACCAACGCGAGCATGCTTCCCTTTATTGGCAAACCGAACAGCCAGACCGCCAGCGCCAGCAGGCTGGCAAACTGGATGAGCGCAATCAGGATGTACGGCGCCTGTTTACCCCACAGAAATTCCAGCCGGGTAGTAGGCGTAGCGTAGAAGTTGGTTATCGAGCCGAGTTCTTTTTCTCGCACGACGCCAAGCGCCGTGAGCATCGCGGGGATGTAGATCAGGAGAATCATGATGTCGCCCGGAACCATGGCAAAAACGCTCTTAAAGTCCTGGTTGTAGCGAAACCGAATCTCGATATCGGCGGGATCCGGCTGTGTTTGCCCGCTAAGGGCATGAGCAAGGTAATCATCGAGAAAAAGTTGATTAACGGCCGCGACGTAGTCGCGCAGCGTGTCGGCGTAAAAGGAGTTTGATGCGTCGACCCAGGCTGCAATTTCAGGACGGCGCAAGGAACGAAGGTCACGTCCGAATCTCGGCGGGATCTCGATCGCCACCTTCATCTCGCCGTTTTGCAGGCGTCGCTCTTCTTGAGCTTGATCGTGAATCGCCGGATGCTCGTCGAAGTAACGCGAGCCTCGGAAGTCCTCGAGGTAATTTCTGCTGTCGGGTGAATTGTCCTGATCGAGCGCCGCATAGGTCACGTGTTCGACGTCCAGGGAGATCCCGTAGCCGAGGATGATCAAAAGCAGAGCCGGCGCCAACAACGCGAATGTCACTCGAACAGGATCGCGCAAAAGTTCGATCGTCTCGCGGCGCGCGTAGGCCCAAAGGCGTGTAAGGCTGAACCAGGATTTGGAGACGCTCTGACTGGCGCGACCTTCCTCAGTGTTTGGGCCCGCTAGTTGCGGTTGAGCAATGCCTTTTTCGCTGCCAACAGCATCCTCGAGGAACGAAATAAACGCCTGCTCCAAATTCTGGGCACGACGCGAGCGCACGAGTTCCTTGGGCGTGCCCTGGGCAAGCACCTTCCCGGCGTGCATTAGTGAGATGCGGTCGCAACGCTCGGCTTCATTCATGAAGTGTGTCGACAGGAAGATGGTGACGCCGTCTTTACGTGACAGATCGATCAGCAGCTGCCAGAACTCGTCACGCGCTATGGGGTCGACGCCGGAGGTCGGCTCGTCGAGAATCAGCATTTCGGGTCGATGGATAACGGCTACCGCCAGCGACAACCGCTGGCGGATTCCAAGCGGCAGGGCATCCGGCAAATCGTCGAAATAGCGCGCCAATCCAAACTGGGCGGCGAGTTCATCTGTACGGCTGCCGATCGTTTCCGGCGGCAAATGAAACAGACGTGCGTGCAAGGTCAAATTCTGCCTGACGGTTAACTCGCTGTAGAGCGAGAAGGCCTGTGACATGTAGCCGACGCGTCTGCGCGTTTGCAGGTCCTCGGCTTCGGGAGGATGTCCAAACAAGCGCGCCTCACCCGCGGTAATCGGCAGAAGCCCGGTCAGCATCTTCATGGTCGTGGTCTTGCCGCAGCCGTTGGAGCCGAGGAAGCCGAAAATCTCGCCGCGGTCGATGCGGAAGCTCACATGATCGACCGCAGTAAAATCGCCGAAACGGCGGGTCAGCCCTTTCGCTTCGATGGCGGCTTCGCCTCTGGTGGAGGTTCGCGGCGCGAGCACGAAAGCTCGCCGTCCCACGCGGCGCTCAGGCGGAAGCAACTCAACGAACGCCGCTTCAAGCGTTGACGAGTTCACCCGCGAACGCAGCTCGTTCGGCGTTCCCGTCGCGAGCAGTTTCCCCGCGTCCATTGCGACCAGCGATTCGAAGCGCTCGGCTTCTTCCATGTACGCGGTGGCCACTAACACGCTCATGCCCGAACGGCGGCTCCGGATCCGGTCAACGAGCTCCCAAAACTGACGGCGGGAGAGCGGATCGACGCCGGTGGTGGGTTCGTCGAGTATCAGCAAATCGGGATCGTGGATCAGCGAGCAGCACAGCCCGAGCTTTTGCTTCATTCCTCCGGAGAGCTTGCCTGCCGGTCGGTCGCGGAATGGGGACAATGCTGTGCTGGCCAGCAACTCGTCGATCCGTGCCGCACGCTCATCGGCGGACTGCCCGAACAAGCGTCCGAAGAAGTCGATGTTCTCCTCTACGGAGAGCGTCGGGTAAAGATTTTTTCCCAGGCCTTGCGGCATGTATGCGATGCGAGCGCACAACGCCGCGCGAGTGCCAGCGTCGCCGATATCACGGCCGAGAACTTCGACGCGGCCGGATTGGATTTTGCGCACGCCCGAGATCAGACCGAGCACTGTGGATTTGCCGACCCCATCGGGCCCGATGAAACCAACCAGCCGCCCAGCCGCCAGGTCCAAATCGAGAAACTCGACGGCCGTCGTCTTGCCGTAACGATGAGTTACGCCTGTGAGCCGGGCAACGACACCTGGTCCGGAATTCATTGGTGCGGAATGATTCTAAGCAATTCGGTTGGCTCTCGGGCCTGGAGTTGTGGTGGCCATTCGGCCGTTGGGCCAACCTTTATGTAGGCTACGCCGGGCAAGCCGACTTTGACCCACGGTTCGTAACGCCTGAGCAGTTTCGGATCGAGCTGAATCTTGATGCGGAAGCTGAGTTTCTCACGTTCGACCGTGGTTTCCACGAATTTAGGGGTGAACTGGGCTTTGGCGGCTACATAAGAGACCTGCGCGGGAAGAGGCCACTGGGGCGCCGCATCCAGAACCACCCGTGAGTCCGCACCGAATGCCACCTTACCGGCCTCCAGATCCGGCAGGAAGATAGTCATGTACACGTCGGAAAGATCGATGACGGTAACCACATTGCCGCCCGAGGCCAGAACCTCACCGGGTTCGGCGAGCTTGTACAGCACCCTCGCCCGCACGGGAGCCCTTAGATCTCGGTCATCAAGCAAGGTTTGCAGCCGCTGAATCTCCGCTTGGTCTGCCGCGATAGCGGCCAAATCGGCCGAGACTTTGGCAACTGCGGCGTCATGAGCCGAGCGCGTGGTCTCCATCCTTGTAGTGTAGGTGTCCAATTGCTCGAAACTGACGACAGCTTCCTTACTTAGTTTCGAATATCGGTCGTATTCCCTGGCCTGATACCCGAACTGAGCCTCTGCCAGATCGGCGACCTTTTGGTCGGCCTTCTGCGACTCGGTCGCCTGGCGCTCCTGGGCCTGCGCCTGATGGAGTTGAGCGAGAAGCTCGCTGGTGTCCATTCGTGCCACAACTTGACCCGCATCGACGGTGTCGCCTTCTCGTACAAGGACCTGTTCGATGCGCCCAGCGTATTTTGTCGCGATATCGATTTCGGTGGCCTCGATCCGACCGTTGGAGAAGACGAATCCAGGGGGAACTCCCACCGGGCGCAGCTCATACCACGCGAAGAATCCGGCCATGCCTGCCACGATGACCACCAAGCTAACGAGGACGAAGCGGTTTCGTGTGGAATCTAGGAACCTTCCGAGCGCGCGAAAATCTGATGGCGCTTGGGTCGCAACTGCTTCTTCAATCATCTTGCAACCACGGGCGGAAAATCCGATGTGCATTCAGGTCGATTGGCTCGGGAATCCGTAAAGAGAACCAGACCGCAAAGCATCAGACGTGCCAGGAAAACATCTCTGACAGGCTCGTTTGACGCAATCTAATCTGGTGCGCGAGGCGTTCGATGTGCCGCACAGGTCAGCCGAGTGTTGCGTTTGGATACATACACGGTGAAGAGGCGGCGCGTCGCGCCAAATTTGCCGGAAGGGCCTTTGCTATCTGAGCCTGAGAGAGTACATCGCGGACGGATCGCGCGATTGCTTCAAATCGGTCGCGCGTCATTTCTTAGGTTCCACACTGTCGAGAAGAGGGCTAAGCCGGGCAGCGCCAAGAGTTTGAGGAGGGAGGGTTTCAGGGCTTTGGTGTGAGATACCAATTGCCTATCGCCGTTCAGAATACTATCCGCGCTTCATACGTTTAACCAGAACACGGAACTTGATGATGCCTTTCGAAACCCACGGACCTCCAGGTGTAGCGGTCAGCGACACGCAAGCGCGAGGAGTTTTCAATTGCAATGGGTTCCCCAATCCGGCGCGATACTTGCTGAATAAACTGCCGGGTCCTGTTTGCTTAACCACCAAAGGGACCAAACGGGCGGGAACCAGACGAACCGGCAAGGCGTCTTCCAGCAATGTTTTGCTGTCGCTTCCCGGGATAACGAACGCAGAGCTTTCTGGCGACGTAGGCAGCGGGGAAACTATGAATGGGAGCAACGAGAACCCCCGACCGTGGGCAATCGTTCTGGCCGGGGGCGAAGGGAAGCGTCTGGCCTCCTACACGCGGAGCATAACCGGCGAAACGACACCCAAGCAGTTCTGTCCCCTGGTCGGCAACCAATCGCTGCTCGAACAGACCTGGGCACGTGTATCGATGGTTGTGCGGCAGGACCGCATCCTCACTGCCCTCACGCGTACCCAGGAACGCTTCTACGAGCCTCTCGTCGGCGAAATTCCTTCGCGCAACCTGGTTATCCAGCCCCAAAACCGGGGGACGGCCCCTGCGATTCTCTACGCACTGCTAAAGGTTGCGGAGCGAGATCCATCCGCTCGGGTCGGGCTGTTTCCTTGTGATCACTTCGTTGATGACGACCGTGAATTTATGCGGCACGTCGAGCTTGCATTGGATGTTACGGAACATCGACCTGAGTTGACCGTACTTCTCGGGATTGCAGCGGACCGGCCAGAAACCGGCTACGGCTGGATCGAGCCCGGCGAAGTCGTTGGTTCCGGACCGGTCTTTTCGGTCCGTCAATTTTGGGAAAAGCCCAACGGAGAGCTTGCCACCGAACTCCTCCATCGAAGATGCTTTTGGAACAGCTTCGTAATTGTCGGTCGCGCGTCCACGCTATTAGGCCTCTTCATAATCGCGCTGCCAGACCTCTATTTCTCCTTCAAAAAGGTTCAGGCTACCTTCGGTACTGCCCTAGAAGAGGAGACCATACGGCGACTCTATGACGATCTGTCAACTACCAGCTTTTCCGACGATGTACTGGTGCGGCATAGGATAAATCTGGGCGTTCTTCCCATTGCCGGAGTGCGCTGGAACGACCTCGGCGAGCCACATCGGGTCATCGCGACGCTCCAGGTTTTGGGCATCCGCCCCCACAGCAGTACCCCCAAGCGGACGCGCTTGGTGACCGTTGCCAAGAACCTCAGCATCAGCGAGGCACTGAAGCCGTACCCGCTGAAGTGATGCTCAGGAGCGCAGAGGTAATCAAAACCCATGTCCTCGGCCTTCCGCGTTTGGAGTTACCCTTGGATACTGCGCTGCTCAGTTTTCTCGCCAGCCGACATTCACTTCATTACTCATAATCCGTGCCGGAAAGAATCGCATCCTCTTATTCGGGCTCGAACACAGGTCGGCAACCGTGGGCTTCTCGAGAAGCACGCTCGTTACTGAGTTCAATCCAACTGCCTGTTGTCTGCCGGATCGAGCGGTCCCGACAATCTACGGGAATCGATCTGCCAGGTGGGGCCATCGTCCCACAACAACGAATTCCCTTTGTAAATGCATTGACAGTTCGATGGCACAGAGCATGCCGATGCGATAGCTGCGAAACATTAGCCTCCGGTCGGCAAGGGCCGGGTACCTGCCTCTCCCCCGAGAAAAGCAACCCGCCCTGCCGATACCGGGGGCTCTTTTAGGTTCGCGGGCCGAATTGAACGTGACGAACGGCGCGGAATGGCAGATCTGGGGGAAAGATTTGCGATGAGCACCTCGATTAAAGACTTCGACAACTCCTGTCGCTCAGCACGATTTGGTCAAATGGGGCTGGTCGGTCATTCACGGAGAAGACGGGGGCTATTACAGCTAGCGGCTGCACGTAACGATGAGCTTCGTTCTGGCTGCATGAAGAGGCTCTTGCTTCCGGAGGCCGTTGAGACGAAACCGGTTCGTCGAACACTTGGAGCGTTCGTGGCCCCGTACCCGATCCAAAACCAGAAGAATTCGAGCGCGACCTAAAGCATGGCCGCCGCCCGAACATTCAGGTCAACGTCCCTGCGACTGCCATAGCAGAGGCGGGTCGCTGCGCACTGTATACACAGCAAATTCTGGAGCAGGAAGTCTCCTATGCGACTCATCGCACCGAAAAATCCGGGGAGCCGCTGATAACCTAGTGCTCAGGGAAAGTTGAATCCGAACTTCATCCTTCGAATGGTTGCTCAGCGTGATGCGGGTCATCAATTGCGAACCGCTCGTCTGGTTCCTGGCCGGAGGGGTGGTGGAGTCGCATGCTACGTTCAGATTAAGTCGGTGTTTTTAGGACTCACATCTTCGAGGCCATGTCAGCTTTCCCAGTCTTCATGTCGACGGGAAAGGAGGCATGTGTAAGGATCATTTTCCACTGGCCGTCGGTCTTGCGCCAAACGTCGGTCACCCGGTAGGTCAAATCGATCGGCTTCCCGTCGGGACCCTTGGCAGTAAGGTGCTGAACGCTGCGGGCCAGAGCCAGCTTGCCGTCGCTGATCACTTTCAATTCGATGACATCGACCTGGGCGTCCTTGTTTGCGGCAAAATCGACCAAATACTGCTTGATCTGTTCGCAAATAGCCTTTTGGCCCACGAATTCGCGTGGCGGACCCATTAGGTCGAAGAACACAACATCATCGCCACTGTCATACATCCTACAGAGCTTCCTCGCGACTTGACTACCGAAAATCTGGCGATGGACGCGGAAGCTACCACCAGCACGCTCTAGGCGCCGCGCTTGCTCTGGTGACGCACCCGCCGCGAAGCCTCGACTCGCCGCAACATCCGCACCCACCACGGCACCAATCGCACAATTCGCATGGTGCCGCTGTGCAGAACAGGTGGTCGGTAGCCGAGTAGATTCGGTACATGGCCCGTGAGGCAGGATGGGAAGGCACAGCGTGCTACTGCGACAAATGCGGTGGGGAGCTATGGCGCTCGGAATGGAACACCGCCGACCACCTCCCTCAGGACGGCTACTGGAAATCGTGTGAAGCTTTCAATCAGGACGCAGCCCATCGCACTTGCACCGGATGCGGCACGCTCGCCCCGGCGATCGACTTGAGTGGATTTCGATGGCGCGATATCGGCGCTGAGCTCTCGGACCGCCAAAAAGACCTGAACACGATCTGTTGTGTTTGATCGATGGCCCGATGGCTCGTTGGATAGGCGCCGGTTAACGTCCCGGCGAATTCGCATTCGCAGGTTTGCGCAACGAGGAGAAGACTTGTACTCGTACTAATCTCGAAGGAGGTCTACAATGTTCCAAGTCCAGCCCTTGGATGCTGACGTACCGATTTTCAATCAACTTCAGACCGAACAGTCACCCGTCATTCTTGTCAACGTCTTACGCGTCGCTGAGGCGGATGTACCAGCGATGCTGAAAGCGTGGACGCAGGACGGAGAATGGATGAAACGGCAACCGGGTTTCATTTCCACTCAGCTTCATCAGGGGATTGCCGGTAGCACGGTGTTCCTCAACTACGCGGTATGGGAGTCGGTGGCTCATTATCGCGCGGCTTTCAACGACCCCGAGTTCAGGGCGGCGGTGGAGCGCTATCCTCCTTCCGTGATCGTCTCACCCCATCTGTTCAAACGGCTTTCGATCCCAAATTTGTGCGTGGGGCCCTAGCAAATTTGCCAACTGGGCGCGAGCGAGGCTTCGAAAGCTTTGGTGGGTCAGTGCCAAGTATCTATACCCAGGACAGCCACCTGGTTTCCGCCGTTCAGAAAAATAAAATGCGCAGTTTCTCCCTGCCTCCTGCGACCTTTGCCTTCTCAAAAGAAGACGAATGATCGGACCACGAGGTTCTTCCGACAAGGAGCGTCCTCTGGCGCGGTTGGGTCGATGCAGGAAGTGTGAAAAGACCAGCGCGAGACGGACCCATCGGTGACGGAGTCATAGCACTTGAGCATCGAGACCTCGGTGGATTTCTGCTGGGGAAACCAGTACCACTCGTGGGTGGGACGGTAGGTGAAGCTGGTGGTTTCGCCAACGCGATCGTCGTAGATGCGGTAATTAGTAATGTACGGCTGGTCTGCGAAGGAGGGCCATGCGCAGAGCACAAAGGGGTATTGGCCCACGGTCTCCATCGGCTTAGCGAGGTTGATCGACATGAACCGCCGCAACATCTTCGCGTCGGCCTGCTCTTCCGTGTAGTGCTGCTGACGCCCGAAGTTCCGAAGGTTCTTGGTGAGCAGCTCACGGCAGCGAACGCGGCCACTGTTGTCGTTCAGGTCGTTATGCACGATGTTCGCGTAGTTCTTGTTCACACCGGGGTTCTTCTTCTCCTGGTCTTCCGTGCGGTTGCCCATGTAGTCTTTGTCAAAGACGTCGTGGTTGTACGCGAGCGCGTCCTTAGCGGCCGGGAAAAACTCCAACAGGAGCTTCTCTATTTCAGGGTAGTAAACCCGCTCGACCTCTTCAGAGTCGTAAAAGTTCATGCACTTGGACTCGAGGTGGGCCAGCGCTACGCCGAGCTTGTCCATGCACTCGGGGCTGCTGGGCGAGAGACCTGGATAGTACTTCTCGATTCGTCGCGCGTCACGCAACACCTGCGGAAAATATAGGCCTCGCAGGCCGTAATTCTGCTCTCCTTCGCGCAGCACTTTTGCCTCGGCCGCTCGCGCCTGGTCGCGCCAGAGCTTGTTGGACGGAACAATGGAGTAGGAGGGCTGATCATAGACGGTGTATCGCAGCGGAAGCGTCACACCCCCTTCAGGCGCTTTGATGTCGTTCGCGCGAATATATTCCAGGCACTCGGCGTAGGTACGAAAGCCTAGGCCCCACTTGGTTTGGATTGGGCCGGGTGGGGCCTTTTCGATCAAGTCGATGATGGAGTGGCCTTCTCTCGCGGTGATCTGGTGGAGCGCTGCCTCTGTCGCAGCGGCAGTCCCTGCGTCCCCGTCTCGATCAAGCGACATGTAGGATAAACCACCGTTCGCAGCGATCGGTGGCGGCTGTCCTTTCGTGAGTTGGAACGGAGGCACATAGGCCGACGAAGGTTTCTTCGTAACCCCCGCAACGTGGTTTTCGATTTCCTTGAGTTGATCTATCGTATGCTCCGTAATTATAAGTCAAACTCAGCCTACACAGTTGCGAACATCTTTCGGCGAGCTGAATCTAAGACCTGAATGAGGCCCTGGCGGTTTTCAGCTTTCCTAGAACTTCTCCGTAAACGGGCGCAATTCGAGTTCCATCGTCCAGGCGCTACGATCCTGATGCGCGAGGTGCCAATAAGTTTCCGCGATGGCGTCGGGACTAAGCAAATCTTCTTTGCTCGTGTTGGGTCTTTGCCGGTGCGGCAGATCGATCCCGCCATCGATGTTTATCCAGGCCACGTGGATCCCCTTCGGGCCGAGGTCTCGGGCCAAAGATTGGGCCAATCCCCGCTTGGCAAAATTGCCCGGCCCGAACGCGACCGACTTCGGGCCCGCCTTGACGCCGGCGGTCGCTCCGGTGAAGAGGATCGTGCCCCTGCCGCGGGCAATCATCCCGGGTGCGCATTCTTTAGCGCACATAAATGCTCCCAGAGCATTAACCCGCATGCAGTTCTCAAATTGCTCGCCGGTTACTTCACTGATGTTGCCGAAAGGGCCGGCCGCAGCATTAAACAGAAGCACTTCCGGTTCGCCCAATCGTTCGCGAATCAAGTCGAATGCCCTATGGACCTCCTCTGCTTTACTTGTATCCGCTTGCACTTCGAGAGCGACCCCATCACGCTTGCGGATGTCAGTCGCAAGCTCGCGCAGGAAATCGGGCGTGCGTGCACTTATGGCTACGGAGTACTCGGATGCGAAACGTCGCGCGAGTGCGGCGCCAAGTCCTGGACCTACTCCGACTACCACTGTGACCGGCTTGGACTTCGATTCAGCCATTTCGTCCGACCTCCTTTTGGTCGAGGCGGCGAACCAAATAAGTTTCGCCGCTCGCCTAGCTTACCCTGTGTGCCATGTCATGCCCCTGACTGGAAACAACCTACCTCAAAGTCTCAGATCAAATGCTGACTTATCCTCGCCGGAGAAGAGCATGGCTCCTGCTACCAGAGCTGCGATGGAATGTGGCCAAGTACCCAAGCTTTACCTTGAGGGCTGAGTTAGATCGCTCGATGAAGAGAGGAGTTTTGCAATTGGCTTCTCGTTTCTCATTAAGAGAGGAGATCTAGAGCGTTTTCGCCATCTTTTGGCAGCCGTCTCGGTTGCGGATGCAACTCAAGTACCAGCCTGGAAGGCAGACTTGATAACCGTCCCGTTCTGATCCTCGAAATCGAAGCCGTAAAGGGCAACACGCGGAGAGCCATGATTGCTCTACTCTTTTTCTGAAATCTCTTCATCCTCGTTTTCTTTCATCTCTCAGCGAACTTCTTCCGTGTGCAATTGAGAATCCATGGCCCCCTTCGGAGCGGTCCAGCGGCATGCTGCGGCGGGATGGTTTTCGGCAGCCGTGAATGTCCGCGCCCGTAGAACTTCTCCCGTAAGGTGCCGGGGCTGTAATCCAGCTTGTAGACGCCCCGCCGCTGCAACTCCGGCACAACCAGCTCCACGAAGTCGCAAAAGGTCTCAGGACTGACTATGTAAGAGAGGTTAAACCCATCAACGTCGGTTTCTTCGATCCATTCCTCCAATTGGTCGGCGACCTGGGTTGGCGATCCGATGATTTTGGGACCCGGACCTCCGAGTCCGCCGTACTCGACCAGTTCCCTTACCGTCCAGGTGCGATCCGCATTGCGAGTGAACGCCTCTACGGCTGAGTTGATGCCGTCGTTCTTCACATAGTTTATTGGGTCGTCGAGCGCATACCGGGAGAAATCGATCCCGGTCCATCCAGAAAGCAATGCAAAAGCTCCTTCCGGATTCACGTAACGGCGATATTCGGTGCATTTGTTTTGCGCGTCTTGCTCGGTCCGGCCCACGATGACGGTCATGCCGGCAAACATCAGGATGTTTGCCGGATTGCGTCCGCACCGAACCGCTTGGCGTCGAATATCGGCAACCCTCGACGCCACTACTGGCTTCGAACCGGCCAGAAAAACGCATTCCGCATGTTTGGCTGCAAACGCGCGACCCCGCGCAGAAGCGCCGGCTTGATAGAGCAGTGGGGTCCTCTGGGGCGAAGGCTCACAGAGATGGATCGCGTCAACCCGGTAGTATTTGCCGTGATGATGAACTTTGTGCACCTTTTCAGGATGCGCGAAAATTCCATTTTCGCGATCACGGACTACTGCGTCATCCTCCCAGCTTCCCTCCCAAAGCTTGTAAACCACTTCCATGTATTCGTCTGCGATGTCATAGCGCAGGTCATGCGTGGATTGTGCTTTGAGTCCAGTACCGCGGGCGGCGCTGTCAGGGTGTCCCGTGACGATATTCCAGCCAGCGCGTCCTTTGGTGAGATGGTCTAACGTCGACATCCGCCTGGCGAATTGATACGGCGGCTCGAATGAAAGTGTGCAGGTGACGCCGAATCCAAGATGAATGGCTGCTCGACGTCCACGTCCTAAACCTCCCGTGACTGGTCATCGACCTGGCCGAATCAACAACTCTCAATGCTCACCCAGATGTTACATGCTCTTCGACGACGTATGCCCGAGTCTTCGATCGATTGAGAAACTTTGCTTCGTCCGCGGCAACTTTGCCGGATGCCAACAGCTGAGCCATCCAGGCTTGAAACGCCTCTCGGTCGCTGAATGCCAGTTCCGTGATCACGTCGAAATCTACTGAGCCGCCTTCGGTAGCCAATTTCTCTTCTCGCCTGACGTATCTGCGTTTGTAAACGATGGGGGTGGGCGCGAGGCTGCAG
>Ga0126378_10003119_pt1 | contig 12476 bp, 10 predicted proteins | sample PanSoiMetPlot_23_FD_92587 | JGI IMG/M metagenome (GOLD analysis project Ga0126378, IMG submission 92587) | Tropical forest soil microbial communities from Panama - MetaG Plot_23 | ecosystem: Environmental > Terrestrial > Soil > Tropical forest > Bulk soil | place: Panama | collected 2016-02-17
CGATCGCAGGGCTGCGCCAAGCGAACTCATAGACGTACGTAGAAGCGGGCGCGGCCAGCCGGGCCTCAGCGACGGCGAGCGCCGGCCGCCAGAAGAACCGGTCCGTCAGGAGGGCGGCGAGCAGATCGCCGGGGGTGGCGCCGGGGCGGTTAGCCCGGTAGAGGTCGATCACATGCCGGGTAGCCCCGGCTCTGCCGCCAAGTGCGGCCAGGATGTCGTCGGTGATCAAGGCAGCGGTCCCGGACGGGACGAGGAACAGCCGGAACTCGTCGGCGTTGGTCCCGATCAGCAGCGGGACGTCGGCCCCGGCTCCTGCCTCGACCGCAGCGCGCGGATGGGCTGCGATGAGCTCACCGTCGATCACCGGGACGAACGGCAGCGAGCTTGCCACGATGCTGGCGCCGAACCTAGCCGGATCAGGCCCGGCCGCCAGCGCGTCCCTGACCGCGGCCTGCCCAGCATTGAGGTCGGGCAGGTCGATCTGCTCCAGGTAGCCCGCGCTCAGCTCGGCCGGGCCGCCGCCGAGGCGCTCGCTGAGTGCCTTTGCAAGCTCGGCGGTCACCAGCGCGGCGTCAGCCGGGTCCGCGGCCGCCTGCGTCGCTCCGCTCTGCGCGATGGCCCTGACGAACAAGCCGCGGGCGCGGGGCAGCGTGAGCAGCGTGACGACGCTCATCGCCCCCGCCGACTCGCCGAAGATCGTCACGTTCGCCGGATCGCCGCCGAAGGCGCCGATATTGTCCCTGACCCACTCGAGAGCCGCGATCTGATCAAGCAGCCCCCGGTTGGCCGGAACCCCAGGCAGTAGCGCGAAGCCGTCCACGCCGAGCCTGTAGTTGACGCTGACGAGCACGACGCCGTCCCTGGCGAAGGCGTGCCCGTCATACATCGGGATCGCCGAGTTGCCGTTAGCGAACGCCCCGCCGTGGATCCAGATGAGCACCGGCCGCCCGGCACTCGCCTCCTCGGGAGCCCACACGTTCAGGTTCAACCAGTCGTCACCTGCGATGTCGGGCTCGGCGAGTAGCGTGTCGAACGGCTTGGGGTACCTCGGCTTGGGCGGCGTCGGGCCGAACGCGGCGGCCTCCCTGATCCCGGCCCAGGTCTCGGGTGGCTCGGGGGCCTGGAAGCGCAGCCTGCGTGTCGGGCTGGCCGCGTACGGTATGCCGAGGAAGCTCGCCACGCCATCGCGGACCTGGCCGCGTACCGTTCCGTATTTTGTCTGGACTATGGGTCGCATGCAGGCACTGTGTCACACCAGGCTCCGATCAGCCATCATGGTGCGTATGGCGCGTGCCTGGCCGCGTTCCTTCGGCGCGGCCGTGCTTCCCGCTGCGGCCGCGACGAGCCACAACAGCCTGCTTGTCGTCACCTTCGACGAGGACGACGGCACCGAGAACAACCAGATCGCCACGATCTTCGTCGGCCAGCAGGTGCGTCCGGGCCGGTACCACGCGAGGATCGATCACTACACCGTGCTGCGGACGATCGAGCAGGCATACGGGCTCCGCCACGACGGCCACGCGGCCCGCCGACACCCGATCACCTGGATCTGGCGCCGGCCCGGGTAGCCACGGTGCCGAGCCGCGATGATGGGGTCATTACCAGCGACCCACCGACGAAGGGGGATGTATGCCTCGGTACGCGGACGTGATCTTCAGCGGCGGGCCGGCGTACACGGCTGACGCCACCGGGCGGCGGCTGGTGCCCGCCAGCGCACCGGACGGCCGTCCCGCCAGCGCCGTGGCGGTGGGTGCCGGCGCGATCATGGCGGTCGGTGCCGACGGCGACGAGGTGTTCGCCGACCTGGCCGGGCCGCGCACGGAACGCGTCGAGCTGCGCGGGCGGGCGCTGCTACCGGGATTCCAGGACGCGCACGTGCACCCGGCACACGCTGGCGAGACGTTGATGCGCTGCAACCTGATCGGCGCCGCCTCCCTGGACGAGGCGATCGGCCGGATCCGGGCGTACGCGGCGGCCCATCCGGACCGGGAGTGGATCTCCGGCGCCGGCTGGCGGATGGAATGGTTCGAGCGCGGCACGCCCAGCCGGCAGCTGCTCGACTCGATCACCGGAGGCAGGGCTGCGTTCCTGCTCAATCGCGACGGTCATGGCGGCTGGGCCAATTCCAGGGCCCTCGAGCTGGGCGGATTCGATTCCGCCACCCCGGATCCGGCGGACGGCAGGTTCGAGCGGAATGCGGACGGCTCGCTGCAGGGCACGGTGCACGAGGGCGCCGCCGAATTGGTAGGCGCGCTCGTGCCCAAGCCGACGTTCGACGAGCGGCTCGCCGGGCTGCTGCGGGCACAGCGCCACCTGCACGAACGCGGCATCACCGCCTGGCAGGACGCCATCGTGGGCGCGTACCTCGGCTCCCAGGACCCCCTGGATGTGTACCTCAGCGCGGCGGCATCGGGCACGCTCACCGGGCGAGTTCGCGGGGCGTTGTGGTGGGACCGGGCCAGGGGCGCGGAACAGATCGGCGACATCGTGGCGCGCCGCCAGCTGGCCGCCGACGGCGGGGCGGGTCGCTTCCTGGCCGGCACCGTAAAGATCATGCAGGACGGGGTCGCCGAGAACTACACGGCCGGGATGCTCGAGCCGTACCTGGACACCTGCGGCTGCCAGACCGCTGCGCGCGGCCTGTCTCACGTCGACCCCGACGAGCTCAAGGCGCACGTCGCGGCGCTTGACGGGCTCGGCTTCCAGCTCCATTTCCATGCGATCGGGGACCGGGCGGTGCGGGAATGCCTCGACGCGGTCGCCGCGGCGCGTTCCGTCGGCGAGTCCGGCCGGGCGGACGGCGAGCACCGTCATCACATCGCCCACCTGCAGGTCGTGCACCCGGACGACGTGCCGCGCTTCGCCACGCTCGGGGTGACCGCCAACATGCAGGCGCTGTGGGCGGCCCACGAGCCGCAATTGGACGAGCTGACCCTGCCGTTCCTCGGACCGGAACGATCCGCCCGGCAGTACGTCTTTGCCGACCTGGCCCGCTCGGGGGCCAGGCTTGCCGCAGGCAGCGACTGGGCCGTGAGTAGCGCCAACCCGATGCGCGCGATTCACGTGGCGGTCAACAGGTCCCTGCACGGGGCCACGGGAGACGAGGCTGAGCCCTTCCTGCCCGAGCAGCGCCTCGATCTAGCTGAGGCGCTGGCCGCCTACACGATCGGCTCGGCCTACGTCAATCACCTGGACGACCGCACCGGGACGGTTGAGCCGGGCAAGCTCGCCGACCTGGTCGTGCTTGACCGCGACCCGTTCACCGCCCCCGCCGCGCAGATCGCCGAAGCCCGCGTGGTGGCGACCTATGTCCAGGGCGAGGCGGTCTACCAGGCATGACCACGGCGTCGCAGGTCGGCGCCGCGGTGGTCAGCCGGCGGTGCGCGGCGCAGCTGCTCTCCGGCCCTCCGGCTCGCTCGCCGGTGGAGGTCGTGGACAGGCTCCTCGCCGTGCAGGGCCAGGACCCCCGCGGTGCGCGGCTGGCGATCCGGGCCAGGTCGGCCGGGCTGACCGCCGCGGACGTGGACCGGGCGCTGACCGATGACCGCTCGCTGCTGATCACCTGGCTGAACCGGGGCACGTTGCACCTAATCTGCTCCGACGACTACTTGTGGCTTCATGCACTAACCGCACCGAGGATGCGAACCGGCATCGCCAGGCGACTGGCGCAGGAGGGCGTCTTGCCTGGCCAGGCGGAGACAGCGGCCGATGTGATCAAGTCCGCGCTTGCCGATGAGGGCCCGCTGACCAGGCACGAGCTGGGCGAGCGGATCGGCCGCGCGGGCATCCGCACCCAAGGCCAGGCGCTCGTGCACCTGCTCGCCCACGCCAGCGTGGCAGGCATCGCGGTGCGCGGCCCGATGGTGCGGCGGGGTCCTGGCGCGGCCCCAGAGCACGCATACATCGGGGTCCGCGACTGGCTGGGCCCCGCGCCTGCGGCGGCTCGCCAGCTTGACCGGGACGCTACCCTCGCCGAGCTTGCCCGCCGCTACCTGGCCGGGCACGGACCGGCCAGCGAGCGCGACCTAGCCCAGTGGTCGGGCCTGCCGTTGGGCGAGGCTCGGCGCGGGATCGCGGCCATCGCCCGGCGCCTGCGCGAGCGGAATGACGACCTGGCCGAGCTAGCCAGCCCGCGGGAGTCGGCCGACGCTTCCGACGGCGGCGCTGGTGAGCTGCCGCCGCCGCGCCTGCTCGGCCCGTTCGATCCCGTGCTGCACGGCTGGACGTCCCGCGAGCCGATCCTCGGGCCGCACAAGTCGATCATCACGGTGAACGGGCTGTTCCGGTCGTTCGCCATGGTGAACGCTCGCGCCGCCGGGACCTGGAAGCTCGTGGCCGGTCAGGTCGTCCTTGACCTGTTCGCGCCGGTGCCAGACCCCGCCGCGTCGGCCCTGCGGGCCGACGCGGCGGACGTCGTTCGCTATCTCGGCGTGAGCGCTACGGCGTCTTCATGAGCCCGATGGCGTTTCCCGCCGGGTCGGCGAAGAACGCGATCGTCGGGCCGCCGGGCACGTCCATCGGGGGCATGATCGTCTTGCCGCCGAGCTCCCCGGCCTTGTCGAGCGTCGCCTGGATGTCGTTCACGTCTACATACCAATTGACGTGAGGCGCGCCATCCTGGCTCGGCCCGACGCCTCCGCCGATGCCGCCCTCGCCGGCGGCGACCATCCCGTAGTTCATCTCGTTGTTCGCATCGATTTGCCAGCCGAACAAGCTGGCATAAAAGCTCTGCAGTGCGCCGGCGTCGGGTCCAGTGACCTCGAACCACGCGACCGAGTTAGTCATGGCTGTGCGCGTCCTTCCTCGTACTGGTGCATGTGATGGCACCGACGCTACTCCGTCGGCTCCTGGCGGGATGCCGCTATCCTTCGCGGCATGGCGATCATCCCCGACAAGCCGTCGCTGGACGGCCTAGAAGCCAAATGGGACGCGCATTGGCAGGCTCACGGCGTCTACAGGTTCGACCGGACCAAGACCCGCGAGGAGATCTACGCGATCGACACGCCGCCCCCGACGATCAGCGGCTCCCTGCATCTGGGCAATGCTTTCGGCTACGTCCAGGTAGATGCGGTGGCCCGGTTCCAGCGGATGCGCGGCCTGGCGGTCTTCTACCCGATGGGCTGGGACGACAACGGGCTGCCGACCGAGCGCCGGGTGCAGCAGCACTACGGCGTCAGGTGCGACCCTGCGGTGCCGTACGAGCCTGACCTGGTGCTCAGCGACAGTTCAGACGGGGCCAAGGGCGGCAAGAACGCCAAACGCCAGCGGCCGATCTCACGGCCGAACTTCGTCGCCTTGTGCCATAGGCTGACCGCCGAGTTCGAGGAGGCGTTCGAGCGCCAGTGGCGCGCGCTGGGGCTCTCCGTGGACTGGAGCCTGACCTACGCCACGATCGACGACCGGGCCAGGCGGGTCGCCCAGGCGGCGTTCCTGCACAACCTGCGGCGCGGCGAGGCGTACGTCGCCGACGGTCCGACGATGTGGGACGTGGACTTTCAGACGGCGGTGGCCCAGGCCGAGTTCGACGATCGCGAGGTCCGCGGCGCGTTCCACCGGCTGGCATTCGAGCTGGCCGACGGCGACCGTGTGGTGGAGATCGAGACGACGAGGCCCGAGCTGCTGCCCGCGTGCGTAGCGCTGGTCGCCCATCCCGACGACGACAGGTACGCCAAGCTGATCGGGACGCAGGCCATCACGCCGCTGTTCGGCGTGAGCGTGCCCGTGCTTGCGCACGAGCTCGCTGACCCCGGCAAGGGCACTGGCATCGCCATGATCTGCACGTTCGGCGACACGACCGACGTGCTGTGGTGGCGCCAGCTCGGCCTGCCGCTGCGCGTGGTGATCGGCCGCGACGGGCGCCTGGCGGACCAGACACCGGACTGGCTGACCGGCGCAGGTGCCGCCGCCTACACCGAGCTAGCGGGCAAGACCGCCGAGCAGGCCCGCCGCCGAGTCGCCGAACTGCTCAGCGAGTCGGGCCGGCTGCTTGGCGAGCCGCGCCCGGTGACCCACGAGGTGAAGTTCTACGAGAAGGGCGACCGTCCACTGGAGATCGTCACGAGCCGGCAGTGGTACATCCGCAACGGCGCACGGGACGAGCACCTGCGGGCCGGCCTGATCGACGCGGGGCGGGCGCTGCGGTGGCATCCGGACTTCATGCGAGTCCGCTACGAGCACTGGGTCGAGGGGCTGAACACCGACTGGCTGATCAGCCGCCAGCGTTACTTCGGCGTGCCATTTCCCGTGTGGTACCGGGTGGATGACTCCGGCCGGGTGCTGTGGGACGAACAGCTCACCCCGGACGAGTCCGTCCTGCCCGTGGACCCGGCCAGCGACGTTCCGCCCGGATTCGCGGCCTCGCAGCGCGGGATGCCAGGCGGGTTCGTCGGCGATCCGGACGTCATGGATACCTGGGCGACCTCCTCGCTGACCCCGCAGATCGCGGGGGGCTGGGCCACTGATCCCGACCTGTTCGAGCGCGTCTACCCGATGGACCTGCGGCCGCAGGGGCCGGAGATCATCAGGACCTGGCTGTTCTCCACCGTGCTGCGGGCAAGGCTGGAGCATGGCTCGCTGCCCTGGCGGCATGCGCTCATCAACGGCTGGATTCTCGATCCCGATCGCAAGAAGATGTCCAAGTCCACGGGAAACGTCCTGGCGCCGATGCCGCTCGTCGAGCAGTTCGGCGCGGACGGGCTGCGGTACTGGGCGTGCCGCGCGGCCCCTGGCACGGACACGGCGGTGGACCTGGCTCAGATGCGCGTCGGCCGGCGGCTGGCGGTCAAGATACTTAACGCGTCAAAGTTCGTGCTCGGGCTTGGCCCGCCGGGCGAAGGCGCAGCCGGCGGGGCTGGCACCGGTCCTGACGAGGTTACCGAGCCGCTGGACCGGGCGATGCTCGCTCAGCTCGCGCTAGTGGCCGACGAGGCGACACAAGCCCTGGACAGCTACGAGTACCAGCGCGCTCTCGACCGGGCCGAAGCCTTCTTCTGGCATTTCTGCGACGACTACCTCGAGCTCGTCAAGATCCGCGCGTACCGCGGCGGGGCGCCCGGCCGGTCGGCGCAGGCGGCGCTGGACCTGGCGCTGTCGGTGCTGCAGCGGCTGTTCGCGCCCTTCCTGCCGTTCGTGACCGAGGAAGTGTGGTCCTGGTGGCAGGACGGCTCGGTGCACCGGGCGAACTGGCCGTCTGGTAGCGAGTTGCGCGCGGCGGCTGGCGACGCCGATCCCGCCGTGCTCGACGTAGCCGCCGAGGTGCTTGCCGAGGTCCGCAAGGCCAAGTCGGCCGCCAGGCTGTCCCAGCGCCACGAGGTCACGCTGCTGACGGTCGCGGACGACTCCGGCAGGCTGGCCACGCTGCGGCTGGCCGAGGCCGACCTCAGGCACGCCGGTGCCGTCGCCGGCCTCGCGCTGACCGAGGGCGCGGACCGCCACGTGCTCGTGGAGCTCGCGCCCGCTTAGACCGCGCGCGGGCGCGAGCCCGCGAGGCCTACGATGCCCCGGCTGGCGTCGTGACCGGCTCGGCGTCCAGGTGGATCAGGCTCACTTCGGTAACCCGGTTCCGGGCGAACACGTAGAGCAGCAGCATGACGATGACCCCGACGCCCATCCAGATCGCTGCCGCCGGGCCCATATAGGACAGCGGCGGACCGAGCGGGGCGATGAAGCGGGTGAGCACCGCCGGGCCGGGCGGTTTGACTCCCGCGCCGGCCAGCCAGGCGGGCACGAACGCCGCGATGCTCAGCACCGGGACGATCACGTGCGACACGATGTTCAGGCCGGAGCCACGGCGGATGAAATAGCCGATACACGCCAGGTCCATGACCAGGTAGATGCCGACCAGCATGATGACCAGCGCGGTGGCGATCATGAGGAACGACGTCAGCGGGCCATAGTGCAGGCCGAGGCCGAGCATCACGGCCAAGCTGATGACCGAGCCGGTCACGACGGCGACTACCGGTGCCTGGTGTCGCGCGCTGACCCGCGCCAGCACGCTGGGGAACACCCGGATCCGGCCCATGGCGAACGCCGTCCGGCTGTAAACGTTCACTCCCGCGTTGGAGTTGGCCAGCGTGGAGTTGATGATCGCGAAGAAGACCAGCACCCAGAACAGGCCATAGAGCCTGCCGAGCCCGATCCACGAGGCTGCGCCGGTTCCCGTCGTGAAGCTCCCGAACTTAGCGGGCCCGAATGCCACGTCCGACGCGTAGGAGGTGAAGAGGTACAACAACCCGATGAGGAGCGTTGACAAGACGATGGCCAACTGGACGGTCCGGCGCGGGTTCCTGGCCTCCTCGGCCAGCGGCGCCGCGCTCTCGAAGCCAAGGAAGGCCAGGATCGTAAACACCGAGCCGGCGATGACCCCGGAGAACCCGTGGTACTGACCGGTCGGCGTGAACTTGGTGGTCAGCACAGTGGCCGTATTGTGCGTCCCCGAGTGGAACAGCAGCAGCACGGCGAGGATCAGGAAGACGGCGATTTCGAAGATGCCGAGTACGGTGCCGAACGTGGCGGACGTCCGAATGCCGAAGTAGCCGACCGCAGCCACGATGAGCGCCCCGGCTACCGACCACGGCCACCACAAGTTCGCCGGGTAGCTGTGGATCTCGAAGTGCAATGTGGCGGCCGTGGTGAAGCCGAGCTGGGTCAGCACCAATGGCGCGATCAGCCAGCCGACCATGACATAACCCCACGCGACCAGGAAGCCGGCCGCGGGATGGATGCCGCGTGCGGCGTAGGTCGCCAGCGAGCCGGCGGCGGGGATCTCCTTCGCGAGCTGGCCTATCGCCCATGCCGTGAACAACGACGCGACGAGGGCGAGGACGACGGCGAGCGGGAGCGCGCCGCCGGCGAAGGCGACGCCGGCCGGGATCGATGCGGCGATCGCGGCGCCCGGCGCCATGTCGGTAATGGACTGGAACAGCACCTCGCGCAAGCCAATGGCGTCGCGCCTGAGGCCGATCTGGGCCATTTGAGCCTCCTGTGCCAGGAGTGGGAACTTGGACCGATCATGTCACGTGAGTGCGACCAGATAACAGGTGCAATTCGCACCACGCTGGCCCGTGCCGGGAGCACAATCAGGGGCATGCCCCCACTGGACCTGCCGCGGCCGCCACGGTCATTAGACGATCCTTTGGGCGGGACCGGGCGGCCCGCGGAGCGCACCGATGGGCACCACGCCAGGCCGCCCGGCGAGCTGCTCGATCAGCTGCGGGAGCGGCTCGGCCGCCTGGCGGACAACCACCCGTCCGCCTCGCCGGGCATGGCGGATCGCCGTGCGCCTGAGCAGACTGAGGACGACGACCGGCCCGACGTCGACGGCTACCGGTCAGGCGCCGAGCCGTACCGGTACGTTACCGGGCAGGACCGGTCCGCGGCCGTTGACCGGTCCACCGACGAGCAGAACGGGTCCGTTCCGGGCCTGGATGTACCGCAAACCCCCCGGACCACGGCCACAGGCGGCCGGGATACCGTGCTCGGCGTGGACGGTCCTGCCTCTGGTGAGCCTTACCTGCCCTGGTTCATGTCGGCAGAACGTGGCGTGCCCTGGTTCGCCGGCGGGTCGTGAGCATGGCCAGCTACGAGATCATCCCCATCGGCTGGGTCGAGTCGCCGCTCACCGAGCGCGCCCAGGCACCCAGGCAGGGCGACCAGAGCGCTCCGCAGGCATGGCTGGCGTTCGAGCCCGAGTTCAGCGAGGGACTGCGCGATCTGGTGGCCGGATCCCAGGTCATCGTGCTGACCTGGCTCGATCGCGCTGACCGGGATGTGCTCGTGACCCGGCCACGTGACGAACCGCCGCGCGCACCGACGGGCGTCTTCTGCACCAGGTCGCCGGACCGGCCGAACCCGATCGGGTTGCACCGGGTGCGCATTCTGCGCCGGGAAGGCCTGCGGATGCTGGCCGATCACCTCGAGGCACTGGACCGGACCCCGATCATCGACGTCAAGCCCGTGCTCCGCGGGATTGACGAGCGCTGAGCGGGCCGAGGCCAGCGGCTTTCGGTCAACCCAGGACCGCCGGGTCGGGTTCGGTGCGGGGGAGCGCCACCGTTCCCGTCACGTCGGCCGCGAGCCGGACGGTATCCCCGTCCACCAGCCGGACCTCGGAGCCCGGAAGCAGGCGGTCGCCGTTCACGAACGTGCCGTTCGTCGAGTTCTCGTCCTTGATCGTGGCGCGGCCCGCATCATCCACGGTCACCAAGGCGTGCCGCCGGGACACGTTCTCGCAGGTTTCGAACGCCGCGGCGACGAGTGATTCGACGGGGTCCCGGCCGAGGAGGACGGAGGTGCCAGCCGGCACCTCGACGTTGCCTGCCGGGAAGGCGATCCGCAGCACCGTCGAGGAGATCCCGCGCGCCGCCTGGTCGGGCATGGCCTTCTGCGCCACGGTCACCGGGACGACCTCGTCCTCGGCCTCGCCCCGGGTTCTGGCCCTCGGCAGGTTAGCACCGCAGGTGAAGCAGATCAGGTCGGTCGGACCCACTTGCTTGCCGCACGCCGGGCAGGTCAGGGTCGCCATCGGGACCCTCCTCTCTGTCGCTGAGTCCGTCGCCGACTCCCTCACCGGCACCGTCGCTGAGTCACCGCCGATTGCGGGCGTAATGCCCCGCCCGACAACGTAGTCCCAGCCTAGCGCCGCCCCATGGGGCCGCCGGTACCATCGCAGTCATGATCAGCTTCAGTCTCAGCGACGAGCATGAAGCCCTGCGCAGGACGGTCGAGGAGTTCGCGCACCACACCGTGGCGCCGGTGATCGGCGAGTACTACGAGCGCGCTGCGTTCCCCTACGAAATCATCGCCAAGATGGGCAAGATGGGCCTGTTCGGCCTTCCCTTCCCCGAAGAGTATGGCGGCATGGGGGGCGACTATTTCGCGCTCTGCCTCGCGTTGCACGAGCTCGCCCGGGTTGACTCCTCGGTCGCGATCACGCTTGAGGCCGGCGTCGCGCTCGGCGCGATGCCGATTTACCTGTTCGGCACCGACCAGCAGCGTGCCCGCTGGCTGCCGCAGCTGTGCCAGGGCGAGCGGCTCGCCGCGTTCGGCCTTACCGAGCCGGGCGGCGGTTCCGACATCCCGGGCGGCATGCGCACGACCGCGCGCCTTGAGAAGGGGGAAGGGGAGGCGGGTGAGGGTTCCTGGGTGATCAATGGTAGCAAGGCGTTCATCACGAATTCGGGCACCGACATCACCTCGGTCATCACCGTGCTCGCGATCACCGGGCCAGGCGAACAGGCGAACCGGCCGCAGATCTCCTCGATCATGGTCCCGGCCGGAACCCCGGGGCTGACGGTCGCCGCCGAGTACTCCAAGGTGGGCTGGTGCGCCTCGGACACCAGGGAACTCTCGCTCAGCGACTGTCGGGTGCCCGCCGGCAACCTGCTGGGCGAGCCTGGCCGCGGGTACGCCCAGTTCCTGCGGATACTCGATGAGGGCAGGGTGGCGATCGCCGCGCTCGCGGCGGGCCTGGCGCAAGGCTGCGTGGATGAGTGCCTGCGGTACGTGGCGGAGCGCAGCGCGTTCGGCCACCGCCTCGGTCATTATCAGTCGATCCAGTTCAAGATCGCCGACATGGAGACGCGCGCCGCGGGCGCCCGCCTGGCCTGGTACGACGCCGCCGCCAGGCTGTCGACTGGGCAGCCGGTCAAGAAGCAAGCAGCGATCGCCAAGCTCACCGCGTCCAACGCGGCGGTGGATAACGCCAGGGATGCGACGCAGATCTTCGGCGGGTACGGCTTCATGAACGAGTTCCCTGTGGCCAGGTTCTACCGGGACGCCAAGGTGCTCGAGATCGGCGAGGGCACCTCGGAGGTCCAGCGCATGATCATCGCACGGGAGCTTGGACTGCGAGGAATTTCGTAACGCAAAGCCGCCCGCTGCTCGGGGGTGCCGCGTGCCCGGGCGCCGCCGAACGTCAGTGCACGATCATCGCGGCGACGTTGATCCGGACCCTGATCATGCTCTGCGCGTTCATCAGGTCGGCCGTGCGCTGGATGTTAGCGGCGTTGGTGGTCAGCGGGTAGACGCCGGTCGTCACGAGCGACGCTTCCGAAGCGCTCAGGCCGGCGTAGTGGGGCAGGATCTTCTGGATCGGCCCCGGCATCGCTGCCTGCGCGGCGGCCTGCGCGATCGCGGACTGGAACGCGGCGATCGCCGCCTTGTCGTTCGCCGCATTGGACCAGGCGCGCGTGGAGAAGTAGCCGGACAACGGGATGCCCGCGGTGGCCCCGCTGCAGGCGTCGGCCAGCTGGACCGCCCCGTCCTGCTGCGCCTGGTAGACGTAGGGCTGGGTCAGCAGCGCCGCCGCCGCGCTGTGGTGCACGAGCGCGCTGATCTCCGCGGCCTGGCTCATGTTCTGCCACTTCACCAGCGACATGTTGACGCCGTAACTGTTGAGCACCGAGGTGGCGGACGCGATCGCCAGGCTGTCAGGGAAGTCAGTCATCCGGTGCACCACGACGCCGGTGCTCGGGGCC
>Ga0126378_10003121_pt1 | contig 12475 bp, 10 predicted proteins | sample PanSoiMetPlot_23_FD_92587 | JGI IMG/M metagenome (GOLD analysis project Ga0126378, IMG submission 92587) | Tropical forest soil microbial communities from Panama - MetaG Plot_23 | ecosystem: Environmental > Terrestrial > Soil > Tropical forest > Bulk soil | place: Panama | collected 2016-02-17
ACATCGTTGATTCTGGCCTCACGCTGTCCTACCTGGTGCACAACCTGCAATCGCGTGATCCGGCCTCGGTGCAGGTCTGCGTGCTGCTGCGAAAGCGGGCGGCCGCACAGATGTCGGTCGACGTGGCGTATACCGGCTTCGAGATCGAGGACAAGTTCGTTATCGGGTACGGGCTTGACTACGCGGAGCGATATAGGAACCTGCCCTTCATCGGCACGCTCGCGCCGCACGCTTATGCCGCCGGCGATGACGTGTCCGCGGAGGTGAACCCGAGCACTTCCGAGGGGAACACATCGGAAGTTGATTAGCGTTTACTTTGGGTAGAGGCGGAGCAGGGAATGCGGCTTTGAGCGATCGCGCGGCGGTCGCCCGACGCGCGCGGTCCTGGAAGCGCTGAGGTGCCGCCTACGTGCCGGTGCGAGTCGGCGCGGTGTACCGTCAGATTCCCCGCGTCATGCGCGGGAGAGAGGGAATACCGCGCATGGAAAGCTCGGAACGCAGCAGTTGCGCTCCTGCCGGATGGCGGCGGGACACGAGGCTCGGCAGGAGGTACCGGCCCGGCTCGGGCCGCTAACCGATGGATCTGAAGCGTATCTTCCGCAGCTGGGTGCTCGTCATCCTGCTCGTCTTCGTGCTGCTCGTCGTGGTGCTGAAGTTCACCGGTTCGAACCAGTACAAGCCGGTTTCGACATACCAGGTCATGAAGCTGGTCAACGGGGGGCAGGTTAAGGCGGCGACGCTGAACGTCCCGACTCAATCGATCCAGATCACCACCAGGGGCACCAATCAAAACCTCGAGGCGACCTGGGTCGGTAATCAGGACAACCAGATCACGCGGGCTCTGACGAAGTCGAAGACTCCCTACGACGTGAAAAACCCGCAGGGCAACTCGCTGCTGAGTGTCTTGCTCGGCTGGCTCCCGTTTATCGTCATCTTCCTGCTGTTCTTCGTCTTCATGAACCAGATGCAGGGCGGCGGCTCACGGGTGATGAACTTCGGCAAGTCCCGGGCCAAGCTGATCACCAAGGACACGCCGAAAACCACATTCGCTGACGTGGCGGGCGCCGACGAGGCGATCGAAGAACTCGAGGAAATCAAGGAATTCCTCCAGACCCCGGCGAAATTCCAGGCAATCGGCGCCAAGATTCCCAAGGGCGTCTTGCTGTACGGCCCGCCAGGAACCGGCAAGACCCTGCTCGCCCGCGCGGTGGCCGGCGAGGCTGGCGTGCCCTTCTACTCGATATCGGGTTCCGACTTCGTCGAGATGTTCGTCGGAGTCGGCGCCTCCCGGGTCCGCGACCTGTTCGAGCAGGCCAAGGCGAACGCACCCGCGATCGTGTTCGTCGACGAGATCGACGCGGTCGGTCGGCACCGCGGAGCCGGCTTCGGCGGCGGTCACGACGAGCGCGAGCAGACCCTGAACCAGCTCCTGGTCGAGCTGGACGGCTTCGACACGAAGGGCGGCGTGATCGTCATCGCCGCGACCAACCGGCCTGACATCCTCGACCCCGCGTTGCTGCGCCCTGGCCGCTTCGACCGGCAGATCGTCGTCGCACAGCCCGACCTGGCTGGCCGCAAGGGCATCCTGCGGGTGCACGCGCGCGGCAAGCCGTTCGCGCCCGACGTCGACCTCGACGTGATCGCCAAGCGCACGCCCGGATTCACAGGCGCGGACCTCGCGAACGTGATCAACGAAGGCGCCCTGCTGACTGCCCGCGGCAACCAGACCCAGATCACGATGTACTCGCTTGAGGAGGCCATCGACCGGGTCACTGCCGGGCCGAAGCGCAAGAGCGTGCTGCTGTCGGAGAAGGAGCGCAAGCTCATCGCGTACCACGAGGGCGGGCACGCCCTGGTCGGGCACGCGATGCCGAACGCCGATCCTGTGCACAAGATTACGATCATTCCGCGCGGCCGTGCGCTCGGGTACACCGCCGCAGCGCCGTCAGAGGACAAGTTCCTCGTCAGCCGCGCCGAGATGATGGATCAGCTCGCGATGCTGCTCGGCGGGCGGACCGCCGAAGAGCTTGTCTTCCACGAGCCGACGACGGGCGCGGCCAACGACATCGAGAAGGCCTCTCAGATCGCCCGCGGCATGGTGACCGAGTTCGGCATGAGCGAGCGGCTCGGCGCACGCAAGTTCGGCACGGGCGACTCCGAGCCCTTCCTCGGCCGAGAGATGTCGCATGCCAGGGATTACTCGGAGGAGATCGCGTCGGCCATCGACGATGAGGTGCGCCGCCTGATCGAGTCGGCGCACGACGAGGCGTGGGATGTGCTTGTCCAGTACAGGGACGTGCTCGATGCCCTGGTCCTGCAGCTCATGGAGCACGAAACGCTGTCAAGGGTTCAGGTGCTCGAGATCTTCGCGCCCGTGCAGAAGCGGCCCTCGCGCGGCTCCTACACCGGCTACGGCAAGCGGATGCCCTCCGACCGCCCGCCAGTCCTGACTCCGAAGGAGCTTGCCCTGACCGCTGCGAGCGACGGCAAGGAACTGCCGCTCGGCGGCAACGGCCAGACGCCGAACTTGTCCAAGGGCAATTTTGGGGGCAGCATGCCTGCCTCGATGCCTGATTCGTTCGGGGTTCCCGGTCCGTTCACGGGCAGCGGCCGTGAGCCGGATGATCACGGCGAGCCTGGACAAACAACCTGAGCCGGCCGAGTTCGTTGACCGAGCCAGTTGACCTGCCGAGGATCGAGCGGGCGGTACGCGAGATCCTGATCGGGATCGGCGAGGACCCGGACAGAAGCGGGCTCAAGGACACGCCGAGCCGGGTCGCGCGTGCCTACGCGGAGCAGTTCTCCGGGCTTGGCCAGCACCCGAAAGACGTACTCACCACGGTCTTCGACGCCGACCATGACGAGATGGTGCTGGTACGCGATATCGAGATGTTCTCGACTTGCGAGCATCACCTCACGCCATTCTTCGGCTTCGCGCATGTGGGGTACATACCAAACGAGCGCGGTCAGATCACTGGTCTGTCCAAGCTGGCTAGGCTCGTGGACGTCTACGCACACAGGCCGCAGGTGCAGGAGCGGATGACGAGCCAGATCGCCGACTCGCTAATGGAGGTACTCGAGCCGCGTGGGGTTATCGTCGTGGTGGAGGCCGAGCACCTCTGCATGGCCATGCGCGGCGTCCGCAAGCCAGGAGCCAAGACCGTCACGTCGGCGGTTCGTGGCAGCTTCCGCAGCTCATACAGCACGAGATCTGAGGCCATGAGCCTGCTTATGGAACGCCGTTAGGGGGAAATGACAGCGGCTGAGCGGATTCGTCCGCAGCCGTAGGCCTTTATGGCTACGCTGTGCCCCGTGATTCGGGGCCACCCATACACGTCTGAGATGACAGACCTTAGCGGGCCAGGACCGGCAGAGCCCAGATCCGGATTGAGGCGGCGGCCTGAGAGGCCAAATGCCCTCGTGGCGGCTGGGGTCGTACCCAGAGCCGAGGATGACCTGGCCGCGCGCTCGCCGCAGACGCGGCCTGGCGCGCACGCACAGCCAGACGTGCGGTCCGCCGACCGACGACCAGCAGACCGCCGGCAGCAACGTCGCTGGGTTCCCCTTGTCGCAAGCTGGGTCGTGCGGCTGGTCGGGCTCGCGGACATCGTGCTTGGCGTAACGGCCCCCACCAACGACCTGCACACCGGGCTGCAGCGGCTGCCGGTCGTTGTCCCTGGCACGGTCACTGTTCTGACCAGGACCGCGGACATCATCATCGGGTTGCTGTTGCTGACGGTTTCTTCCGGGCTGCGCCGCAGAAAGCACCGGGCGTGGCAGGAGGTCATGGCGCTGCTGACGGTCAGCGCGACGATCAGCCTGGCCCATGCGATCTACCTGGTGCACCACCACCGCGTAATGGCTCTGGGCATCGGCATCGGCTTCGTAGTGCTCGCTTGCATGATCGCCGCCGGCGCATATTTCCGCAGCGAGTTCTACGCCGTCGGCGATCCGCGCACCCGGTGGCGGGCGTTGACAGTCCTGATCGGCCTGTTCGCCGCCGACCTGCTGATCGGGCTCGGTTACCTCACTGGGCCAGCCGCCGGCGTTTCAGCGGGCTACTCATTCGCACCGCGAGTGCAGACCGCGCTGTACGCGTTGGCCGGCGTAGGCGGGCCCATCTCCTTCCCTCAGAACGCCGTTCGCGGTGACTTCTTCTACCTCCTGATGGGATCGCTCGGATTCGTGACAGTGATCCTCACGGCGCACGTTTTCCTGCGGCCTGCCAGGCCAGAGGGAAGGCTTGGCGCGAACGACGCTGATCAGATCAGGGCGCTGCTCGAGCGGCACGGCGGATGCGACTCGCTCGGCTACTTCGCGTTGCGCGACGACAAGAGCGTGATCTGGTCGGCGACCAAGAAGTCGTGCATCGGGTACCGCGTGGTGTCGGGGGTCATGCTCGCGAGCGGTGATCCGATCGGCGATAAGGAAGCGTGGCCAGGTGCGATCGAGGCGTTCCTCGACATGGCGTCCAGGCATGCGTGGGTTCCTGCGGTCGTGGGCTGCAGCGAGCTCGGCGCCGAGGTGTGGTGTCGCCAGGGCGAGCTGACGGCGCTTGAACTCGGTGACGAGGCAGTGGTGAACGTCGCCGAGTTCTCGCTGGAAGGCCGGACAATGCGCAACGTCAGGCAGATGGTGACCAGAGTCTGTCGCGCGGGCTATGTCGCCGAGGTGCGCCGGGTGGCCGACGTCCCGCGGGAAGAGATCGCCAGGCTGGTCAGGCAGGCAGATTACTGGCGCGGCAATCCGACAGAACGCGGCTTCTCGATGGCGCTCGGACGAATCGGCGGCAAAGGCGACGAGCGGTGCGTAATCGCGACCGCGACCCAGGACGGGGTGCTCAAGGCGCTGTTGCAGTTCGTGCCGTGGGGCAGCGACGGGCTCTCGCTCGACCTGATGCGGCGCGACAGGTCCGCGCAGCCTGGCCTGAACGACTTCATGATCGCCGAGACGATCAAGCGCGCGCCCGAGCTCGGCGTGTCGCGGATCTCGCTCAATTTCGCGGCGTTCCGCGCAGCGCTCGAGCGCGGCGAGCGGATCGGGGCTGGCCCGGTCACGCGCGCCTGGAGGCGTGTCCTGCTCTTCATGTCCCGGTGGTTCCAGATCGAGTCGCTCTACAAGTTCAACGCCAAGTTCGCCCCGATCTGGGTGCCGAGGTTCATGGTATTCACCTCGACGAGGGACGCGATCCGCATCGGGCTCGCAGCGCTCGAAGCCGAGGCGTTGGTGGTCTGGCCCAAGGTGAAGGCTCGCCGGATCAGGCGGGTGCTGCGCGACGCGCTGACCTCGTCCCGCGGCGCAAGTGCTCCTCGCCCGGCCGGCCCGGCGACCGCTAAATCGGCCCGGCACACCCGCTAAATCGGCCCCGGCGCCACGAAATCCTCCCCCGGCCCCGCGAAATCCACCCCCGGCCCCGCGAAATCGGCCCCGGCGCCGCGAAATCCTCCCCCGGCCCCGCGAAATCGGCCCGGCCCACCCGCTAAATCGGCCCCCGCGCCACGAAATCCACCCCCGGCCCCGCGAAATCCACTCCCGGCCCCGCGAAATCCACCCGAGGAAAGAGATCTTGGAGAGTTTTCCCCCTATTTGACGGAAAAGTCTTCAAGATCACGTTCAGTCGGATGTCACAGGCTCCTGGCGCGGGACGCGACGTGAGTCTGAGCGCGCTGCGGCTTGTAGATTTACGGCCATGGCCGGTGACGCAATGCGCCCGCGCGGACTTCCCGACGTCGGCCGGTGCCAGATCATGGGGGTCGTCAACGTCACGCCCGACTCGTTCTCAGACGGCGGGAAGTGGTTCGGGCCCGACGAGGCGATCGCTCACGGCCTGGCGCTCGCCGAGTCGGGGGCCGACATCGTCGACGTCGGGGGCGAATCGACCAGGCCGGGCGCACTGCGGATCAGCGAGGATGAGGAACTTCGCAGGGTCGGGCCGGTGATCTCGGCGCTCGCCTCGTCCGGCATCGTCGTGAGTATCGACACGATGCGCGTGCGCGTCGCGAAGATGGCGCTCGACGCGGGTGCGCGGCTGGTCAACGACGTAAGCGGCGGGCTTGCCGACCCGGCCATGGCCGGGCTGATCGCGGAGTCAGGTGTGCCCTACGTGGTCATGCACTGGCGCGGGCACAGCGTCGACATGCAGGAGCGGGCGCATTACGTCGACGTCGTCAAAGAGGTGATCGCCGAGTTGTCCGACCGGGTGACGGCGCTCACCGACGCTGGGATCGACCCAGCGCAGCTGATCGTGGATCCCGGTCTCGGCTTCGCCAAGCTGCCTCCGCACAGCTGGACTCTGCTGAGCAGGCTGCGCGAGCTGTCCTGGCTCAACCACCCAGCGGCTCCGTTTCCGCTGCTGGTTGGGGCATCCCGCAAGGGCTTCATCGCGCGATTGCTCGGCGGAGAGCCCGATTTGCCGAGGCCGTTCTCCGAGTGCGACGACGCGACCGTCGCGCTGACTGCCTACGCCGCGCTTGAGGGTGCATGGTGCTGTCGGGTGCACACGGTGCCCGGGAATGCCGACGCGGTCAATGTGGCGGCCCGCCTGCTCGCCGAGCGCCATGACGAGGAACGCGGGCCATGAATTTTATGGATCGCATCAGCCTGACGGGCCTGCGTGGCTACGGATATCACGGCGTGCTGGAGGCCGAACGCGAGCAGGGCCAAGAGTTCGTCGTGGACGCCGTGCTGTGGCTCGATACCAGCGAGGCTGGAGCGACCGACGACCTGTCACGCACCGTGGACTACGGGGAGCTGGCCGGCCGTCTGGCCGGGATCATATCCGGGGAACCCGTTGCGCTGATCGAGACCTTGGCCCAGCGCCTGGCTGCCGAATGCCTTGCGGACGCACGCGTGGTGCACGCGGAGGTCACGGTGCACAAGCCTGATGCCCCGGTCGGTGTGCCAGTGCGCGACGTGAGCGTCACGATCAGGCGGGGGCGCACATGATGGCGGGTGCTCTCGAGCGCCAGGTCGTGTTCGCTCTTGGCAGCAACCTCGGCGACCGGCTTGCCCTCCTTCAGGCAGGCATCGATGCGTTGACCGCTGATCAACAGATCAGAGCAACGGCCGTCTCAGGCGTCTACGAGACGAGCCCTGTCGGCGGCCCCGACCAGCCGGTCTATCTGAATGCGGTGCTCATCGCGGTCAGCGCGCTGCCAGCGCATGCTCTGCTTGACCGGTGCCAAGCGGCCGAGCGGGCAAGCGGGCGGGTGCGGACCGTCCGGTGGGGACCCCGCACGCTCGACATCGACATCATCACGTGCGACGCGGAGACCAGCAATGATCCGGCTTTGACGCTGCCGCACCCGCGTGCGCACGCGCGCGCGTTCGTCCTCGTGCCGTGGCTTGATGCCGATCCGGATGCGGAGCTGCCGGGTTTCGGCAGGGTCGCGGATCTGGCTGCGAGCGTCGGAAACAGCGGCGTCAGACGGCGCGATGACTTCAGCCTCCGTCCCAGCCGATCGGCCATCCGCGGCACCAGCGCCGCCCTGGCCGACGGCACATCCGAACCTGCGAACCGGGGGCGGGTGAGGTAGCCCATGCAGCCGACGAAACCGTGGTCACTGCTGCTTATCGCGGCGATCGGCGCGGCGGCCGCCTGGCTCGTGGTCAGGTTCACGTTCAGCCGCCTCGCGCCGCTGCCATGGACGGCACTGCCCGCGCTGCTCCTGATCGCTGGCGGCGAGTTCGCGTTCGCACGCAACATCGGCCCTCGGTTGCACGGCAGGCCGACGGTGAAGCCCATCCAGCCGATGGCGGTGCCCAGGGTGGTCGCGCTGGCCAAGGCGACTTCGGCTGCGGCAGCCGCGATCGGCGGGCTGGCACTCGGGTTCCTGATCTACACGATCCCCTCGATCAGCAGGCCCGTGCCCGGCCACGACGCGCTCGTCTCATCCCTGACGGCGCTCGCAGCGATCGCGACCGTGCTCGCCGCGCTGTACCTCGAGCGCGCCTGCCGCGCGCCCAAGCCGCCAGACGACGAGGACGACGACACGCCGTCCTCGAACGGCCACCGAGGGCGCAGGTATCCGTGAGCACCCCAAACGCGTGGGCAGCGGGCGACCTGCCGCGCCCGGCGCGACTGGCCGTCGGCGTTGTCGGAGCGGGGCGGGCGGGCACCGCGATGGCTGTGGCGCTCGGACGGGCCGGGCACCACGTCGTGGCGGCATCCGGCGTGTCTGAGGCGTCGCTGGCCAGGATCGGCACCAGCCTGCCGCACGCTCGCGTGCTCGCTCCTGAGCAGGTCGTCGAGGCGGCCGATCTCGTGCTGCTCACCGTTCCTGATGACGCGCTGCCAGGGCTGGTCGCCGGGCTCGCCGCGACGGGCGTGCGGGTGGAAGGCAGGCTGCTAGCCCACGCCAGCGGCCGGCACGGGCTCGCGGTGCTCGAGCCGGCCGTCCGGGCCGGGGCGCTGCCGCTCGCACTGCACCCGGTCATGACCTTCGCAGGCCGGCCGGACGACGCCGACAAGATGACGGGAATCTCATTCGGCGTGACCGCCCCCGACGCGTTGCGCCCGGTCGCCGAGGCGCTGGTGGTAGAGATGGGCGGCGAGCCGGTCTTCATCGCCGAGGACAAGCGCGGCCTGTATCACGCCGCGCTCGCGAGCTCAGCGAACCACCTGGTCACACTCGTCGCGGCGGCCACCGACCTGCTGGCCAAGGCAGGCGTGCCCGATCCTCCGCGCGTGCTAGGACCGCTGCTTGGCGCAGCGCTTGACAACGCGCTCGCGCTTGGCGACCTCGCCCTGACCGGTCCTGTGGCGCGCGGAGACGCGGAAACGGTGGCGGCGCATGTCGAGGTGATCGCGGCTAACGCGCCCGAGGCGCTCGGCTCCTACCTCGCGCTCGCGAGGCTGACCGCCGACCGCGCGCTGGCGGCAGGGACGCTGAATTCCGCCGACGCGCAACGGCTGCTTGGCGTGCTGTCCGGGCCGCGACGATGATCCCGATGCTGGTCAGGACCCGGCTCGGTATGGCAGCGGCGCGCGCCACCATGCGGCCGCCCGTGGTCCTGGTGCCGACGATGGGGGCCCTGCACGAGGGGCATCGCGCACTTCTGCGGCGCGCGCGCGAGATTTCTGGGCGCAACGGCTCGCTCGTAGTCTCCGTGTTCGTCAACCCGCTGCAATTCGGGCCAGGCGAAGACCTTGACCGCTACCCGCGCGATCTGCCGACCGATATCGCGGTCTGCGCGGAAGCGGGCGCGACGGTCGTATTCGCCCCCTCGCATGAGCAGATGTACCCGGCCGAGATGATGGTCACGGTGAATCCCGGCCGGATGGGAAATGTGCTCGAAGGGGCGTCCAGGCCAGGCTTCTTCGGAGGCGTGCTCACCGTCGTGGTGAAGCTCTTCAATCTAGTCGGGCCTTACGTCGCGGTGTTCGGAGAGAAGGACGCTCAGCAGCTCGTGCTCGTCAACAAGATGGTGGCGGACTTGAACCTGCCGGTCATGATCGAATCCGTGCCGACGGTGCGTGACCGGGACGGCCTAGCGGTTTCCAGCCGCAACCGCTACCTGTCCGAAGCTGAGCGCGTTACCGCGCTCGCGCTTTCAAGGGCGCTCAGGGCGGGCGCTGCCGTGGCGGGCGCGGGGCCAGGTGCGGTGCTGGACGCGGCGCGCGCTGAGCTGTCAGCGGCTGGCGCGGCAGACCCGCCGCTTGCGACCGACTACCTGGCGCTCGCGGATCCGGCCACGTTCGCGGAAGTCGGCCCTGGTTATCAGGGGCCCGCGCTGCTGCTCGTTGCCGGTACGGTCGGCAAGACGAGGCTGATCGATAACACGCTTGTGTCATTCGCTCCGCTGAGTCCTGGGCCAGGTCCGTGATCGCGCGCCGGCTGCTCGCGCCCGACCCCGGCTGGGTCAGGCGGGCTGACGTCGTCGTGGTCGGCTCCGGCGTCGCCGGCGTGACGGCGGCGCTCGCCGCGCTGGACGCGGTCCCAGACCTGAACGTCCTGCTGGTCACCAAGTCGCTGCTCGACGATGGCTCGACCAGGTGGGCGCAGGGCGGGATCGCCGCCGCGCTGGGACCGGGCGACACTCCGGAGCAGCACCTGGCCGACACGCTGACCGCAGGCGCCGGGATCAGCGACGAAAGCGCCGTCCGCGCACTCGTCACCGACGGCCCTGAGGCGGTACGGAGGCTGATCGCGCTCGGCGCCAGGTTCGACTCTGACGCGGGCGGCGTGCTGGAGCTGACCAGGGAGGGCGGGCACCTCAGGCGCAGGATCGCGCACGCGGGTGGCGACGCAACGGGCGCTGAGGTCTCGCGAGCGCTGCTACGCGCGCTCGCCGAGGCCGGGGCGGGCGCGGAGGAGGGCGTCGGCATCGACGTGATCGAGCATGCGATGACGCTCGATTTGCTCCTCACCTCCGACGGCCGAGTCGCCGGCCTCACCTTGCATGTGATCGGCGAGGGCCAGCAGGATGGGGTCGGCGCCGTCCACGCTCCCGCCGTGGTGCTGGCGACCGGCGGAATGGGGCAGGTCTACTCGGCGACCACCAATCCGCCGGTCTCGACCGGCGACGGCGTCGCGCTGGGCATGCGGGCCGGCGCCGAGGCGGCGGATCTCGAGTTCGTGCAGTTCCACCCGACCGTTCTGTGGCTCGGACCGGCAGCCAGGGGCCGCCAGCCGCTGATTTCCGAGGCAGTGCGCGGCGAGGGCGCATTCCTGGTCGACGCGTCGGGCCGTCGGTTCATGACCGGCCGCCACCCGCTCGCTGACCTGGCCCCGCGCGATGTCGTCGCCAAAGCGATCATGAGCGTCATGGCGGAGACCGGCACCGACCACGTGTACCTCGACGGCACCCACCTCGGTGCGTCCGTGTGGGAACACAGGTTCCCGACGATCAGGTTGAGCTGCCTTGCTCACGGCATCGACCCGGTCCGCGAGCCGATCCCCGTGGTGCCCGCTGCCCACTACGCAAGCGGAGGCGTCAAGACCGACCTGCGCGGCCGCACGAACATCGCGGGGCTCTACGCGTGTGGCGAGGCAGCCTGCACCGGCGTCCACGGCGCAAACAGGCTAGCCTCGAACTCCCTGCTCGAGGGCCTGGTGTTCGCCGAGCGCATCGGCGCCGACCTCGCGAACGGCCTGCCGTCCCGCGCCGCCCCGGCTCCCGACCCGCGCCAGCCGGGCTTGATCGACGCTTCCGCCACCGAGCAGATTCAGCAACTGATGACCGAGCGCGCGGGCGTCCTACGTTCTGGTCCCGGCCTGACCGCTGCCGCCGACGCCCTGCGCAAGATCGGCGACCTCCAGTCCTCCCGACCCTCATTGGCTGCCTGGGAAGCGACAAACCTGCACCTGCTCGCGACCGCGCTCGTCGCCTCGGCTGCGATACGGACTGAAACCCGCGGCAGTCACTGGCGGGAGGATTTCCCTGAGCCTTCGCCGGAGTGGATCGGGCACCTGATTGTGACTGCGGTGGGAGAAGCCCCAGTGGTTGATGAGGCCCGGGCGGACACGTCCTCCCGGCCGTTGCTGAACGCATCGGCCGGGACGAGTGTCCGTCCGGACCAGGATGTTGCCGATGGGATTGCCATCCGCTTCGTGCCGACACCGGCCCTCAGCGATCCGTCATCCCAACCACACCGCGCATTCGCCCGCGACATCGCCACGCAGGCTCAGGAACAGCCAGAGCCGCGCAATGATCGGCGGGAGTAGGCGGATGGCTGGGCTTAGTGATGAACTGAACGTGCGCCTGCTCTCAGCGGGACTCGACCCCGCCGCGGTGACAGCTGTTATCCGGTCAGGGTTGGCGGAGGATCTGGCTGACGGCCCGGACGTGACAACGGCAGCGACGATCCCGGCAGGGGCTATAGGTCTAGCGGACCTAGTTACCAGGCGCGCCGGCGTGATCTCTGGCCTGAATGTGGCTGAGGCCGTATTCCATCTGGCCGGCGCGGGCGATGGGGCCGCGGACCCCGTTCAGGGCGCGGCGGCATCCATCGTTCGCTCCGGCCCTACCTCGGATCGGTCGGGTTTCCCCGGCATTACGTGCAAACAAAGAGTCGCCGACGGCGACCGAGTTAGCCCAGGCTCGGTCCTCATGACGGTCGAAGGACCGCTGGCAGTAATTCTCACCGCCGAGCGCACGGCGTTGAATATTCTGTGTCATTTGTCGGGTATTGCGACGCTGACGAGGCAGTGGGTCGATGCCGTGGCGGGGACTCGGGCGCGGATCAGGGACACGAGGAAGACGCTGCCGGGATTGCGAATGCTCGAGAAGTATGCCGTGCGCTGCGGCGGCGGGATGAACCACAGGATGTCGCTATCGGATGCCGCGCTGATCAAAGACAATCATGTCGCCGCCGCGGGGTCTGTGACCGCGGCGCTTGATGCGGTCGGCAAGCTTGTGCCCGAGCTGCCGGTCGAGGTGGAATGCGACACGATCGAGCAGGTCGAGGAGGCGGTCGCCGCCGGGGCGGGGCTGATCCTGCTCGACAACTTCAGCATCGCTGGCGTCGCCGCCG
>Ga0126378_10003122_pt1 | contig 12475 bp, 8 predicted proteins | sample PanSoiMetPlot_23_FD_92587 | JGI IMG/M metagenome (GOLD analysis project Ga0126378, IMG submission 92587) | Tropical forest soil microbial communities from Panama - MetaG Plot_23 | ecosystem: Environmental > Terrestrial > Soil > Tropical forest > Bulk soil | place: Panama | collected 2016-02-17
CATTCCGGGAATGTGGGACTGGTTGGCGATGCATCCGGTGGCGTGGATGCGATTACTGGGGAAGGAATGCGGCTTGCGTTCCGGCAAGCCCAGATCCTGGCGTCGGCGATGGATCAAGAGAATCTCGAGGCCTATGGCCAGGCACATCGCGCGCTGGCTCGCAAGCCCATGTTCATCGGGGATATTCTGTTGATGCACGGCAGAAACGAACGGGTGCGGGCCCGTTCGCTGCGCATGCTGGCCGCGAAGCCGCAACTGTTCGCGCGCCTGCTGGCGCTGCATAGCGGAGACGCAGCTTGGGAGGATGTACTTTCCGCGGGGGCGCAATTCGGGTGGCGTTTTCTGGCCGCCTAGGTTCTAGACCGGATGGGAACAAGATGACCCAGCACACGATTATGGGGAGGAAAAAAAGCTCTCATGCGCATTACAGGCTACAAACCGGCATTGATTTCGACGGGCGTGATTCTTGCCATTGCCGTGTTGCTCTCCGCGGCTCCGAAGCCCTCGTATTCGCTACCGCAATCGTCACCAACCTCTGCCAAGGAAATCGCCCTGACTTTCGAGCCGTCGCAAACGAAGGTGCATTACATATTGGACGCTACGATGCACACGGTGCACGGAAGGTTTGCGCTGAAGAGAGGTTCGCTGCATTTTGATCCGCAAAGCGGGAAGGCCGACGGAGCCATCGTGGTCAACGCAGCCAGCGGAGAGAGCGGAAACAGTTCACGGGACGCGCGCATGCACAAGGAAATTCTGGAAACATGGAAATTCGCCGAGGCCACCTTCCATCCCACGCAGATTGAGGGACATGTTTCGCTGGCCGGGGCCTCCGATTTCAAAGTAAAGGGCACCATCACCGTCCACGGTTCCGATCACGAAATCCAGGTTCCCGTGCACTCCGAATTTTCCGGCAACCAGTGGAAGGGAACTGCCAAATTTGAGATCCCCTACACCAAGTGGGGTATTAAGGATCCCAGCAACTTCTTCCTGCACGTGAAGCCGATCGTGAACATTGAACTCGAACTGTCCGGCACTCAATCGCCTGCCAACTAGAACGTAGCTTCCACGAGTCGCCAGTCACTGTTCACCAGCCACCCGCCATCTTCCACCAAAAGTTGCATATCCTCCGCGCTTCCTCCATCATTAATAGTTTGGGCCACAGCTTTCCTGCCGGATGGCTGTGCCTGTTCGCTCCATCAATCGCACCAACTGAGGAATCTTCATGGAAAAGCCAACCAGTATTGCCGCGCCAAAAGGGAAACTCGGAGTGCTGCTACCGGGGATGGGCGCGGTCGCAACAACGTTCATGGCCGGTGTGGAGCTGGTGCGCACCAAGAAGGCTCAGCCGGTCGGCTCCCTGACGCAAATGGGCACCATCCGCCTCGGAAAGCGTACCGAGGGCCGCTCTCCCCGGATCAAGGATTTCATCAAGCTGGCGAAGCTCGAGGATATCGTTTTCGGCGGCTGGGACATTTTCCCGGATAGCTCGTATGAAGCCGCCGCCAAGGCGGGGGTGCTCGACCCGCATCACCTCGCGATGGTGAAGATGTTCCTGTCGAGGATTAAGCCCATGCCCGCGGCCTTTGACCGCGAGTACGTGAAGATGCTCGATGGGAAGCATGTCAAGAAGGGCAAGAACAAATATGAGATCGCGCTGCAGATCAAAAAGGACGTCGCCGACTTCAGGAAAAAGCACAACTGCTCGCGGCTGGTGATGCTGTGGTGCGGTTCGACGGAAGTGTTTCTGACACCGGACGATGTGCACTCCACGCCGGAAAAGTTCGAAGAAGCGATGAAGGAGAATCATCCGGCGATTGCCCCTTCGATGCTATATGCCTGGGCGGCGATCACCAGCGGCATCGCCTACGGCAACGGTGCGCCGAACCTCTCCGTGGACATTCCAGCCTTGCAAGAACTTGCGCACCAGCACAAGGTGCCCATAGCCGGGAAAGATTTCAAAACCGGGCAAACGCTGCTGAAGACCGTACTCGCGCCCGCCTTCAAAGCGCGCATGCTCGGGCTGAACGGCTGGTTCTCGACCAATATCCTCGGCAACCGCGACGGCGAAGTGCTGGAGGACCCGGGATCGTTCAAGACCAAGGAAGAATCGAAACTCGGCGCGCTGGAATTCATTTTGCAGCCGCACCTTTATCCCGAACTGTATAAAAAGATTCACCACAAGGTCCGCATCAACTACTACCCGCCCCGCGGTGACAACAAGGAAGGCTGGGACAACATTGATATTTTCGGGTGGCTGGGCTACCCGATGCAGATCAAAGTGGACTTCCTGTGCCGCGACTCGATTCTGGCGGCGCCGATCGTGCTGGACCTGGTGTTATTCCTGGATTTGGCGCAGCGCGCCGGGATGCGCGGCATACAGGAGTGGCTCAGCTTTTACTTCAAATCGCCGATGACCGCGCCTGAGCTGTATCCGGAGCACGACCTGTTTATTCAGTTGATGAAACTGAAAAATACACTGCGCTGGATGATGGGCGAGGACCTGATTACCCACCTGGGGCAGGAATACTACGATTAAACGTCTGTAGACTTGAGCGCCCCACATGCAGCCCCTGCGTGTGGGGTTTTTCATTTTACAACCTCTCGGGGCGCTCCCAGCGGCCGGATTCCGCGGATTTGAACAAGGCTTCCAAGGTCGCGGTGTTGCACACGGCGTCTTCCATGGGATTCGGCACTTCGCCTTCGCCGCGGACAGCTCTCGAAAACAAATCCGCCTGGATCGTGAACTGGTTGCACGCGGGAATCAACTCGATCTGCTGGCTGCCTCCGGCGTAGAGGTCCTTGCCGTCGTCAAGAATCAGCCGGCACGGCTTTTCGGTCGGAGCGTTGAAAGGGACCTCGACTTCAATGCGGCCCTCGGTTCCCAGAAAGGTCATGCACTGAAAGTAGTTCATCTGCGTGGACACGGTGAAAATGCTTTGCCCGGAGGGGAATTCGAGGATAGCCGAAGTAAGCCGGTCTGTCTTGAAACTGGGATCGCGTTCGATGCAGGCGCTCACGCGTAGGGGCTCCGCGTCAAAAATTAAACGCGACATCTTCACCGGATAGCAGCCAATGTCCAGCAGTGCGCCGCCGGCAAACTCGGTGGAATTGCGCACATTTTCCGGGCTGACGTTGAAGTAGCTGAATACCCCGACCGCGGAGTGCAACTTGCCGATGCGTCCCGCACGTATCAACTCGTGCGTGCGCAGCCATTGCGGGTGGGTGCGCACCATGAACGCCTCGCCTACCTTCACGTTGTAAGCGTCACGTGCCTCAAGCAGACGACGGGCCTCGGCTACGGTACGCGCGATGGGCTTCTCGCACAGCACATGCTTGCCGCGGCTTGCCGCTCGAATGGACCACTCCACATGCAGATGATTGGGGAGCGGGTTGTAGATGACCTCGATCTCGCGGTCGTTGAGCAGTTCTTCATAAGACCCGTAGGCCTTGGGGATAGAAAATTCCCCGGCAAATTGCCGGGACTTTTCAAGCGACCGCGAACCCACGGCCACCACTTCAGCGAACTTGCAATCGCGCAAGGCGGGGAGAACACGCTTCCTGGCGATACCTGCCGCGCCAAGAATTCCCCATTTCACTTTGCCAGTCATTTTCCATTGCTCCCGTGCGGTGTATCGGAATTCCAATAGTGCAAAAATTCCCGGAAATAAGAAAGCGCACCGGGTAAAAAGTATTTCCACAGATAGCTCTTGCCGCGCGTGCGAATCTCGTGTACCTTGCGCGATTATAGGAAGGTTGCTTCCCGCCGCTCGGTCGGGAACGCAGGTCGAATGGGCCCGGGGATTGGCCTGCCGCGAGGTGAAGCAATGTCACAAGCCTTTTCGACAGACCTGATTCCGGTTTCCGACCGCCTCGACGCTTGGCTGCAGAATGCCCGGCAGATTTGCGGCGACTGTTCGTTTCAGTTTCACAAGCGCTTCCCGTTTCACGGCTCGATCGAGCGGCGGAAAATCGCGGGTCTGGAACTCACACTGTTTTCCTCAAGCGCGCTTTCCTTCAACAAGTTTCCGCCCTCCCATCTGCCTCCGGAAAATCGCGCCTGTATCGTCATCACGCAGTTGCAGGGTGTGCGGCAATACCGGCAGGCGGGGAAAGTGGCGGTGCTCGGCAAGGGGGATACCACCCTCATAGACTCGACGCTTCCGTGGTCGTCAGATTGTTCCGGGGATTGCGCACGCTTGTATCTGCGGATTCCGCAGTTGCTGATAGAAAGCCGGCTGCGCGGAGTCAAGGTGCCCACGGCTTCGCGTATTTGCGGCGCGAGAGGACTCGGCACCACGTTATTCCACCTGGCGACCTCGCTCTACCAGCAGGCGGAGGCACTCACGCCGGAGGAAGGCGCGGCGGCGATTGAGGCTTATCTGAAAATCCTTTCGGCGTGCATCGAACCCGCCGTTGCGGCGTTGGGCGGCGTGCGCAGCCGCAAAGAGTCCACCGAACGCGTCCTCGAATACATCAACCAGCATTTGACGGAGGGCACGCTTGCGCCGGGGCAGATCGCCGAGGGCGCGGGCATCTCGGTACGCCACCTGCACCGCCTCTTCGCCCGGCGGGGCACTTCGGTAAGCGAGTGGATTCGCGTGCAGCGCCTGGAACGCTGCTGGAAAGACCTAGGCGATCCGCGGCAGCGCGAGCGCAGCATCACGGAAATCGCGTATTTCTGGGGGTTCAACGATTCGGCGCACTTCAGCCATTCGTTCAAGAAGCATTTTGGAGTTTCCCCGCGAAGCTATCGCTTGCGGCATTGGGTGGGATCGCGCGATAGGCAGGCGCGCGAGGAAGAGGTTGTTTATTTAGACTCGCAGAAAATCGCCGGCGTGAGACCCAGCTAGTTTGTTAGGAAAGAGAAAGGCAAACCATTGCTCAAAGGCTAAAGCCTCATGGCACTTGTGTCGGAGCTAGCCCCGCCCCCCGGTGAAGTGTTCATAAAAGACTTTCTCTCCACTATGCGGGGCTTTGGATCTTTTCGGCAAGATCACTGCTCGATTGCCTTCGCCAGGTGTGGGCCAGGTATCCCAGTACCGCCCAGATTCCCAGAGCAACCCACTCCCAGAGGGTGAAATGCCCGGGGACGAGCGGTAATATCTTTACTAGGATCATCAGCAGAGTAACGAGCACCCCAAAAACTGCCGCCGCGCGCCCCGCTATGTCATTCGCCATGCAGTAATACGAGGCACAGGCCGACATCCAACCTACAGCGCAGGCCACGGCGCCCACCTCGAGGATGGGCACAAGCCCCGCTTCGCCCAGAAAGATAGCCAGGACCGTGGCGGTGCCCACGGTCAGGATGGCCAGGGCGGGCGTCTGGTTGACGGCGTGTACCGTTCCCATTTTCGGCAGCAACAATTGACGCCGACCCATGGCGAACAGAAGCCGCGAAGATGCCACCATGTTGGCGTTAAAAGCTTGCAGCAACGCGACCAACGCGGAAGCGAGAATCAGGTCCACGATCCACCGCGCATGCAGCGCGCGCTCGAACGCTGCCGCGGTGGGGAATTGTGCGCCGGCATTCAGTTCTTGCCAGGGCGCGACAAGCGAGACCGCGGAAATCACCGTCAGGAAAAACGCCAGGCCCACGAAAATCGTCAAGATGATGGCCACCGCGAAATTGCGTTCCTGAAAATCCGGGCTGGCTTCTTCCGCCGATTTTCCGACAGCTTCGAAACCCGAAAGCAGCCACGGCACCACTTGCCAAACCAGCAGGATGGAAATCAGTGGCGAATGGCTGAACAGCGGCCTGAGATTTCCCGCGGAGCCATGCTTCGCTCCGGCAACGGCAAAAATGATCACCAGGGTCAGAAAGGTGAAGGTGGTGAACTTCAGGAAGCGGGTGCTCGTGCGTATGCCGCGGTAGTTCAAGGCCGTGAAAAAGACGGCGATCAGCAGGCCCAACAGTAGATGCGGTAGATACACCGGACGATTGCCCAGGCGGTAGAGTTCCAACTGATTCAGGGAGGGGAAAAGATAGCCCGCGATGCGGCCCGCGGCGAGCGCCTCAAACGGACAGGTCAGAAAATAGGCTAGGAACATCATCCAGCCGGTGATGAAACTTACCGGAGTGGGGAAGAACCGCGCCGTATAGGCGACCTCGCCCGCGGCGTCGGGCATCGCGCGCACAAGTTTTCCGTAGACGAACCCGACGGGGAGAAGCATAAGCGCGCCCGCGGCGAAGCCCAGCATCGCGCCAAACGGGCCGCCTCGCTGCAGGAGGTCATCCATCACCACCAGCCAGGCGGTGCCCACCATAGCGCCGAATGCCAGCGAAAAGTAGTCCGCCAGTTTCAATTTTCGGGCGAGGTGGGTCATGGCGTCCCGAATTGTAGTGGGGTCTCGTGCGGGCCGGGCTGGTTGGCCCGCACGTACTGTGAGGAAAGTCGGGGCGGTTGTTGCAGATTGCTCAGAACTGATACCTCAGCGCAAATTGCATCACGCGCGGATTGGTCAGCAATCCAGCGTAAGCACCGAACGTGCTGGGAGACTGCTGCAGCGAGGGCGCGCCGTCGCCGAGGCCGGCCAGCACGTTGAAGCGCGTCAGGTTGGCCACGTTGAAGACTTCCCAGCGGAATTGCAGAGACTGGCTTTCCCAGGGAAGCTTCCAGGTTTTGTTCAGGGCCATGTCCCAGCTGGCGTAGCCGGCGCCGCGGAGACCGTTGCGGGTGCCGCTCTGTCCAGGGAACGGGTGAACAAAATCATTCAAGGCCGCTCCAGGATTGGCAAAGACGCTTGCGACACCGGTGACCGGATCTTTGAACACGCCGGTCTTTGGATGGCCGACGAGCATGGCGCTTCCTTGTTCATCCCAGTTCGTCGCCCAGAACTGTCCGTTGTCCACGCTAAAGGGGAAGCCGGAGGTCCAGCGCACGACGCCACTCACCTGCCATCCCCCGATAACGGCGTTGAGGGCGGGCCCGGAATTGCGTCCGAAGGGTTTGTCCTTGCCGAACGGAAGGTCGGCCAGCCAGTTTGCGTTGAATTGGTGGGTCGTGTCGAAGTCGGAGACGGCGCGGAATTGATTGGGCGAGAAGGCATTTACCAGGCGCGTTCCCGGCGCGCCGATGTTGTCGGTGCCGCTAAAGCCCAGCCGCGATGCCGAAGAAGTGATGTCAATGGATTTCGAATACGTGTAGTTGAAATCAAACTGCACGCCGCCGCGGATGTCTTTCCGCAGGGAAGCCTGAAAGCCGTTGTAGTCAGAGCTGCCGATGGAACTCCAGCCGTAGGTCGTAGTGAACTGCTGCCCCAGCATTTCCCCCGTTTTTCCGTTGAAGTAATAAGGGGTGGCGGCAGTGTCCTGCAACAATCCGAACAAATCGATGTTGCCCAGACCCACCACTTCGTCTCCGGCGAACGCGCCACTCGATACGTACAAAGAGTAAGCGGCTTGTGCGATGTCGGTGGTCGGCGTCGTGGGGGAAAGGGTCGCGGGGTTGAACACCGGCATCAGGTAAACGGTCCCCGCCGGCGGAGCCGTGGTTGAGCCGGTAGCCTTCAGCAGGTTTTTCCAGTACGCGGCGGTCGGTCCCAGCAAAGCGTCAAATTCGGCGGGACTGACTTGCGTGGCTGCGAGTCCCTGGCTTGTGGCGAGTTTGGAAAAGGCCGTGGCAGCCGTGTAGTAATCAATTTTCGATGTGGGGTCCACTAAGTCCAGGGGTTGATGCAGGTCGCGCTGCGTCAGCAGATTTCTGCCGAAGCGGCCCACGTAGGCAAGTTGCAGCGAAAAGCCGTGAGGCAATTCGCGTCCAATGGAAAAATCAACCGCGTAAGCGTAAGGAGTTTTGATGGATTGGTCGATGCCCCAGGTAATGGCTTCTCCGCCCAGCGGCGGCGTCTGCGGGAACTTGCCTGAAGGCGCAGGTTGAAAATATGGGCTGCCAGCCTCGTTTGTGAGCGGCAGACAGTGAATGGCGTCCGCGTTTCCGTTGGGGCAACTCCCAGGGTCAAAGGAGATCGTGCCGCCGACAATGGATTGCAGACGTGCCACCGGCCCGCCGAACACCGTCGGACCAGCTCCGTCCAGGCAGCAAGTATTGGTGAGCGTGGCCGAAAAGCCGGCCGGAGCCTGGGCGTCAAAGGTATTGACCAACTGCATGCCGGCGCGGTCGTAAACGATACTGAAGCCACCGCGGATGACGGTTTTGTCGGGTCCGCCGAACAGGCTTCCCAGTAAACCGCCCTGCACGCGCGGCGAGTACGCCACCGAAATGCGCGGCGAAAAATTAGTCTTCTGTGTGGCGTAGAGTCCCGGCGCGTTGTTGGCGTCGCCGCCAGGGATGAACGAAGTGATAGGGACGTCGGCATAACCCAAACCATTGTTCATATTCTGCACGTTCTGATGGAAGGCTTTGCCAAGGTTGTAGGTACCCGAGGGGCAATTCAAACCAGGGGACTGCACGGTCGGGTCGCAAGTTGGAGATGCTTGGAAGCCGTTCACTTCCCACGGTGGCGGGAAGATGGACCAGCGCAACCCGAGGCTGATGGTCCAGTTGGGTTTGAAGTGCCATGAATCCTGGGCGTACATTTCATAGGAGTTCAAGGCGTACTTGCGCTTAACAGGCGCGCCCTGGTCCTGCGGGGTTCCGTCTTTGTTGTAGTTCCAGTTGGAGTCCACCAGCGAAATCATGCCCAGAAGGCCGAGCATCGGGTAATCGTAGGCGACGTTTGAAAACGCCGCGGGGAAATCGCCGTAGCAGGGATCGAGTTGGCTGCCTCCCGCCGTGTATCCGGCCGCCGCGCTGGCCGTGTTGCAAACCGGTCCTTTCTGCGGATCTGTATTCGCGGTATTGGCAAAGGCCACCGGGGCCATCCAGAAAGTGGCGCCTTTGCCCTGGCTGAAAGAATGCAGAAAGCTGATGCGTGGATCGCGGATGATGCCGATATTCACGCCAAATTGAAGAGTATGCTTGCCCTTGGTCCACGATACGTCGTCGAGGAAATTGTTCACCGGCATCTGGAAATTGCGGCTGTAGGTGAAGGGATTATCGAGGGTGTAAAACGTGTTCCACGGCTGGTTGGAATTTCCGTTGTAGCCGGTGCTCTGCCGTGTGAAGCCATAGCGGAAGGTGTTCACCAGGCTTTTGCTCAGCAATGCCGTGTACCCTACCGCCATGCCCTTGCTGTAATCAACGAGGGTTTGCATGGGCGCGTTTCCGGGCAAGAAAGGCGCCTGCGGGTTGCTCAGATTCTGCAGCGCGCCGCGCCAGAAGAGTGTATGCGTGCCCTTGGACGTGAGATTGTAATCGACGCGGGCGATGTAAGCGTCGAGATTCTGGTTGAACGGAGCGCTCCAGCGGTAGCCCGAATAGTTGAAACCATCCCCAACGGAAGGATCGTTGGTCACCAGGTTACCGTAGGTGGACTGGAAATATTGGATCATGTAGGAATTGGCGTTCAGCGGGATGTGCAACGGGTCGAGATTCTGAATATCGGTTGGGGATAGTCCCGCAAAACCGGGCGCGACGTTGTAAACCTTGCTGCTGATGCCGGTGACGCTGCCGCCCGGGCACTGCGCGGGATCAGCGCACTGGTAAATCATGACGCCGTCGCGAAGTGAGGCGGTTGGGATGTTGCGCACCACGCTCTGGTCTTCGCGCAGGCGGGTTCCTTCATAGTTTAGGAAGAAGAAGAGGCGATTCTTCACAACGGGCCCTCCGACGGTGCCGCCGAACACGTTGCGAATCAGCTTGAGTGGCTGGTTGCACTGGCTGGAGCTTAAGGGCGTGCCGCTTGAGGCGCAGCTATCAAGCTGCGCACGCTTGGTGAGGTAATCGTTCGCGCTGGTCAGGGTGTTGCGCAAATATTCATAGGCGGAGCCGTGCCAATCATTGGTGCCGCTTCTTGTGACCAGGGCGACCTGCGCGCCGGAGCCGGTGCCTTGGTCGGCATTGTAATTCGTGGTGGTGACGCGGAACTCCTGTACGGAATCTTGGGTGATCGGGAGCACGGAGGTAAAGGCATAACCGCTGTTCTGATCGTTGACGTCAACGCCGTCGAGGCTGATGTTGCTCTGGTCACTGCGCGCCCCGTTGACGGCGCCGTTGCGGCTATCCTGGTCTTTGTAGGCCGCCAGGGAAGTGCTCAGAGTATTTCCCGTGAAGGTCACGCCGGCTTGCAGGCTGAGAAGTTCGGGAACGTTGCGGCCATCGAGGGGAATATCTCGTACCTGATTTTCGCCAAAGGAGTTGCCGATGGAGGCGTCGACGAGGTTGAGCGGCGGCGCTTCGCCGGTTACGGTGACGCTTTCGCTGGAAGCGCCGATCTTCAATTGGACGTTAGCCGTTGCCGGGGTGTTGATGAGCAGGACGAGGTCCTTGCGTTCATGGCGCGCGAAGCCCTGGGCGGTGACTACCAGGGTGTAATTGCCCGCCGGAAGTTGCAGAAACTGGTAACTCCCCTCCGCATCTGTGACCGTGTCGCGCTCTGCTCCGGACTCCGTGTTCTTGAGCGTCACCGTGGCCCCGGATACGCCTTTACCGCTGGGATCGTTCACCTCGCCGCGCAACGACGTTGACGAGGTTTGGGAAAATACAAACTGCACCATCGCCAGGCACAGAAAACTCAAGAAAATCGCAGACTTCTGCAAGCGCTTCATTTCTTGCCTCCCGCCCGAAAATTCCTGGACTTACAATTGTCCGCAAGCGCATTGGGCGCGCTTCCCGCGCCGGAAGTTCGGGCCCGTGTTTTTTGGAAAGAATCCGTCTTGCCTTCGGCGGAAAACGCCGAATCCCTGCGGATGAAGCTACTACGCGCCTCTGCGAACAACTTGTCTATAAGTGACCTGGACTTGTTTGCCCGCGCCTTCACTGACCCAGAATGACTTAATTTTTCCGCGGGTTCCGGAGGAGGTGAAGAAAAGGAGGGCGAAATACTGACACCAAAAGAGGCAGCAGGGACCGCTTACCGCGATGCCAGGGAGACACTGCGCGCGGAATAGTTCCCACAGGCGAAAACACCATTTGCAAATGACTCTTCCTGCCCCATTCTCTTGCGACGAATAATCAAGGCCTCATCAATCAGGATTCTAAGCAGCCAGCTGCGGAATTCGCCCGCAGGCAGGTTCTTGTCCGGCACGCGGGTCGCGAGGGTCAAGCAGCGATTGACGGCTTGTTCGGCACCTTTAGGTTCATGCAAAATGCGTTCGGCGATCTGATAAAGCAAGGCTCGATAGCGCAGGCATTCGTGAACAAACCGTTCCTTCTTATCCCAATCCAAAAAAATCGACGTCTTTTTACTGCTCATGTTTCTTGAATTCTCCCTCTCATTTGTGACCGAACGGAAGCCCGCGCTTCCGTCCGGTTCCTTGGGACGGCCGTCATCCCGCCTGTTGAAGGCGGGGTTTCTCCATTCTTCTCGGAGTGGGAGCCGGTACTATCATGGGGACATCCCGGCGGTATTGTGCGTACTCCTTGTGAATCCGCATCAGGTCCTGCTCTTCGAGCTGGATTGCGGTGAAAATGTAAGCGGTGGTGGCGATGGCAAACACGAGGTGCGCGGCGGTCATATGCGCCGCAGACCAGAAGACCATCAACCAACCCACGTAAAGCGGATGGCGCACATAGCGATAGAGCCACGGCGTGCGGAATCCGGCGGGCTTATACTCGCGCCCGATCAAGCGGCACCAGACCTGGCGCATCCCGAAGAGTTCGAAGTGGTCGATCAGGCAGGTGGCGATAAAGACGAGCGCCCATCCCAAAGCGAACAAAATCCCGATAGCGACACGGCCAATTTGGCTTTCGACATTCCAGATTACCCCGCCCATGGGTTGCCACTTCCAGAAAAGCAGGAGCAACGCGACGCTGGAAAAGAGCACGTACGTGCTGCGCTCCACCGATGGCGGCACGATGCGCGTCCACGCCCTCTTGAACCACTGACGCGCCATCAAGCTGTGCTGAACGGCGAATAAACCCAGGAGTGCTCCGTTCACCAGCAGCGCCTGGCCAAAAGGCGCGACGGGACCCGAATCAATCGACTTCGGCACACCGAAATTGCCCAAGAACCCAACCGCGTACAGAAAAGTTACCAGAAACAACAAGTAAGAAACGGCCCCATAAAGAAAGGCCGCGATTCGCGAAATCATTCTTCCTCCCGCAGGGTGCCGCTGGGTTACAATCCATAAATGCTTTCGGGCAGCGCCCCGTCTTTGTTGATTAGCGCAAGGAAGTGGGCTGCCCGTACTTTGCCGGGTCTGATTTTTTCCTGATGTTTTTCTGAAACGATGAACTCACTCAAGCCTTGCGGCGTCTATGAGTTCGGCCCTTTTCGACTAGACGTGAAAGAGCGACGTTTACTGCGCGGCGAACGCGGCGTGCCCCTTACCGGAAAGGCCTTTGACACGCTCTGTTTTCTCGTAGGGCGCCATGGGTCGCTGGTGCCCAAAGGGGAGCTTCTCAATGCCCTCTGGCCGGAAACCTCGGTCGAAGAAAACAATATCGACCGAAACATCTCTACCTTGCGAAAGGTA
>Ga0126378_10003125_pt1 | contig 12466 bp, 8 predicted proteins | sample PanSoiMetPlot_23_FD_92587 | JGI IMG/M metagenome (GOLD analysis project Ga0126378, IMG submission 92587) | Tropical forest soil microbial communities from Panama - MetaG Plot_23 | ecosystem: Environmental > Terrestrial > Soil > Tropical forest > Bulk soil | place: Panama | collected 2016-02-17
CTCGAATCGCGCCAGAATAGGGCGGCCTTCGTCCGCTTGGCAGGGGTCCAACCTACCTCCATCTCAAGCTTATTTTCATTGCTCGTTGTGACGCTGAAAGCGGCATGAGTTATTCGTACCGCAGCGCCACCATCGGATCCACTCGCATCGCCCGACATGCCGGGACATAACATGCAGCCAAAGCCGATAGAGCAAGGATGACCATTACCCCTGCAAGGGTCGGCAGGTCCGCCGGCTTCACTTCAAACAAGAATTTCTCAAGCACGCGCATCAACGCGAGCGCGCCCGCTCCTCCGATAACGATTCCAGCAAAAACAAGGAAGAGCGCTTTCCTCAAAAGCATCCCCAATACGTCGGCGCCCTGAGCACCCAGCGCCATGCGCACGCCGATCTCCCGGGTGCGCTGCGCCACCGAGTAAGCCAACACACCGTAGATGCCCACAATGGTTAGAGCCAGGGAAGCCATCGCGAACACGGCCAGCAATCTCGCCTGAAATCGCGACTCAGCCGTTGTCGCGGCAATGAGCGTGTCCATGGAGGCGATGGAGATGGGTTGATCCTTATCGACGCTTCGCAGAACAGTGCGAATCCCGGACGCAACGCTCTCCGGGCTGTAAGCCGTTTTTACCACGAACGTCATGTGGCTTAGAAAGAATGGCGACGATATCTGGAGATACGGTTGGTAAATGGCGGGGTCCGAACTTTTTGCCAACCCCCTTTGCTTAACATCATCCACAACGCCGACCACAGTGAGCCAATCTTCGGGCTTGGGTTCGTCTTCCATCGAAATGCGTTTCCCCAAAGGATTTTCGCCGGGCCAGAGCGTCCGCGCTACGGAATGGCTCACGACCACAACGCCGGGAGCGGTCTCGTTATCCGCCTCGCTGAAGTCGCGTCCGCTTTGCAACGGCATTCCCATGGCCCGAAAATAACCGGGACTGATGCAGGGCTTGTCGACCATGAAGCCCGGAGGCCTCCGGCTGCCTTCCACTTGAAAAGTACCCATGGTCAAAAATCCACCCAACGGCAACAAGTTCACGGCGCCTGCAGCAAACACTCCTGGCAGCCGCGAAAGCTCATCGAGCGTACGCTGGTGAAACGCTCGCATCTGCAGGGCGGTGCGATACGTGGAATCCGGCAAGTCCACAGTTATAGTCACCACACTGTGCGGCGAAAAACCGGGATTCACGGCCCGCAGGCGTAAGAAGCTCTTCAGCAACAAGCCCGCGCCGGTCAACAACACAAGGGCAAGTGCAATTTCGGAAACCGTCAGCGCGCTTCGCATTCTTTCATGGCCCGTAGTCAAACTGCGGCCGCCTTGACGCAACGATTCGCGCGCACGCCGCGTAGCGTGAAATGCTGGAGCCAACCCGAACACAATGCCGCTAATCACCGAGGCTCCGAAGGTGTACGCAAGAACCCACCCATCCATTCGGATCATTTCCATTCTTGGAACCTTTCCCGCAGGAGCCAACGCCAGCAGGGCAGGGACGCTCCAAAACGCGATTAAGATTCCGCACGCGCCACCCGCAAGGGAAAGCAGAGTGCTTTCCGTGAGCAACTGCCGAACGAGCCGCCACCGTCCAGCGCCCAGAGTGCTGCGCAATGCCATTTCGTGTCCGCGGTCCGCCGCCCGCGCCAAAAACAAATTCGCCACATTCGCACAGGCAATCAGCAGCACAAACGCGACTGCCCCCGCGAACACCAGCAACGACGGGCGAATGTTTGCGACCAGCAAGTCTTTCAGTGGAATAATCAGCGGCAATCGGTCTCTCTTGTTTTCTCCCGGTCCCAGCGGTCGGAGTTCCGCGAAAGTCTCCAGCTCCGCTTGCGCCCGATGCGTCGTGACACCAGGCCTCAGCCGTCCCACGACAGGCCGCGTGAAGGAATTGTGCTCGTCAATGCGAACCTTGAGGGGCATCCACATCTTGACTTCGGGGAAAGCAAAGCCAGCAGGCATAACGCCAACCACCGTGCGGCTGATGCCATCGAGCCGCACTGTTCTTCCTAGGATTCCCGAGTCCCCGCCAAATCGCTCTTTCCACAATTCATTGCTGAGGACAACGACGTTGTCTCGTCCCGGCTCGTCTTCCTCGGCGAGAAATCCGCGCCCAATTTCCGGATTCATTCGAAGCGTAGGAAAGAAATCAGCGGTCGCATACGCCACCGGAATCTGTACTGGATCGCCCGCGCCTGTCAGATTTGCCGTGGCGCGTGAAGTAAATGATGCAATGCGCTCGAAGGCTTGGTCCTGTTGGCGAAACGCGAGGTAATCGCGGTCGGAAACGCCGGGTTGCCATTCAAAGGGCCCTCCTTGCGGCGCCAGTGAAACCAGAACCAGGCGCTCCGGTTCTGGAAACGGCATCGGCCGCAACAACACGCCATTCGCCACCGTGAAAACTGCCGTGTTGGCGCCGATTCCGAGCGCAAGCGTAAGAACGGCAACGGCTGTGAAGCCGGGATTCTTGCCGAGCGTCCGGAGACCGTAGCGAAGATCCTGCAGCATGGTTTCGATGAAATTCACTCCCCGCGCATCGCGGCATTCTTCTTTCGCAAGCGCAATTCCGCCAAACTCCAATCGCGCGCGCCGCTGTGCCTCCTCGCGGCTCAATCCACTTTGCAAATATTTCTCGACTTGCCGTTCCAGATGGAACCGTAGCTCCTCATCGAGTTCAGCCTCCACTCTTCCGCGCCGCAATAGCGCCCGCATCCGAAGCCACCAATCATTGAACATTGCAGGCCAACCTCTCTGATTCATTACTTCATTTGTTGACTTCTTCACTCGTGCCGTAGCGCCACCATCGGATCGACCTTCATCGCCCTTCGAGCCGGCAGCCATGACGCGGCAAGAACAACGATCGTCAGTAGCGCGGCCGCCGATAGATAAGTCGGCGTGTCCGTTCGGGAAACACTGTAAAGAAAAATGCCTGATCCACTCCAGCCGATGCCCTCCGTCGGGAAAAACCGCGTTACAGCAAAAGCGCAGAACGTACCGACGGCCAGGCCCGCAAGGGTGACCTTCAGTGATTCACGCAGAACCAACCCTGCGATTTCCAGGCGAGCCGCTCCCAGCGCCGTACGAATCCCAATCTCCCGCGTACGCTCTGCGACCGAATACGAGGTCACTCCAAAGACTCCGACGATAACCAGAATCAGCGCCAAACCGCTAAAAGAAGCCAACAGTGTGATCACGGGCCGCCGCAGCGTCAGCGACTCGGAATCATGGATCTGCCGCTGCATGCTCCCCATTTCCCAGTAGAGCTTAGGATCCACCGCCGCAAGCTGCTTGCTAAAGGCTGCTGCAAGGGCGGCAACGTCGTTCGCCGCCCGCACTCGAATCGTCATACTCCAGCGAGCGGGTAATGTTTGTGCCACTGGGAGATACACCATGGGCCTCAAGTCCTCTTCGGGATTGCGCTGCCGGAAATCGGTTACAACTCCCACAATCTCTCTCCAAGTCGTGGGCGAGTCTGCAAAAGCCAGATGACATTTGAGCGCGTCGCTATCCGGGAAGTACTTCTTCGCGAAAGTCCCATTAACAATTGCGACGGGACCAGCCTCTCTCGTGTCGGTTTCCCGGAAAGCCCGCCCCATAAGCATGGGAATCTTCAAACTCGAGAAATATTCGGGGCTCACCGAAACAAAGAAAATCTCTTCACCAATATTCTCCGGTTTGGATGAGGGAGCCTCGATGCTGAGTCTCGCACTGTCCGCTCCATCCATTGGGAGCGAGTCGACAATGCCCACGGACTTGACACCAGGCATTGCGCGTACTTGATCCGCGGCCTGATGAATCAGCAAAGCCTTTGCCGACGGCTCGGAATAGCGCGAAACCGGCAAACTTACGGTCGTCGTCAACACGTTCTGGGGATCAAACCCGATGGGCGAGGACTCCACATGCCGCAAGCTGCGAAACAAAAGGCCGAAGCCGACCAGCAGCACCATGCCAAGAGCGACCTGAAACATCACGAGAAGGTTTCGCGGCCGCCGGGTCATCGCTCCGCTGGCGCTGCCTCGAATCGCATCTTTCAAACTGTCGTTAAGGTTCACGCGCGTCGCTTGCAATGCAGGGATCATGCCGAAGCATAGAGCACTCAGAAGACAAACTCCTAAACCGGTCAACAAAACGCGAGAGTTTATTTTCACGTACACATTGTTCCAAACAATTCCGGACGCAAGCTTAGAGACGACCTCGTTCGACCATCGAGCCGACAGCAAACCGAGACTTCCGCCGAAAAGAAATAACACCGTGCTCTCCGTCAAAAGCTGGCGAATCATACGCCCGCGAGAACAGCCCAGCGCTGAGCGCACAGCAACTTCCTTGTGGCGCTTCACACCCCTTGCCAAAAGTAGGCTCGCAACGTTCGCACACGCGATCAGGAGCACCACCTCAGACGCGACTGCCGTCATCCACAAGCCACGATGTGCGTTTTCCGCCGTTGGCCCGATATGCCTGGACATCTCGGCAGAATCCCACACTACCAGATGGCCGCTGCGGTCCTCGGGCGCCGCTGAAACCCGCAAGCCCTGCGCGATCGTCTCTGTTTCTGACCGCGCTTGGTCGAGGGTCACTCCCGGCTTCAGGCGAGCCACAATGTGCACCCGAACCTGTCCCGCAACTCTGAATTTGGCATCTGTCAAATAGGAATCCAGCACCAGGGGCGCGAAGATTTCCTCGTTGGCGTTCATGGGTTCGGGCAATACGCCAATGACCGTTACCGGACGCCGATTCAAAACGATTTTCGTACCGACAACGTTGGGATCCCCGTGAAACCGCTTGTGCCAAGAAGCATAAGAGAGAATCACAACCGCGTCCTGGCCGGCGATCTCTTCGTCGGCCCGGAAGTTGCGGCCCATCCACGCTTGAACGCCAAGTGTGGGCAGCCAATTGGAACTCACTAGCTGGCCTGTCAGGTTTTGCCAACCGGATTCGTCGCTCCCATAGAAATAGTCAACCCACCCTGTTCCCGCGACCTGTTCAAATGCATGGCTGTATTTTCGGAGCGCCAAATACTGGTTCGGCAGAGGGGTATGCAGATCTCCCCCAGCGTCCGTCGTCCAAACATAGACCAGTCGCTCGACGTGGGGAAAAGGCACAGCATGGAGGAGTGCTGAGTCCACCAAACCGAAAATAGCCGCATTCGCTCCAATTCCGAGCGCAATGGTCAGGACCGCAGCAACAGTGAAGCCGGGGGATTTGCGCAGCATCCGCAAGCCGAACCGCAAATCCTGAACCATGCTTTCGATGAAGCCCACGCCCCGTGCATCTCTGCATTCTTCTTTTGCTAATTCCACTCCGCCAAACTCTACTCGTGCCCGCCGTGTCGCCTCCTCATGGCTCAATCCCCTCTGCACGTACTTCTCGACTTGCTGGTCGAGGTGAAACAGCAGCTCCTCATCGAGTTCGCCCTCCACTTTTCCGCGCCGAGAGAGCGCCCGCATCCGATGCCACAAATCATTCAACATGTGCGTCCTCGCTTCTCCCAGAGCCTTTACTCGTAGCGAAGCGTTTCGACGGGGTCGACGCGCGTCGCTCGCCGCGCAGGAAGGTAACAAGCGGCAAGCGCAACAAACGCCAGCAGAAGAGCGACGGCACCGAACGTCAGAGGATCCGTTGGACTAATCCCGTAAAGCAACGTGGCGAGAAACTTGCCCAGCATTAGAGCCAAGATCACACCCAGGCCGACGCCCAACAAAACCAGGCGGCCTCCTTGCCCCAGAACGAGGCGTAGAAGATCATGGTCTTCGGCGCCAAGAGCGATGCGAATGCCGAATTCCTGGGTACGCTGCGTGACGCCGTAAGCAATTACACCGTAGATTCCGACTGAGGCGAGCACAAGGGCGATCGCCGCGAAGATGGCGAGAAGCAGCATCGTGAAACGCGAACCGGCAAGCGAGTCTCCCAGGAGCTGCTCCATCGTCGCGACCGCCGCCATGGGTTGTTCCGGATCCATTTTTTGAAGCTCGTTGCGCGCGGCGGAGACCAGCGCCAGCGGATCGGTCGAGGTGCGCACTAAGATCGTCATTTCGGAATAAACCAGTTCCGGATGCGGCCAATAAACGGTCGGTTCACTTGGCGTGCCGAGTCCCATTTGGCGGACGTCGCCGGCAACGCCTATGATTTCCGAAGGCGTTTTCTCGCTCTCGTCGTTGCTTTTCATGTAAATGATGGCTTTCTGCCCAAGTGGATTGACGCCGGACAAATACTTGTCCGCAAAAGCCTGATTGATCATGGCCACGTGACGCGCTTGAGCCAATTCTTCTTCATTAAACGCTCGGCCGGCACGGAGCGGAATTCCCATCGTGGAAAAATAGTTTGGCCCTACAACGCGGACCTCTGCGACCGGAAGATCCTTGAGCGAGCGTGGCGGCTGGCTGAGAAGACGAACTCCGGTTGCGGCTCCCAGACCGGTAAAGGGAGGAAAGCTGTTCATCGTGACGGACCGCACGCCGGGAAGGCGGGACAGTCGAGACAATAACTCCTGGAAGAACGCCTGACACTTCGCGTCGCTGCCGTATTTCAAACCGGGAAGCGTTACCTTGAATGTGAGCACATGACTTGCATCGAAGCCCGGATCCACACCCACGAGACGGATGAAACTGCGAATCAGCAACCCTGAACCTGCTAGCAGGACGAGCGCAAGGCACATTTGCAGGACCACGAAAGCACTGCGGGCCATGCCGCGCCCCTTTCCGGCAGAGGAACCGCGGCCTCCTTCTTTCAGCGTCTCGGCGACACTCGAATGCGCCGAGATGAAGGACGGAAGGAAGCCAAAAATCAGCCCGGCAAGCAAAGTGGAGCCAGCAGCGAAGCCCAAAATGCGCATATCCATGGAAACTGAGCGGAGATCGAGAAGATTTCGAGGGCTCGCTGCAAGCAGAGCGTTCGTACCCCAAATAGCCAAGGCCACCCCGATGCTGCCGCCAATAACGGCTAGCAGGACGCTTTCGGTTAAAAGTTGGAATGCGATGCGCCAGCGGCTCGCTCCAACAGCCGTCCGAATGGCCATTTCTCTCTCGCGAGCCGCCGCTCGAGCCAATAGAAGACTCGAAACGTTGGCACACGCAATCAACAAAACAAACCCCACTGCGCCGAACAAAATCCGCAACGCGGGACGCAAATCGCCGGAAATCTGTTCGCGTACGGGAACAACGTTAGCGCCCCAGTTGCCATTGAAATCGGGATACTCTAGCGCGATTTGTGCGGCAATTGTATTCATCTGTACACGCGCCTGCTGAACTGTGGCGGCAGGTTTCAAGCGTGCGACCACCGTCATGAAGCGGCCAACGTTTTTTCTGTCATAAAACGCCTTCGGAATAATCCACGGCGTCCACATTTGCGGCTTGGCGCCCGTAAGAGAGCTGTCTTTAATAAACCAGTCGAAGCCTTCCGGGGCAACGCCGACGACAATCAAGGGATGCCCGTCTAGCGTGATGGTCTTGCCGATGATCGAGAAATCGCCTCCATAGTGCTCTCTCCAGAAGCCGTAGCTCAGAACCAGCACGTCATCGTGGCCGGGTTGGTCGTTTTCCGTGGTGAAACCCGTGCCCAGGATGGGGTTCACACCAAGAATGAAGAAGAAATTCGCGGTGACGTCCTGCAGCACGACTTCCTGCGGTTGGCCGTTTCCAGTGAGGTTTGCGCGTTGATCGAAGAGCCCGGCCATTCCGGAGAAGACAGCGTTCCGCTGCCCCCAATCCAGGAAGTCGGGAGGCGCTACCGTGTTGTGAGGATTTCGGCCCGGCGAATTTTCCCAGACCATCACAAGTTTGTTTGGATCGCTGTAGGGCAAGGGCCGAAGCAGGACGGAATCAATCACGGAGAAAATCGCGGTGTTCGCGCCAATCCCAAGGGCCAGTGTGAGAATAGCAACCGTAGAAAAGCCGGGATTGCTCCGCAGCGCCCGAAGGCCATATCGGATGTTGCGTGTCAGCGTTTCGATGCCGCTCACTCCGCTGGCATCGCGGTATTCTTCCTTGACCTGTTCATAGCCACCAAACTCCACGCGCGTCCGTCGTTGCGCTTCTTCGCGGCTCAATCCGCCCCGCACATATTTCTCGACTTGCTGGTCGAGGTGAAACCGCAGCTCGTCGTCCAATTCCGCTTCGACCGACTTCCGCCGGAACAACGCCCGCAAGCGAACCCGCAAATCCTTGAACACCACTCACCCCCTACGCCGTCCCCAACACTTGAGCCACTGCTGCAGTCAGCTTGTCCCACGCGTCTTTCTCCACTTCCAGCTGCCGCCGTCCCGTCTTCGTAAGTTCGTAATATTTCGCCCGCCGGTTGTTTTCTGAAGTTCCCCAGCGCGCCTTGATCCAGCCGCGTCGCTCCAGCCGGTGCAGGGCCGGGTACAGCGACCCTTGCTGCACGCGCAGCACGTCACTCGAAATTTGCTGGATGCGCTCGGAGATGGCCCAGCCATGCTGCGGCTCGAGCGCCAGCGTTCGCAAAATCAGTAGATCCAACGTTCCCTGCGGAAGATCGATCCGTGGCACGTCAGGCCTCCCCTTTCGCTTCTACAGGGGCACGCTACCACTTCTCTTGTCGAAGCGCAAGGGGAATGAACGCGGCTTGCGTCAAACTGCCCGAGTCCAACTCAAGGATGGCCTCAGAAATCTGAGGTTTTTTTCGGCTCCGTCGTTGTCTTCTGCTGTTGGTTGTTAGTTGTTGGCTGTCGGCTTCTGCCGTTTATGCACCGACGCCGCTGATACCCAGAAACCCTTGACATCCATCACCCAATAGCCGTACCTAAGAGAAAGCCCGGCTCTTCATCAAAATCTAGCCAGGAGGCTACATGCCTGACGAAAAGAACTTCTTTGCGGGTCTCGTTGACTTCTCGTTCCAGCAGCAGCTCATACGCCGTCTCGTAAAAGTTCTCTACATCATTGGCATTCTTGGCGGCGGCATCTGCGTCGTCGTCTATGTGGTCCAGGGATCCCAGCAATCCCCTGCGGATGGACTTATCAACTTTGGCGTAGGCGTTGTCTCTCTTTTCGTGGGTATTCTCGCTTGGCGCGGCCTGCTCGAGTTGGCTCTCCTCGTTCAGCGCATTGCGGAAGGTATTGACCGCGCTACGCACTCCTGAACGTTCAACGGCAAGCCGAAATGACAACTGGCGACTCTCTCTCCCCAGCCCTAGCCCCCGCGCGCGCTGCGTCGCCCTTCCAATGGCCGCGGGATATTTCCCCCGCGGAGCGTAAATCCCTCATCGCCGGCGGCCTTGGCTGGATGCTCGACGCCATGGACGTCATGCTCTATTCGTTCGTCCTCGCTCGCTTGATGACTGAGTTCGGAATGACCAAGTCCACGGGCGGCTTGCTAAATTCATTGACTCTGGGAGCATCCGCTATCGGCGGATTTCTTTTTGGCTTTCTCGCCGATCGCACCGGTCGCACGCGCGCATTAATGGGTTCCATTCTCCTTTATTCCATTTCCAGTGCCGCGTGTGGCTTATCGAATTCCATTCCCCAGCTCGCTGCCTTCCGTTTTCTTCTTGGTCTCGGCATGGGTGGCGAATGGAGTTGCGGCGCGGCGCTTGTCGCCGAAACCTGGCGCGCCGAGCATCGCGGCAGAGCTCTCGGTCTGATGCAGTCCATGTATGCCATTGGTGAAGCCATCGCTGCGATTGTTGTTCTTCTGGTGTTCCCCCGCTTCGGTTGGCGCGCGGTCTTCTTCGTGGGCGTGCTCCCCGCCCTGCTGGTCCTGTGGATTTATCGCAGGGTGCCGGAACCCGAGCTTTGGAAGAACCGGGTGAAAGAAAAAACATACAGTGTGCTGCATCAGCTTCTTCAAGTGTCGAGGCGTCTGACTCAAAAAGATGTCTTCCGAAACGGACTCCTGGCCACCACCATGAACGCCTGCGCCATGTTTGGCTACTGGGGGCTGTTCACCTGGATTCCCAGTTACTTATCTCTTCCCGTATCGAATGGCGGCCGAGGTCTCAGCCTCGTTGTTGGTACAACCTTCTATTTAGCGCTTTCTCCCGGAAAGTGGCTCGGCTACGCCTCGTTTGGATTTTTTGCCGACGCCTTCGGCCGACGAAAGCCGTATTTCACTTACTTACTCGTAGCCGCGATTCTTGTTCCGCTCTACGCCGTCATTCGAAGCCCAATCTTGCTTCTGCTTCTCGGGCCCTTCGTCGCTTTTTTCGGCACCGGTTTCTTCTCTGGCTACGCCGCCATCGCCAGCGAATTGTTCCCCGGAGAAATCCGTGCCGCAGCCATGGGCCTCAGCTATAACGTGGGCCGCGGTCTGTCCGCGGTCGCGCCCTTTGCAGTCGGAGCCATCGCAACTCGGTTCGGATTTCTCCCTGGATTTTTTCTTCTGGCAGGAGCGTTTCTCGCCGCGGCGCTCCTTGCTCTGCTGCTTCCGGAGACTCGCGGCCGCGAGCTAACTTGACCAAATTCTGATTCCATGATTGCGCCTAGAGCGCTATGGAAGAGAAATCCGTAAACACGCCGCCTTTTTGTTGGGGCCCTCGAACCCAACCAACGGTCATCCCGACCCTTATACGGCGGTCTTCCGCAGCATCAGGCTGAGGGATCTGCTTTGATTTGGAATTCCGGCCCTCTAGATTCCCGCCCCATGCGCCCGCATGTGGGCGCCACCAGCCTTCAAGGTAAACTTCATAGCAAAATACTGCGCTTGGCCCAGCGTCCTCTGCAAATCCCCATCATCCGAATACCGCCGTCGGGGAATACGTCGCGCCAAAATGCTGATTTCCAGCGGGTCTCGCCGGAACGGATACGGCTCAAGCGTCACCGAATTATTTCCCTCGGGCAGCAAAATCCAGTCCACTTCCCTTCCGTGATAATCCGCGGGGACCGCGTCAATCGTCGCGCCCTCCAGCGGCCCCATGCAAAAATAGAGCGACAGCCGGTCCAGCGCCTCAAGCCGCAACGAATTTACCTGCAGCCACTTGTCGTCCGTAAAATCTTTCATCCGCGAATCCGCGCGCAAATCCACTTTCAACCGCAACTGCTGCAGCCGCAGCGTCTGAAGAAAGTCATTCACGACTTGCGATTCATGGGACTTGATGTATTTCGCCGAAAAGCCCGGCATCGTCGCTCGGGTTCGATCATACAGCCCCAAGCAATGCATGCTGACAAGCAGACCAGCATAGCGGTCTGCCTTCACCACGCGCTCAATTCCCCGCTGGTAAACTTCGATGTGGTCCCGCGTCGGAATGGACATAAAGCTGAACGGCAGGAACGTCACCGGATCGATTTCCGGCAGCAGTTCCCACTCGTTCCAGCCATTATCGTGCTCGGTCGCTGCCAGAATAAACGAATCCTGTGGTTGCGGCAGAGCAAACCCCTCGCTTCCCAGTTCCCGGGCAAAATGCCCCGACAGGACCGCATGGTCCGTTTGCCGAATCAGGACGAGATGTTCGCCCTGCTCTTGAATGATCATTGCGCGGCCTCATGCGCAGCAACGCTTCAACTTATACCTATGAGCAAGGGATCCGGTCTTGGCCAGGGACACACCAAGATTCATTCTGAGACTAGCCCGGTTATTATGCTCCGGCGTTTTTCTCGAATCCAGAATTATCCTCAACCAAACCAACCCAGACCAGCCGGCCGCACTCCGCATTGCTTCGTTGTCCTCCGCTGACCTTAAAATCCGACCGAACAACACTCACGCGACCGTTAGAATGGTATCCATACGGGAGTGGCGGAATTGGCCGACGCGCAAGACTTAGGTATAAATTCTAGCGTGTTGCAAACAAGGGACTTGCGGGAAAACAAAGCCAGATAGCTCACCGAACTTCACCGCACTACACCGGCCCTCAAGGGCTGCTCACTTATCGTTAATTCATAGTGCCTGCGGGCGAGTCGCCATGATTCGCCGCCTACTGGTAGTGCTACTTCTGGCCGCTTCGTTGCGCGCGCAAGAGCGCAGTTTTCGCGTTCCCTTCCACAGCGTCAACGGCTTGATCTTGCTCGACGCCGGGGTCAACGGGAAGCCCGCCGTGAAGCCTCTTGCCCGCGGTTCCGTAGATATGTGCGAGGAACATCTTGCAAAGTCCCGCAAGCAGGAAACGGCTCTCCTCGCCCGGAGACCGCGAATATCCCGGCCTGCCCTCACGGCTAAAGAAAATAGGGAGGTTAACAGCGGTGAGGCTGCGCGATGATGCCCCTACCTCAGAGCCGGCACATTCGACATGGCAGATTTGACATAGGGATTCCAAGTGACCTCTTGCTCGTTGAAGAACACACCAACGTCATAGCGGCCCGCTTCGCGTTTAGCGCAATAGGCAACCTTGCCGCGAAGTGTAATCCGGTCGTTCAAGGAGGTGACCTCTGCTATTTCTCCTGATTTCCACTGGCGCGAGGAGACGACACAGGCGCCGTGAGCGCTGATGTTATCCGTATACGTAAGCTCCGGTCCCGCGGCGGTGTGATCGTCCTCGCGGGCTAAGTGCACCACGATCGCGATAGGAACGCGTTTTTCCATACTTCC
>Ga0126378_10003126_pt1 | contig 12465 bp, 11 predicted proteins | sample PanSoiMetPlot_23_FD_92587 | JGI IMG/M metagenome (GOLD analysis project Ga0126378, IMG submission 92587) | Tropical forest soil microbial communities from Panama - MetaG Plot_23 | ecosystem: Environmental > Terrestrial > Soil > Tropical forest > Bulk soil | place: Panama | collected 2016-02-17
ACGTTGATTCACAAGGAACCTTGAATGTAGCTTCGTGAAAAGAAGAGCCACAAGACAAGCGCATATCAAGGAAGTTCCACGTCGATGGCGTAGATGTCACGCCGGCTGGCGTCGCTCAGCGCAAGGGGCGAACCGTCCGGCGCAGGACCGCTCCACCATCCATAGACACCCGTTAGGTTGAGACCGTGCAAGCCACAGAGCTTCTCCACTTTGCGATCCGATAAACGCAAACGATTAGCGTTCCATTCTTTCTTCGAAGAGAAATTATCGGGCATCTCGAAATAGAAAATGTAATCTCCACGAGCCGACCAAATCGGGTAATGCGCGTCCTCAACGCCCAAGGATGTCCATTGCCGCGTTTGAAAATCAAAGAGCATCATCCGGTCATGGTCAGACGAAATAGCAATGATGAAGCGCCCGTCAGGGGACCATTGAGGCTCGAAGAGCCCCTTTGAAGCGGGCACCTTGCTGACGTTCCCAGTTCGGATGTCGAGAATGAGGATCTCTAGGGCATCCGGTGTTTCTGGCCGTATCGCGCGGCCGAAGACGATCTGATTTCCGTCCGGCGACCAGCCCGGATACGACTCTCCGCGATCCGTCGACAGGAGCTGCTCGGGCGGATTCAAGCCGCTCGCCAGTACGCGGTACAGCTTCATTCGCTGTCCAGGCCCTGTAGTTCCGGCAAACGCGATCCATTTTCCGTCCGGTGACCAGCGGGGCACATACGCTCTCAGGGGAGAAGAACTCAGTTGGAGCCGTTCGGCACCATCCAGTTTCGACCGCCACAGCGTGCCGTCAGGATAGGTCACGTAGGCCATCCATTGGGAGTCGCGTGAAAAACTGACATGGTCAGCGGAAATCCCTCCAGCGAACGGATCAAATGTGCCGGACTTCGAATTGTAATGCAGCAATTGTGCACGGTGCTCTTCCCCGATTACGAAAAGCGTGTTGCCATCGCGACTGGCACGTGGCAACGAATAACTGATCGGTCCTGAGGTCAACTGCACGGGCACCCAACTTACCTTGTGCAACCAATCCGTTCTTTCCCTCAGAGCCCACACACATTTCACGCCTTGGACAGAAGAACTAAAGAAGTAGTATTTGCCATCGGGGCTCCAAGAGCCTCCCCACTCCGGCTCCTGTTTGCGCCAGCCGGGGAGAAGGGGATAGGGGATACGCTTTCCATCCGCAAAGACTTCCCAGAGTTCGCTCGGACCCGTATTTGGGATAACCACGAATCGTAAGCGTCTTGAATCGGGAGACCAGCGGGGACAAAATGGCGTGCCAGGAACGTCCGCCAGCTTTTGCGTCCCGTTGCCGTCAGCCTGAGCCAAATGAACTCCATTTTCGGCAGTCATGTATGCCAATCGCCCGTCGGGTGACCATTCGGCGTCGATATACATGATGTTGCCCAGACGGCGTGGACCTCCTCCATCCGCTGGCAATACCCAAGCGGGATTGTCTCCCTCGATAGCGACGCCGGAAACTAGTAGCTTGGCTCCATCGGACGAGATGCCGTTTATATCAAATTCGGCGGAAGAATTCGGCAGCAGGCTTGCCTCACCTCCCTCGCTGGACACGTATTTAAGAGCACGCTCTCCTCCCGTTCGGTCCCGGAAGTAGACGCGCGGCCCGTCTGTCACAAGATTTTGGTGCGCTTCCACCGTACCCAAGTGCGTGATTTGCCGAATCCGAATAACTTGTGGGGGTGGTAAGGTTGGCCGCCCAAAATAGACAGATCCGAGAACTGCAACAGCCGCCATGGAAACACCGAGAACTTTGTTCTGCAAAGGGCGAAATCGGTGCCTTCGTTCTTGGCTGTTGCGTGTGTCTGTGTGCCGAGGCGGGGACGACACACTGGGCAAATGGTTTCGCGGAGAAGGTTGGGTCAAGGTCGGTTCGGTTTGTGTTCGTTCGGCTTCTGGCGGTGATACTGGCGCAACGAAGCGGTAGCCGTGCCGAGGAACCATCTCGATGTAACGTGAGTTTTCTGGCGAATCGCCGAGCGTGGCCCGCAGTTTCTTTATCGCAGTATTGAGACCGTGCTCAAAATCCACAAAGGTATCAGCGGGCCAGAGGCGCGCGCGCAGTTGTTCGCGCGTCACGATCTCGCCCGGCCGTTCCAAGAGCAGAGCCAGGATTTCAAACGCGTGGCCGCTCAGTCTCACCCGGGTGCCATGTTTGCGCAGTTCTCGCGCTTGAAGGTTCACTTCAAAGACACCGAACCGTCTACTAGCTACTCGCGCCAACATGGGAAACTCTTCGTAAAAGGATTCTACTCCCTTTTCGGGGCACTAGTACGAGGGTCATGAAACGGCTCACCTCACAGATTAAATGCTTTCGAGTCATGACACTGAGAACTCACCAACGAATTGCCCTGCGTGCATTGAAACGACCTGCCCTATAGGTGCACTTTCCAGCAAAATTCGATGGGTAATGCCTCGGCATTCTCCCAGCCGACGGCTGCCACCAAGGAGTGTGCTTATGCCAAAAGCGGAGCTGTGCTCAGCGGTCGCGAGCCAACGCAGGCGCATCGCGATCTTTGTTGTCTTGCTCGTAGCCCTTACGATATTCGCCGCGCAGACTCAAGCGCAGATGATCGACAACACCCAGGCGCTTAACCCGATCAATGCTGGGATCAACAAGTCTTTGGCACAAGAGGTCGGTACAGGCCGCGGCAGCATTAACACTCCCGATTCCTCGCTGTTCATCATCAATCGGGACGCTTTCCGTGCGGTTCGTCGTGGCAGACAACTTTTTCAGCGGAAATTTACCAGGGTGCAGGGGCAGGGACCAGGAATCGATGACGGCGTGGGCAATATTGCTACGACGATCGGCATCGGCGCAGGGCTAGTCGACTCCTGTGCGGGCTGTCACGCGCGGCCACGAGGCTCAGCGGGTTTCGGAAGTGACGTGGTTACTCGACCAGACAGCCGAAATGCGCCACACCTGTTCGGCTTAGGTCTGAAAGAGATGCTGGCCGATGAAATGACCGCAGCTTTGCGTGCTACTCGCAGCCAAGCTATCGCCAACGCAAAACAAGGCCATCGATCCGTTACCCTGCCGCTTGTTGCGAAGGGAGTCTCTTTCGGTTCCATCACTGGCAATCCGGATGGATCGGTGGACACCTCGCAGGTCCAAGGAGTCAACGCTGACCTTCGAATTCGCCCCTTTTTTGCTCATGGTCAGACCATTTCCATCCGTGAATTCATCGTGGGCGCATTGAACGCAGAGATGGGCCTCCAAGCTGTAGATCCGGACTTGGCTGCTGCAAGCGCTGGCGGCAGAGTCGTAACGCCCTCGGGCATGGTGCTAGACGGATCCCAAGACGCCATCGAAGCTCCTCCCGCGCCGGACGCCCTGAACGGGAACGAGATTGATCCTGCTCTGGTGGATCATCTCGAGTTTTACCTGCTCAACTATTTCAAACCCGGCAGATACCAACAGGACGCGAGTGCAAATCACGGCTCAAAGGTCTTCAACCAGCTTGGGTGCGCGACCTGCCACGTTGAGAATCTCACGGTGAATCACGATCGCCGGGTGGCCGACGTAAGTACCGTCTATGACCCGGTAAATGGGGTTTTCAACCGCCTGTTCGCCACTGCGACTGCGTTGATCCATAAAGTGGATCACGGTAGCGGCTATCCGCCATTAATGGTGCCGAACGGGCAGCCGTTCGTGGTCCAAGATATCTACACCGATTTCAAGCGTCACGACCTCGGGCCAAATTTTTACGAACGCAACTGGGACGGCAGCATCCAGACCGAATTCCTCACTAGGCCTCTTTGGGGCGTGGGAAGTCTCGGATCATTGGGTCATGACGGTCGCAGCATCAATTTGCTCGAAGTGATCCTGCGCCATGGTGGCGAGGCCCAGGCATCGCGGGATGCCTTTGCCAATCTCTTCAGTTCGGGAAACCAACAAGATGCTTTTGACCTGCTGCACTTCCTGGGCACGCTGATATTATTTCCACCGGACGATACAGCTTCCAATTTGGATCCGGGAAATCCGGCCGCGCCCAACTTCCCACAGAATGGCCACGGAAGCATCAAGCTGACGGTCTTGTTTAACAACCCCGCGGATAAAGAGTGAGATTTCGAGGAAATCGACCAACCATCCCGTACATCAAAAGGAGGAGAAATGGATTCGCGTCGGAAATCGAGGTTCGCCGTTATTTCGCTGTTTCTGTTTTTGTGTCTGGCGGTGGGCGTAGCCGGCATCTGCGCTGCGATGATGCTGGCCGCCCCGCCAGCGCCGATTACGTGTAGGCCAGTGCATGGCACAATTCACAGCGTGTTCACCACGCAGAACTGCACCAGCCCCGTACTCCCCGTAGGGCTTTGCACGGTTGGGACAATCACCGACGCAGGCGTGCTCGATGGCAGCACCACCTTCACTGCCCTTGCCGTCGCTCCTTCCGCTGGCCTCCCGACGATCGAGCCCCCAGCGAACCTATCTTACTCTGGCCAGCTCACCATCGTGGCAAGCCACGGCACATTGGTGACGAATGATCTTGGCGTTCTGGACGCAGCCCACTTGGCCTTTACCGAGATTGAGCGCCCCGCGTCCGGAACGGGGATATTTGCGAATCCGGGAAGCAGCGTGTTCTTCATATCGGGCTCCATTGTTGACAACGGACAAGGATTTCAGGGCGACCTGAGCGGCACCGTTTGCGCCAGTGGCAATTAGATCGCAAGCGGCCGGTCGGCAAATAGGCGCATTCATCGAAGCCTGAAATACGAACTCTGCACAGTTTGAGACTCCTCGACGCTTCCAATTTGTGTGGAGGAGCGCAGAATAAGTTCGCAGGAGACAATCATGATCAGGATGACTTTGCTGGCGACGCTGCTGGTGGCCGCAGCCGCGCCAGTTCTGCCCGCGAAAGAACTGGTTCTTCTTCATCGTATCGGGCCGTCCGACTCCACGCTGTTCATCGCGAAAGCGGACGGCTCCGACGAGCGTCCGTTACTGCCAAATTCGGGCTTGGATTACAACGCCTCATTCTCCGCTGACGGCAAGTGGATCATCTTTACTTCTGAGCGCGGCGGCTCGGCCGACATCTATCGGGTGCATCCGGATGGGTCAGGCCTCGAGCGGCTGACCGATGATCCCGCATATGACGATCAAGCGGCGCTCTCGCCAGATGGAAAGCAGCTTGCGTTCGTGTCCTCACGCGGTAGTGGGTCCGCCGACATCTGGGTGCTCGATTTGCAAACCAAAAAGGCGCGAAACCTCACACACGCCCCAGGCAGTTTCCGGCCGTCTTGGTCCCCGGACGGTAAATGGATCGCGTTCTCGTCGGACCGCAACACCCCAGTGAGGCGGGACGGCAGACGATTTGAACAGTCGCAAGCTGTCGGCATTTATCTGATGCGGGCTGACGGTACCGGCGTGCGGAGGATGACGCCTGCGGGGAAATTTGCAGGCTCACCGAAGTGGTCCCCGGATGGGGAGAGAATCGTTTTTTATGAGATGGACATTCAAGATACATTTTACGCCCGCAGGGCGTCACCCGTTGTCGGTTCGGGAAAAGTGGTCGATTCGCAGATCGTCTCGGTGAGTGTTGCGAACGGGACTCGCCAGGAGCACACGTCAGGTCCGGGTCTGAAAGTTTCACCGCAGTTTCTCAGCGCAAATAGAATCGGATATGTCACGAAGGCAGGATCGCGGACAGGTTTGGCCTTCACGACCAGCGATCAAGCTGCTGACGGACAGATGCGTAACCCTTCTTGGTCACCTGATGGCAAATGGGTCGTATATCAGAAATGGTCCTCTGAATCATGGCGCCAGAACGAGCCCTTGTTCAGTATCGATCCGGAATTTGACTTGGCCCAATCGGACACGTTTCCTGCGTTTTCGCATGACGGAAAGAAACTTGCTTTGACCAATTCTAATATTGCAAAAGTCCCCAGGTCGAGGATGGCCTCAGTATCTGTAATGGACGCGGACGGAACCAATGCTAGGCTCATCTTTCGCGGAGAGGAGGGTACTCTGGCCCTTGCGCCACAATGGTCGCCTAAGGATGACTGGATCGCTTTTGGGGTAGGTTTCTATTTCGTTCCTCGCAGTGGCAGACCAGCTCGCGTCATGCTGATGCGCCCAGATGGCTCGGAACTCCATGAGCTCACCAAGACTGTGGGAAACAGCGGGTTCCCGAGCTGGTCTCCAGATGGGAAGCGGATCGTGTATCGCTTCTGGAGCGAGTCAGAGTACGGTCTTCAGATCGTCAATGTGGACGATGGATCTACAACACAATTGACTTCTGGATTTGACAATTTTCCTGCCTGGTGTCCAAAAGGCGATCTGATCGTGTTCACGCGCTTAAGTGAAGATGACTATGACATTTACACGATCCGACCCGACGGGACCGATTTGAAGAGATTGACCACCACGCCAGGAAATGATGCACACGCTGTGTGGTCTCCAGATGGAAAGCATATTCTCTTCAGCAGCGCCCGTTTAGGATTCAAAGATGAGGCGCCACTCTACGACGAGCTTCCTCAGCCCTATGGCGAGCTTTTTGTGATGAACGCGGATGGCTCCGGCCAACGGCCCTTGACCGATAACCAATGGGAAGACGCAACGCCTGCCTGGGCCCCGACATCCACTTCGCGTTTTACGCATTGAATGTCGAATCCTAAAGAAGGACTCGTGGCGACAGCAATACATACAATGAAGCCACTTCGACAGCTCAGATCGCGCTATGACCATGTCTTTTTCCCCAGCATGGCCGAGTTCATTCTCTTTTCGGTGTTTGTCGGCTTCGCGCAATCGTATTACCTCCAGGGCGTGCTCAAACTGCCCCCTTGGAAGGCGTTCGCTACTCCACCACACCCACTCATTGTGCATATCCATGCTGCGATTTTCTCTTCGTGGATTCTTTTGTTGTTGGGGCAAACGTCCCTAGTTGCTGCACGCCGCACAGACCTACATCGTCGAGGGGGACTGGCAGGCTTGGTTTTGGCGTGCCTGCTCGTGCTGGTCGGTGTGGCGGTAACCTGTGAGTTCCTGGCCAGGCATCACGCGCTTGAAGACCCCAGTCGGAGGTTTCCTTTTCTACAGGTAATAGACCTCCTGGTCTTCTTGACGCTGATTTATTTTGGGTATCGCCAGCGCTTCAATCCTGCCGCACACAAGCGGCTGATGCTGATCGGGACTATCGCATTGTTGGACGTGGCCTTTTCACGCTGGCCCTGGATAATAAACAATTCGCTGGTCGCTGACCTGTGTTGCTACGCCTTGTTGGCATTACTCGCAGGCTATGATCTGTGGTCCATCGGGAAAATAAATCGGGCAACGCTGTGGGGCAGCGCACTATTGATAGCGGCGCATCACCCGATCCTTACAATTCTCGACCGACACGTAGCCTGGCACCACCTCGCAATCCATATGCAGAGTCTCGGCCGGTACTTGCGCTGAACGCTAAGAACTTTGCCCGTTGCCTACAAGGGAAGGAGGAGCTGATGAATACCAATGTTGCCACAAGCCGGCACCCGCAATGGAAAGACGTATTGCGTCGGAATACATGGGGAATGGCAACCCGATTCGGCCACATCACTTTGTTTTTCCTGCTCTGCTTCATCGTGCCTACTGTGACCGCAGCGCAGAGGTTGTCCAGCACGCCACGCACGTCCTTCCAGTCGACGGAGAGGATTCCGGCGAGTTCAACCGACTCACAAGCAGATTTTAGGGAGCTCATGCAAAGAATACTGACCGCCCGGGAAACGCTTGATCCCGCGAATGCCGCGCCCTACTACGCGAAAGATGCAGACAACGTTTTTTACGATATTGCGCCGCTTAAGTATGCGAGTTGGGCCGAATACGTGGAGGCGGCGAAGAAAGTAATTGGCGACTTCGCTTCGCAGAGGCTAACCCTGGGTGATGATGTGCGCGTGCATCTGCCGTCCACATAAACGGCTTGGGATCTCTGTTGCGCTCATCCAAGTAGTCGAGCATCGCCTCCTCCAAGGACCGCACGGCCGTGTGACTTCCGCGGGGGACGCATCGTTCGGTCACTTCGGAAACAATCGTTCCACGAGGTTCAACCAACTGCCACTGGTCGGGTGTAGTGAAGGTGATAGTGAGGGTGGCGCGCCAACCATCTTCGCACCTGGGTGACCTTGTGGGTTCCGTGGTTGTCCATTGCCGAGTAGACGTCTAAGCCGCCCGCAGATTTTGCTACAAGTCCGAGCTATGTGCATAATCGACCGCGATGCACTTTTCTGATCTGGCACTCTCGAAACGTTTGGAGCGCGCCGAAGGGCACGCGTGTGTTCAGTACGCGAAAGCACGGCATCGTCTATTCCCTGACAGCGGTGCCGAATGGATGGAATGTGCTGGCGCATATGCCGTCTTCGACGGAATCGAGTCTCCCGTCACTCAGACTTTTGGACTCGGTATATTCGAGGAACTGAGCCCGGCCGCGCTGGGCGTGATCGAGGGCTTTTTTCTCGACCGCGGAGCACCGGTACTCCACGAGATGAGTCCTTTCTCGGGTGTCGCTGCGCTGGGAATGCTCTGTACTCGCAACTACAGACCTATCGAGATAAGTAATGTACTTTGCCGGTCTGTTGAGCGACCCACCGCCGACGAGCAGAGTGCTGTCAGTGTGCGCGTCATCGCGCCCGAAGAGGCGCAGCTGTGGAGTGACATAAGCGCAAGGGGCTGGTCGCACGAACATCCCGAACTTCGCGATTTTCTTTTAGACCGCGGTGGCATATCTGCGGCACGCGAAGAGAGTCTGTGCTTTCTTGCCGAATATGACGGCAAACCTGGCGCTGCTGGCGTGCTGTGCATTCATGATGGTGTTGCTTTGTTCGGCGGCTCGGCTACCGTTCCGGAGCTGCGACGTCGTGGGCTGCAAGCAGCGCTCCTTCACAAGCGCATGTGCTATGCCTTTGACCGTGGATGCGACTTGGCAATGATGGTCGCAGAGCCAGGCAGCGATTCTCAGCGCAATGCCGAGCGTAAGGGGTTCCGGATTGCGTACACACGCACAAAATGGCGCTTGTGCTCCTAGGCCCACTTGCGAGGGGCTGAGGACTGGAGAAAGTGCAATTGTCACTCTCCCGGTGTATGGCCGGCTACTCTTACGCAATCCCGGTTAAGTATTTTTTCTTTTGAGCGAACCGGCCTCAGTGCAGACGAAAAGGAGTTCGCCCTGGCGTTCAACCCCTGGCCATTCGTTCGCCTCGGAGATTGCGGTGATCTATGTAGCTCTGGGGGATACGGATCAAGCGATTGCGTGGCTCAAAAAAGGCTACGAAGAGCGATTTAACCCGCGTGTCCTGCTGCGGCCGGGCTTCGACCCTCTTCGATCGGACCCACGTTTTGAAGACCTTTTGCGCCGTGTCGGCCCTTCCTCGTTGAACCAGAATATTTGATGTTCATTTGAGTCTGGATCGCGAACAGTACATAGAGTAAAGCGAAAAAGCCCCCACCCTCCGCAAAATTAGCCGAGGGGCAAGAGTCAGTGCTCTAGGTGGAGTTGGTGGACGCTACAGGAACACGGCGGCGTTATCTTTTGCCCAGTCACGAAACGAGCGCGCCCGCTTCCCAGTGACCTCCTCAACTGTCGACGTGACGAACGCAGGTTGACCTGCTGCTGCACCCCATGCGTCAAGCAGCATGTTCACGCCGGGGCCAGGAATGACTGCGAGCAACTCACGCCGCGCCTCTTCTGGCGAAATTTCTTCGACGCGGAGCGAGCGGCCAATTACGCGACCGATGGTTGCCACCTGTTCGGCTTGGGTCAGGGATTCGGGTCACGTCAGAACATATTCAGCTCGGGCGTGCCCCTCCTCACACAACGCGCGGACCGCGACTGCCGCGATGTCGCGCTCATGGATGGGAGCTGTAGGAACGGCGAGATACGGCCAGCGTACGATATTGCCGGCGCGAATTTGTGGTCCCCACCAAGCCTTGGCATTTGAGCGAACATTCCGGGCCGCAAGAAGGTCCATTGGAGCCCTGACGCCTCGATAAGGCTCTCGATTTTTTCGGCAAAGGCACGAGCTGGACTAGGCTGTTGGAATAGGGGATGCGGCGTTTTTAGCGGAGCCGAGAGGAGTACGATGCGCTGTGCGTGCTTCGCGATCCGCTCCAAAGCAGGCACGACGGTCGCAGGCGGTGCAACCCACACCAGGAACACGGTATCAATACCATCCAAGCATCCGTCAAGGGTGTTGGGAAGGGCGAGATCACCGCGCACCACCTCAACCTGTGGGGGAAAACCAGCCGCCTCCGGGTTGCGCGCGAGCGCCCTCACTCGCGCCCGCGGTAACCAATTGAGAGAGGACTTGGCTGCCGATGTTGCCTGTGGCTCCGATGACGAGAATACGATTCATGCAGGACGCTCCAATTCCCTCGCGCAAATTGGAATGGTTCAGGCTATTGAGCTGACAGCCGCTGCAAACATATTCGCCAACACTCTTGGGCCACAATTTCAGTTAGGTCTTTCAGAAGAAGCCAATACAGGAGTTGGCCGCCGATCCAAGTCCCGTAGAGAAATGATGCGATCATAAGCCAGTATCCACCCTACTGCACGGTGACGTTGATGGTCGTCGTACGAGAAATGGCTCCAGACTGCGCCACAACATTGACCGAAGCCGTGCCTCGATTCGGTTGCATGGTGCTGCCGTATCCGCCGCAACCACTTAAGGCGGCCGATAACCCGACTAAGACCAACAAAGCCGCAGCCGTCAACAGCGAAGGGCGAGCGCCTTGCAGTTTCTGACCGCTCCAGACCATGAGGCTTAACAACGCGATTGCAGCAAGCAGAGAACCAGGGCCAATCAGTTCAATCAACACAAACCCGTAGCGTGAAACGGTGGCAGATGTGGTCACCGTCAGCGTGGTGGTCGCGGCTCCGTTAGCGGGAGTTACCGTCGCGGGATTAAAGCTGCAGGTGATCCCGCTGATTGGCAAGCAAGAGAACGTCACGTTGTTCGCGAAGCCGCCAGTCGGCGTAACCGTAAGCGTGAATTGGGTGGATTGTCCAGCCACCACCGTAGCGCTCGTGTGATCCAACAGAAGCGAGAAGTCGGGGTTGGCAATGTTAAGAGTTACAGCCGCTGAGGCGCTGGCGCCAAACTTCCCGTCTCCAGCATAAGACGCGCTGAGAGAATGTGCTCCGATGGCCAGAGTGTTAGTTCTGAGCGTGGCAGAGCCAGCGCCATCTAGAGGAACAGTTGCCAAGTCCGCGTTTCCATCATGAAAGATAATCTGCCCGGTAGGTATTCCCCCAGTTGAGTTAGCGGTTGCAGTCAACAGGATAGTTGAACCAGGGGCCGCGCTTGCGGGCGCTATAAGATTCAACGTTGTGGGCAGCGCTGTTACTTGCACGCCGATGCTGTCAGTGCTGGTAAGGAAAATTGCATCTCCGCTGTAGTGAGCAGTGATGTTGTGGGTCCCCACGCCACTTAGGACGACATCGATGGCCGCAGATCCAGTGACCAATGGCGCGGTCCCCAGCGTGCTAGACCTATCCAGGAACGTTACCGTGCCGGAGGGGTTGCCAGAATTTCCAGGTGCGGCCATAACAATAGCGGTAATCCTGGCGCTGCCGTCGGTCGGCGTAGTGGGGGCGGAGGCTCTGGTTGTGGTCACCAGGCCCGTGGTAATGGCGCCGAATAAGCCATCCTGCCCGTTGTTAATTCCGGCGGTAAAATAAAGGGAATTTGGATCCCCGAAGCCATCGGCTCGAAATGCCAGAGCGTGAAGACCGTCCATGACAATCACTTGGCCATTTCCATCAGTCAGCTGCCCTATAAAATTTCCAGTGGCAGCGTCAAATGCGTTGATGGTTCCATCGCCAAAGTTGCCAACTAAAATGGCATTGCTGAACGGGCCAAAGCTGGCGCTTGCCTGAGTGACTCCCCAGGGCGCATTTAGAGCACCACCTGTGGCAAAGCGCTTCACGAAATTTCCCTCAAGATCAAAGATGTCGACGATCCCGTTTCCGGCACCGAAGACGGGGTTTTGCTTTGAGGCGTCTTGCACTGCATACGTGACAAATACTTGATTGCTGAGGATCCGCATCCCAAATGGCGCGTAACCCGCTGGCAGGTTTGGGTCGGTGAACGATCCCGGAGGTGCGAGCGGGGAAGAATTAACAGTATATGTTTCGACGAGGCCGCTGCGGAAATTGGCGACGGCCAGGAAAGGTGCGCAACAAGCGGGGTTCAGAATCTCAAGTCCTGTGTAAACCGCGCCTGATTGGGAATGGTCAACCACTAAGGTCGCTGCCGTTGGAATATCCCCCCTCGTATCAACTCCCCAAAGGTAGAGGCCTCCATCCTCGGTCGCCGTGATAAACGGTTGTACGAGGCCACTGCTCCCAAAGAAGGAATTTGGATCGGCAGCAATTCCGACGGGGAGCGTGCCGGATCCATTCCCGGAGGGGTTTGGAATTATGAACCCTCCAGGTGCGGTGAAGGCGCCTGAGGCGTCCTGGGAAATCACGCG